>Ga0136617_10005770_pt1 | contig 11090 bp, 8 predicted proteins | sample AntDrymUQ3222106_2_FD_129672 | JGI IMG/M metagenome (GOLD analysis project Ga0136617, IMG submission 129672) | Polar desert sand microbial communities from Dry Valleys, Antarctica - metaG UQ322 (21.06) | ecosystem: Environmental > Terrestrial > Soil > Desert | place: Antarctica: Dry Valley...
CGGTGATTCCGACCCCGCAGCCCGAGCCGAGACCGAACGCCAGGCGCTGTTACGCGAGCTGCGTCGGGCGAGCGGACTGGGTGGCCGGACGCGGCGTACCTCGGATGGGGGGGGCCGAGCGGGCCACGGTCAACGTCACCCGCAATCTGCGCGCCACCATCGGCCGCATCGAGAGGACAGCACCACGAGCAGCGGCGCATCTGCACGCCTCGGTGTGCGTACCGGTCTGTTCTGCCGGTACGACCCCCGCGCCGGGTGCGGGCCAACCCGCTGGCACGTCTGACGGCACGGGCCCGAACGGACAACCACATGGGCCGGCCGGTAACACCCTTGGTCCCCCTGGCTGATTCGAGTCCACGAGGACGCCCCACACGATCGCCCCGTCAGGTCAGCCCAAGGGGCAGCCCCGCCAGCGCGCGCTTGTATCGCGGCGGCTCCCACGTCCCCCGCACCACCCCGACGTCGGGCGAGAACCCCTGCCAATCGGGGAATTTCCGGTCCTCCGGAAGCGGGTCGGGGTCCGACGTCGGGTCGGGAGAAGGTGCCGAAGACTAGGTCGCTGTAGGCGTCCTCGATGGTCTTGATCAGCGACTGCTGCTCCGCCGCGCCCGCGTTGGCGAAGTGCTGCAGCGCCGCCCGGGCGCTCGCGGCGATCCGCAGCGCCTGCTGGTCGGACCCGGCGAAGCTGCGCGCGCTGCTCATATGGAGCCCTCCAATTGACGTCATCAGTTCCGCGTCCGCCACGGCGCGGGCGCGCCGGGCGCCGTCGCTCCCAACGATGAGCGCCAGCACGAAGAACAGCGAGCCCAGCAACACCGCCGAGACCACCGCCGCCCAGTCGTCCCACTTCCACTGCTCGGAGTCCAGCCGCTGCGCCACCAGGCCGAGGGTGATCGGCGATACGAACGCCAACACCCCGGTCGCGATCACCGCGCGCCGGGTCGACCGTCCCCCGCTTCGAGTCCTGCCTGGCGTCGCATCCTCCGCGGCCATGTCCTCGCGATCCCCCGTTGTCCGCAGTAGCGGCCCCAGCCCGCCCAGCCGGCGTTCCAGCGGACCCCGTCCCGAGCCTCCCGCTGCCTATGCTGCAGGCATCGACCACGTGGACGACACCTTAGCCGCTGGCAACGACCTGCTCGGCGAGCTGCGGCGGCACCGCAAACGGGTGGCCGACGAGCGCGACCGCGCGCTCCTCGACGCCGCCACCGACGTCCTGCTGACCCTCATAAGCAAGCTGCGGCTCGGCGCGTTTCTCGGGACGCTGGTGCGCGACGGCAAGCCCAGGCTGCTGCTCCGCTTCCGGCTGCGGCCGGGCAGCCCGCTCGCGCTCCTCGGCGACCACGTTGTGGTCAAGGTGTACGGCGACCGCCCGCGCGGGGAGGGCCCGCTGCTGCAGCTATGGCACCGCCACGGCGTTCCCACCCCGCGTCTGGTCTACGACGAAGAGGGCGACTGCAGCTGGCTGGCCCTTGAGCACCTCAGCCTGGCCCCGGTGGTCGCGCCCTCCCCCACCGTCAGGGCGGTCCTGACGCATCAGGTTTCCGGGTGGGCCGAGGTCCTTCACCGCCCCGCACCGGCGCTGGTCCCGCTGCTGCGACCGCTCGGGGCCGTCATGGTGCCCCGGTGGGACGCCGCCGTCGCCGAGCTCGTGTCTTGCGGCGTTGCCGTGCCGGCCTTCTGGCGCGCCCGGGCCGTCGCCGCGTACCGGGGCGAGAGCGCTGCGCGGCCGCTGCACGGCGACCTCGGGTTGCCGAACCTAGGGCGGGACCCGGCCGGAAGGTTGATCGTGTACGACGCATCGGCGCTGGCCGGGCCGCCGGCGTTCGACGCCGCGCGGTGGTGCGCGCGGCTAGCCTGCGCTGAGCTGGACCCCCGCGAGCTCATGGCCTCCTGGGCAGCAATCGAGCCACTGGGAAGCGACGTCGATGCCCTATTGGCCACGGAGTGCGTGCTGGAAGCCGGTTCAAGGATCATCGAGGCCGGGCAGGGCGACGCGGCGGCGCCGGGCGGCGACGAGCTCGGCGTCCTGCTCGACGCGGCCATCTCCCTCCTTTCCTGAGCCACAACCTTCTGTGCGCGCCGGCACCTCGCCGGGCTACCCCGCGAGGACCACCGCCGACCCATTGCCGATGAACGACGGCGGCTGAGTATCACTAATCGGGCTCTACGCAGCCAAGCGTGGTAGCCGGCTCGGAGTGGTGTTGTCTGGTGAGTCTGCCATTCCACGCCGCCCCGAGTTGCGGGTCTCCGACGCCGCGAGATGGTCGGCCCGAAGCGTGGCCATCGTCGTCTTGCCCGTTCCGGCGTGCCCAGGACGACGGCTCGAATCCACCGCCAGCATCGAGGGGCCACGGGCCTTTCAGCCCGAAGCCGCGATCCTCACAAGATCATGTCCTTCTTCCCCCTCAAGTTCGAAGAGCCCCTTTACTCATCGAACTCATTGAATGTCGAGCGCGGATTCCCGAACCTGAACTCGGTCAGCTGCTCGATCTGCCATATCCCCACATCGGCGTAATGCTCACGCATTTCCTCGGCTAGGGCTTGATGTGCGGCATCGGGGCCGGCGTCAACGAACGCACCCATTATGCGTTCCATGGAGGCGGGGGGCAGTTCTGTCGATATTGTGCGAATGCGCAAATAGGCACCTTCGTGAGAGGCCGGGCCGATTCTGCCGGTCATGGTGACTCCGGATCCGGTGCGCGCGAACCGACTGCGCCGGCGACTGGGCACGGTCGCGGCCCGTACCTCGCGGGTGTCGTGGGCGTCGCGGAGCTTGCCGAGATTGCCCTTGCTGGGACGGTTCTGGCCCTTGGTCCAGCGGCGGATGGTGCGTGTGGTGACGCCGAGGCGCTCAGCGGCGCCCCGGCCTCCGTGGGCGCGAACCATGTCTCGCGCTCGCTGTGCGTCGGTGACTGACTTCGCCCGCCCGCCGCGGGCGGCGCGGTCCCAGGCGTCGGCCTCGCTCATGATCTTCTTGCCGCCGCGGGTCGGCGCCGGCGGTTCACGGCGACCGCCCCGGCCGCGCTTCCGCAGGCTCACAGGCGCTCACCGGCTTTGATCGTGTCCATCAGCCCGAGCGTCCTGCCGTCCGGTGAGGTCGGTGCCGGGGTCCGGCCGGTGGAGAGGAGGTCGACGACGTCGGCCAGAGGCACCCGGCCCAGGTGCTTCACGGCGCCCAGCTCGTCGCCGTGCCGGAATCCGGCGGGCACGGCATCGACGGACAGGGGCGCGTCGGTGGCATAGACCACGGCGTCGGTGGCGATCGCCAGCGGGAACCGGCCGGTATCGGCCGCGGTCGTCATCCGGTAGGTGACGGTGTAGCGGGCCTGGGCCATCACCGCGTGACGCCAGTCCGGCCGCCAGAGTCTGTTTCCGCTGTCACGGTTGGCCGTGGCGTCGAGCCGGCCGACGCCGTGCCGGTAGGTGCCCTTTACCGCGGCGAGTACCGCGCGGGAATCCCCGTCGTCCAGGCCGATCAGGCCTTTCCGCGCCCGCGACAATTCACGGGTCCACTTATCCAATACGCGGCCATATTCTGTTGCCAGATACGCCTCTAATGGCTCGACTTCGATTCCGAGCAATTCGACGGCGACCTTTAGTGTGGGTGTCGTAATCCACACCGCGCGGTCATCGTCGCGGCCGAACACGCAGAACGGGTCCGGTAGCCGACCGCCGCTCCACCTCGGCAGTTCCACCTTCCAGTAGCCCGGCCGTGTGAGGTCAACAGCCGGGCTGTCCAAGCGTTCGTAGCCGCCCCAGGCCAGCGGCAGCGAACTGGAGGCGCCGAGGTAGAGGCCGTTGAAGTCCCAGGCGTCGACGAACGGCAGGTCTCGCTCGTCGGGCTGAGGCTTGCGCTGCCACAGGTAATCGCGCTCACGATTCGGCCGCCGCGCCGGCGGGGGCAGCTCCGGACGGTCGGCGTCCATGATCCGCGGCCGGGTCACGGATATGAGCTGCAGCCCGGTCACGGCCGGCGACCACTGGTAGGCGATGCCGGTCGAGTGGGCGTACAGGCCGAGCCGGCGGGCGAGAGTCCGCGCGGGCACGCCGGCGTCACCGAACGGCGACGGCTCGTCCAGCCACTCCGGGACCACGAGGTAGTACCGGCGCCCGCCAGGACGGTAGATGACCATCCACGCGCCCACGGCCGAGGTCTCCGGCATCTGCCAGCCGGCCGCCGCGATCGAGGCGCGAACCTTGGCCGCAGCGGCGGTGTCCTTAGCGCCGCGTTCACGGCGGGGCATGGTGGCCGGCCAGCCGAGCCGGCGCCGCAGATCCGGCATCACCCACAGCTGCCCGTACCCGTGGCGGGCGCCGCGGTAGGTCCCGCGGCCGTTGCGGTGCCCGAGCCGCTGGCCCTCCATCCAGGCCAGCAGGCCGCCGACGTCGACGTCGGCGGGCAGCTCGACGAAGCCCGGCTCCCCCTCCGCACGCGCCAGCCAGGCGACGGCGCCCGCGCAGATCGCGGCCACTGCCGCGTAATGACCCGCCGCGCCCGCCTCCCGGCCGCCGGCGCCCGTACCGGAAACGCCCGGACTGACACCCGCGGAAGAAGGAGTTGGGCCGTCAGCGGCCCTCTCAGCGGGTTTCCCAAGTGCGATCGCCGCGCTGGCTGCGCCTGGGTTCTCGAGAACGGCGCCATCCGGGTTCTCGAGAGCGGCAGCGCCTGGGCCGTCAGAATCGCTCTCAGCGGGTTCCCCACGTGCGATCCCGGCAGGGTCGGCCAGGTCGGGTGGCGGGCCGGCCGGGGCTGGCATTGGGTCGGCCGGGGCTGGGGTGTCGTCGTCGGTCTCGTCGGTACCGAACAGCCACTCGGCGTCGAGCTCCCACACGTCAACCGGCTTGCGGCTCGCGCCGAGGCGGACCGGCACCGCGTTGTACCGGATGCCCTGGCGGGTCCGGGTGCGGATCGCGGCGGCGTCGCCCAATGCGGTGCCCAGCCCGGTCTTGGTCAGGCTGAGCGGTTCGTGCTCGTGAGTGGCCTGCCGATCGAGGTGGGGGAACACCGCGCCCGGATGCAGCCAGACCTTCTCACCGTCGGTCCAGCCGACGACCGCGCCGGCGCGGCGCCACGGCTCGGACAGGCTGCCGGTCGGCTCCCAGCCGAGCCGGGTCGGGTCGTCCGGTACGCCGTCTTCTCTCGCAGTCAGGGTGATCTCCCGGCGGGTCAGCAGCGCGGCGACCAGCTCGCGCAGCCGCTCCACCGGTGTACGGCTGGCGGTGCCGGCCATCAGGTGCCGCTTGCACTCGGTCAGGCCGTCCCAGGCCCGACGCCACAGCTCGCCGGCCTCGTCCCGGCTCAGCGCGCCGCGGGCGAGGGCCATGTCGAGCATCGCCCGCCAGCCGGTCGCCAGATCCGCCACCGACTCGGCGTGCCGGTCGTCGAGGCCCAGGTCGGCCGGCGCCGGGTCGACCAGGCCGGCCTTCAACTCACGCGCGGTGTCGTCGAGCCAGCCGGTCATCGGGATCCGCGGCGCGTAGTGGGTGACCAGGGCCGCGGTCAGCGCCGCGCGGTGCTCGGGCGCGCCGCCGGTGTCCAGCGCCGGCAGCGCGTCGCGGGTGTCCAGATCGCCGCGGGCGACCCGAAGCGAGACGATCCGGGAGTCCGCGGACTCCACGGTCGTGCCCTCCTCGCCGGTCAGCAGGGCCAGTGACCGGGGAACGTGGATCGGGCGGATACCGCCGTCGCGGGTGCCCTGCATCTTCCCGGTCCGGTTGAACTGCGACCGGGCGATCTCCGCGGCCCGGATCGAGGCACGCTCCGGGCCCCGGTCAGGTGCCAGATCATCCAGCGGCAGCAGCATGTCCCCGGCCCGGAAACGCAGCTCGCCCAGGCTGAAGGTGGTCGCGGCGGCCTCGCCGGCGCCCGCGCCGGGCATCCGGTTGTAGCGGGCGCCGGGCGCGAAGTGCTGCGCGGCCAGCGCCGCAACCGCCGTCTTACCGGAGCCGCGCCGGCCGACCGGCATCACCGTCACCCGCGAATAGCCCAGCGGCGCGCGGTAGGCCGCCCCGAGCAGCGGCGCGGCGATCCGCGGGGGCAGAGCGTCGAGCACCGCCACCGACGCCAGCACCGCCGCGCGCAGGCCCTCGGAGGTCGACGGGGCCGGCGGCAGCGCGAACGGCTGCAGCGGCGCCGGCACATGCACCCGCACGCCCTCGACCGGGCCGGACTCACCGATCGCGCCGCCCGCGTGGATGTAGACCGGCCGGCCGTCGATCTCCTGCCAGCCCAGCGCGCCGTAGGCGGTCGACAGCGGCACCGGACCCGACGTGGACAAGATCGCGTTCCGCAGCGTCGACCGGCCGCGTGGGGTGTCCTCGAACGGCGCGGCCCAGGGCAGCTCGCTCACCCACGAGCACGACTCCCAGCGCCGGCGGGTGACCGCGGCCAGCGGAGCGGCCTCCCCGTCGCGGTCGGCCACCAGGTCCACGTGGGTCAGCTCCGGCGGCGCACCATCGCACAGGTCCTCCTGCACGCGGGCGGCCAGCCGGACCCGGACCGGCAGAAGCTCGGTCAGCACGATCCGCCTGCCCTCACCGTCCTTCCCGGCGTCCGGCTTCCGCTTGAACAGGCCGTCAGGGTGCGCCTCGAAGCGATCGCGGACCTTGACCACCGGCAGCTCATCCCCGGGGCCGCCGTCGCCGCCCCCGCGGCGGCGGTCGCGCTCCCGGCCCAGGTCGACCGCCGGCAGCGGGTCAGCCGGAGACGGCGGGCTGGCCGGCGCCGGCCCACCAGCGGCGGCGGCGGCGACCAGGACGCGCAGCTCGTCCACGGCCAGCCCGCGCAGCTCATCCAGCCCGTGCCCGGCCGACAGGTGGTCGTGGGCGTCCTTGCCGGCGACCGCCTCGACGACCCGCAGCGAAGCCGCCACCTCGGCCAGCTCGCCGGCGACATACAGGGCGTGCCGATATCCTGGATAGCCCTTCTCCGCGGGGTCACGGTCGGCCACCAGGACCACGTGAGCACCGCGCAGCGCCTCGGTGTAGGCAGGCAGCCACTTGGCCGACTCCCGGCCCGGAGTATCCGCGGCACCGAACGGATTCGTGGTCGCGGCCGCGCCCGCCGCGACCACCGCGTCGGCGTCCTTCTCGCCCTCCACCACATACACCGGCCGGCCGGCCGCGATCGCCGCGCGGACCTCCGGCAACCGGTACAGCACCCGCCGGCCGACCGGCGGCGCCTTCCACGGCTCGACCAGCCGCCCGGCCGTGTCATAGCCGCGGGCGCCGTACTTCGGCGCCGCGGAATACCGCAGCACATCGAACACCGGGCGGCCGTCCGGGTCGACGTAGCCGTAGGTCGCAGTGATCCGGCGACGACCCGCGGAAGAAGGAACCGCCGCCTCGTGCGGTGTGGAGGAGGCCGGTGCCCGCTTCGGCTTACGCTGCCGCGCCGGCGGCGCCCACCCCGAGCCGGCGCCGGCCGGACGCCCCGCCGGGGCGTCATACAAGTCGGTCAGGCTGGGCGACAGGCCGAGCGCCGCGGCGACCTCCCGCACATCACAGCCGCGCTGGCAGTGCACGAAGGTGCGGCCGCCGGTCGCGGTGTCGCGCCACGTCACGCTCAGGCTCGGCGTGGAGTCCTCATGAGCCGGGCACCGGGCGTAGAGCTGATCGCCGTGCCGGCGGGAAACTCGCTCCCCCAGCGCCTCCGACACGCGGAGAAGCGAAGAACGGTCCGAGACGTGCGCCGGGGCGCTCACGTGTTAACGTCTCCTCGGTTTGTGGTTGTGCTCAACAAGGGCGTGACTGTCCGAATCGCTGGCCTGAGGTTGGTCGCCTGGGGGGTCAGCAATCGGGAAGACTCTTGAACGAGAACCCGGTCCAGTCGGACCGGGTTTTTTGTTTGGGTAGCTAAGTCATTGCGTGTTCTCGCTTTCACGCTAAAACGCGGCGGGATTAGGCCCGTGCTCGCAGCCTCAGACGGCGCCTCACGGCCACCGGCAGAAAACCGGCTACCTTGCCATCCCAGCACCCCAGGGCCGCGCCGCGCGGGAGATCGGCCCCGGCGGCGTGTCCAATCCGGCCGCGACCTCGACGCGCTCACCCGCGGCCGACCCGGCCGGCGATCGTGGCCGCGGCGATGCCCAGCACCGTGACCGCGGCCCCCATCGTCGACCAGGCGGCACCCGTCCCGATCGCGGCGACGGCGCCGGCCAGGAACGCGGCAATCATCGGCCGATCCGCGCGGCGGGCAGCCCGACCGAGCCACCGCCCGCCGCTCCTGGCCACACGCCAGCCCATCCGGGCCGCGGCGCCGACACGGGCGATCGAGGCCCGGCGCCGGCGCGCGGCCTCAGCCCTCAGCCGGTCGCGGCGGTGCAGCTCGACCGGCGACCACGCCGGAGCCCGCGCCATCAGGCCGCCTCGCCGTCACCGCGGCGCCGCCGGCGCCGATTCTCCGACCGGTAGATGGCCCACTCCCGCAGATCGGCCACCTGCCAGGCCGGGGACGTGCCGAGCAGGAACTCGCCGCCGATCGGCTGGCGCTCCCGGTGCTTCCGGAAATTGCTGTAGGTCATGCCGCAGAACTCGGCCGCAGCCGCCAGGCCGACGATCGGCGGGGGCATCTCAGCGACGGCCCGGCCGGCGCCAGGCAGAGCCTCACCGACTACTGGCCCGGCGTCGGTCTGGCCCACGGGCTGGCCGGCACCGAAGGTCTCACCGGCCGCGCCGGCGTCGCTGCCCGCCGCTGCTACATGCGAGGCCATATGCCCAGGTCGCGGCAGCACCACGTCCCCTAGCAGGAGCTGCCCGTCCTCGGTGACGTGGCCGGCCGCCCGCAGCCCCGGCAGGCCCCGCATGGCCAGGTCGACCAGCTCGTGGTCCCGGATCTCCGCGACCTGGACACGCATCGGCTCACGCGCGCCGAACAGGAACACGCCGGCGCCTTTCTGCCGCTCCGGAACGGACGGCTTGACCACTCCCGGACCCGCGATCATCGTCCAGTTCGAGACCTCCCGGTCGGTGCCGAGCACGATCCGGTTACCGCACAGGGAGCGGGTTTCCACGCCCGCCGGCAGGTACTCGGCGTGCGCGGTGTGAGTGGCCGTGACGGTGAAGATCCGCGCCTCGGCCCCCATCCGCATCAGGTTCGGAAAGATCCGCTCGGTCGGCGAATCCCCGCGGCCCCCCCGCGGCCTGCGCGACGGCCACTCGTCCTGAGCGTTGCTCACCAAAGTCCGGAACTCGTCACAGACCAGCAGGATCGGCGGGAACCGCCGCTCGTCGGCCAGCACGTAGGCACCCGGCACGTCATCGAGGCGGTAACGGCGCTGCTGCTCATCCTGGACGAAGCGCAGCGCCCCCTCGGCCTCCACGGCCGCGATGGCGCTGTTCTCGTGCCGGTAGGTCCGCACATGCGGAACTCCCTCGAACCACTTCCCGATCCGCAGCTTGGGATCCAGCACAATTACGATGAAGCCCTGCGACGCCGCCACCGCGACGATCAGCTTCAGCAGCGTCGTCTTCCCCGACCGGGACCCGCCCACGATCAGCACGTGCGGGTTCTCCAAGCCCACGAAGCCGATCTCGACCCACTCGCGGCGGGCGTTGACCGCGAACCGCAGCCCCGGCATGTCAGCCACGGCCGACCTCCTCCGGCTCGGCGGGCGGATGCTTCAGGACGGGCGTCCGCGACCGTCCGAGAACAACAGCAGCCACGGCCAGACATGGACCCGGATTACCTGCGTCAATCCCACGGTCCCGACAGAAGATCAGTCCGGCAGCCTCGTGGTCCAGCCAGTCGGCCACCGCATCAAACAGGTCACTCTCGGGGACATTCCACCGTGCACGTCCACGCAGGTCCTCGCCTGCTTCGCGCAGATATTCGGCTTCGGTCTCGGGTTTGGCTGCGGGACTGTCAGCCACGGCCGACCTCCTCCGGCTTGTAGGTCAGGAAGTGCACGTACTTGGGCGGCTCGGCGGGCGGATGCTTCCGCGTGTAGGTCATCCGGCGGCTCGGCCGGTCCTTCCGCGCGGACCACTCCCCGCCCAGTCGTTGCGCGAACAACATCTTCAGGTCGGCGCCGACCGGCTCGTCATCGACCACCTCATCGGGCAGCCGCACGACGATCCGGGCGCCCGGCTTGCTCGGGTCGGCCGGCATCTCCAGCCAGTCCTCAGCCAGCTCCGCCGGGTCGATCGACAGCACCGAGGCCACCGCCGGCCAGATCGCCGGCTCAACCGGCCGGGGCCAGATGTGCACCAGGCGGCGGGCGTAGTCCACCGCGCCGACAAAGGGGACGCCGATCCGCTGCTCGAACAGCGTCACCAGCTGACGCATCCGACGCTCATCGTCAGAATCGGCCCACCGCAGACCGACCACGATCCCGGCGCCGTCCGCGGTCATGTCGGCCGGGATATCCAGCCACACCGAGGCCGGCTCCTCGGCCGGCACGCCGATGATCCCGGCCACCGCCGGCCACAGAGCCGCCGCCGGCATCAGCCGCTCACGCCGGCGCGCCCCACGGCGGCGCACCACACACCGAACCGACCACCCCAGCAGCGCCACCACCGCGACCCCGGTCAACACCGGGTGCTCCCCCCAAGCCCACAGCAGCGCGAGCGGCGCCAGCCGCAGCCCAGCCCGGGCCACGCCCGGCAGCGACGCCCACCAACCGCGGCGCTGCTCACGTGCCCCGCGGAAGAAAGAGGCATCCGTCGTACGCCCGCCGCGCAGATCACGGCCGGACAGGAACCGCCACACCACCAGCAGGCCGCCCGCCAGAAGCGTCTGCCTCCAGTACCGCAGGCCAGCGACCGTCGCGAACAACCGCGCACCATTACTCACCGCCCAGCCCTCCTCTCACGCCTCAAACGGCCGCGCTGCCACTCCGACGTGCCACCCCAAATGCCGAACCGCTCGTCATGGGTCAGCGCCCACTCCAAGCACTCAGGACGAACCTCGCACCGCGCACAAACACGTTTCGCCTTCCGCGTGGAGCCGCCGTTCGATGAAACGTGACGTTCTGTCCCGGTCATCGAGCCATCGCCTTACGGCGGTGGCGTTGAGCCGCGAGCGGCTCTTCCCGAGGCAGTCTCACCGCACGACCGGAGTCGTGTCTGACGCGAGTTCCTTCGGGCTGCTC
>Ga0136617_10005772_pt1 | contig 11087 bp, 12 predicted proteins | sample AntDrymUQ3222106_2_FD_129672 | JGI IMG/M metagenome (GOLD analysis project Ga0136617, IMG submission 129672) | Polar desert sand microbial communities from Dry Valleys, Antarctica - metaG UQ322 (21.06) | ecosystem: Environmental > Terrestrial > Soil > Desert | place: Antarctica: Dry Valley...
CTCGTCCCGGGCAATCCCCGAGCCGGTGTCGCGCACCGCGATCTCGACCGAGCCGTTCGCAGTGTCGGTCGCGACGAAGCTGATGTGCCCACGATCCGTGTGTGCAGCCGCGTTGACGCCCAGGTTCGACAGAGCCCGCTCGAGGATGTCGCGCTCGGCCAGCACGGCCAGGTCGGACGGGCAGTCGACGACGACCTCGACGTCGTCGGACGGGCGAATGCTGCCCGCGACGTCTTCGAGCAGCGGTTGAAGGTCGATCGGCTCGAGCCGGAGCGCCGCCTGGCCCGTCTGGACTGCCGCCAGCACGAGGAGGGCCTGTACGAGCCGACTCAGCCGCTCTGTCTCGCGCTCCAGATCCTCGAGGAAGCGATCACGTTCCTCGGGAATCTCCTTGGCCCCGGACTGCAGGACGTCGATCACCGCCCTCATCGCCGCGAGCGGCGTGCGCAGATCGTGCGCGGCATTCGTGACGAACGCACGCTCGGCTCGCTCGTGCCGCACTCGCTCCGCTTCGGCGGTCAGGTCCCGGGCCGTGAGGAGAATGGTCTCGATCGAGCCATGGTCGCCGACGACGCCGGTCGCCTCCCCTTCCAAGGACAACCACCGGCCCGTCCGATGGCGGAGTCGGACGCCGGAGAAGGATCCACGCTCGCCCTGCTCGGCCAGCGCGAGGGCGGCACGAGCCTGCGGAAGGTCGTCGGCGTGAATGAGGGACGACAGCTCACCGCCGACGAGCTCGTCCGGCGAGTGACCGAGCTTCTCCTCGTGGGACGGTGACGCATAGAGGAGGCGACCCTCGAGGTCGATCAGACCGACGAGGTCCTTCGTATTCTCGACCACGTTTCGGTACAGCTCCCGACTCTGGCGCAGCTCGTCCTCGGACCGCTTGCGATCGGTGATGTCGCGAACGTACGCGGTGAAGACCGCCGGGCCAGGCAGGCCCACGCGAGTGATCGCGAGCTCGATCGGGAACTCGGTGCGGTCGGAGCGCAGCGCCGGCATCTCGATGCGCCGGCCGAGCACCGTGCCCTCACCGGTTGCGAGGTAGCGCTCGAGCCCACGGTAATGCGCATGACGCAGACGCTCGGGGATCAGCAGCTCGGCGATCTGCTGCCCGAGCACGTCGCTTCGGCTGTAGCCGAACACCTGTTCAGCGGCCGGGTTGAACTCGAGGATCCTGCCCCGGTGATCGATCGTGATCACGCAGTCGAGCGCGGCCTCCAGGATCGCGCGCAGGCGAGCCTCGTTCCCGCTCGGACGTGCGCTCTCGCGGCTTCCGGGAGCCAGCCGCTCGAAGATCCTGCTCATCCCGGATACCCGCCCAGACGGCCAATGATGACGCTCCCGGCGCTCCCGGCGCAACCATGGATGGCCGCGCGAGCATGATGTCGGTCGTGGAGCGGCGAAGCTTCCGCGTCAGGGGAATCGTCCAGGGGGTCGGCTTCCGGCCGTTCGTCTTCGGTCTCGCACAGGCGCATGCTCTCGGCGGCTTCGTTCAGAACGACGGCGACGGAGTCGTGATCGAGGCCGAAGGCGAGGCGCGGGCGCTCGACGACTTCGCGCTTCAGCTGAGACGAGAGGCGCCGGTGCTCGCGGAGATCCAGTCGATCGATGTTCGCGAGGTTCCGCCGGTCGGCGAGCTGACATTCGCGATCGCCGCCAGCGCGGACCGCGGCGGGGCAGCGCTGATCCCTTCCGATATCGCCACGTGCGACGACTGCCTGCGCGAGCTGCTCGATCCATCGGACCGGCGCTATCGCTACCCGTTCGTCAACTGCACGCAGTGCGGGCCTCGCTTCACGATCGTGGAGCGAGTGCCCTACGACCGTCCGAACACGACCATGGCCGGCTTCCCGTTGTGCGAAGCCTGCCGGCGCGAGTACGAGGATCCTGCCGACCGCCGTTTCCATGCCGAGCCGATCGCGTGTCCGCTCTGCGGCCCGCGGCTCTCGCTCCCGCTCGATCACGCGACCGGGCTCGTGCGGGAGGGAGCGATCGTCGCGGTCAAAGGCCTCGGGGGATACCACCTTGCGTGCGACGCGACGAGCGAGGAAGCGGTCGCGCGCCTGCGCGGACGCAAGCACCGCGAGGACAAGCCGTTTGCCGTCATGACCCGGGAGCCGCGCGCGCTCGCCGACCTGAGCGCCGACGAGGAAGAGCTGCTGCGCTCGCGCGAGCGGCCGATTGTGCTCGTGCGCCGCGTGGCCGGCGCCTCAGTCGCCCCGTCCGTCGCTCCGGACGGCCCCTGGCTCGGGATCATGCTCCCGTACACCCCACTCCATCACCTGCTGCTCGCCGATCTCGACCGTCCGCTCGTGATGACCAGCGGGAACCGCTCCGACGAGCCGATCGCGTACGAGGACGACGAGGCAAAGGAGCGTCTGGGCGGAATCGCCGACGCGTTCCTTGCGCACGATCGCCCGATCTACCGCCGTTGCGAGGACTCGGTCGTCCGCTCGTCCTTCGTCGTGCGGCGCTCGCGCGGCTACGTCCCGCTCCCGCTCCCGCTCCCGGTGGCGTCGGCTCGCGCGATCGTCGCGGCCGGGGCCGAGCTGAAGAGCACGTTCTGCGTCGTTCGAGGCAGCGAGGCCTTCCTCTCCCCACATCTCGGCGATCTCGATTCCGAGCTCGCGTACCGCGCGTTCCGCACCGACCTCGAGCTCTACCTCGCCATGCTCCGGCTCGAACCCGAGGTAATCGCCCACGACCTCCACCCCGAGTACCTGGCGACGAAATGGGCGCTCGAGCAAGACGCGGAGCTGATCGGCGTGCAGCACCATCACGCTCATGCAGCCGCATGCCTCGCCGAACACGGTGATCAGGGCCCGGCGCTCGCGGTCGTGTTCGACGGGACGGGCTACGGGACCGACGGGACGCTCTGGGGCGGCGAGGTCCTGCGCTGCGACCTCGAGAACTTCGAGCGGGTCGCCCACCTCGAGCCGGTTCCGCTCCCGGGCGGTGAGGCGGCGATCCGCGAGCCCTGGCGCATGGCGGCGGCGTATCTCGAGCATGCGGAGCGGCCGGTTCGGTTCGAGCGCTGGCCGATCGTTCGCCACAGCCTCAAGGTGAACGCACCGCTCTCTTCCGGGATGGGGCGATTGTTCGATGCGGTTGCGGCTGTGCTCGGTGTGCGCGATCGCGTGACCTACGAGGGCCAGGCCGCAATCGAGCTGGAGCAGCTTGCGTCGGACGTGGTTGCCGACCCCTATCCGTGCAGCACCGCTGACGGGCTCATCCGCGGCGCAGACCTGATCCGCGCGGTGCACGACGACCGGGAAGCGGGCCGCCGAGCGCCCGAGATCGCAGCCGCGTTTCACGAGGGTGTGGCGGCAGCCGCGGCGAGCGTCTGCGCGGAGACAACCGATCTCCGCACGGTCGTGCTGTCGGGCGGAAGCTTTCAGAACCTGCGCCTTCTAGGCTCGACGCGAAGCAGACTCGAACAACTCGGCTTTCGAGTCCTGACACACCGACTCGTGCCGCCGAACGACGGTGGAATCAGCTACGGCCAGGCCGCGATCGCTGCCCGGACGCTCGCTTCACGCTGATCTATCCGGCCGGCCGCGCAGCCAGCTCACGTGCGGCTCCCATCCATCGACAACCGGGCCCAATTTGTGCTGCCGCGCGAGCTCCTCCACGTCGCAGAAGAGTCGCTGCTGCTCGTGGAGGTCACCGGTAGCGACGATCGCGCGGAGCCGAGAAATCAGCCGCGCTGCGGCCCAGCGGTCATCGCCGAGTGGACAACGCTCCAGCTCCCAGCAGAGGAACTTGTTGAAGGGACGCACCCGGCCGTGCAGCGCAAACAGCGCGGTGAGAAACGGCGACACCGATTCGGCCGCATCCAGGTGCGCCTCCGACTCCAGGTCGTTCTGGTGGTTTCGCGCAGCGCGGTAGTACGCGTTGATGTAGGTGTCGAGCCACTCAGCGGCGAGCTCACGTCGCTCGGCCGGCATGAGCTGCGACTTCTCGTCGACAACACTCTGGACGTGTCCATCGAGCTTGTCGATCACGACGGGCGCGCGGACGTAGCTGTACCGATCCCACTCGTCGTCGGCCCCGCGCGTGCCGGTGCGCTCGAACGCGCTGACCGAGAGCACCCGCGTCTCGACCGGCGCCCCGTGGGACGTCTCATACCTCTGTGCGCAGTCGTCAGAGGCTTCTTCCCGCAAGACGAGGCGCACGTCGAAGTCGGAATCGGGCCGGACGCGGAACCCGCGCCCGCGGGAGCCGGTCAGGATCAGCCCGACCACGTCGTCGTCGGCGAGCGCCCGCTCGAGCAGCCGGTCGTACTCCGCTTGCGGCGTGTTCGAGATCAGTGCCCGGCAGGGAGCTCGACGAAGAAGGACAGGACGACGAGCAGCGCGAACACGGCGACGCCGGCGGCGACGATGCGGCCCGGATGACGCTGAGCGCGGAGCCCTTCGACCGCCACTTTCGCCCACAGAACGACAATGAACGCCGTCGCACCGACGGTCGCCACGATGATCGGCGCCAGCACGGCCGCGCGCTCGAGCGGAATCCGGAACGCGAGGGCCGCAGTCAGGACAAGCGCGGCGCAAACGACCGCGGAAATGACGACGCGCGAGGCCCGCATCGGCCCAGCGTAGCCAGGGCTATGCTGAGTTGATGGCGGAGGCGAACTACACATCCGGCGAGGATTACGTCGTGGAGTTCCTCGGGTACCGGTTTGCCTTCAACGCCGTCGACTTCGAGGAGCGCGTCACCGGCGCCGCCGTCAAGCTCGGCCTGCTCGAGGGCAACGAGCTCGACGAGGACGAGACAGCCGACCTGGTCGAGCTTGCCGCTGACGGCCAGATCGACGAGCCGCGGAGCGGACTCGGCCGCTACCTCGTTCGGCACTGGGAGCGCGTGTCGCTGGTCGGCGGCGAGTCGCTGATCTACTGGCTCCGCAAGCTGGTGTTCAGAGGCGCGTGGCTCGATCACCGCGTCAAGGAAGAACTGCTCGAAGTGACCTGGGACGAGCAGGCCGCGGATTTCGGCTACCGCGATCCCCGCGGGGGACGCGCGCTGCTCGAGCTTGCGCCCGTGCCCTCCTGGCACGAGCTGCAATTCAAGCGTTAGTGCAGCGTTTCCTCGCGATCGTCTTCTTCCTCGCCGCGGTGCTCGCGATCGATCAGCTCGTCGACGCGCGGACACAGCTCCTCCTCGGCGCCGCGACCTGGGGCGCACTCCTCCTCGCCTGTCGAGCCGTTCCACCGGAGCAGCGAGCCCAGGCCGCCGTCGTCGTGGTCGTGGCGACGGGAGCAGAGATCACCGGGTCGATCATCTGGGGCGTCTACACGTACCGGCTCGAGAATCTGCCATCGTTCGTGCCGCCGGCGCATGGGCTTGTGTACCTCGCCGGGTTTGCGCTCAGCGGCTGGGCCGCGCGCGACTCCCGCTTGCTCGTCGGAGTCGCGCTCGTGACCGTCCTGGCCTGGGCCACAGCCGGGCTGACGGTGCTTTCCCGCGCCGACGTGGGTGGTGCGTTCGGGGCCGTCCTCCTCTCGTACTACCTGCTGCGCGGCCGCGCCCCCGCCCTGTATGCCGGGGTCTTCCTCGTCGTCGCCGCGCTCGAGCTGTACGGGACTGCGATCGGCACCTGGACATGGGCGGAGACGATTCCCGGCACGGGCATCCCGAACGGAAACCCGCCGAGCGGCGTCGCGAGCGGCTATGTGTGGTTCGACGTGATCGCTCTCGCCCTGGCGCCACGGCTGCTGGCTGTCACTCACCGGCTGAAATCCCACTCGAAGAGGAGGCTCTCGCCGGCCCGCGAGGCGCCGGCCGAGGCGTAGGTCCGCTTCGCCGCCTCGTTCTCCTCGTCCGTTTCCACCCACATCTTCTTCGCTCCGACCGGGTCGCCGAGGCGCCGCATCTCGTCGGCAAGACCGCGTCTGCGATACCGCATGTCGACATCGAGCTCGTAGAAGAAGACGCTGGTGTCGCCGTCGATCCGAAGCAGCACGAGCCGTACGCGAACCCGACCAGCGCGTCGTCTTCGAGCCAGCCGAACGTGCCGATGTCCTCGCGCGCAAGGAATCGACGGGCTTCTGGCGCACTGGGTACGCGCTGCTTGAATCGCCCACAGACCGCCCGCAGGAGCTCCTCGTCTCCCCGGCCGAGACGGCGGATCACGCGGCTGGGAGGGAGAACCCGAGCCGGGAGCGCTGCTCCTCCGCCCGCGTCAGCTCGATCCGCCGGATCGATCCAACCGGAACGATCAGCTGCTCGGGCAGCTCCTGGTCTACCTCGAGGTGCGGGACGATCGTTACGAACCCGAAGCCCGGCTCGGGCGAGAGCGAGTCGAGCGCGAATCGGGAGCCGTCGACGAGCTCGACCTCGACGAACGCGCGCTTCACCCCTGCATCGGCGGCGAAGCGCTCGATCTGACGATGAACGCGCTCGACGAGCTCCTCGTTCGAGCCGGCCGCCACCCCTGGAATCCAAAGCCCCGACATCTACCCGAACAGCCGCTCCTTCGAACCGACAGCACCGAGATGAGAGCGGCCAAGCTCGGTGACGACGCGCCCGCGCGGTGTGCGTTGGAGGAACCCGAGCTGAAGCAGATACGGCTCGTAGACGTCCTCGATCGTGTCGGCCTCCTCACCGAGAGCGACCGCGAGCGTCGAAAGCCCGACGGGCCCGCCGCTGAAGCGGTCGACGATCGCGCTCAGCAGCTCGCGGTCGATGCGCTCGAGGCCTTCGTCGTCCACTTCGTGGAGCGCGAGCGCTTCGCGGGCGATCGCCGTCGTGATCGCGCCCTCGTGCCTGACCTCGGCGACATCCCGGACCCGGCGGAGGATCCGGTTCGCGATCCGGGGCGTGCCGCGCGAGCGCCGGGCGATCTCCTCGGCTGCCTCGCCGTCGATCGCCACGTCGAGAATCCGCGCAGAGCGCCGTACGATCGAGGCAAGCTCCGCCGGCTCGTAGTAGCCGAGCCGGAATGTCATCCCGAAGCGGTCGCGCAGGGGGGTCGTCAGCAAGCCGGTGCGCGTCGTCGCGCCGATGAGCGTGAAGGGCGCCAGATCGAGCGTGAGGGTGCGTGCCGCCGGGCCCTGTCCGACGACGATGTCGAGCCGGAAGTCTTCGAGGGCCGGATAGAGAATCTCCTCGACTGCTCGGTTGACCCGGTGGATCTCGTCGATGAACAGGACGTCGCGCTCCTCGAGACTGGTGAGGATCGCGGCCAGGTCGCCCTTGCGCTCGAGCGCGGGACCGGCGACGCACCGAATGCCGGCCCCGAGCTCCTCGCGCACGATGAAGGCGAGGCTCGTCTTCCCGAGACCCGGCGGCCCGACGAACAGGACGTGATCGAGGGCCTCGCCCCGAGCCCGGGCTGCATCGAGCGCGATCCCGAGCTGTTCCTTCAGCCGCTCCTGGCCGACGAAGTCGACCAGACGCCGCGGCCGGAGAGACTGCTCGAGCTCCTCCTCCTCCTCGTGGACGACCGGCGCCAGAAACTGTGTGCTCATTTCAGACCCCGTGGTTTCCAAGACGTCTCATCAAGCGGCCTTCAGCGCGAGGCGAACGCGCTCTTCGGGCGGGAGCTCGGAGTCGACTACGGCGAGGGCCTGCTCGGCCTCGCTGACGGAGTAGCCGAGCTCGACGAGCGCATCCCGCGCAACAGCGTGCGGCCGGGTTCCGGCCGCCGGTGAGATCGCGACGGGAACCGTGTCACCGAGCTTTTCCTTCAGCTCGAGCACGATCCGCTCGGCTGTCTTCTTGCCGACCCCGGGAATCGTCTGGAAGCGCGCGACGTCCTCGAGTACGATCGCGAGCCTGAGCTCGGCCGCCGGCGAGCCCGAGACGATCGCGAGGGCGACCTTCGGTCCGACGCCGTTCACCGAGAGAAGCTGCAGGAACAACTCGCGCTCGTGCGCGTCTGCGAAGCCGTAGAGCTGCAACGCGTCCTCGCGAACGTGAAGGTACGTCTCGACGGTGACCTCTCCCCCGCTCTCGGCCTTGCGGAGCGCCCCTGCCGACGCGTTCAGCAGGTAGCCGACGCCGCCGACATCGACGACGAGGCCTTCGGCAGTTCGAACCGGGTGGCCACGCAGCCGCGCAATCACGCGCTGATCCTGAGGAGCGGCGGTGCGAGCGCGTGACAGATCGCGACCGCGAGCGCGTCGGCGGCGTGGTTCGGTCGTGGCAGCGTTCGCAGCCCAAGGATTGCCCTCACCATCCGCTGCACCTGTGCCTTCTCGGCTCGCCCGTATCCGCAGACCGCCTGCTTCACGCGGGTCGGCGCATACTCAGTGCACGGGACGCCGGCTCTTGCGCACGCGACGAGCACGGCTCCTCGGGCCTGACCGACGGAGAGCGCGATGCGGGCGTCGACGCCGACGAACGACTCCTCGATTGCGACGGCAGCCGGCCCGTGCTGCTCGATCAGGCCCTCGACGCCTTCGAAGATCGTCTTCAGGCGCAGCTCTGGGCGCTGCCCCGCGGGTGTTCGCCACGAGCCGTGGTCGATAGCCGACAGGCGCCCTGCGCTTTCGTAGACGATGCCGTAGCCGCACGCAGCCGTTCCAGGGTCGATGCCGAGGACTTTCACGGTCAGACATTAGGCAGACCCCCGGACGTTCCTTCACCGCCGCTCGAGCGCCTGTGTAATTCCGCGCGACCGCTAAAGGATTGCTCCAGGTGACGGACATCGCCGTGGTCGGGTATGAGTACGCCATGGCGACTGCGGCTTCACTGATTCTTCCGGGCGGCAGCGAGCATCACCTACCGCGGTCGTTCTCGATCGGGCGCGACGAGGACAACGGCCTCGTCCTGGCGAGCAGGAGCGTGAGCCGCCGGCACGCGGTGATCCACGAGACGAGCGGCCGCTGGTTCATCGAGGATTGCGGCAGCTTCAACGGCACGGTCGTGAACGACGACCGGATCCGGCCCGGCGCCGTCCTGCCGTTACGCCATTCCGATCGGATTCAGATCGGGCCGTACGCCTTCGTGTTCTCCTCGCCGGCGGAGACCGGCGACAGGGAGCAGACCGAGGCGTTCGAGGCGGCGACCCCGGGATACGAGCGCCAGCTCTCCCCCCTGCAGCAGCGCGTGGTGTACCTGCTCTGCGAGCCGTGGCTCACAACCGGAAGCCTGGAGCACCTTCCGAGCAACGACGAGATCGCAGCCGCGCTCGGCACCCCAGGTGCGACGGAGACGGTCAAGGCCGCCCTAAGACGTGCATACGCAAAGGCCGGACTCTCGGACTTGCCGCCGCACGAGAAACGCCGTGCTCTCTGCCGGATCGCCCGTCAGCGCGACTGGATCTAAAGCTGCTTCAGTATCACCGCTCGTCGATGGGTCGATCCAGCGCCGCTCGGCGGTGCCGTCAAGGCGTCGCGCATTGACGGCGACGGAGATGGTGCACTCAACCCGTTACCGTAGCTCCGTGGACCGCGACGAGCCGGTGCTGCGTCTGGCGACGCTCGATGACGAGGCGGTCCTCTACGCACTCATCAAGGAGTCGGCCACCGCCCTCTTTCCGCGCTTCTACGACCATGCGCAGGCGGCAAGCGCCGTGCGCTACGTCCCCGAGGTCGATCGGATGCTGCTCGCGGACGGCACCGACTTCGTCGTCGAGGTAGGTGGCGAGGCTGTCGACGCTCCCAGGCCTGCCGCTCTACCGTGCGTACGGCTTCCGATCGCTCGAGGAGGTCGAGATCACCTTGCCCGACGGCGTCAAACTCCCGTGCGTTTCAATGGATAAGCCGATCCAACGCCCGCTCAGAACCGGTCGTTGAAGCTTCACAACAAACCTTCGGACTAGGACGCGACCAACTCGAGCACGCGCTCGGGAATATCGAAATTCGCGAACACGTCCTGGACGTCGTCGTTCTCCTCGAGCGCATCCATGAGCCGAAGGATCTTTCTGGCGGCGCCGTCCTCCGCGACCTCGATCGTCGTCTTCGGGATCATCGTCGGCTCGGCCGACTCAACCGTGAACCCGGCAGCCTCGATCGACGCCCGGACGGCCGCGAGGGCATCCAATGCGCAGGTGACCTGGAAGCTGGAGCCGTCGCGTGCCAGGTCGTCGGCGCCGCCGTCTGCCGCCGCCAGCATCAAGTCGTCCTCGTCGACGGAGTCGGCGCCGACGAGCACGACACCTCGCCGCTCGAACAACCAGGCGACGGCGCCTGACGTGCCGAGATTGCCGTCGTGCTTGTCGAAGGCGTGGCGCACATCCGACGCCGTGCGGTTGCGGTTGTCGGTCAGAGCCTCGACCAGGACGGCGACGCCGCTCGGGCCATAGCCTTCGTAGACGATGTGCTCGAAGGCGGCCGCGTCAGCCTCTGCGCCCGAACCCCGGGCGATCGCGCGCTCGATGTTGTCCTTCGGCATCGAGTAGCTTCGGGCTTTCTCGACCGCGTTCTGAAGAGCGAGGTTTCCTGTCGGATCCGGCCCTCCCTCTTTCGCCGCGACGATGATCGCGCGCGAGAGCTTCGAGAAGAGCTTTCCCCGCTTCGCGTCGGCTGCGCCCTTCTTGTGCTTGATCGACGACCACTTGCTATGCCCCGACATGGCTCTCCTCACGAACGAGATCGAGGAACAGCTCGTGGACGCGCGTGTCGCCGGTCAGCTCCGGGTGGAACGAGGCGGCGAGCAATCGCCCTTCGCGCACGAGCACCGGTGTTCCCTCGAGCTCGGCCAGCACCTCGACGTCGGGGCCGACGTGCTCGAGCTCGGGCGCCCGGATGAAGACGCCCCGGAACGGCTCGGGCTTGCCGACCAGCTCGAGATCGGCCTCGAAGCTCGCGACCTGCCGGCCGTACGCGTTCCGCCGGACCGAGATGTCCGACAGCCCAAGGTGATCCCGCCCGAGCAGGATCATCCCCGCGCACGTTCCGAAGACCGGCCGCGAGAAGCGGCTAATCGCCTCCTCGAGACCGTAAAGCCGGATCAGGCGCATGATCGCGGTCGATTCGCCGCCGGGGATGACCAGGCCGTCGAGCCGCTCGAGTTGAGCGGGCTTTCGCACCTCGACCACGTCGGCACCCAGCCGGCGCAGCATGTTCGCGTGCTCGCGAAAGTTGCCCTGCACGGCCAGCACCCCAATCCTCAGTGGGCCCTCCACGCGTGAAATCGTA
>Ga0136617_10005773_pt1 | contig 11087 bp, 12 predicted proteins | sample AntDrymUQ3222106_2_FD_129672 | JGI IMG/M metagenome (GOLD analysis project Ga0136617, IMG submission 129672) | Polar desert sand microbial communities from Dry Valleys, Antarctica - metaG UQ322 (21.06) | ecosystem: Environmental > Terrestrial > Soil > Desert | place: Antarctica: Dry Valley...
CGCTCGACGGCGCGCCGGTGCGCTCGTCCGGGCGCTCGGAGCTGGCCACCGCGCTCGTCGCCACCGGCTTCGGCTACGACGCGGAGGTGCGGGCATCGCAGGCGCGCGTCGTCGCACGCCTGCTGCCGCGCGTGCGCGACGTGCGCCGGCTCGGCGCCGCGGCGCTCGACCTGACCTGGACGGCCGCGGGGCGCTACGACGCCTACTACGAGCGCGGCGTCCACCACTGGGACGTCGCGGCCGGCGCGCTGATCTGCGCACGCGCCGGGCTGGCGGTGCTCGAGCTCGCACCGGCGCCGCCGGCCGCGAGCGGCATGCTCGTCGCGCCACCGGGGCTGGCCGACGAGCTGCTCGCGCTCGTGACGGACTGATCGGTCGACGGCTCGGGTAGGCCGGAATCATGACCATCGCCGCCGTCGCCGCCTTCTGCGTCCTGCTGTTGATCCTCGCGTTCCTCTTTCCGCGCCTCTCGCGCCATCCGGAGCGTGGCGGTCACAAGGTGGCCGGCGCGCCGACGAAGGTGACCGACAAGGCCCCGGGCAAGCTCGGCCATTGGCTCAGCAAGCCGTTCCGCTCGAGCCAGAAGGCGATCTCCAAGAGCGGGAGCAGCGGCCGCAAGGGCCGCGGCAAGATGCCGTTCTGAGCGGATACCCGGGGCGGGACTCGAACCCGCACGGCCACGAAGGGCCAATGGCTTTTGAGGCCATCGTGTCTGACCAGTTCCACCACCCGGGCCGGAAGCGACACATGATATGGGTGGGCTCTAAGCGGTGGCGGCGGCCGTGTCGCCACGGGGCGGCTGCTCGACCTCGACGTTCCAGGCCTGCTGGAAGCCGCGCATCGCGAACGCGATCAGCAGCAGCTGAAGCGGCATGAGCAGCGCCGTGAGCAGCCCGACCGCTTCGGCGGCGATCGCCGGGTCGGTCAAGCCTTCCTTGTCGCGCGCGAACCAGCCGGGCGCCGACACCGCGGCGAAGATGAACAGCACGATCGCAAGCGCGGCGGCGAGCGGTAGCACGCCCCGGCTCCAGCGCGCCACGAGGGAGGCCATGCCGACGTAGAGCACGATGTAGATCACCTGCAGCGGCTTGGCGCCGACCAGCGCCTCCCACGCGCCGACCGAGATCACGATCATCAGGGACGCCGAGGCGAGCAGGAGCAGCACGACGACCGCCCGGGTGGCCTTGGACGATGCCTTCTCCCGGTTCGGGCGCTCGACAGCGACGTCGGGTTCCGCCATCGTCGAGCGACCATACAATCCCCTGGCCGCCCGCGCGCTGCCCGGGCGGGATCAGCGGGCGTGGTGAAATTGGCAAACACGCCAGGTTTAGGTCCTGGTGCCGCAAGGCTTGGGGGTTCAAGTCCCTCCGCCCGCATGACTTCGCCGGCAAGCGCCGCGCGGCGCCGTACCCTGAGTGTCCAGTGAAGCGCATCGTGGGTGACTTCTTGACGTTGCTGGCGGGAGTCGCCGACTCCGCGCGGGCGCGCTTGCGCCGGCCCGCATCGGCGCGGGTCCGGCGCCGCCGCCTCGCCGCCGGCATGGCGCTGGTCGCGGCGCTGGTCGCCGTCGAGGTCTTCGTGCTCAAGGGCGCGGGCGTGACGAGCGGGGCGCGCGACGACGGACCCGAGCAGGTCCCGGCGCAGCTCGAAGCGAGCAAGGCGATGGCCGATCTGGCCGGCCGCATCGGCAAGCCGTGGGTGAAGCGTCGCTCGGAGTCCGGGCTGTTCGTCGATCCCATCACCGGCGGCGCCGGTCACGGCTACGGGCCGGCCATGCTGGCCGAGGCGCTGATCCGCGACGGCGCGCGGCGCGACGACCGCCGGATGCTCCGCGCGGGGCTCGCGGCGCTGGAGGAGAACACGAGCCGCGCCGCCAACGACGACGCCCCGGGCAACCCGCTCGAGCTCTTCGCGGTCGCCTCGGCGTACCGGTGGGCCGAGCGCAACCTGTCCGGCGATCCCGACTGGGAGCGCCGCAAGCAGGCGCCGCAGGAGTACCTCGAGCGCTGGGAGTTCGCGCAGGTGGGCGAGGCCGCGCAGAACTGCTTCGCCTCGCCGACGTGCTGGAACAACTACAAGATCGTCGACGCCGCGGCGAATCTCCTGCTGCTGGACACGGGACTCGAGCCTGCCTCGGAGGCGTCGCTGCTCGCAGATCCGAAGCGCGCGAAGGCGGCCGCGATCTCGGTGCTGGAGCGCGATCTCGCGAACGCGATCGGGCGCAAGGGTGAGGCCCGCGGCCGCGGCGGCACGATCGGCGAGCTCGGGCTCCTGGCCGACGAGCCGACCTACCCGCTCGCCTACCACGCGATGTCGGTCGCGGCGCTTGCGCGGGCGCTGCGCGTGCTCGGCGACGAGGCGCCACCGGCCGCGCGCGAGAACTTCCGCCACGCGATGCTCGCCGGCGCCTCGTTCATGGCGCCCGACGGCGACATCGCGTACATGGGACGTGCGCAGGGCGAGTCCTGGGCCCTGGGCGCGACAGCCTACGCCGGGGAAGCCTGCGCCGACATGTTCCAGCGGTCGCATCCGCGCAGTGCGGGCATGTGCGCGACGCTGGCGATGCGCTCCGTGGACCGGTTGCGGCGACTCCACAAGTTCCACGAGGGGCTGATGCCGATCGTGCCCCGCCTCGGGTACGGCGACCTGTCGGCCGACGGGCTCGAGCACTACGCGCGGGTGATGACGTTCAACGGCCTCACCGCCGTGTTCCTGGAGTGGGGGAGCGAGGAGGCGCGCGCGGCGGAGGGCGTCGAGCCTGTGCCGCTTCCGCTCGCACGCGGCGGATCGTTCGTCGACCCGGATCGCGCGCACCTGGCCGTCGTCCGGCGCGGCGGCGTGTGGTTCGCGGTGCACGCCGTCGGCCCGAAGGTGGTCGACGACCTCCGCTACGACTTCGGCCTGGTCTCGCTCAAGGTCCGCAAGCGCGACCGCTGGGTCGACGTCCAGCCGCCGCGGCCGTTCAACGAGGGTCAGGGGCTCGACAGCGGCGGCCCGACGCTCGTCACGCCGGCTGGGCTGGCGTTCCCGCAGGGGGAGCGCTTCTCAGTCGAGTCCGAGACCGGCGAGGTCGTCGTGCGCGGCGGGTTCCGGACCGAGGACAAGGTGTGGGTCATGCGCGATATCGAGTTCCGCTACAAGCCCGCGCGCCGCGGCGTGACGGTGACGGTGACGGCACCGCCGGGCAGCCAGCTGCGCTACCAGGACTTCCTGCCCGAAGGCTGGACGGAGGCCGCGGAGGAGGCCGCGGTGCTGCAGACCCCGACGGCGCAGTCACGGCTGTCGGAGACCCCCTCCTTGCTCGAGAACGGGCTCACTTACGTCTCTTCCTACGCGGCCCTGCGTGGCTTCCGGCGCTACGTGACCGTCCCGGCGTCGGGGCAGGTCAGCTGGAAGATCTCGGCGCGACCGATGCCCTAGCGCTTGGGAGGAACCACTAGACGCTGACGAGGAGGCCGGTCGCGAACATCAGCGCCATCCCGGCCAGCAGGCCGGTGACGGCGACGGGATGCAGCGTTCGGCCGTCGCCGTCGCGCAGCGAGGGCGCGAGCTGCACGATGACCTGGACGATCGCGCCCGCGCCGAAGCCGAACAGGAACGCCGCCAGGCTGGGGTTGAACGCCGCGGCGCCGATCCAGGCGCCGAGCACGGCGGGTGCGCCGGCGACGAGGCCGAGCAGGGCAAGGCGCCCGAGCGACGGGCGCAGGTGAGCGACCGGCGCGACGATCGCCAGGCCCTCGGTCGTGTTGTGCAACGCGAAGCCGACGACGAGGAACGCGCCGAGCGCCAACGCGCCGGCGGAGTAGGCCGAGCCGATCGCGACGCCCTCGCCGAGGTTGTGGAGCCCGATGCCGACCGCGACGAGCAGCGCGAGCCGGCCGCCCGACGCGCCCGCCTCGCGAGCCGCCCGGCGGCGCTGCTCCAGCCACGCCGTCACACCGGTCAGCGTCAGGAACGCGACGACCGCGCCGACCAGCACGAGGGCAGCGCCGCCGAACGCCTGCGAGCCCGCGCCCGCCAGCTCGAAGCCCTCGAGGGTCGCGTCGATCGCGAGGAACGCCAGCAGCCCGACGGTGAGCGCCATCACGCCGCGCAGCCATCCGGCCGGGATGCGGCGGACCCACGGCAGCCAGAGCATCCCGAGCGCGACCGGGATGACGCCCACGTAGATCCCCAGCAGCGCCATCAGCCCGAAGAACGAGAGGTCGGGCGTGGGCGTCTCGACCGCGACGTCGATCGCGTGCGCGATCGTTCCGCCGGACGACGTGAGCAGCGCCACCTCGTACGCCTCGCCCTCGATCCACGGCTGCCGCAGCCGGACCGTCGCCGTGCCGAGCCGGCCGATCGGCGTCTCCGCGCCGGAGAACTGCACGAATGCGTCGTTGACCTGCGCCTGCGCGATGCTGATGGCGTCGGGTCCGTCGTTGCGCACGGTCAGCTCGATCGTCCCGGGCCGGAGTACGGTCTTCTCGACGGCGAGCTCCTCCGCCGGCGGGCCGCGCCGCTCGCCCAGGCCCGGCCCCCCCAGCGCGGCGAACGCGCCGACGGCCGCGACGATCAGCGCCAGCGGCACGACGCCGAGCAGCCAGGCCGGGAGCCCGCGAGTCCGCAGGTCGCGTTCGGTCGCGGCGCGGCCCTCCATCACGCGACCTCGAAGAACCCCTGCCAGCCCAGCTCGGTGAACTCGGACTGGTGCGCGTGGAACATGAACTTCCCGGAAGTCGGGAAGCGCCACTCGAGGATCCCGCGCTGGCCCTGGCACAGCATCACCGTGTCGGTCAGCTCCGACGGCGTCCTGCCTGTCCCGGTCGGGAAGTAGTCGAACAGGTTGCCGTGCAGGTGGAACGAGTTGATCAGGTCGTATTCGAGCACGTTGACGAGGTAGACGCGAACCAGCTCGTCGCGCCGCACCGCGATCGGCCGCTGCATGTAGGCGAACCCGATCGTGTTCGCGGCGTAGACCTCGTTGGCGCGGTCGAAGTTCGTGTCGAACCCGTTCATCACCATCACGAGCTCGTCGGCTTCGGCGCGGCCGTCCGCCGGGTCGACGATGAACGCGCCGTACAAGCCCTTGGCGATGTGCTCGGCCAGCGGGCGCACGTGGCAGTGATAGAGGTGCAGGCCCGCAGGCTGGGCGTCGAACTCGTAGACGGTGCGGCCGCCGGGCGCGATCTCGCCCGCCCCGAGCCCGGGCACGCCGTCCATGTCGGCCGGGTGGATGCCGTGGAAATGGATCGTGTGCGGGTGCTCGGAGCCGTTGACGAACGTGATCCGCAGCCGCTCGCCCTCGCGGCAGCGCAGCGTCGGGCCGGGGATGCGCCCGTTGTAGGTCCAGGCGGCGAACCTCACGCCCGGCGCGACCTCGATCTCCTTGTCGGCGGCGAACAGCTCCCACTCGCGCAGCACCTGGCCGCTTGCCAGGCGCCGGGTCGTTCCCCGGTCGAAGTCGCGCAGGATCTCGTGCGGGTCGAAGCCGTTGGCGCGGTGGTCGACGGTGCGTCCGTCGCGGAAGTCCGCGTGCCCGCCGGCGCCGTGGCCGCCGTGGGCGTGCGCCGGCCCGGCGGCCTGCGACTCCCCGCCCCAGGGGTGGTGAGGCGGGACCGCCGAGTGCAGCGCCGCGGCCGCCCCGCCCAGGGCGGGGACCGAGGCGGCAAGGAGTCGGCGACGGCTGAGCCTGGGCATGACAATGATTATGGCATGCCAGAACCTCGGTTGTCTACCTCCTGACGCAGGAGTTCGGCTACGTCGAGCAGTGCGTGCACGGCCGGCGGGGCCTCCGCGAGCGAGGGCACGGCGAGCGCGAGCCGGCGCTCGACGCGCGGCGCGAGCGGTCGCAGCGTCACCCGCGCCGGCACGCCGGCGGCGGCCAGCTCCGGCACGACGCTGACGCCGAGGCCCTCCGCGACCATCGCCACGATCGTGGAGATCTCCTGCACCTCGAACGCGACCCGCGGCGCGTGACCCGCAGCGGCGAACGCCTCGAGGATGAGCCGCTCGCAGCCCCCGCGCGACAGCACGAACGGCTCGGCGGCGAGCGCCTCTAGCGTCGTCGACGGCTCCGCGGCGAGCGGGTGATCGGCCCGCAGCACCGCGACGAGCTGGTCGCTGGCGAGCGAGCGCAGCTCGAGATCCGGCACCGCGCGTGCGACGACGGCGACGTCGACCGCGCGCTCGCGCACCCAGCGGAGCACCTCCTCGTCGTGGCCCTCGAACAGCGCGACCTCCACGCCGGGGTGGCGTACCCGGAGCGCGGCGAGGATCCGAGGCAGCAGATGCGCCGAGACGCTCGCGAAGCTGCCGAAGCGCACGCGTCCGGCGTAGCGCCCGCCGCCGGCGGCGGCCTCCTGGCGGATCGCCTCGGCGCGGGCCAGCATCTCGCGTGCATGCCCCAGCACGCGCTCGCCGGCGGGAGTGGGCGCCGCGCGGCCGTTGCGCCGGAGCAGCAGCGGCGTGCCCAGCTCGGTCTCGAGCGCCGCGACGGCGCGGCTCACGCCCGGCTGGCTCATCGACAGGCGCGCGGCGGCGGGGGAGAAGCCCCCGGTGTCGGCGACGGTGACGAGCACACGCAGCTGCGCCTCGGTCATCGGCGACAAGTATGCCGGATCCGCATTCGCACGGCGACCGATCGTGCGTAACCGTTATTGCCGCCATGGCACCTCACGCCCTCCCGTTTCGCGCCGTTCTGCCGTCATGACACCGCGCCAGGTCGCGATGCTGCTCGTGCTCGCCGCGCTGTGGGGCGCTTCGTTCCTGTTCATGCGCGTGGCGGTGCCCGCGTTCGGCCCCGTGGTGCTCGCCGACGCCCGGGTGGCGATCGCGGGCGTCGCGCTGCTGGCGTACGCCGCGGCGCTCGGGACACGGCCGGCACTGCGGCAGCGCTGGCGCGACTACCTCCTGCTCGGCGCGATCAACGCGGCGCTGCCGTTCTCGCTGCTTGCGGCGGCCGAGCTGGAGATCGAGGCGTCGCTCGCGGCGGTCCTCAATGCGATGGCGCCGATGTGCGGGGCTGTCGTCGGTGCCGTCTGGCTGCGCCAGCGGGTGACGCACGCCGCGATGGTCGGGCTCGTGCTCGGCGTGGTGGGCGTCACGCTCGTGGTCGGGCTCTCGCCGTTCACGATCGACCTGCCGTTCGTGCTGGCGGTGCTCGCCTGCCTGGCCGCCGCGTTCGCCTACGGCATCGGCGCGAACCTGGTGCGGCTGCGCTTCGCCGGCGAGCCGCCGCTGGCGATGGCGATCGGCCAGCAGCTCGCGGCCGCGCTGGTGCTGCTCCCGCTCATCCCGTTCGTGCCGGTGCGCGCGACGCCGGACGCGGTCGACGTCGCCTGCCTGCTCGCGCTGGCGCTTGCCTCCACCGGCGTCGCCTATCTCCTGTACTTCCGGCTGCTCGCCGAGCTCGGGCCGACCGGCGGCATGACGGTGATCTTCGTCGTGCCCGTGTTCGGCGTGCTGTGGGGCGCGCTGTTCCTGGGGGAGGCGATCCACGTCTCGACGCTCGCCGGCGGTGCCGTGATCCTCTTCAGCGTCTACCTGATCACGCGCGCCCCGCGGGGCCGCGAGGCCGCGCCGCCGCCCGCCGCCGCGGCTACGTCTTCGGTCCGATGAAGCCGTCGAGGATCGCCACGCTGTCGCGCTGGAAAGACACGAACTTATGTTCGTGCACGCGGGGGACGGAACGGCTACAATCGCGCAGCGACGCGCCTCGGGGGACTGGTCTAACGGCGACGACGGCGGTCTCCAAAACCGCAGATTGGGGTTCGATTCCCTGGTCCCCCGCTTGATCCAGGCCGTGATATTCGACCTCGACGGCCTCCTGCTCGACTCGGAGTCCGCCTGGGACGGCGGCCGCAAGGCGCTCGTCGCCGAGCACGGCTCCGATTGGCCCGCCGGGGCGACGGAGGCGATGCTCGGCATGAGCTCGCCCGAGTGGTCGCGCTATGTCAAAGAGACGCTGGGCGTCCCGCTCAAGCCGGCCGCGATCTCCGATCGCGTCGTCGCACACGTGCTGGAGCTCTACGAGGAGCGGCTGCCGCTGCTGCAGGGCGCGGAGGCGGCGGTCGAGCGCATCGCGGCGCGCTGGCCGCTGGGGCTCGCGTCTTCCTCCAACCGGGAGGTCATCGAGCGGGTGATGGAGAGCTCCGGCTGGGACTCCGTGTTCGCAACCTGGGTCTCATCGGAGGAGGTGGCTCGGGGCAAGCCGGCACCGGACGTGTTCCTGGAGGCGGCGCGGCGGCTCGGCGTCGAGCCGGCGAACGCCGCCGGCATCGAGGACTCCAACAACGGCATCCTCGCCGCACGGGCGGCAGGCCTGCGCGTGATCGCGATCCCGAACCACGAGTTCCCGCCCGGCGCCGAGGCGCTCGCGGCCGCGGACGTGGTGCTCGGCGCGCTGGATGAGCTCTCGCCCGACGTGATCGAAGGCTGATCAGGCCGCTTGGAATCTGCGTGGGACGGGATTCGCGCGCGCGAAGGCACCGCGCCGGGTACACGCACACGAGCTTCGCAGCAGCGCCTTGAAACCGCCCGACCTCCCGGAGGTGCAGACCATGAGCGCAGACCGCCGCCCGCCGATGGACCCCGGCGAGCTCGTCTGGCGCGATCCCGACGGTGAGAACGTCCACGTCGAGAACAACCGGAAGCGCTTCACCGAACCCGTCGAGGTCGAGTTCACCGGCGTGAAGGCCCGACGCGGGAGCGACTGACCTGCCGCTCGGGCTCGCGCGGCGCGTGGCCCGTCCCCGCGCTGCGGAACTCCCCGCGCGCCTGCGCGGCTTCGGTCGCCGCCACCGCGCGCCGATCACGGTCGTCGGCTCGCTCGGAGTCGCGGCGCTGCTGGCGTTCCTGCTCTCGGGCCGGCGCGACGAGTTCGTGGCCGCGGTCTCGGGCGTCGCGGCGTGGGTGGTCGCGGTGACGGTGCTGCTGCAGGTCATCGCGCTGCTGGTGCGCAGCGAGGCGTGGCATCTCACCATCCAGGCGGCGGGCGGGACCGTCGAGCGGCGCGTCCTCTACCGCGCGTCGAGCATGCAGGTGCTCGGCAGCGTACTCAACGGACATCTCGGAGTCGCCGCCCGGATCGCCGCGCTGCGACGCTCGTCGCCCGCCGTCAGCCCGCAGGTGCCGACGCTGATCGCCGCGGGGTTCCCCATCCTCGCCGTCGAGGCGGCGCTGGCCATCCTGGCCTCGTTCACGCTCGTCGCCCCGCTCGGCCTGCCGTGGTGGCTGCCGCTCGTCGGCCTCCCTGTGATCGCGCTGGCCAGCGCCGGCCTGCGCCACCTCGCCCTCCGCAAGGGCCGGGAGCTGTGGAGCGGCCTGGCGGTGCTCCGCAGCCTGCGCGGCGGCAGCCAGGTGATCGGCCTGGTGCTGGTGGCCGTCGTCTCGCAGATCTTCCGCAACTGGCTGCTGCTCCATGCGGTCGGCGTCGACGCCTCGTTCTTGGACGCCATCGCCGTCCTGATCGCGGTCGTGACGCTCGGTCAGCTCCCGGTCGGTCCCAGCGTCGGCGCCGCAGCGGCGGTGCTCATCCTCGGCAGCGACGGCGTGGCGGCCGCGGCGGCGGCCGGCGTGCTGCTGACCGTGACCGGGACGATCGGCGGCCTCTGCTTCGCGGCGTGGGCGGGCGGCGACCGGCTCTGGTCCGGCAGCCGCCGGGCCGGGTTGCGGCGGGCCCGCGGCCGGCGGTCTCAATGAGGTCAGGCCTCCTCGCGTGCGAAGAACCTGTCGATCACCGGACGCGCGTCGGCGGGTCCCCTGATCTCGAGCACCAGGTCGCCGCGCTCGCGGCCGAGCTCGAAGTCCAGGAACGCGCAGCACGCAGATTCGGCGGCGATCAGCTCGCGGATGCGCCGCTCGATGTCCGGCGTGTCGCGCAGGCGCACTCGCATGCCGGCCGCGGTCGCGGTGCGGTCGAGCAGGCCGTCGACGGTGACGGCGTCGACGAGCGCGATCCGGGCGGTCATGCCGTCGGGCGTGAGCGTGCAGGCGATCGGAGGGTCGGTCACGAGGCGGCTCCTCCAAGCAGGAATGACATGCCCCCTACTGTTCACCTTGAACACGACTTGAAGTCAAGGACCTTCGGACATGCCCATCACCGCCAGCGAGCCGCTGCTCACGATCGGACAGGTCGCCGACCGCGCCGGAGTGCGTACGTCGCACATCCGGTTCTACGAGCGCGTCGGCGTCCTGCCCGAGCCCGAACGCGTGGCCGGGCAGCGCCGCTACCGCGAGGACGTGCTGCACCGCCTGTCGATCGTCGACGTCGCCCAGCGCGCAGGCCTCACGCTCGAGGAGATCCGCCCGCTCACCGGCCCGGAGAACCGCAGCGCCCGCGCGGGCCGCCACGTCCGCGAGCTCGCCGCCGCGAAGCTTCCGCAGATCGACGCGCTCATCGCCCGCGCGGAGGCGGTCAAGGCCTGGCTGCAGGTCGCGCAGTGCTGCGACTGCGCCAGCGTCGACGTCTGCGCCCTGTTCATCGACCCCACGCTGCTGCCGCCGCGCGACGGCACCGAGCTCGAGATCCGCGGGTAGCGCGAGGAGCAGACGAACCGCTCGGCCACGGCGGCGCCCAGCACGCCGCGCCCCGATGCCGGTCGCGCGTTCGCGCGGGCGTGCGTTACGCGCGTTCGGGTGACGTCGCGCCGGGTGGTGCCCGGTCCGTCAGCCTGCCGCCGAGCCAGTCGTCGGGCTCGCGATCGAGCCTGTCGTTCCCGCGTCCGCCGCTGAGCCAGTCGCGTCCGGGTCCGCCGCTGAGCTGGTCGTTGCCTTGGCCGCCGCTGAGCCAGTCGCGCGCGGGTCCGCCGCTCAGCCTGTCGTTCCCGCGTCCGCCGCTGAGCGAGTCGCGGCCCGGTCCGCCGCTGAGCTGGTCGCGCCCCGGGCCGCCATTGAGCCAGTCGCCTCCTGGCCCGGCGCTGAGCCGGTCCTTGCCATGACCGCCACACAGGATGTCGTTGCCGCCGCGGCCTCGCAGCACGTCGTCGCCACCGAGTCCGGCGATGACATCGACGCCCGTGGTTCCGACGAGGACGTCAGAGCCTTCGGTGCCGATGATCGTCGCCGTCCGGATGCCGCAGCTCGCCATCGCGCTCGGCGCGGCC
>Ga0136617_10005775_pt1 | contig 11087 bp, 8 predicted proteins | sample AntDrymUQ3222106_2_FD_129672 | JGI IMG/M metagenome (GOLD analysis project Ga0136617, IMG submission 129672) | Polar desert sand microbial communities from Dry Valleys, Antarctica - metaG UQ322 (21.06) | ecosystem: Environmental > Terrestrial > Soil > Desert | place: Antarctica: Dry Valley...
CTCCGTGCGTGATCGCCGGTTCAGTCGGCGAGCGCCGCCAGCTCCGCTTGGCTCTCGGCCTCTTCCTGGCGTGCGGCGGGGAGGTAGAGCTGCTCCGTGTAGTCGGCCAACATGCGCGTCGTGGAGAAGCGCCACATGGTCGACGCTACGGAGCGGCGCATCTGGGCGATCCATCGCCGCGGGATGCCGTCGGCACCGCGATCGTAGTAGGCGGGCACGACTTCCTCCTCGAGCAGCCGGTAGAGGTCCTGCGCGTCGGCCCAGTCCTGGGCGTCCTCATCGGCCGCGCTGGTCCGCCCGCCGATGGCCCAGCCGTTGTCTCCGACGAAGCCCTCGTCCCACCAGCCGTCCAGCACGGACGCGTTGACGGCGCCGTTCATGGCCGCCTTCATACCGCTGGTCCCCGATGCCTCCAGAGGCCGCCGCGGGGTGTTGAGCCAGACGTCCGCACCCTGCACGAGGTACCGCGCGATGCGGATGTCGTAATCCTCCAGGACGTAGACGCGGCCGGCCAGCCGAAACTGGCGGCTGCGCGCGAAGATGTCCTGGATAACGCGCTGGCCGGGGCGGTCAGCGGGGTGGGCCTTGCCCGCGAAGACGATCTGCACCGGCCGCAGCGGATCGTGCAGTAGCCGCGCCAGACGCTCCTCATCGGCGAACAGCAGCGCCGCTCGCTTGTAGGTCGCGAAGCGACGCGCGAAGCCGATGGTCAGCACGTCCGGGTCGAGTGCCTCGGCCAGTCGCGCCAGGGCTGCCGGCGGCTCGCCATGACGAGCGAACTGGCTGCGCAGCCGGCCGCGGGCGAAGTAGGCCAGCTCCAGCTTCTGTCGTTGATGCGCTTCCCAGAGGCGCGCGTCGTCGATCTGGTCCAGGCGCTCCCAGAAGCGGTCCTCGGGCAGGTCCGCGTCGAAGGTGTCCAGCTCCACACCGAGTCGCGCGTACAGGTCGCGGATCGGCCGGCCCAGCCAGCTGGGGGCGTGCACGCCGTTGGTGATGCCCAGGATGGGCCTGTCGACGACGCCAGCCCAAGTCGCGTTGGCCGTCTCGGCATGGAGCTGGCTGACCGCGTTGGCGCCGCTGGTGAGGCGCAGCGAGAAGGCCGTCATGTCGAACTGGCCGGGGTCACCGTCCACGCCCCGACCGAGCTCCAGGATGCGCTCCAGATCCAGATCGACGCCCGAGGTCACGGGCTCCGCGGTGCGCCGGATCAGCTCCGTGTCGAAGCGCTCGTTGCCGGCCGAGACGGGCGTGTGGATGGTGAACACCGACCCGCTGCGTACCCGTGCGAAGGCCTCCTCGAGCGGGAGCCCCGCAGCGACGAGCTCCCGGGTCTGCTCCACGAGCATGAACGCGGAGTGCCCCTCGTTGAGATGCCATGCCCCGGGCGTGATGCCCAGGGCGCGCAGGGCACGTACGCCGCCGATGCCCAGGACGAGCTCCTGGTGCAATCGCATCTCTCGGCCACGCACGTAGAGGATGTGGCTGATGGGCCGGTCCTCCACCGAGTTGTCCGGCCGGTCGGTGTCCAGCAGGAGCAGCGGAACCCGGCCCACGCGCGCCAGCCAGACGCCCACCTGCACCGTTCGCCCGGGCAGCTCGACGGGGACCATGAGCGGCTCCCCGCTCTGGTCGGCCACGCACTGGAGAGGCAGCCGTTCGGGGTCGTAGTCGGGATAGGCGTGCTCCTGATGGCCGTCCGCGTCGATGGTCTGGCGGAAATAGCCGTGGCGGTAGAGCAGGCCCACGGCCACGAACGGCAGCGCCATGTCGGAGGCCGCCTTGCAGTGGTCCCCGGCCAGCACGCCCAGACCGCCGGAGTAGATGCCCAGGGACTCGTGGAGTCCGAACTCGGCACAGAAGTAGGCCACCGGGCCGGTGAGGGTCGCCGGATGGTGGCGATGCAGCCATGATTTCTGGTTGGCGGCCATGTAGGCGTCGAAGCGGGAGAGCTGCGAGCGGTACTCCACCATGAAGTCCGGGTCGTCGAGCAACTCCGACCACTTCCGCTGGACCTGCAGCAACGGAACGGGGTTGCGGTGGCGCTGCCAGAGGTTGCGATCGATGCGCGTGAACAGCGCCCGCAGCTCTGGATGCCAGGTCCAGTACAGGTTGTAGGCGAGGCGGTGGAGGCCCTCCAGCTGTGCGGGCAGGCGCAGCGGCGCGGAGGGGATGGTGGGGATGTCTCGGCTGAACGGCACGATGGGGCATGCTACACGAGCCGGCAGGGCGGGACCGCGGGTCGGGCCGTCAAGCGGAGCGCGGCTAACATCCGGGGCGTGCGCATCGCCATGGTCGCCTCGGAATGCGAGCCGTTCGCCAAGACCGGTGGCCTGGCCGACGTGGTGGATGCGCTGGCCCGGGCGCTGGGCACGCTGGGTCACGAGGTCGACGTGTTCCTGCCGCGCTACCGCGGACTGCGGCCGCCCAACGGGTCGGAGCGGCAGCCCATCGCGGTTTCCCGGCCGTCCCATCCGACCGGTGATCCGGCGGCCGAACCCACGCAGGTCGTTCTCTGGAACGGGCCGGCGGACGGGTATCGCATCCGCCTGGTGGACCACCCGCCCAGCTTCGACCGAGAAGGCCTGTACGGCCAGGACGGTGCCGACTACGCCGACAACGGGGCTCGGTTCGGCCTGCTGGGTGAGGTTGCCCTGGCCGCCGCGGCAGCGGACGGCGCGGCGCTCGATGTGCTGCACGGCCATGACTGGCAGGCGGCGCCAGCGCTGCTGTCGATGGAGCACGGGGAGCATCGTCAGGCGGCTGCCCTCCGCGAGACCGTGACCATCCTGTCCTGCCACAACCTTGCCTTTCATGGCTGGGTGCCGCGCGAACGGGCGTGGCAGCTGGGACTGCCCGGTCCGGTCGGTGCTGCCGGGGGCGTCGATCTTCTGCGCGAGGGCATCGGCGTGGCGGACATGGTCAACACCGTGAGCCCCACCTACGCGGTCGAGTCGCTCTCTGCCGAGCACGGCGCAGGTCTTGACGATGCGCTGCGGGCGCGCGGAGATCGATACCGGGGAATCCTCAACGGCATCGACTCGAGCATCTGGGACCCGGCCACCGACGAGGCACTGGCCGCAACCTACGACCGTCACGACCTCTCGGGCAAGGCCGCTGACCGGCTGGATCTGGCCGCACGCCACGGATTGGACCCCGATGGTCCGATCCTGGGCATGGTCGGGCGGCTCGACCCGCAGAAGGGCTTCGACCTGCTCGCGGCGGCCGCCCAGGACCTGCTCGTCCTTGGCGCCCGGGTCATCGTCCTTGGGACCGGCGACGGGCGCCTGCTGGCGCAGCTGGAGGGCGTCGCGCGGCGATACCCGGATCGCGTCGTGCTGCTCAATCGCTTCGATCGCGACGAAGCCCGCCGCATCTATGCCGGCTCGGACATCTTCCTGATGCCGTCGCGCTTCGAGCCGTCCGGTCAGGGCCAGCTCATCGCGTTGCGCTACGGGACCGTCCCGCTGGTGCGCCGCACGGGCGGCCTCGCCGACACCATCTGGGACGTCGACGTGCCCGCCGAGAAAGGCGCCATGCTCGGCAACGGCTACGTCTTCCAGGAGGCGACGCCGAAGGCCTTCGTGGCAGCCGCCGAGCGCGCCGCACGACGTTGGGCGGATCCCGAAGGCTGGACCGAGCTGGTCCGGCGGGGGATGGCGGAGGATCACTCATGGTCTCGGCCGGCAAACCTCTACGAGCAGCTCTACCGCGACGCGGTGGCGCTTCGATCGGGCCGCGTGGCAGCCGCCGGGCAAGGTTCGGGTATCGTGCCCGGGTAGTGACCGCCCGTCCTCCGACCGTCGCACTCATCCTTCTGCTCGCGTCCGTGAGTGCCTGTTCCGGCCAGCCCGGCCCCGCCGCCTCACCGAACGGGAGTGGTGCGCAGTCACCTGACTCCAGCCCTGTCGCGCTCCCTTCGGAGCCGCCACCTTCCCTCTCACCCGGAGCGAGCGGCGATCCCGTGGTCGAGCCCTCCGGGGAGCCGGATCCGTCCCGCGACCCGCGCGTGGAGTCAGCGCTGGCGGACCTGGACACGGATGAGGAGCTGGTGGGGCAGTTGCTGATGATCGGCTGGCCGGGCAACAGCTCGGATGGCGCCCGTGAACCCATAGAGGCGCTGCGTCCTGGGGCGATCGTCTATGTCCTCGCCAACGCTGACACCGCGGAGCGAGCCACGGCCATCAACGTGGGACTGGACGGGGTGGCTCAGGGCGCGGGCATGCTGCCGCTGCTCAAGGCCATCGACCACGAGGGGGGCGCCATCCAGCGCATCGGTGACGTGGAGAACCTCGGCTCGAATCTGGAGTTCGCGGAGGGTCGACCCAGCGACGAAGACGCCTGTCAGCGCGGCGCGATCCATGCCCGTCAGCTACGCGAGATGGGCTTCGAGATGAACCTGGCACCGGTGCTTGACGTCAACACGAACCCGGACAATCCGGTCATCGGGCCGCGCTCCTACGGCTCGCGGCCGCAGTTGGTGGCGCGGCTTGGCTCGGCCTATATCCGCGGCCTCCAGTCGGGTGGCGTCGTGGCCGTGGGCAAGCATTTCCCCGGCCACGGCGACACGAGCGTCAACTCGCACCTCGGCTTGCCCGTGCTCGATGTCGGGCGGCGGCGACTCGATGACGTGGAGTTGGTGCCCTTCGAGCGAGCCATCGCCCCCGACACTGACCTGGCGGCGGTCATGACGGCGCATATCGCCCTGCCGCGCATCGATCCCAGCGGGCTCCCGGCCACGCTCTCCGAGCCGATCATCGGCGGCATCCTCCGCAACGACCTGGGCTTCGACGGACTCGTCCTCACCGATGACCTCGGGCCGGGTATGGCCGCCGTGACCGATTCCGTCCCACCCGCCGAGGCCGCCGTGGCATCCCTGAAGGCCGGTGTGGACATGCTCATGGTGATAGGCGACCGGGAGCGTCAGACCATCGTCCGCGACGCGCTCATGGACGCACTCATCAGCGGTGAGCTGCCGCGCGAACGCGTCATGGACGCGGCCGTTCACGTGCTCGAAGTGAAGGCCCGAGCAGGCCTGCTGGGAGGCGAGCCGGACGACGTGCCCGGCTGCTAGCCGCGCGGGCGGCTGTTCGGACCGTGCCCGCGTCCCGATACTATCCCCTTGATGGGTACACCTCGGGGTGCCCGCCGCGCCGGACGGCTGCCCCACTTCTCTATTGCCGCGTTTCGGCGGCCGTTGGCCTTCATGCTGATGGCGGCGCTCCTGCCCATCGCCTCGGCCGGTCCCGTCCGCAGCGCCACCGAGTCCCTCATCGAGGACCTGCGCATCACCGATTCGCCCTTCTCACCGGATGGCGACGGTCTTCGCGACAAGGTCCTTCTCGATGTGACCCTTCGGAGAGCGGCCACCGTCGCCGTGTCCGTGCTCGACTTCAGCGGCAAGGCGGTCCGGATGATGAAGACCACCTCGCAGGAGGCCGGCACCATCACCCGGCGTTGGAACGGACGCGATGACGGCAAGCGGCTGGTCCCGGATGGCCCGTATCGGTTCCGGCTGGACATCACGACGGCCGAGGGATTGACAGAGACCGTGATGGCCCTCGCGGCCAAGGCGCCCGTGGCGCCCTACGTGGTCAACCCCGGTGCCGTCACCGTGATCATCAACGCGGGACACGGGGGTGATGACCCCGGTGCCATCTATGGCGGCATCCGGGAGGCGGATATGAACCTGGACATCGCCCTGCGGCTGGAGCAGATGCTGCGGGCCTCTGGCCTGACCGTGGTGGTACTGCGCGATACGGATGTCGCCATCAACCAAGGCGGCCTCGATGTCAACGGCGATGGCCTGGTCGACCAATCCGATGAGCTATGGGCACGCAACGACGTGGCCAACCTGGCACGGGGCGACCTCTACATCACGCTCATGAACAACGCATATGGTTGCCACTGCGTCCGTGGCACCGAGACGTGGACCAGCGATGAGCGCGGCTGGTCGCCTGAAGCGGTGGTGCTCGCTTCTTCCATCCAGCGGGCCCACATGCGCCGGCTTCAGCCGTTCCGGCGCGTCGGCTGGTATCCCATCGATCGAGGCGTCCGATTCCACGACTTCGCGGTGGTCCGGCCGTATGGCAGGAAGATGCGCCGGCCGGCGCTGATGCCCTCGGTCATGACCGAGTCGCTCTTCATGGACCATCCCAACGAGCTGCGCATCCTGAAGAAGCCCAAGGTCCGTGGTGAGCTGGCCGTGGCCTTCTTCGAGGGCATCACGAGATGGCTCGATGAGCGTGCCTTCGGACTGCGCTACGAGATCCTGGAGTCGGATCACGGGGAGGTCCTGCCGGGCGGCCTGGCTGACTACCGGTTGGGGCTGACGAACTCCGGCAACCGGACATCATCGGGATGGCGATTGCGGGCGAGCGTGGTCCCGGCCGTCCCGCTGTATGACGGCTCCGAGCAGGTCGGGACGGTGCTGGGCAGCGCTCCCATCCCGGACGGTCTGTCCCCGGGTGCCTCGACCTCCGTACGTTTGGACGGTCTGACGCTGCCAAAGGAGCCCGGTCAGTGGCTGGTCAAGTTCGATGTCGTCCTGCCCGACGGCGACACGCTGGGCCGGCACGGGGTGGTGGGTCCGCAACTGCCGGTCGACACGGTCGGTCCCGAGACGGACCCCCAACAGCGCCCGGAGGCGACCTCGGGACCAGTCCTGCTGCCGGACATCCGGCTGCGCCCGGCGCCCGGCTGGGACGACACCGCCTGGCGGGCGATCCTGGCCGATGTAGTACGGAAGCTCGATCATGACCCGGAGCACCAAGGGGGTCATCACCACGGCGATCAGTGATCCGGGCGTCCGTCCAAGTCGGTCGGTCTCAGGTCGAAGATCATTGGCGAGGGAGGTACAGGTGGGTCTTCTGGACGGGCGCAAAGCGCTCATCTTCGGTGTGGCCAATGACCACTCCATCGGCTGGGGGATCGCCCAGGCTCTCCATGAGCACGGCGCGACCGTCGGCTTCAGCTCCATCGAAAGCCTTCTCGACAAGCGCGTCAAGCCGCTGGCTGCCCGCCTCGGCTCCGACTTCGTCGAACCATGCGACGTTCAGGACGACGCCCAGATCGAGCGCGTCTTCCGGCTCTGGGGGGAGCGTCATGGCCAGCTCGACATCCTCGTCCACGCGCTTGCCTTCGCCCGTCGTGAGGACCTCGAAGGGGCCTTCGTCGATACCTCACGGGAGGGCTTCGCCATGGCGCTCGACGTGAGTGCCTACTCCCTCGTGGCCATCGCCCGCCACGCCCTGCCCATCATGGCGCCTGGGTCCAGCATCCTCACGCTCACCTACTACGGCTCGGAGAAGGTCATCGCCAACTACAACGTGATGGGCGTCGCCAAGGCTGCCCTGGAGGCGTCCGTCCGATATCTCGCAGCGGACCTGGGGCCGCGCGGAGTGCGCGTCAACGCCATCAGTGCAGGTCCGGTCAGGACCCTGGCCGCCTCCGGTATCGCGGGTTTCAAGGGGCTGTACGGGCGCTTCCGCGACATAGCGCCGCTACGGCGGAACATCGGCATCGATGACGTGGGCGGCGTCGCGGTCTTCCTGGCCAGTGAGCTGGCCGGGTCGATCACGGGCGAAGTGCTCTACGTGGATGCCGGCTTCAACATCCTCGGCGTGGCGGCCGGGGAGGGCTGATACCCGCTGGCTGAGGACGAGCCGCGTCCGTTACGCCGACGGGCGCGCACTGAGCAGCACGGCCGCGAGCTCGGCCTGGGCACGCGCGTCATCGAGCGCCTGGTGCGTCATCTGGCGACGCGTGGGATAGGTCCGCACGATCTCGCTATAGCGCGTGGCATCCCACCGCTCGACGCCATGACGTCCCATGTAGAGAGCCTTCAGATCGAGCGCGGAGATGCCGAAGGGGTTCCGGCCAAGGAAGCGGTGGAAGTAGTCCGCCACGAACATCCAGTCGAAGGCCGCGTTGAAGCCCACGAAGATCGGCTGTCTGCCGGGGGCGACTTCTTCCAGCCACCGTGCCAGCTCGGCCATGGCCAGGGGCGGCTCCACGCCGTGCTCGCGCAGGTGCTCCGGAGTGAGGCGGTGGATCCGTTCCGTCTCCCGGTCCCAGGGCATGACGGCGATGGGCCGGATCTCGCGATAGAAAGCGACCTTGGGATCCTCCACCAGGCACGCCCCGAGCGCGATCATGCTGCCAGTGCCCGGACTTGGTCCCGAGGCCTCTATATCGATGCTTACGAGCGTCTCTGGGCGCGCCACCTCCGGATGGTGACGCGTCAGCGGGGTGGCCGCTGGATCGATCCGAGAAGCGTGAGCTTGCCGTGCCGATGGGAGCCCGGCCGAAGAGCGACGCGGCTCTCCGGCGCGACCGTCAGATCAGCGAGGCCAGGGCGCTCCGCCGGTGTCCTGGGGGGCTGCCACCGCAGGCTTGGCCATCGGCCAAGGCGCTCCGCCCGTATCGGCGGTGACCGCGGCGACCGACGTACCGGCCAGGCTGGCTGAGATGAGGAGGGCGAACGACAAAGCTCGCAAGCGACGAGCATGAACACGCATTGGAGACTCCTTCTCGACGCGCACCTTCGAGGGCTGGGGCGAAGATGACCGCACCATCGCTAGCCTAATCCATTGGCGTTGTCAAGTCAAGTATTATTTGACGCGCAACTCCCCCCTCGCCTGGTGGCGCCCGCGGCAAGCGTTGCTAGATGGCACCACCTCATGCCTGAGAAGTAGAGTTCCAGTAAACAAGGTGTAGACTTCCAGACCATGAAGAAGTTGACACGCCGTCGCGTCGTGGTCGATGACAGCGCCCTGGCTGCGCGGATCGGGGGCCGTTTGCTCGCCGCACGCAAGCAGGCTGGGCTGACGCAGCAGAGGCTCGCGGAAGGTCGCTATACCAAGGCCTACGTCAGCGCCTTGGAGAAGGGCCATGCCAAGCCGTCCATGGCCGCGCTCAACTTCTTCTCGCAGCGCCTGGGTCTGCCACCCAGCTACTTCTTGGGGGATCCGGCGGTACGCAGGGACAGGCTGGAGGCTGACATCCTGCTGGCGTCCGGTCGCTGGCAGGCCGCGCTGGACGCCTTCGACGTCATCCTCATGAAGCCGCTGGATTCGTCGCTGCGCGCAGAAGTCCAGCATGGTCGTGCGGAGGCTCTCTGCCGGCTCGATCGGGGTGTGGAAGCGATCGCGGCGGCTACGGAGTCTTTCGCCATCTTCGACGCCTTGGGTCGCGACCGTGATGCGGCACTGGTGACCTACTGGCAGGCTTATGGCCAGCACTTGGTAGAGAACACGGCGGAAGCGGGAGCCCTCCTGCGCGCGCTGCTGGCGCGGCTACGCGTCCGAGATGATCTGGACCCGGACCTTGGGGTCCGTGTCCTGATCGCCCTCTCATCTCTGGAGGCGACAGAGGACCACCACCGTGCCGCACTGGGATACTTGGAAGAAGCCCGGGTCATGGCCGCTGACCTCGATGACTGGCGGCGGGCGGCATTCCTTTCGCAGCTGGCACAGAACTACACCGACACAGGCGACACGGAGGCGGCCATCCGCACGGGCGTAGAGAGTCTCGCGCTCTTTCGAGCGGCGGATGCCGAACGTGAGGCCGCGGTCCTGGAGAACAATCTGGCGCTGGCCTACCTACGCCTCGGTAACGTGGAGCGCGCAACGGACTTCGCCTCCCATGCCCGCAGCCGCCACACGGAGGACGGTAACCGGCACGCACTCGCACGCGTGGCAGATACGGAAGCCCAGATCGCCCTGGCCACTGGAGATATCACCGCGGCGCTGCGCCTCAGCGAAGAGGCACTGAGTCACGCTCAGGTATCCGAGAACCGAAGGGCCGCGGTCAGCAGCCTCCTGACGACCGCCCGCTCCTACGTGGCCGTGGGCGATTCAACGGCAGCCGTCCGAACCTACAGCCGTGCGGCGGACGAGATCCGCGAGCACGGCCCGCGGAGCCGCCTCAAGGAGGCGCTCGGCGAATGGGCCGAGGTGCTGGCATCGCAGGGACGCCACGACGTGGCTTACGCCCTGACCCGCGAGGCGCTGCTAGCAGCCTCGGATCCGACCCCTCGCCCGGAGCCGGCGCAGTCGACCCGGCGCGCCAAGTCGGTCTCCGCTTCGATCTCGTAGATCTCCGCTCATGCTGCAGCGATGACCCGTGACGGTCTGGAGACCGAGCTACGGGCGGCGCTGGACGCTGGCGATCTGGCCCTGGAGTTCCAGGTCGAGCGACGTATCGCCGGAGCCATGGGGCAGGCCGGGACCATCCGCTCTGTCGAAGCGCTCGTGAGGTGGCGCCACTCGAAGCGCGGCGTCATCCCGCCGTCCGTCTTCCTGACCATGGCGGAAGAGACCGGGCTCATCGAACGCATCGGAAGCTGGGTGCTCCATCACGCCGTGGCCCAAGCACGCGCGTGGCAGGCTTCCGACGCTGCCTATGAGGGGCTCAGCATGGCGGTCAACCTGTCGCCCAGGGAGCTGGCGCGTCCGCGGCTCGTCGCGGAGTTGCGCCAGATCCTGGAGGACCACACGCTGGCGCCCGCCACGCTGACCCTGGAGATCTCCGAAGAGGCCCTCGGCCCGGACCGCGCCGCAGCGATCGCCACCCTCGGGACCATGCGGGAGATGGGCGTGCGCATCGCGCTGGACGACTGCACTGGGGGTCCCGACCTGCTCGAGCGCTTGCGTGACGTGCCTCTTGACGCGCTCAAGCTGGACCCGGGCCTTGTGACGGCGCTGGGCACCCCCGCCGCCGACGATGCCGTTCGCCATTCGGTGAGTGCTGCACGTGATCTGGGACTGCAGACCGTCGGCGAAGGTGTGGAGACCCGGCAGCAGCTCAACACCCTCCGCGACCTCGGCTGCGACCTCGCCCAAGGCTACCTGTTCGGGAAGCCGCTGGGCGCCGCAGGAATCAGCGCCTTGTTGCGCGCTGAGCGTCGGCGTCGCCCCGGTCTCGCGGCCGGCGGCCGCTGACGAGGCGACCTGACGACGGTCGATGACGCCGCCGATGTCGCTGCAAGTCCGCACACGTTCTGGACTCTCCGTCGCGAAGGCGGGTAAAGTTGGCCGCGGCTGGGTAGTGAGCGGCCGCCCGAAGTGGGCGCCCCTCGGCCGGCGGGA
>Ga0136617_10005776_pt1 | contig 11086 bp, 11 predicted proteins | sample AntDrymUQ3222106_2_FD_129672 | JGI IMG/M metagenome (GOLD analysis project Ga0136617, IMG submission 129672) | Polar desert sand microbial communities from Dry Valleys, Antarctica - metaG UQ322 (21.06) | ecosystem: Environmental > Terrestrial > Soil > Desert | place: Antarctica: Dry Valley...
CCGACGGAGAGGAACGAGCTTGCACCGAGGCCATTGTTGCGGCGGCCAGGCAGCCGAGGCCCGTCGGAACTCATCCGATCAGCTCACCCCGGCGTGGGTCCGGACGAACTCCACGCTGCCGTCGAAGATCAGCGGCGCGTCGTTGTCGAGCGTTGCCACGTGGTAGCTGTCTTCCAGAATCACCTCGCGGACCTCTGTGGAGGACGCACCGTCGATCAGCAGCCGGCCCGAGATCGGCTCGACCACATGATCGGTACGACTGCGGTAGAGCAGCACGGGCTGGGTCAGCTTGCCCAGATCGGCGCGAGTGACCTTCCACAGTTGCGCGAGGGAGTACGCAGCCCGCAGTGGCGAACGGTCGTAGGCCTGTTCTGTCACGCCGGGCTTCTTAATGTCGCTGCCGATACCGGGGATCGACGGGACCACTTTGGACACCAGCGACAGCAGCTTGGCGTCCTTGCGCTCGGTGGCCAGCGAGGGGTTCACAACGACGAGACCGGCCAGCTCAGCGCCGCGCTCCTCGCCAAGCCGCAAACACAGGGTGCCGCCCATGGACAGCCCCATCGCGAACACGGTCGGCACCTTGGCCAGCATCGCATCGAATGCTCGCTCCAGCTCGCCGTACCAGTCTTCCCATCGGGTGGAGTTCATATCCTGCCATCGCGTGCCGTGTCCGGGCAGACGAGGGGCGCGCACGGCCATGCCCGCCGCGGCCAGGTGCTCGCCCCAGGCACGCAGGCTTGAGGGGACCCCGGTGAAGCCATGGCAGAGCACCACCCCGACACTGCCATTAGCGAAATCGTTGGGGGAGCCGTCCAGTACGAAAGGCTCACCGCCAGGCATAAGCGGCACTGCTTCACCTCCGGAGCTGATCTGCCGCCATCGTGGCATGTCCGTCCGCGTTGTACGAGGAAGGCACTGTCCGTAGGGTGACTTGCACAAGGCGTTGAGAGGAGCTGCCGGTGTTTTACTGGTTCCTCAAGTACGTCGGCTTGGGGCCGTTTCTCCGGCTCTTCTTCCGGCCGAAGGTCGAGGGACTCGAGCACATCCCCGCCGACCGCCCCGCCATCCTGGCCAGCAACCATCTCTCGTTCTGTGATTCGGTCTTCCTGCCCCTGGTGGTCCCTCGGCGGGTCACTTTTCTGGCCAAATCGGAATACTTCACCGGTCGCGGCCTAAAGGGCACGCTGGTGCGGTGGTTCATGGCGGGCATCGGCCAACTGCCCATCAATCGGACGGACGCGTCTGCCGCCAGGGCCGCGCTGGAGACCGGTAAGGGAGCGTTGGCCGGTGGGCACCTGCTCGGCATCTACCCCGAGGGCACCCGGTCGCCGGACGGTCGGCTCTATCGCGGTAAGACCGGCGTTGCCCGGATGGCGCTCGAGGCCGGCGTATCAGTGATCCCCTGCGCGATGATCGACACCGACAAGGTCCAGCCGATCGGTAAGAAAATCCCGCGACTGCACCGGCCGACCATCCGGATCGGCAAGCCGCTGGACTTCTCCCGGTACGAAGGCATGTCCGGCGACCGGTTCATCGAGCGGTCGATGACCGACGAGATCATGTACGAGCTGATGGAGCTCGCCGGCCAGGAGTACGTCGACATCTACGCGGCGAAGGTCAAGGCCGAAGCAGAGAAGCGGCGATCGCGGCCGACGGCGACACCTCCGAAGGAGACCGCCGCGGCGTGAGCGGTCTGGACTCCTCGCTCTGGCGCGCCGTCTCGGTCTTCCGGTGGCTCACAGTCATCTATGTCGCCACCGTCAATCTTGTCGACCTCGACAACGTCGAGCACCCGCTCACGTCGCTGTTGCTGACCGCCGGGATGGTCACCTGGACGGTCATTTCGACGGTGGCGTACGCAACGGCTGAGCTGCGCAAGTGGCCTCTGCTCGCCACGGATCTCACCATCGCTGCCGCCATGATTCTGGCCACCCGCCTGGTGGAGCCCGCGGAGCGGATTGCCCAGGGGGAGCCGACGTTCCCGCAGATGTGGGTGGCCGCCGCCCTGTTGGCGTGGGCCGTCCGCTGGCAACGTCGTGGTGGGGTCGCCGCTGCGGCCGTGCTCAGCGTGGCCGATCTGGCCAATCGGGCTGCCATCTCAGCCGAGACGGTCAAGGGCGTGGTGCTGCTCTGGTTCGTCGGCTACGTCGCCGGCTACGTCGCCGGCCTGGCCCGTCGGGCCGAGGCTGCGTTTCAGGAAGCGGTACGGATCCAAGCCGCGACCCAGGAGCGCGAACGGCTCTCCCGGCGGATTCACGACGGAGTGCTGCAGGTGCTTGCCTTGGTGCAGCGCCGCGGTGCCGAGCTCGGTGGCGACGCCGCGGAGCTGGGCCGGCTGGCCGGCGAGCAGGAGCATGCGCTGCGTGGGCTGGTGGCCACCTCCCCCGATGGGGTACTGCCGGGCGGGCAGATGGATCTGCGCGACCTGCTTGGTACGTCGAGAGACGCGAGCCACGTGCACCTGTCGGCCCCCGCCGAGCCGGTGCTCATGGACCAGCATCAGGCCAATGAACTCGCCGCTGCTGTCGCGGAGGCGGTGCACAATGTGCGCCGGCACGTCGCGGCGGATGCCGACGCGTGGGTGCTGGTGGAGGAGGAGGGCGACGACGTGATCGTGACCGTCCGCGACGACGGCCCGGGAATCGCGCCTGGCCGGCTGGAGCAGGCCGCCGAACAAGGCCGGCTGCGGGACCTCGGTGGGAGCGCTACCGTCACGAGCATTCCTGGTCAGGGTACGGAGGTCGAGTTGCGTGTCCCCCGCTGAGCCGACCCCATCGCCGCCAGGCCCTAGCGTGCTGGTCGTTGATGACCATCCGATGTGGCGCGACGCAGTGGAACGCGATCTGGTGGCGGCGGGGTGCGAGGTGCTCGGCACCGCGTCTGACGGCGCGATGGCGGTCCGGGTGGCCGCCGCCGTACGACCCGATGTCGTTGTCATGGACCTGCAGTTGCCGCACCAGTCCGGGGTCGAGGCGACCCGGGAGATCATCACGGCCGGGCCGAAGACCAGGGTGCTGGTGCTGTCGGCAAGCGGAGAGCAGTCCGATGTCCTCGAGGCGGTCAAGGCCGGGGCAACCGGCTATCTGGTGAAGTCGGCCAGTGCGGCTGAGCTCGTCGATGCCGTGCGCCGGACCGCTGCCGGGGAGGCGACGTTCACGTCCGGTTTGGCGGGGCTACTGCTTGGTGAGTATCGCCGGCTTGCCGCTGGTCCCGAGACCGAGTCCGGCCCGCAGCTGAGCGAGCGAGAGACCGAGGTGCTCCGCCTGGTTGCCAAGGGGCTCACCGCCAAGCAGGTGGCCACCCGCCTGGTACTCAGCCATCGGACCGTGCAGAACCACCTGCAGAACGCGATGCAGAAGCTGCAGGTCCATAACCGGGCCGGGCTGGTGCGCTATGCGATCGAGTCCGGCCTCGACGAGGACTGATCAGTCGTCTTCGGCCCAGTCCCGAGATCGGTCGACAGCGGCGCGCCAGCGAGCGTGCCGCCCGTCATCGCGAGCGCCGGTAACCGGGGTGAACCGGCGATCCAACTTCCAGGTGTCGGCCAGCTCGGCGGTTGAGGACCACACACCGGTGCCCAGGCCGGCGAGGAAGGCCGCCCCCAGCGCGGTCGTCTCGGTGATCTGCGGCCGCCGCACCGGCACGGCGAGCTGGTCAGCCTGCAACTGGCACAACAGATCGTTGGCACTCGCGCCACCGTCAACTGACAGCTCGGACAACTCGAGCCTGGCGTCGCGGGTCATCACGTCAACGACGTCGCGGACCTCGAAGGCGATCGCCTCCAACGTGGCTCGGGCCAGATGCGCCCTGGTCGTGCCTCTTGTGATGCCGACGATGGTGCCGCGGGCGTGGGGATCCCAGTCGGGCGCTCCCAGCCCGGTCAGCGCGGGCACGAAGACCAGACCACCGGAGTCGGCGACGGTGCCGGCCAGGCCCTCGATCTCCGGTGCCCGGTCGATGATGCCGAGCCCGTCGCGCAACCATTGAACGGCGGCGCCGGTCACGAAGATGGCCCCTTCCAAGGCGTACGTCAGCGTGCCGCCGATGTCCCAGGCGACCGTCGTGAGCAGTCCGTGCTCGGAGCGCACCGGATTCGCCCCGGTATTGACGAGCACGAACGATCCCGTGCCGTACGTGCACTTCGACTGCCCGTCGGCGAAGCACGCCTGACCGAACAGGGCAGCCTGCTGGTCGCCGGCCATGCCCGTGATCGGCAGGGAATAGCCGAGGAAGGCCTCCGGATCGGTGCGGCCGATCTCGCCGGAGTTCGGTACGAGCGCCGGAAGCGCCTCTTGCGGCACGCCGAACTGCTCGCACATCTCACCCGACCAGTCCCCGGCGAAGGTGTCGTAGAGCAGGGTCCGACTGGCATTGGACGGGTCGGTGACGTGCCGCGCGCCGCCGGTCAGCCGGGCCACGAGGTAGGAGTCAACGGTGCCCACGGCCGTGCTGCCGTCACGGACGCCTGACCAGGCGCGCTCATCGTTCTCGGCAAGCCACATCAGCTTGGTCGCCGTGAAATAGGGGTCCAGCCGCAGGCCGGTCAACGTGCTGACGCGATCCTCGTGTCCCTGTTCGTGCAGCCGGGTGCAGAGGGCTGCGGTGCGGCGGTCCTGCCAGACCAAGGCGCGGCGTGGCGCCGCCAGCGTGGCTCGATCCCACAGCACTGCCGTCTCCCGCTGGTTTGTCACGCCGATGCAGGTCGGGGACTGACCATCAAGTGCCTGACGGCAGGCGGAGAGGACCGCCTGCCAGATCTGCTCCGGCTCGTGCTCCACCCAGCCTGGCCTCGGGAAGTGCTGCTGGAACTCCTCGTACCCGCGGGCCAGTATCGACCCATCCTCCCCGACGATCAGCGCCGTGACCCCGGTCGTGCCGGCGTCGATGGCGAGCACGCTCACTGCTCGCCCGCCACGGTCGATAAGGTCACAGGCGGACGATAGTGCGCCGACCGGCACCGCGCCGAACCCGCCTCCGCTGGCTCGGGTGTCTCCACGCGGGTAGTCCGCTTCCAGCGGCGACCACCGTTGTCGCACCATGTCGGTTTTCATCGCCCGCCCGGGACTGCATGGGCGACTTGCCCATCGAGGTACCGTGGAAATCTGCCGCTATCCTGTTTTGCCTCGTGCTCAATGCGCTCAAAGATGTCCGCATCTGTTTCTGCTGCCACAGTGGCAGGTCATTCCAGTCGGCGATGTAGACAGGCTTGGGATCTGCGAAGTGGTTGAAGATTTGCCCGATCCAGCACAGAGCGACGAAGTGGCCCTTCTGAGTACGGGTGAGCTTGTCTGTTCTACCGTCGGTGGCATCGATGTACGCGTGCACTTGGTTGTAGACGGCGGCTGCGCTATTGCGCTCCCAGTCAGGGGTCTCGTCCCATGGTGCGATGTAGCCAGGCTTGGGCTCGCCCGGGTAATACTTCTTGACACCACTTATCCATGCTTCTCGGAAGATTCTTCCTCTTTCAGCTTCCAATGTGCTTCTCCCCACAATCATCAGACGGTGTAACTCCTGGCCAGGCATGTGATCTGCATGTTCAGACGACGAATGTCGCTGTCGCAAAAAGGGGGAGCAAGGTGGGCTTGCAAGTTTTGCAGCTTGCGGCTGATGACTCCTGATCCAGTCTGCCTCGCTATTTCCAACGCGGTGTCCGCGTACGTGACCAGCTGGTCAATCTCGCGACGCTGCGCACCAACTACGGCGAGATGGGTAAGCACGGTGCCGCGACGGCGCGCGGAGAGATCATGGCCCAGCGCCTCGACTAGGGCGGGCTCCGCGAGGTCGGGGCGTCGAAGTTCGACGTAACAGGCGCCGCGTTCCTCAGCAAGACGAGAGCCGTCGAAGCGGATCCAGCCGCCATTATGCACTTGGCCGTTCAACTGGCGGACGTGCTCTGCTTGGTCAATGAGGTACTTGCCGAGGGGGTACCCCGCGACCGGCGACCTAACGTGCTGCGCGAGTTGCTCAAGCGCGTAGTGGTCGGCCGGGCCTCTGTTGACCTCGTCTTCGAGTGGCGGGACTGATGAGTCAGGCTGCGGATCGCTGGCGGTACGGTCAGCCGGTGGTGCGGCGCGTGTTCTATGACTGCGAGTTCATCGAAGACGGGCGCACCATCGAGCTAGTGTCGATCGGCGCCGTCGACGAAGCGGGTCGCGAGTTCTATGCGGTGTCCACGGAGTTCGACCCAGACAGAGCCATTCCGTGGGTGCGGGCCAACGTTCTCGACAAGCTGCCACCGCCGAGCGACCTGAGCTGGCGGTCGCTGGAGCAGATCCGCTCTGATCTGTTCGCGTTTCTCACCGCAACGGGGGAGGGCCTGGAGTTGTGGGCGTGGTACGCCGCCTACGACCACGTTGCGCTCTGCCAGCTGTGGGGCGGGATGCCCGCTCTGCCACGGGCCCTGCCAAGGTTCACTAAGGATCTTCGTCAGCGCTGGGACGACCTCGGTCGTCCCGCGTTGCCGGGCGCTCCCGACGACCAGCACGACGCGCTCGCCGACGCCCGGCACAACCTGGAGCGCTGGTGGGCTCTGGAGCGGCATCGGCAGGGGCGGGATTGGGTGCCCAGCGGGTAGGTCGCTAGCGTCTAGCCATGCGCATTGGAGTGCTCACCGGCGGAGGCGACTGCCCAGGTCTTAACGCCGTCATCCGCGCCGTCGTCCGCAAGGGAGTCGGGGTCCACGGCTACGACTTCGTCGGCTTCCGGGACGGCTGGCGGGGACCGATCGACAACGATGTCGCGCCGTTGGGCGTGGAACAGGTTCGTGGCATCCTGCCCCGCGGCGGCACGATCCTCGGCTCCTCCAGAACCAACCCGTACAAGATCGACGGCGGGCCGGACCGGATCAGGGACACCGTGACCAGCCTGGGTCTCGACGGCATGATCGCGATTGGCGGCGAGGACACCCTCGGTGTGGCCAAGCGGCTGACTGATGACGGGATTCCTGTCGTCGGCGTGCCGAAGACGATCGACAACGACCTCGGTGCCACCGATTACACATTCGGTTTCGACACTGCGGTGACCATCGCCATGGAGGCGATCGACCGGCTCCACACCACGGCCGAGAGCCACCACCGGGCCCTCGTCGTCGAGGTGATGGGCCGGCACGCCGGCTGGATCGCCCTGCATGCCGGCATGGCTGGCGGAGCCAACATCATCCTGATCCCCGAGCGCCCCTTCGACGTCGAGAAGGTGTGTGAGTACGTGGAGCACCGCTTCGAGACGCACTACGCGCCGATCATCGTGGTGGCCGAGGGCGCCACGCCGAAAGAGGGCACGATGGTCGTTCGCGAGGGTGAGCTTGACGCTTTCGGGCATGTCCGGCTATCCGGCATCTCCGCTGTTCTTGAAGAGGAGATCCGCGGACGCACCGGCCGCGAGTGCCGGGCAACCGTGCTCGGTCACATCCAGCGCGGGGGCACACCGACCGCCTTCGACCGGGTCCTCGCCACGCGGTTCGGGTTGCACGTTGTCGACGCGGTCACCGATGGCGCCTGGGGGCACATGGTGGCGCTGCGCGGCACCGACATCATCCGGGTGCCGCTGGAGGAGGCGACCCGCGAGCTCAAGCTTGTCCCGCTAGAGCGCTATGCCGAGGCGGAGGTCTTTTTCGGCTGACTACCCTGGGTGCGTGGACCCCGATCTCGACGCGTGGCGGCGCTTGCCGGCCGCGCAGCAACCGTCCTGGCCTGATGCCGAAGCGCTCCGAGCGGCAGCCGCCGAGCTTGCCGAGATGCCGCCGCTGGTCGTCCCGGGTGAGGTCGACACGCTGCGGGCGCGGCTCGCGTCGGTAGCCCGCGGCAACGCGTTCCTGATGCAGGGCGGCGACTGTGCCGAGACGTTCGGAGCAACCGAAGCGGCCCTGCGAGCGACCACCAAGACGCTGCTCCAGATGGCGGTCGTGCTCACCTACGGCGCCAGCGTGCCGGTGGTCAAGGTGGCCCGGATGGCCGGGCAGTACGCAAAGCCACGATCGGCGGACGTCGACGCGGCGGGATTGCCTACCTATCGCGGTGACATGGTCAACTCCTTCGCGCCCGATCCACAGTCTCGGGTGCCAGATCCGCGGCGGATGCTGAGGGCGTACTCATCGGCGTCGGTGACGCTCAACCTGCTGCGCGCCTTTGCCACGGGGGGGCTGGCAGATCTGCACGCGGTGCACGACTGGAACAAGGATTTCGTGCTGCGCTCGCCGGCCGGACTGCGCTACGAGACGATGGCAGCCGAGATCGACCGGGCATTGGCCTTCATGCGCGCGTGCGGCATACGTGATGAGCTGCTTCGCGGCGTCGAGCTGTACGTCAGTCACGAGGCGCTGATCCTGGACTACGAGCGCGCGCTAACCCGGGTCAGCGAGGGGGTGGCCTACGACCTGTCAGCCCATACCGTCTGGGTCGGCGACCGCACCCGCCAATTGAGCGGCGCGCACCTGGACTTTGTCGCCCGCATCGCCAACCCGATCGGCATCAAGCTCGGACCGGGTGTCTCGCCGGAGGAGGCTGCGGCGGTCGTCGAGCAGGTCGATGCCGGTGCGGTGCCCGGCCGGCTCACTCTGGTCTGCCGGATGGGCGCCGGCCTGGTCCGCGACCGGCTCCCAGCGCTGATCGAGAAGGTCGAGGCCACCGGTCGACAGGTGGTGTGGGCGTGTGACCCGATGCACGGCAACACCGTCGAGTCGGCGAGCGGCTACAAGACCCGGCATTTCGACCGGGTGGTCGACGAGGTGCGCGGATTCTTCGAGGTGCACCGGTCGCTGGGCACCTGGCCGGGCGGCATCCACGTCGAGCTCACCGGGGAAGACGTCACCGAATGCCTCGGTGGCGGCCAGCAGATCTCCGATAGCGACCTGGCGGGCCGCTACGAGACGGCGTGTGACCCTCGACTCAACACCCAGCAGGCACTGGAGCTGTCGTTCCTGGTCGCCGAGATGCTGCGGGACAACCGTGATTGACCTCCGCTCGGACACTCTCACGAGCCCGACGCCAGGGATGCGCGCGGCGATGGCTGGCGCCGACGTCGGCGACGACGTCTATGGCGAGGACCCCACGGTCAACGCCCTCGAGGAGGAGGTCGCCGGGCTCTTCGGCCACGAGGCAGCGCTGTTCGTACCAAGCGGCACGATGGGCAACCAGCTGTGCCTGCGCGTGCTGGTTCCGCCAGGCGAGGAGTTGCTCTGCGACGCAGACGCTCATGTCGTGACCTATGAGATGGGGGCGGCCGCGGCACACGGCGGGGTCTCAACCCGTACCTGGTTGGCCGCGTCCGGGCGGCTGGACGTCCATGCCGTGCGGGCGATGATCCGGCCGGCGGGCTATTACACGGTGCCAACCCGCGCGGTGGCCGTCGAGAACACTCACAACCGGGGTGGCGGCAGCGTGCAGCCGCTGGCGAGCTTGCAAGAGCTGCGGGCGCTGGCAGATGAGGTTGGGGTGCTGCTGCACTGCGATGGCGCCCGCATCTGGAATGCCCATGTGGCCGCCGGCGTCCCGCTCTCGGCCTATGGGCAGCTCTTCGACACGCTGTCGGTGTGCCTGTCCAAGGGCTTGGGCGCGCCCGTGGGCTCATTGGTGGTGTCCACTGCCGAGCGGGTGGCACAGGCGCGGGACATGCGCAAGCGCCTTGGCGGCGGCATGCGTCAGGTCGGCGTCCTGGCCGCGGCGGGTCGCTATGCGCTTGAGCACCACCTCGACAGGCTGGCCGACGACCATCGGCGAGCCCACCGGATGGCCGAACTGCTCAGCGTCGATCAGTCCACTGTGGATACGAACATCGTCTCGATCGACATTGACGATGCACCCGAGCTTGCCGATAAGGTCAGGGCTGATGATCTGCTGGTCTCGGTGGTCAGCCCGACGCGGATACGCCTCGTGACCCACCTGGGCATCGAGGATGCCGATGTCGAAGACGCGGCACGCGTGCTCGGCCGCCTACTCAGCCGCTAGGTCGATTCCGGCCGAGCAGGGCCGGCAGGGAGCTGACGGCGACAGCCAATTCGTCCAGGGCCGGTCCCTGGAGGGCTTGCGGGCCGTCACAGCGAGCCTGTTCGGGGTGGGCGTGCACATCGACCATCACGCCGTCGGCCCCCGCTGCGATGGCGGCACGTGCCAGCGGCACCACCAGATCACGGCGGCCGGCGGCATGGGACGGGTCAACGATCACCGGCAGGTGCGACAGCTGATGCATCATCGGTACCGCTGAGATGTCGAGCATGTTCCGGATACTGGTCTCGAAACCTCGCACCCCGCGTTCGCACAGAACGATGTCGAGGTTGCCGCGCTGTGCGACGTACTCCGCGGCCATCAGCCATTCCTCGTAGGTCGCCGTCAGCCCGCGCTTGAGCAGCACTGGCTTGCCCACGCTGCCGACAGCTTGCAAGAGCGCGAAATTCTGCATGTTGCGGGTGCCGACCTGCAGCATGTCGGCGAACTCGGCCACTGTCGCGACATCCGCGGCGTCGACCACCTCGGTCACCGCGGGCAGGCCAGTCTCTGCGCTTACTTCAGCCAGGATCTTCAATCCGTCGACGCCGAGTCCTTGGAAGGCGTACGGCGAGGTGCGCGGCTTGAAGGCACCGCCGCGCAGCAGTCGCGCACCGGCGTTCTTGGCCAGCTGGGCCGCGGCGTAGGTCTGCTCGGACGATTCCACGGCACATGGTCCGGCGATCAGAGTGAACGTGTCCGGGCCGATGGGGACGCCGCCGACATGCACCGTGCTGGTACGCGGATGGTTCTGCCGACTGACCAGCTTGTACGGGGCGGTGATCCGCACGATGTCGGCCACTCCGGGCAACTGGAGACCGTCGAGTGCCTCCAGCACGGTCTCGCCGGCGACCACGCCGACAATCGTGCGGTTGACTCCTCGGGAGACGAAGGCTGCACCGCCGGAGTTCTCTACTGCCTGAACGACGTCGTCGAGCTCGCTCTCCGCGGCGCCGGGCTGCATGACGATGACCATGGCCATAATCTTCCCACGCGAGGCGGGTGGCCTCTGAGGGGACGGTCAGCGCAGGATGCTGACCGTGCTGCCCTTAGGGGCCTGCTGATCGCCACCCGGAGACTGGCCGTGCACCCTCTCACCGAGGAAG
>Ga0136617_10005778_pt1 | contig 11083 bp, 15 predicted proteins | sample AntDrymUQ3222106_2_FD_129672 | JGI IMG/M metagenome (GOLD analysis project Ga0136617, IMG submission 129672) | Polar desert sand microbial communities from Dry Valleys, Antarctica - metaG UQ322 (21.06) | ecosystem: Environmental > Terrestrial > Soil > Desert | place: Antarctica: Dry Valley...
ATAGCGACCGCCACCCCGATGGCGAGCGCGGCAAGGGCGAGGAGAATGGCAAAGATCGGCACCGCGAAGCGCAGCCACTCCTCATAACGCATGCCAGCCGCCGCAAGCATCGCCATCAGCGCGCCATTGGTCGGGGTGAGAATGTCGCACAGGCCGGCACCGTACTGTTACGCCAGCACGGTAACCTGGCGGGAGAGCCCGATCAGATCCGAGAGCGGCACCAGGAGCGGTAGAGTCAGAACGGCTTGGCCGCTGGTGCTTGGCACCGGTAGGTGCACTACCGCCTGCACCAACATCATGCCCAGCGCGGACAGCGTCGGTGGAAGGCCGGCGATCGGAGTAAACAGCCCGTGGACGATGGTGTCTACGATGCGCCCCTCGCCGAGCACGATGTAGATGCCGCGCACGAAGCCGATCAGCAGGGTGGCGAACGCCATGGAGCGAAAGCCTTCGACCAGTGCCTCCGCGGTTTCCTCCAATCGCAGTCCACCCAGCAGACCCGCTACCACGCCCATCAGGAAAAACACCGCGGAGAGCTGGTCGAAGTCCCAACCGAAGCGGAGTACGCCGATCACGAAGAGGGCGAACGCCGCGATGACGACCTCCAGAACGGCGGTGTGCCGCCAGCCGGCGGCGGCCTCGACCTCGTGGCCGGCGGGAAGAGGGCCGGGCTCCACCCGGGTTCGGCGGGCGAAGTGCATGGTGCCGGCGATCCAGATGGCCCACGCGGGCACCAGAAAGAGTATTCGAAAGAGAGATCCCGAGAGCAACGGCAGCTCGGCCACTTTCTGCGCGATGCCGACCTGGAAGGGGTTGATGAAGCTGAACGAGGCACCGATGGCGGAGGCGCCCAGGCTCATGGCCACAGCGGTCAGGGCGTTGAAACCGAGCCGCCGGGTGAGAAGCAACAGGACCGGAACGAAGGCGATCAACTCCTCCTGCATCTGGATCAGCACTCCGCCCAGTCCGAACGCCAAGCCCACGATGGGGATCACCAGCAGCCCGCGTCCGGCGAGGCCGCGGGCCAGCCGGTTGACCAGCCGGCCCAGCGCTCCGGTTCGCTCGACGACCGCAAAGGCGCCTCCCACCAGAAACACGTAGAAGATCACCGAGGCGGCGTCCGCCATTCCCTTGGGGATCGCCACCAGCGCCTGAAAGGGCCCGACCGCCCGCGCTTCAGCCGAGGCATAGGTGCCGGCGACGACCACGCTGCGCCCGGTAACCGGGTCCTCCCGGCGCTGGAACTCTCCCGCTGGCAGCCGGTGGGTCAACACCGCGGCAACGAGAATGCAGCCGACCAGCAGGATGAGGGGATGGGGGAAGCGAAGCCGCGCTGCGCTCCCGGTCACAGAGGACGGCACCGCCGGGACAGCGGGGGGGTGTTGGAGCAGGCGATACTTTCGTTCATTCCGCGGGCGAGAGGGCCGCAGGCGGTGGTCTGCGCCTCCCGCATGGCGTCGGCCTCGGAGGCACCCGACGCCGTGGCCTCTCCCCGGCCTCCCGCATAGGCCACCGCAACGGTACACTCGGCCCGTTGCGAGGTCATCGTGGTCCAGAGCAGAAAGCCCACGAAGCCAAAAACCACCAAGGCGATCACCAGGCGGGAACGCTGTGTCATGGGCCTGAGGAACCTCTCTCCGTGGACCGCTGTTCTTGAGGGAACGCCCGGTTGCCAACCGAACCGGAAGTCACCTGCAGAGGAATCGAGTGAATGGACTGTCCGGAAGTGGTACGTCGCCTGTGGGAATATCTGGATGGAGAGCTCGCCACGGAAGAGGCCGGAGCGGTGCGGCTGCACCTGGAGTCCTGCTCCCGATGCCGTCCCGCCTGCCGCTGTGACCGCGCCTTCCTTCTCCTCCTGACCCGCAGCCTCCGCAATTCCGCGGTGGCACCCTCCACTCTGGCCGCCTCGGTTCGAGCTCGGCTCAGACCGGGCTCGCAATGATCTCCCTGCCTTCCCTGGCTCTCATTTTCTGGCCGTTGCTGGCGCTGGTTTCCGCGCCGGGCACGCCGGTGATCACCCTCGCCGCCAGCGCCCGAGACTCCATGGGGGCCGTCTTCACCCGGTTCAACCAGCATTGGGACCAGCTCGCCGATCTCAATACCATGGAGCGCATGCTGGGGACGATCCGGCCGACCCAGCGGGAGTATCTCGGCTGCCTGCAAGGCACTGTAACGGGCGATACGATACGCATCGAAGGCTGGGTACCGGCCGCCGACATGAAGCAGCTTCAGATGGCGGTCACCGGGAGTTGCGACTCGGTGGCGGAACTGGTGGGAACCTGGCACACCCACCCCTATCGCGCGGACCTGCAGAATCTTCCGGTCAAGGAGCGGCGGCTGTCGAGGCAGGACCTGGAGACGTTCGCCGCCTCGCCGTACAGGGTGACGTTGATCATGTGGGACGTGGACTCGCTGGACGCGGCGGTCCGGCGAGGATCGGAGCTCATCCACCCGGCGCCGGTCGTCATCGGTCCGCGACCGACTCCCGAATCCAGCGGAGGTAGCTCGCCTCGCCCCCGCTAATGGGAACGGCGATGATTTCGGGAACCTGATACGGGTGCAACTCGCGGAGGCGGGACTGCAGCGCCGGCAGGCGCTCATCGGTCGTTTTCAGGTGGCAGTGCCACTCGGTAGCCGTGTCCACCCGTCCTTCCCAGCGATAGGTGCTGACTACCGGTCCGACGATCTGAGCGCAGGCGGCTAACCGCTCATCAACCAGGTGGGCGGCCACTCGTTCTGCCAAGCTCCGGTCGGGCAGAGTGGTGGTGACCTGGCAGCACCCGGTCACTCCGGCTCACCATCCTCAATCATCGAGCGGCGTGATCCCGGTTCTCCATCCGCTGTTGAAGCGCACGGTCAGCCGGTGTCCCAACGGATCGGCGGACACGTCCGCCACCTGAGGGAGGCTGCGGGCATATCTCACGGCGGCCTCCGCCTGTCGCGCGAGCTCTTCCGGCGTTCCGCCCTGGTGGGCCCGGGTAAACTCGCGGGCGATGGCGACGGCCGCTGCCTGCTCCTGTCCGTAGCGGGCAAACTGCTCGGGCGGCGTCAGGCCGTCATCATCGGCGAGGTGGGGATAGTAGTCGTAGTCGCGGCAGGACGAGAGCGCCAGCACCAGCAGCAGCACGGCGAAGTGACGGATCATCGGGGCCCCAGGGCTGAGTCGGAAAGTCACCACGCCCGAAGGTAACGATTCCAGTTGATTTTGCCACGCCCGCCCTCCGGCGACGGTACCGGCTTCATCCTTTGCTGCTCCCGCCTTAGTTTACCCTCTCCTCGAGCGCGGTAAGCCTCTATGAGCAGCACCCCCAACATTCCCCAACCCATCAACGAGCCGGTGCTGAGCTACGCTCCCGGAAGCCCGGAGCGAGCCGCCCTCAAGGCCGCTCTCGGTGAGGTGGGTTCGCAACAGGCCGACATTCCGGTCGTGGTGGGTGGCCGCGAGATCCGGAGCGGCGCCACCCACGACGTGGTGTCGCCCCATTGTCACCGGCGGGTGCTGGCCAAAGTCCATCAGGCGGATCGGACAACGATCGAGTCGGCGGTGCGGAGCGCGGTGGAGGCCCAACGTGACTGGGCCCACTGGCGCTTCGAGGACCGCGCCGCCGTATTCCTCAAGGCCGGCGATCTCCTCGCCACCAGGCACCGCCAACTGCTCAACGCCGCCACCATGCTGGGCCAGAGCAAGACCGCTTTTCAGGCTGAGATAGACAGCGCCTGCGAGTTGATTGACTTCCTGCGGTTCAACGTGCACTTCGCCGAACGGATCTACCGGGAGCAGCCTGACTCGGCGCCCGGGGTATGGAACCGGCTCGACCATCGTCCCCTCGAGGGTTTCGTCTACGCCATCACCCCTTTCAACTTCACCGCCATTGGCGGCAACCTGCCCACCGCGCCGGCGCTGATGGGGAACGCGGTGGTGTGGAAGCCATCGGCAACGGCGACGCTCAGCAACTGGCACTTCTTCAAGCTGCTGGAGGAAGCCGGCCTCCCACCCGGCGTCATCAACTTTCTGCCGGGGGACTCGATCGAGGTGACTCAGGTCCTCCTGGCCGACCGGCACCTGGCCGGGATCCACTTTACCGGCTCGACCGCGGTCTTTCAGAGCATCTGGAGAACCGTCGGCGAACACCTCGACCGCTACGCGGGCTATCCCCGAATCGTGGGCGAGACGGGCGGCAAGGACTTCATTCTGGCCCACCCGAGCGCGGATGCCGAGGCGCTGGCGGTCGCGATGGTGCGGGGTGCCTTTGAGTACCAGGGGCAGAAGTGCAGCGCGGCTTCCCGGGCCTACATCCCCGACAGCTTGTGGCCCGAGGTGCGGGATCGCGCGGTGGTGATGATCGAAGACATCCGCATGGGCGACGTGGCCGATTTCAGGAACTTCATGGGCGCGGTGATAGACCGGCGCTCTTTCGGCCGGCTGCGCGATCACCTCGAGCGCGCCCGGAAAGATCCTGGGGTGGAAGTGGTTGCCGGCGGCGGCGCCGATGACTCCATCGGGTACTTCGTGCAGCCCACGCTGCTCAAGGCGGAAGATCCGGCCTACCGGCTGATGTGCGAAGAGATCTTCGGCCCGGTTCTGACGGCCCACGTGTATCCGGCCGCGCGCTGGTCGGAGACGCTCGAGCTGGTGGACCGGACCGGGCCCTATGCGCTCACCGGAGCGGTGTTCGCCCGCGACCGGGCGGCGCTGGCGGAAGCCGACCGCGCCCTCCGCTTTGCCGCCGGCAACTACTACGTCAACGACAAGCCGACCGGGGCGGTGGTGGGGCAGCAGCCGTTCGGCGGTGCCCGCGCGAGCGGGACCAACGACAAGGCGGGCTCGATCCTCAACCTGCAGCGCTGGGTCTCGCCTCGAAGCATCAAGGAGACCTTCACGCCGCCCCGGGATTATCGCTACCCCTTCATGGGCGAGGCGTGACCGGGAGAGTTTCCCTGGCCGCACTCGGCTGGCTGATGGCTTGCCCGCTCGCCGCCGGCAGCCTTCCGGCTCAGCAGCGTCCTTCCGCCGTCACCCCTCTCTTTCCCAGGTATTCCGCCTCGCAGCTGGAGTGCAGCGCGTTCGCCGAGTCCTCTCGCAGCGAGATTCGAACGGAAAGCGGCGGGCGGGTGCGCCAGGCCAAAGCCGGCCGGGACGGGATCTGGCACTTTCGCTCCCGCGACACGGCGGCCGGCGTCGCCATCGAGGGATGGTATGACTCGCTCGCGGTGTGGCAGCGCTCAGAGGGTTCGGCGGTCGCACCCGATACCGATGGTCTGATCGGGGGCCGGTATCGTGGGCTGCTGGGGCGGGCGGGCCGCTATCGGCCGGCCGACCGGCCGTTCGTGCCCGACGAGGTGAGCGAGGTGGTGGATGCCGCTGCCGCGTTGGACGATCTTTTCCCGCCACTCCCTCCCCGCGCTCTCCTGCCGGGCCAGCGCTGGAGCGACTCCACCGGCACCGAGATCACCCGGCTGCCGGACAGCTTGGCCGGCAGGAGGCTGCAGCGTTACGCGCTGCGAATCCACCAGGTGAGTCGAGAGACGACGCCCCGGGGCGATACCGTTCCGATCGCGGTCCGGCAGACGAGCGTCGAAGAGGGAGAGGTGACATGGGACCCGGCGGCCGGATTGGTGCGCCGGGCTCGGGGGATCACCGTCGAGACCGACATTCCTATTGGGGGCAGGGTGCGACAGGCGGTCCGCTCGCGGGTGAGCCAGCGGACTACGCTTATCCGGCTGGCGGCGAGGGATAGGGGATGCTCAGGGTGACAAGGGCCGAGGCCGCGCCCTGATGAAGCGCTGCTCCGGATCGAACAGCACCGCCGCCACCCCGAACGCGATCAACGCCGCCGCCAGAAGTGCGGCCACGTCCATCACTGTCCCGAACTCACCCCGCTGACCTACCGCCTGCCGCATGAGGTCCACCGCGTAGGTCACCGGGTTGACCCGGGCCAGCGCGCGGAGGGCCGGCGGCATGCCGGTGGTGGGGTAAAGGGCCCCACTCACGAACAACAGAGGGAACAACACCACGTTGATCACCCCCGCGAAATTTTCCACCGAGCGCAGCCGGGCGGCAACCATCAGGCCGAGCATTCCGCTCATGCCCGCCGCCAGCACCAGCGCGCCGAGCGCGGCCACGAACTCGCGGGAGGAGATCGGCAGCACCAGCGGCGCGAAAAGGAGGACGACGGCTCCCTGCGCCGCACCCACGAGTGTCGCCGCCAGGGCGCGGCCCGCGAGCACCGCCACGGTGCCGGCAGGGCTCGCCAGCATCAGGCGCAACATGCCGAACTCGCGGTCGTAAACGGTGGCGATCGCCGTGAGCATGCCGCCGAAAAGCGCGGCCATCACGATGATGCCCGGGTAGATGTACGCCTGGTACGAGAGTCCGCCCTCCAGCCGTGCGATGGCGTTGTACCCGGTCCCGACCAGAAGCAGCCACATGAAAGGCCGCGCCAGGCCGCCCAACAGCCGGCTCGTCTGCCGGGTAGTGCGCACCAGGTCGCGGACGACGATGCCGTAGATGGCGCTGGCGGCGCTCATGGGTAGCCGGCTCCATCCTGAGTCTTCGCGAAATAGACGTCCTCCAGCGATGGCCGCCGAAGGGTGAGCTGATCAATTCCCGGTGCCGAGCCCGCCAACTCGATCACCGGCTCGCGGGGACCGGTGAGACCGACTCGAAACCCTCCTCCGATTCGGAGCACGGTTCTGGCCGCACCCAGTCCCCGGATCGCCCGCGCCAGCCGTTCCGCGCCCGGGCCTTCGATTTCGGCGATCTCGTCGCCCAGCGAGCTCCGCAGCGCGTCGGGGACATCATCGGCGACGACGCGGCCGCGGGAGAGGAGAACCACGCGGTCGGCCGGCTCGGCCTCGGTGAGATAGTGGGTGGAGAAGAGAACGGTGGTGCCGAGCTCCCGCCGCTGGCGGTTGAGAAGGGTCCAGACCCGCTCCCGGTGCTCGGGATCGAGGCCTACGGTCGGCTCGTCGAGGATCAGCAGATCGGGGTAATGCAGGGTGGCCCGCGCAATGTCCACCAGGCGGCGCCACCCCCCGGAGAGCGCCCGTCCCGGTTGTCGCGCCCGGTCTCGGAGGCCGGCTCGCTCGATGGCGTCGGCGACGGCGGCGCGGGCCAGACGCCCACCCAACCCGGCAAGTCGGCCGGCGAAGAGAAGATTCTCCTCCACCGTCAGCAACGGATCCACGCTGGTGTCCTGGAAGAGGAGCCCCAGCCGCCGCCGCACCGCCCGCCGTTCCCGCGCGACATCGTGCCCGAAGATCCGCGCCCATCCCCGGCTTGGCGCGAGCAGGGTGCCGGCCAGCAGCATGGCGGTGGTCTTCCCCGCGCCGTTGGGTCCCAGAAGGCCCACCAGTGCGCCGCGCGCTACAGTCAAGTCGAGGGTGTCGAGCGCCCGGACCTTGCCGTAATCTCTTCCCAGCCCCGAGCACTCTATCGCCGCTGGCGAGCCGCTCACACCCGCTGTGGCTCAACCGCGATGATGCGGTAGCGGTACTCCGGCTCGTCGGGTTCGGCGAGCGCCGCATTGATGATGGCCCGGTCGGGAGTCAGGGTGCACACCGGGTCGGTGTTGGCGGCATCTCCGGTGAGAGCAAACGCCTGGCAGCGGCAGCCGCCGAAGTCCACTGTCTTACGGGGGCAGCTCCGGCAGGGCTCCTTCATCCAGTCATAGCCCCGGAACGCCCCAAACGCCGCGGATTCCTGCCAGATCCACTCCAGCGAACGATCCCGCACGCTGTCGAACGTAAGGGTCGTGATCTGGGTGGCTCCGTGGCAGGGAAGCACCCGCCCGTCGGGCGTGACCACGAGGTAGAGCTTGCCCCAGCCCCCATAACAGGGCTTGGGGTAGCTCTCGAAGTAGTCGGGGAGGACGAAGAGGATCTGCATCCGGCGCCGGTAGTGCTGGATGGCCTCCTGAGCGATGGCCTGAGCCCGCTCCACCTGAGCCCGCGTCGGCATGAGCGCGGCCCGATTTTCCAGCCCCCACCCATAGTACTGGGTATTGGCCAATTCCAGGCGGTCGGCGCCCAGTGACGCGGCCAGCTCGATGATCTCGCCGATCCGATCGAGGTTGGCGCGGTGCAGAACCACGTTGATGGAGAAGGCAAAGCCAAGCTCCTTCACGATCGCCGCCGCCGCCCGCTTCTGCTTGACCGAGCTGACGCCGGCGATTCGCTCGGCAACCTCGGGATCGGCATCCTGAATCGAGATCTGCACGTGCTCGAGGCCGGCGTCCCGCAGCCGCTCGGCCCGCGCGCGGGTGAGCCCGAGGCCGGACGTCACCAGAGTGGTGTAGAGGCCAAGACCGCGGGCGTGCGCCGCCAACTCTTCCAGGTCTTTGCGGACCAGCGGCTCCCCTCCCGAAAGACCCAGCTGTAGCACACCGAGGGCCTGGGCCTGGGTAAAAACCCGCTTCCAGTCGTCGGTGGCGAGCTCTCCCTCCGCCCGGATCAGGTCGAGCGGGTTGCTACAGTAGGGGCAGTGGAGCGGACAGCGGTGGGTGAGCTCCGCCAGCAGGGTGGTCGGGCGGTCAGTCGTCATGGATCAGCTCTCTCTCCGCCAGATGCGACAAATACTCGGCGACGTCGGCGGTGACGTCGGTTTGGTAACGCTCGCGCAGGATGGCCGCGATATCGGCCACGCTCCGCTTGCCGTCCACCAGTTCGAGCACCGCGAAGCCGGTGTCGTTGAGCAACACCGCTCCCTCCGGGTAGAGCAGGATGGGGCGGTTGCGGACACCGTCGTAATCGAGCCGCGCCAGACGCCAGAGCCGGGGAATGGAGGCGGAGGTCAGAGCCATGGCAGGATCAGGCATCGGGGGACCCGGAGAATCGCCTATTCCAAATAGGCATTGTGAATGCTGTCAATCATAGCCCAGAGCATGTCGAGCTTGAACGCCAGCGCCTCGAAAGCCCGCTGCTGGGTCTCCACTGTTCGGCAGTGCTCCTGAACGATGGACAGCCCGTGGTGCACGTCCCGCGGCGCCTGCACCAGGCGGCTCCTGAAGTAGTCCAGCGCCTCGTCGGGAATCCAGGGATAATATCTGGGAAAAGCCTCGATCCGTTGCTGGTGGATTTTGGGAGCGAACAGCTCGGTCAGCGACGACGCCACCGCCTCCACCCACGGCCTGGTCCGGCAGAACGTGACGTAGGACTCGGCGATCAGCCGGACCGCTGGCAGCACGTGCCGCTCGTCCTCCATTTCCTCGCGCGGCACGCCGAGCGAGACACCGAGCCGGATCCAGAGCTCGATTCCGCCGGTTCCGGTCGCGGTGCCGTCGTGGTCTACGATCCGCTGCAGCCACTCGCGCCGCACCGCGGGGTCGGGGCAGTTGGAGAGGATCGCCGCGTCCTTCCGCGGCACCACCCGCTGGTAGGCCAGGCGGTTGGTCACCCAGCCCTGAAACTGCCGCTGGCTCAGCTTGCCCTCGTACATCAACCGGTGAAAAGGGTGCTGCACGTAATACGAGCCGCTGAACGAGCGAAGCGCCTGCTCCAGCTCCGCCGCGCCGAGCGGATGCTCCAGCCGGGGAAACTGCGGCCGGGGCGGGGTGGCCAGGCGGGAAGCGCTGAGGGCTGCTGTCATAGTGTAAAGCGCATGCCGTCCGCTCCCACCACGAGTCCCTGCCGCTCCACCAACCGACGCTCCGGCGAGCCTTCGACCAGGATCGGGTTGGTGTTGTTGATATGGGTATAGACTCGCCGGGCTGTCGGCAGCGCACTCAGCCGCTCGAGGCTGCCGGCTGGCCCCGAGATCGGAAGGTGGTCCATCTGCCGCGCCGTACGCTCGCCGATACCGAGCTCGACCAACTCGCGATCGGTCCAGAAAGTTCCATCGAAGAGCACCAACTCGGCCTCCCCTAGCCGGCGCAGCAGCGAGTCGTCGAGATCGCCGCAGCCCGGCACGAAGGCACAGGTGCCTCCGGTCGCCTCGTCCCGAAGAAAGAGGCCCACCGTGTGCCCCGCCATCGCCTCGCGGGCGAATCGAGGTGGACCCGCCGGCACCACGAACCCGGAAACCGAGAGCCCACTGGGAATGCCGTCGCGATAGCAGAGCGGGACGCTTCGACCCAGCCCGAGCTCGACCAGCCGCACCTCGGCGAAGGCCCGGGTAACCGGCAGGATCCGCGAATCCTCCTCCAGAATACGGCGCACGGCGGCGGTAGCACAGAGTTGTAGGTAACGCCCCTCCCGCAGCAGCGCGATACCGAGCGTGTGGTCCAGCTCGGCATCGGTCACGATGACCCCTTCGACCGGTGCGTGCCGGGCACCGGCCGGCGCACGGATGGGCAGAGTGCTCAACTGAGAGTGGACGTCGGGGGAGGCATTGAGAAGAAACCAGCGCTCGCCGTCAGCACTCACCGCCGCGGAGGACTGGGTTCGCGGAAGGGCCTGGCTGGGGTCGTCGCGCGCCACTCGGCAGGGGGGGCACCAGCAGTTCCACTGGGGGAACCCGCCGCCCGCGGCGGTACCTAGGAGGATGACCTGCACCTGAAAACACCGAAGGGCCCGCTTGCGCGAGCCCCTCGACGTCAGTGCCGCTTAGAGCGTCGCGACGTATGCAGTCACTTCCATGGTGACGGCGACGATCTCTGCTTCGGGCTTGGTCCACTTCATGGTGCTACCTCCAAAGGTTGAGCTAAGGTCTACGGTGGCCTCGACAGGCGAGTGGGTGAAGCCACCCAGTCGGGCCAGCCATCCGCCCGATCACACCAACGGTAACGCAGACCCCATGCCGAACGCTGGGATCATGCCGGCATGCTCATCCAAGCCCGTGCGGTCGAAACACATACGTGTTCGGTTCGCGCCATCAGCCGGAGTCACCTGCTGGAATTCGGTGGGGGATTTCCCCCAACTGCGCGATCTGGCCCAACGGGGAGAGTGAACCGGGCCGGAGGCCGCGAGGCGGAGGGTGCCCTGGAGACTACGCTGCCCTGCCCGCTCCCGGGAACGCCACTCCCAGGTTGTGGAAAATCCCGAACGCAACCTCTCTGCGCCGGCAGAAGGCCGGGAACGCGTTCTGCCGGAAGATCCGGGGAATACTGTGAGGGTTCTGGATATCATCCGAAGAGAGCAGGCC
>Ga0136617_10005779_pt1 | contig 11082 bp, 13 predicted proteins | sample AntDrymUQ3222106_2_FD_129672 | JGI IMG/M metagenome (GOLD analysis project Ga0136617, IMG submission 129672) | Polar desert sand microbial communities from Dry Valleys, Antarctica - metaG UQ322 (21.06) | ecosystem: Environmental > Terrestrial > Soil > Desert | place: Antarctica: Dry Valley...
GTAGAGTGTCTCGCCGGGCGGGGTTGCTTCGAGCGCGGATCTTATGGCCTCTTTTCGGTCGGGGATGACTTTGCCTACCGGAAGCTCGGCGTACTTGAGGCGCACGGCCATGTCTCCGGCCCGGATACCGCTGACGGTGAAGGGACTCATGCCTTCCGTGATGCCTTCGGAGCGGGCTTCGGCCAGCATCTCGAAGTCAACGTCCCACAGCCACGAGACGTCGCGGCCGTCTGCGTGGTTGTCGTTTATGGCGATGAGGACGTATTTGGCGTCGGCGCCGGTGACGAAGGTGCGTAGGATCTCGTTGAAGCCCACCGGGTTCTTGATGAGCAGCAGAAAGGCTTCCCTGTCGCCAGCTTTCACCCGCTCCACTCGCCCGAACGCCCCGCCGAACTCCCCGAGCCCGCGTGAGATCTCCTCCAGCCCGACGCCCGCCTCAGCGGCTACCGCGGCAGCCGCGAGGGCGTTGTAGACGTTGTACAGCCCCGGAAGTCCGATCCTCACCTCCATCTCCCCCACCGGCGTTTCGAGGAGGAAGTCCGTCCCCCGCGCTCCATCGAAGCGTACCCGGCTCGCCCGGTACTGGAGTTCAGGGCGGCGGAAATCGCAGTTCGGACATCCGTAGACGCCGACGTGTCCCATGTACACGGTTTCGTACGATAATGCCGTGCCGCAGATCGGACAGTTCTTGGAGTCAGCGACGTGCTGGAGGCGTCCGCTGTCGAGTGCGGGCTCGTCCACCCCGTAGTAGACAGGGTTCGCCGCCGATTTTCCGAGGCTCGCGACGAGAGGATCGTCGGCGTTCAGGACCACGGCCCCGTCCCTGGGCAGGTCCGTAAACGCGGAAGCGATGACCTTGCCAGTGTAGGCCAGTTCTCCGTAACGGTCGAGTTGGTCCCGGAACAGGTTGAGGACGGCGAGGATCTTCAGTTCCGCCTCCTCGGCCACCTTCGGCACACTCGCCTCGTCTACCTCGAAGAGGCCCATCCGGGAGGCCGGTTTGCCGGAGAGGGTAGAGTCCGCGACCAGGGCCGCCGTCACCCCTGTCACCAGGTTCGCCCCCGTGGAATTGTTGACGGCCCGGATGCCCGCAGTTTGCAAAATCTTGGAGACCATCCGGGTAGTGGTCGTCTTGCCGTTGGTGCCAGTGACCGCCACCGATCCCATCGGCAGCCGTTTGGAGAGTTTGTTCAGTACGCCGGGGTCCACGCGGCGCGCCACCACCCCAGGCACGGTCGAGCCTCCGCCGCGCCCCAGCGTCCGGCTAGCAAACTGGGCCGACCGGGCAACCGCTATCGCCGCCGAGAGTCGCACGCTGTCCAGAAGGCTGACCATTGAGCAGGATTATATCTGGCAACGAAGCGCGCTTTCGAGATGTCGCTCGCCAAAACCTAGCCGTTCGTCCGGGCACGGCGCGGGTTTGGTGCGGTACAAATAGCTCATGGAGATTTTCGAGAACTTGTCGGCAAGCTCCCGGCAGCATGGCGATGAACTGGACGCCTACTCGCGGGCCGTGCGGGCGGTAACGGAGAGGCTGGAGCCTGCGGTACTCTCGGTTGGCGTGCCCGGTGGCCGTGGCGGCGGGAGCGGAGTGGTCCTCGGCATGGACGGCGATTCCGCGACAGCCATCACCAACAGTCATGTGGTGCGCGGCCTGCAAAGGGCTCGTGGCCGGAGGGGCAACCGGGAGGCTTCGAACGGCATCGAGGTTTCGCTCTCCGGTGGTGGCTCGTTCTCGGCGGAGGTCCTTGGCGATGACCCGCCGAGCGATCTGGCGGTGGTGCGTTTCGAGCCGGATGAGGAGCCTCCAGTCGCCACGCTCGGCGATGCGGGGAACCTGCTCGTCGGGCAGCTCGTCGTCGCCATCGGGAACCCGCTCGGATTCCAGCGGAGCGTGACGGCTGGAGTGGTGAGCGCATTGGGGCGTTCGATCCGGGGCGAGAGCGGACGTCTGATCGAAAACGTCATCCAGACGGACGCCGCTATCAACCCGGGCAACTCGGGCGGCCCCCTGGCTGACGCATCTGGCCGCGTTGTGGGCATAAACACCGCGATCATCGGTGGCGCGCAGGGGATTGGCTTCGCAATCCCGGTCTCGGGGACCTTCAGGCGCGTGGTCTTCAACCTGGTCACCGAAGGACGGGTGCGCCGCGCCTACCTAGGGGTCATGGTGCAGAGCCGCCCGGCCCGCAAGGACTTCGAGGGCGGAGCGGGCGTCGAGAACATCGCCCCGAACAGCCCGGCGGAGAGGGCGGGCGTGAGGCCACAGGACGTTATCGTCGGCTTCAGGGAAGAAACCGTCCGCTCCAACGACGACCTCCTGAGCCTGCTGGACGAATCCACCCTCGGACAGGACCTCGCGCTGCGCGTGCTCCGCAACGGCAGGGAGCGAACACTTACCGTCCGTCCCCGAGAGCAAGAAAGCTGATAGCCGTCAGCTTTCAGCCATCAGCAATTACGGGCCGGCACACCGGGGAAGATGACAACCGGACCCCGATGGACCAAACTTACTTCCCAAGACAGTGGCGCAAGCGTCTGGCAGCTTCGCCTCGTCAACAAGAAGCTGATTGCTAACCGCTAAAAGCTGATAGCTTCCGACCGAAGGGAGGAACGATGCCCGACGTTACGCTTGTGATGCGGGACCTTTCGAGCGCCGAGGACGCGGAGAAGGTCGAACGCGCGCTGGAGCGGTTGGACTCCGTCAACCTCGTGAACGTGGACTCAGAGAAGGGTCTCGTCGCAGTCTCATACGATGGAGGCGAAGCGGAGCTGGAAGACATCCACCAGGCGATCCGGGATTCCGGGCACGAAGCAGATCCCTCACCCGGCTCCGGACACCTCGGTGGCTGACCCGGCGCCCGGCGCATCACCGGCCCACCGGGGTTCAGTGGAGCTTCGCACCGGGCGGCTGACGCTGATCACCCTGACGCCGGGGCTGGCGCGGGCGGCCCTCGAAGACCGCGAGGGGTTGGAGCGCGCGCTCGGGGCTCGCGTGCCGCCGGAGTGGCCTGGCGCGGACTTCGCCCGCATGTTGCCACGCATCGCCCGCGCCCCCGCCGCACCGTTCACCCGGCTCATCATCCACGGGGATGACCGGACGGTGATCGGGGAGTCCGGTTTCCACGGCCCGCCCGACGGAACCGGGGCCGTCGAGATCGGCTACAGCATCATCCCGGAATACAGGGGCCGGGGGCTCGCCTCCGAGGCGGCTCAATCCCTCATCGAAGAAGCCTTCACCAACCCCGGCGTAAACCGCGTCGTCGCCGAATGCCTCGATGACAACGCGCCTTCGCTCCGGGTCCTTGAGAAACTCGGAATGCGCCGATCCGGTTCAGCCGGAGGCTCTGTGCGCTTCGAGCTTCGCAGGTCGTGAAACCCGGACGCCGCTCTAGCGCTCACGGCCGCTGAGCCGGAAGTCTCCCGCCCGACACTCTGTCAGGAGCTCTCGGGGCCTTCTCCGGCGGTCGCCGTCCTCTCGCGCTGCTTCTTCCACAGCCAGGCGGCGGCGGCGAAGATCACGGCCGCGCCCAAAGCGATGTACAGCTCGAACGGAACGAGCGACTCGAGGTAACCGTGGACGGCCTTGTCGGCGAAGAACATCTCAACGGAGATGTACACCAGGAGCGCCGCGCCGAGGTAGACGAGGATAGGGAACCTATCGAGAAGCGAGGTCAGCAGCGCGGCCCCGAAGACCACCAGCGGTATGGTCGTCGCCAGCCCGATAATGAGCAGCGTCCAATTGAGCTCTCCATTGATCTGGGCGGCGCCGACCAGCGCGATCACGTTGTCTAGCGACATCACGGCGTCGGCGATGATGATGATCCGGATGGCCTCCCACGCGCTCTGCCCGGCCTCGACTTTTCCTTCTTCGTTGGGGTCTTCCTGGACCAGTTTCCAGGCGATCCAGAGCAACAGCAGCCCGCCCACGACCTGCAGAAACGGGATCGCAAGCAAGTAAGAGATGACGGCCGCGAAGATGAGCCGTAGTAAGACGGCGCCGGCGGCGCCCCAGAGGATCGCCTGTCGCCGCTGGGACCCTTCGAGGCGGCGGGCGGCCATCGCAATGACCACGGCGTTGTCACCGGAGAGAATGAGGTTGACGGCTAGTACCTTGACTAGCGCAAGCCAGAAAACCGCCTCTAACAATTTGTGATCCTCCTATACCCCGCTCCGCCAACTGGAGCTACCCGCTGGTCATACCTTCTGGCCGATTATCTTATCAGAACCTGCTACGCGCACCGCGCACGCCATCCCGGCTGGTCCATTCGCAGGACAACGGCTCACCACAGGATGGTGACGAGGGCCGCGACCACGAAGGCGGCGTACAGTGCTCCTCCGGCCAGCAGGTACTCGCCCTCGATGGGCCTCTTGAGGAAGAGCAGCGCGTAGAGATAACCGCCCCCGATCAGGGCGAGCACGACCGAGAAGGTGGTGAGGGAATCCAGGTTCCAGGGCGTGAACGCGAGGCCAAGCGCGACCGGGATCGTGCTCTGGAAGACCATCGCCCCTGTGATGTTGCCGAGGGCGAGGGTGTCCTTGTTGCCCCGCAGCCAGATCACGGAGTTGAACTTCTCGGGCAACTCCGTGGCGAGCGGCGCGAGGACCAGCGCGATCAAACCCGCCGGAATCCCGGCGGACTCGGAGAAATGCTCGACGGCGGTAACGAAGAAATGCGCGCCCGCGCCCATTATCCCCACCATCCCGAGCACCTGCGTCGCGACCGCCCACGTCGGGGCTGGTGAACTCGACGGCCAGAGCGTGAGGCTGCTGGGCGGATCCTCTATGGCGTCTCCTCCCGCTTTCAAGGTCTGGCGGACGTGGAGCCCGTACGCCAACACCAGGCCCACCGCCAGGATGACCTTTACGAAGAACGGCAGCGGCACGAGGCCGGCCCCTGCACCCAATCCGAAGCAGACGAGGAAGAAGATCATGTCCCGCCGGGCGGTCTCCCTATCCACCACCAGGTCGTCGTCGGTCTGGCGCCGCCGCCGGTAAGCCAGGATGGACACCCCGGCGACGAACATCGCCAGCGTCGCCAGCAGGAACGGCGCCCCCAGGATCGCCCCGACCCCAATATCGCTGGAAGCCGCGCTCCCGCCACCCAGCAGGATCGCTATTATGGCGACGAACGGGATCATGGTCTCCGGCAGAGCCGTGCCCACGGCGGCGAGAATGCTCCCCACCGCGCCCTGTCCCAGGTTCAATCGGTTGCCCAGTATCTCGACGGCGTTGGTGAACAGCGCAGCCGCCGCGACGATCACGACCGCGGAGATGATCATTTGCAGTACCGTCATCGAAGACCTTTCTTTCAGGCGGCTGGGGATGGAACGCGGAAGTTTTACCCTCTTGCGGAGAACGTTACACTTGGACCTATGACGGATGCGCCGAACGAGTTGCGAGGGATATTGGACGCCGTGGCGAGCGGCGCGCTCTCCCCTTCCGCGGCGGTCGATCACCTGAGCAGCGGCGAGGTGCGCTACCTGGACGAGTTCGCCGTCCTCGACCTGGGTCGCTCCTCGCGCAAAGGCGTGCCGGAGATAGTCTACGCTCGTGGCAAGACGCCAGGGCAGGTGGCCAGGATCTGTGAGACTTTCCTGAAATCCAGGGACCGTGTGATAGTGAGCAACCCGTCGCCGGAACACCGGGCGGAGATCTCACGCTCCCTCCCGGACACGCCGCTCCGTGAGGCTGGCCGCTCCCTCGTAGCCGGGACGGGAGATCCGCAACTTTCGGGCGGGCGAATCGCGGCTCTTTGCGCCGGCACGTCAGACCTGCCGGTCCTCGAAGAGGCAGTCGCGGTGGCCCATGAGATGGGCGTGGAGGTGATGAGCTTCCACGATGTCGGCGTGGCCGGGATACACCGTCTCGCCGAACCACTCCGGAGACTGCGCGGCTTCGACCCGGACGCCCTGATCGTGGCGGCCGGGATGGAGGGCGCTCTCCCGACCGTCGTCTCGGCGCTGGTTGACGTGCCGGTGATCGGACTCCCCACCTCCACGGGCTATGGCCTCGGCGGCGACGGGACAGCCGCCATCCTGGGCATGCTCCAGAGTTGCTCCCCCGGCCTCTCGGTCGTCAACGTGGATAACGGGGTCGGAGCCGGCGCGACAGCGGCCCTGATCGCCAACCGCGCCACCCGATACCGGAACGCGGGCGGGAACACCTGACATCATGCGGACGTTCATCGCCATCTTTCCGCCACCCGAGATCCGCGAATCGTTGCTCGAGGCGGCGCGCGGCCTCTCGGCGGAGCAGAACATCCGTTGGTCGCGGCCCGAGAACGTTCATCTGACCCTCAAGTTCCTCGGCGAGGTGCCGGAGGAGAACCTCGACGGCGTCCGCGGCGTTTTGGGCCGGATCTGCGAAAGGCGCGGGCCATTCGAGGCGGCTATCTCCGGGTTCGGGGCCTTCCCTTCATCAAGGAAAGCCCGCGTCGTGTGGGCCGACATTACCGAAGGCCGCGACGCGCTGCGCGCCCTCGCCGAAGACCTCGAAGGCTCCCTTGCTTCGCTGGGCTTCGCCCGGGAAACCCGACACGCTTTCAGGCCACACGTCACGCTCGGCCGGGCCAGAGGCCGCCCGGTCGGATTGGAACTTGCCGAAACCGGCCCGCGAGGCCTGCGGTTTCCGGTGCGAGAGGTGGTATTGGTGCGGAGTGTGTTGGGAGAAGCCGGGGCCGCGTACTCGGCCCTGGCCTCGTACCCGCTATCAGAAGGCGGAGATCAAAGGTCCTAGCTGCATGATGATGAAGAGGAGTATCAGGATCATGAAGACCATCATCATAAAGTTACTCCCGCTCATCGCACCACGCCTTTCGAGAGTGTATCGTCCACGGTTTTATTCTACCCGCCGTCCATCCCGGCTGCCAGACGCCCCGGCTATAGATCGCTGGCGTAAAACACCCGCCGCGTCGGCGCGGGCTCCCCAGCGGAAGCCTTCGAACGCAGCATGTGCAGCTCCTCCACCTTGCGGGCGGCAAGCCGCACGTTCGGGTCCGCGTGCGAGAGGAGGCTCGTGATCTCATCCTCCACGGCATCCACGCTCACAAGCTCCGTACCCCCCACCGGCCGCGGTTCTTTGTAGAAGATACGGCACTCGTAACGATCACGGAGTATGTCGTAGGTCACCAGTATCATCTCGGGCCGCGCCGTGGCCGCCCGCGGCGCGTTTTGCAGATCGTACATCACCTTCCGGCGGCGGTAGACTTCACGTTGCCGTTCCTCGTACACAATCCGGAAGAATCCATCACCTTCGACCATAGAGTAAGTCTCATCACGCGCGGTTTCGGCTTCTCGAACCCAACGGGACACACCGGCGTCATCCAACCTCGCCTCACACACCGGGCACCTGAATCCACTCCCCACCACTCGCAAACCCTCCAGATGCAGGCAATTATCTGAGTCCCTCTCCATAATGGCCCCGTATTTTACTCGCTTCTCACCCAGACGCGACCCTGACCCGATTCGGAGATAACATATACCTCGATATTAGATTCAATCTCCACCGGAGGTTGGCACACAGCGTCCTGGCAAGAATCGGGGCGGTGGTGCTGGTATTCTCGGGTGGGGTCATGCGATGGAGAGAGATACATGTGGTGATCAACCCCACGGCCAACAAGGGCCGGGCGGCTGCGCGGCGCGTGGATATCTCACGATTCATGGCGGGACGCGGCGGTGAGACCGTGTGGCACGTCACGGGGGAGACGGGGGACGCTGAACGGATAACTTCGGGGCTGCCGGAGGACGCGCTGGTGGTTGCGGCGGGGGGCGACGGCACGGTACACGAGGTTGCGGCGGCCTGCGCCGGGACCGGGCGGACGATGGGCGTGTTGCCCGTGGGCAGCGGCAACGATTACGTCAAGGCGCTTGGGATAGGGACTCGTCTGCGGCAGGCGCTGGAGATACTGGACGCCGGAAGGGTGCGCGTGGTGGACGCGGGAGAGGTCAACGGGGTCAGGTTCAACAACGGACTCGGTATCGGCTTCGACGCCGAAGTCGCGGCGGGGGTGGGCGAAGCGCCGAAGTATCTCGGGGGATTCGGAGGGTACATGTGGTCCGTCGGACGCTTGCTGTGGGGATTCGAATGCCACGAGGCTGCTTTGAAGCTGGACGAACGGGTCATGCGGACGAAGACCATCCTGGTCGCGGCGGCGCTCGGGACAACGTACGGTGCCAGGTTCAGGCTCGCGCCCGAGGCGCGGCTGGACGATGGGCTGTTCGATGTGATCTGGTCCGACGAAGTCAACCGGGCCGAGGTGTTGCGGCTCATACCGGCGGCGTTGAATGGAACGCTGCTCCGGCGCCCGAAGGTGCATCTGGCGCGGGCACGGGAGATCAAGGTGGAGCTGGCCGGGGAGGTCCCGGCGCACGTGGACGGGGAGATGCTGCCCCCTACCCGCACGTTCCGGGCGCGGGTACTGCCTGGCGCATTGCGCGTCGTGGCGCCGTAACCTGCGGGAGATGGGAAGTGTCCAATATGTGAAAGTCGCATTCGGAGGCGGAGATGATTCCGTCCGAGCATATCGCGGGAGGCTGTACCATATGTTAAAAACGGTTATCTTGCGCCCGTGGAGCATCGGGTACGAGCGGGGTCGAAGAAGTATCTTGAGCATAAGGTTGGCGAGAGTATGAGAGCATTCGTATTTCCGGGTCAGGGCGGCGGCGTAGCGGAGCCGGCGATGGAGTTGTTGCCCAGGATCCGGCGCGTCGTCGGGGAGAATATTCCGGACCAGGTAAAGTTCTTCGCCAGCGCGGCCAGGGACACGGACGAGAGTCGGGAGCTGGATGTGAGGCCGGACGTTGTGGCCGGGCACTCTTTGGGTGAATATGGGGCGGCTTATGCGGCCGGCTGTTTCGACTTCGAGACCGGGCTCTGGCTCGTGGCGCAGAGGGACCGCTTCCTGGCCGAGGCGGCGGAGAGGATCCCCGGCGGCATGGTCGCCATTCTGCGCGCCCGTCCCGAAGATGTGGAAGCTGCGCTCGGAGAATCCGAAGGGTCGGTGATCGCCAACTACAACTCGCCGCGCCAGACGGTCGTCTCCGGGCTGCGGGACGCTTTGGGGGACGCGGTCTCCAGAATCCGGGGACGCAAGATCCCCCTGGCGGTGCCGTTCGCGGCCCACTCCCCCTACGTAGCGGCGGCCGGCGAAAAGATGCGCGACGTGCTCGATGGCGTGGAGTTCCGCGTGCCGGAGGTCCCCATCGTGAGCGCCGTTGACGGAACGGTACACACCAGCGCCGAGGCCGTCAGGGAGGCGCTCAAGCAGCAGATGGAGGCCCCCGTCCGCTGGGTCAAAGTAGTTGAGACCCTCGCCCGAATGCGGGTGGAAGAGTGGATCGAACTCGGCGGAGGCAGCGTCCTGACCCGGATGCTCAAAGACTTCGAGCTTCCCACTCTCAGCGGCATCTCCTTCGACGAACTGCGCACCCGCCTCTCACAGCAAGCCCAGAATCTCTTACCGGGCAATAACGCCAACGAAGAAGAGAAGGAGTCCTAGAAACTGGGTGGAGTACGTGGCGGGGTTCTTGTTCTCGGCCGACCGGAAGCAGGTGGCGCTGGTCAAGAAGATCAACCCAGAGTGGCAAAGAGGGCGGCTCAACGGCGTGGGCGGCAAGATCGAGCGTTCGGACGCCTCGCCCACCGCCGCGATGGTCCGGGAGTTCGAGGAGGAAGCCGGTCTGCTCGTCCGTGGATGGGAGCCGTTCTGCCGGATTGAAAACCGGGGGAACCTCACTCACTTTTTCAGGTCGTTCGCAGAGGGTTCGGTGGCCCATGTATCCGGCCGGGAGGCGGAGAGAGTCTCAGCCCATCTCGTCTCAAGCGTGGCCGGCCTGAACACGATGCCGAACCTCGGATGGCTGATCCCAATGGCGCTCGATGAGGCCGTGCGGGAAGCCGCCGTGGACTACTCCTGGTAATGAACGTCTTCTTCGACGTGCAGGGGACTTTGATCTCCGGCGGACGGCCCCGTCCCCACGCCCGCGAGGTTTTCTTGGAGCTCACGGAGATGGGCCATCACCCTTATCTGTGGTCCAGCGCGGGAAGCGGGTACGCCAGGGCCGCGGCGGAATCTTTGGGAGTCGAAGACATCGTCTTCGGGTGCTTCGGTAAGTCCATCCCACCTCCCGTATCCGTGGATTTCGTCGTGGACGACCAGCCGGACTTCGCCGAATTCCACGGCGGGTACGCTATCTCACCCTTCGACGGAGACCCAGACGACGATGAGCTACGGAAAGTGGTCGAGAGACTTCGCAGCTAACCGCAAGCATCCGTTCGGGCGAAGAAAAGGCCGGAGCACCGCGCCCCGGCCCAAACTGAAGCCTGTAGCCTGGAACCTACCGGCGCGCTTCGGCCTCCGCCTCGGCTTCGGCCTCCTGCTTGAAGGACTCGCCGGCGCCGATCGCCACTACCTCGTCCTCGATGGAGGAGATGGTGCCCTCCATGCTCGACCACACGCCGATGGAGAAACCCTCGTCCACTGGCTCGCCGAGCTTCTGCTCGTAATCCACCGAATCGCCCTCGGAGACGAGCGCCGTGGCGGGCTTGAGGAAGCGGCCGCCGAGCGGCAGGTTCACGCCTGACACTTTGCCGACCAGCGACTCGACCTGCGCGGGCTGCTGGGTCTTGATCCCGGCGTACTCCTTGCTCGCCACGTCCTTCGGGATGACGAGGAAGCCGTTGGTGGTGCGCCGGACGAAAGCGTCTCCCTCACCCAGCGACTCTATGCCCATCTCATTCAGGTAAGGCCCACCGTCAATAACGGAGAGCTTCCCGGCCTCGGCCTCTACGTCCAGACCGGCCAGAGAGAGGATCTCCGTGGCCGACGCCCCGAGCGGAACCTCGAAGAGATGGAGCGGCAGGTCGGGGCCGAATACCTGCAAATACTTGGTCGTGACCGGCTTGCCGAAGAAGAGCGCGTTGTACATGTTCAGGAGCGTCTCGGAGTTGTTGACGACGTGTCCGGCGTCGAGGGGGAGGCCGGGGCGTTTGTTGCCGTCAGGCAGCTCGATGCGGCGCGGCACCCACCGCTCCTTGTTCTCGTAGAAGATGTTCTTGATGAGCGTCTTCTCCTCGCCCATCGAA
>Ga0136617_10005780_pt1 | contig 11082 bp, 10 predicted proteins | sample AntDrymUQ3222106_2_FD_129672 | JGI IMG/M metagenome (GOLD analysis project Ga0136617, IMG submission 129672) | Polar desert sand microbial communities from Dry Valleys, Antarctica - metaG UQ322 (21.06) | ecosystem: Environmental > Terrestrial > Soil > Desert | place: Antarctica: Dry Valley...
CGAATTTCGCGGGCAGCAAACCAATCAAAACAAAATCGAACAAACTAAAATGGAATTTCCGTTGGAAATTCAGCCGTCGGAAATCAATAATCAGCAGCCGACGGTCAGCGAAAAATCTTTTGAAAATGCAAATCAAAAATCAAACCAAATGCTTGAGCAGCAAAATTTCGAGCTTCCGGTTTCCTCAACCGATTTTGAAGAATCAGCCCGGCGAAAGAGTCCAGAGTCCAGAGTCCAGAGTCCTGAGTCGGAAGGTGAAAATGTAAAAACCAGCGAACGATTCGCAGCAACAGAAGAACAACTCAGCACTCAGCACTCAGCACTCAGCACTTCCTTGCTTGTAGATTCGGGGGCGAAAATCCCGAAATCAATTGAAGTTGAAAATCTTTCGTCCGGTAAAATTCGTCCAATCGGGCAACTGCGCGAAAGTTTTATCATTGCGACCGACGACGAAGGAATGCTTCTGATTGACCAGCACGTCGCGCACGAACGAATTTTGTTTGATAAGTTTCGGCGCAAGGAGAACGAACGCAAAATCGAATCGCAAAATCTGCTGCTTCCCGAAACGATTGATTTAACGCCCGCGCAATCGGTTGCGTTTGATTTGGTTGAAGAAGAACTGGAAAACTGCGGTTTCGGTTTGATGAAACTTTCGGGACGAACCGTCGCCGTCAAATCCGTGCCGACCGATTTGCCCGCGTCGGAAGTGCGAAATTTGTTTGCGGAGATTTTAGACTCGATAGCCAGCGACAAACGCGGCAATGCGCGTGAAACCTTGCGCGACCATATCGCCGCGACTTTAGCCTGCAAAGCCGCCGTTAAAATTAATATGAAACTCACGCCGGAAAAAATGCAATGGATGATTGACAAATTATTGACGACTTCCTCGCCGACGACTTGCCCGCACGGTCGCCCCGTGATTTTGCGTTTGACGATGAAGGACATCGAGCGCGGTTTTCATCGAACTTAAAAATAATTCTTGACAAGCGTTCTTAGTTAGGTTAGATTGTTAAAACTTTTGAGGTATCTCGGAAGCAAACTTTTTTATAATGCAAAACTTCAACACAAACTTTAACTTTTTCTTTAGCAGCTTTTATTTTAGAAGCACGGCTGAAGCTGAAGTTTTGCCAGAAATTACTTAAAAAATTAAAGCAAAATTTTCTAAACGAAGCCGTGAACCTGAAAAAAGTTCACGGCTTTTTGTTTTTGGAGAAAAGACTATGACACTCGAAAATTGTCGAAACAAAATCAATGAAATTGACGCTCAAATCGTCAAGCTCCTAAACCAACGCGCCGAAACCGTCACGGAAATCGGGCGATTAAAAATAAAAGCCGGTCTGCCGATTGTTGATTTGGATCGAGAAAACCAAATTCTGCGTTCCGTCTGCCGGGAAAATTACGGCGCGTTTGAAGACGATTCAATCATAAAAATTTATCGCTTGATAATTCAGGAATCGCGGCAGTTGCAAGTTAAAACGATGGGAAAAATGCTCGAAAACGAAGCGACAATTTACTGATGCAAAATCTCGTAGCAATTCAAGGCATAAAAGGTTCTTACAGCGAGGAAGCGGCGCGAAAACTTTTTCCCGGCAAAAAGGCGCAGGTTTTGGAATGTCTGAATTTTGAACAAACCTTCGATGCGGTGGTGTCGAAACGGGCGAATTACGCGGTCGTTCCGTTCAAAAACAAAATTGTCGGCGAAATCGAAACCACGCATATTTTACTCGAACAAACCGATTTGCGGATTTTGGAAGAATTGCCTCTGGAGATTCGGCACGTTCTGGTTGGCACGAAAAATGCGAGTTTTGAAAACTTAAAATCGGTTCGCTCGCACGTCGAAGCATTAAAGCAGTGCCGCATTTTTTTATCAAAACATCAAAAGTTTCGACAGGTTATCGGCGCAGATACGGCTTCGAGCATTCGCCGAATTGTCGAAGAAAATAATGTGGAAAGTGCGGCAATCGGAAGTCGTCGAGCGGCGGAAATCTATGGCGCGAAAATCCTGCAGGAAAATATCGCCGACAGTTTGGAAAATTGTACGACCTTTTATTTATTGGGAAATTGAGGAGTTTTAAAAACTGAAAATTGCAGAATAAAACAGAAAAGGATGGAAAAATTATGACGATGAAAATTGAGATAAAAAAGATTTCGCGGTCTGAAAAGCCTTATTTGCTAGCCAGCCGCGAAGCAAAACGGGAGCGAACGGCGGTTGATGTTTGCGGTATAAAAATCGGCGGCGGCGGCGAAGCCGTCGTGATTGCCGGACCGTGTTCGGTCGAATCCTTCGAACAAGTTTTGCAAACCGCCGTCGCCGTCAAAAAGTACGGCGCGGTGATGTTTCGCGGCGGTGCTTACAAACCGCGCACATCGCCTTATGAATTTCAGGGCTTGGGCGTTGAAGGTCTCAAAATTTTGCGTGAAGTCGGCGACCGCATCGGTTTACCGATTGTCACCGAAGTAATGAGCGAAACCGACATCGAAACAATTTGCGAATATGCCGATATGCTTCAGGTCGGCGCGCGAAATATGCAAAATTTTGCGCTTTTGCGAAAGCTGGCGAAAACGAAAAAACCGATTTTATTAAAACGCGGCGCGTCGGCAACCGTCAAAGAATGGCTGCTCGCGGCGGAATATATCTTATCCGGCGGAAACGAAAACGTCGTTTTGTGCGAACGCGGCATAAAAACCTTCGACGACTCCTTGCGAAACACGCTCGATTTGGCGGCGGTTGCACTGGTCAAAGAATTGTCGCATCTTCCCGTCATAGTTGATCCTTCGCACGCCACCGGCAGGCGAAGCATCATCCCGATTTTGTCGAAAGCCGCGCTCGCCGTCGGCGCGGACGGCGTGATTGTCGAAGTTCATCCCGAACCCGAAAAGGCTCTCTCGGACGGCGCACAATCGCTGACTTTTGAAAACTTTGCCGAGATGATGCGCGATTTAACCGAGCCTGTGCGAAAAATCGTTGGAAAAGAAACGGAATTGGCGGTGTGCATTTAGAAAGTTATAAGTTCTCTAAAATTTGCAGAACCTTTTGCGTGTCAGCCAGATTTTCCAGGATGATGTCAGGTTTAAAACTTAAAAGCTCTTCTGCGGGATGATTTCTGCCTGTCGCCACCGAAATCATCTTCGCGCCCAAAGCGCGGGCGCAGTCGATGTCGTTCGGCGTGTCGCCGATAACGATGAATTGTTCGTGATTTAATTCTATCTGCAAAAACTTTTTGATGTTTTTGGCGGCGGTTTTGGCAAGCTCGCGGCGGTCGTGCGAGAGTTCGCCAAAGGTGTTCGGCTGATTTTCAAAGTATTTCCACAAGTCAAAATGTTTTAACTTAATCTCGGCGCCGACGGTAAAATTTCCCGTCAAAATCGCGTTGATGAAACGCGGATTTTTGCTCGTCAGTTCAAGAATTTCTCGCGCCCCGTCCAAAAGCCTGTAAGGTTCTTTTTGCTCGCTGACAAACCGCGCCATTCTTTTTCCGAGTTCTGCCATAAACCCATCAATTTTTGAGAAAACTTTTTCGGTCGAAAACCCTTCGTCTTTCAACGCTTCGTAGGCGATTTGGCTGTCGGTCATTCCCGAAACGCTCATTTCGGCAAGCGTTCCCGAACTTCCGTAAACTTCTTCCATCGCAGGCGCAAAATATTCCTTAAAAGCACCGCCGCGAGTTGACTGCAGCAGCGTTCCGTCAATATCCCACAATAAAATGCGGAGCGTTTGATTTTGAATTTCGGGTTTTGGATTTTGGATTGTTACGACGTTTGAATTTTGAATTTTTGACATTGAATCTTGAATTCTGAATCTTGAACCTTATTCGATAATGGCTAAGACATCGCCCGCGTTGACGGTTGCGCCTTCGGCAAAACGAATCTCTTTGATAATACCGTCCTTCGGCGATTTCATTTCGTTCTGCATTTTCATTGCTTCGACGACGATGATGCCGTCGCCTGTCTGAACTTCCGCGCCTTGTTCGACCAAAACGCGCACGACTTTGCCCGGCATCGCGGTTTTGATTTCGGCGATTCCTTCAATCTCACCCGTTTCCGCGCTTGTTCCGCGCAGGCGTTTCGGGTCGGAAATTTTTATTTCAAAGTAATGATTGGCGACGTTTATCCGAAAAGGTTCGTTCGATTTTTCATTTGGGGACACGAAAACTTCAAAAATTTTGCCGTTGTGTTTCAGCAAAAAAACATTCGGCTCAGGCTCGGACACTTCGAGTTCGTAAGTTCTACCGTCAATTCCGGCAAAAACTTTTTCGCCTGTTTGTTCAAGCGTGATTTCGTGTTTCTCGTTGTTTAGTCCGGCGAATAATTTCATAGTTTTCTGAAAATTCAAAGTTTAAAGTTCAAAGTTAGAAAACAAAATTGTTCTGAAACTTTGAACCTTCAACCTTAAATCTTGAACTGATTTATGCTCGCCGTTTCGATAATTGCTGAAATTAAGTTGTCCGGTTCGACGGGTTTGCCGAGATGTTTGTGAAAACCGGCATCGAGCGCGGCTTGGCGATCTTCGGGACGGTTAAACGCCGTCAGCGCAATGGCGGGAATTTGACCGCCGTTTTCCTGCGGCAGAGCGCGGATTTTCTCAAGCAGCGCATAGCCGCTTTCGTTCGGCATACTAATATCGGACAGCAAAATATCAGGCAGTCCGTTGTCGGAATTTCTCAAAATTTCCAACGCTTCGACCGCTGATCTGGCAGAAGTTACCTTCGCGCCGTTGATTTGCAGCATAAAGGAAACCATCTCGCGGGCATCTGCTTCATCGTCAACCGCCAACACCCAAACTCCGCTTAATTTTCCTTGATTATCCATATTTTCCATCCCGTTGTTATTTGGATTAACTTTTATCGGGGCAACCGTCCGCAATGGCAAATAAGTAGTAAAAGTTGCTCCTGTTCCTTCGCCCGCGCTGTGCGCCGAAATTCTCCCGCCGTGTAATTCTACCAAATGACGCGCCAACGACAAACCGATGCCCAAACCTCCGTGACGACGGGTGTCCGACGGGTCGGCTTGTTTAAAACGCCGAAAAATCTGCGGCAAAAAATCTTCACTGATGCCCTGTCCCGAATCGGTAATAATAATTTTCGCTTCATTATCATCTCTTTCGAGTCTAACTTCGACATTTCCGCCCGCCGGTGTAAATTTTATCGCGTTTGATAGTAAATTGTCGAGAATTTGATTGATCCGGTCGGCATCGCCGGTGATGAAATTTGCCGCCGTTTCCAAACCTTCGGTAACGAAAATCTCTTTGGCTGCGGCGGCAGGCGCGGCAAGTTCGATTGCCGATTTGATAATCGGTATCAGTTCGAGCGGCTGCATATCGAGGCGCAGTTCGCCGCGGCTGATGCGTGATGAATCAAGCAAATCTTCGATTAACTTTGACTGTGAACGCGCATTTCTGACAATTACGTTGAGAGCGTGTTCGGTCGTCTGCGCGTCGCCCGGTGTGTTTTGCAATATGCGCGTCCAGCCGAGCATCGCATTGAGCGGAGAACGAAGCTCGTGTGAAACGATAGCGATAAATTCGTCCTTTGCGTGGTTGGCGATTTCTGCTTCGCGGCGCAACGCTTTTTCGTTTTCAAGCAGTCTTTCGCGTTCGGCTTCCGTTTGTTTGCGCTCGATGCCCAGCGCGATGGTGTTCGATACCGCGGCTAAGGCTTCGAGCGTCTGCGTGGTGAGCGGTTTGCGTGCAAACATCGCCACAACACCGACAAGGTGTTTTTCGACAACCAGCGGATAACCGGCAAAGGCAGCCATTCCCTCGTGCTTCGCCCATTCCTGCTCGCTGACGCGGGCATCGCCGATGACTGAATTCGTCAAATGCGGTTTGCGCTCCTTGGCAATTAATCCGATTTTGAATTTACCGATTGGGATGCGCGAGTGCTGCCCGTCAAGGTGCGTATACATTCCCGAACTTGCCTGCAATTCCAATACATTTTCCTCTTTATTGAGCGTCCAAACGCGAGCGAAGGCGGCATCGAGATGCTTGACGACCGCTTCGGTGCAGTGGCGTAAAATATCCTGCAAGGAATTATTTTGGATTAGTGCGTGACTGACATCGGAATTCAGCAAAGCTAAACGCTCGCGTTCGAGTAATGCTTGTTCTGTCTGTTTGCGTAGCGTGATGTCTTGAATAACCGTCAAAGCAAATGATTCGCCTCCGATTTCAATACGTTCGGCTGATACCAATCCGACTAATTCTTCACCGCTTCGAATGCGAAAACTGTATTCGACGTTACGCAATTGTCCAACCCGCTCAACGATTTCCAATTCTAATTTACGCTCTTTCGTTTTCATCCACAAACCGAGTTCCAGCGTGGTTCGCCCGATAGTTTCTTCCCGCGTATAGCCGCTGACTTCGACGAAAGTGTCGTTGACCTCGATTATCCTGCCGTCTTTGAGTGATGAGATAGTTAAAATAAGCGGGCTGGCGTTAAAGGCTTTTGCGAATCGCTCTTCGCTTTCGCTCAAAATTGTTTCGGCTTTTTTGCGTTCGGTAATGTCGCGGGCGATGCCGATAAAAACGCGCTTGCCGTTTTGGTTCGATTCGCCGAAGGAAAGTTCGAGCGGAAATTCGTGACCCTCGGCGTGGAGACCGGAAACTTCGATGTGTTCCCAGTTCAGATGTCGTCTTCCGGTTTCAAGATAGCGGTCGATTCCGGCTCGATGAACCTCACGCAGATATTCCGGCATCAGCATCGTCAGCTTTTGTCCGATTATCTTTTCTACTTTGTGTCCGAAAATTCTTTCAGTCGCCGGATTCGCAAACAAAACGGTGCTGTCTTCATCAATACTCAAAAGCCCATCCGAAGCGGTTTCGGCGACGATTCGGTATCGCGCTTCCGATTCACGAAACTTTTCCTCGGCATTTTCACGTTTTAAAAATTGACCGATAAGATTGCCGACCGCGGCAAGCATATTCAATAATTCTTCGTCCGGCTCACGAACCTCCCGGCTGAAAAAACTGAAAACGCCTGAAAGTTTTTCGCCCGGCAAAACCGGAAAAGCAAACGCGCTGTGTAGACCGGCTTTGACAGCAGCGTCTTTTCGCAGAGAATTCAAATCTTCGGCGATATTTTCAACCCAAATCGGCGCAGCTATTCCCCAAACTTGTCCGGGCAAACCCATACCTCTGGCAAATTCAAGTTTTCGACTTTCTTCTAAAAAGTTTTCCGTTTCCGGCAAAGACGAATGCCAGACGTTTTTGAGGCGCAGGATTTTTTCTTCCTTTTCTAAACTCCAAAATTCGCCAATATCAAATCGGACAGCCAGACATATCGCTTCGAGAATTTGCGGCGCGGCTTTGTCTATCGTCTCCGCCGAAGCCAGGATACTGCCGATGCCGAAAAGCATATTTAACCGCGCGTCGTTTTTCGTCTGCGCGGCTAAAACCGTTGGAATGGAGTTTTTTGAATCGTCGTGCATCTGTTCGGATTATACACTTTTGAATTCTTATCTTCGCGTAGATTTTTCGTATTCCTTTTTGAGCAATTCCATAAACTCTTCACGCCGCTCGTACAATCTCCGCGGCTCGCGCGGCTCGTGTCTTGCCAATGCATACGCCGTAATTATCGGCAAGGCGACGGTCGAATCAACATATGCGACAACCGCGTCGGGCAATTTGTCCGGGTCAACTTTTCCCCAGCTAACTGCCTCGCCCGGAGTTGCGCCGGAAAGTCCGCCCGTGTCGGAACGAGCGTCCGTAACCTGCAAAAAATAATCGTGTCCTTTTTCATCAATACCGAGAACTTCCTGGATTTGCGGTTCGGTTTGCAGCGCGAAGTTTTTCGGACTTCCGCCGCCGAGAATAAAGATTGCCGATTTGCCCGCTTTTTTCGATTTTTTGCCCGAATGAATAACGCCGCGTTTTGCCGCGAGAACGATTGAAGCAGTTTCATTGACATCCAAATTCGGATTCAAAACGAGTTTGCTTCCCTGCAATTCTTTGGCGGCGATGTTCATTCCGATTGATGAATCGCCGGGCGAGGAAGTATAAATCGGTACGCCGTATTCGTAAGCGACGGCGAGCAGCGATTTGTTTTCGAGTCCGAGTTTGCGGCTGCGTTCTAAAACGTATTTTCCGCAAAGATAGTGAAACTCGGCGGACGACATCGAGCGTTGAAATTCTTCGGCTTCGATGACGCGGCGAAAAAATTCGTCCGTGTCGAGAAGAACGCTGTAATCAAAAAAGATGTCATAAATCCTGACGACTTCTTCATCGCGCAAAATCCTATCGTCCATTTTCGCATCGCCTTGATGCAAACTTAAACCGATACCGAAATGCGTGTCGTGATAAAGATTCGCGCCGGTCGAGATAATCCAATCAATAAAACCGGCTTTGATAAGCGGAATAATCGCCGAAATCCCCAAACCCGCCGGAGTCAACGCGCCCGTCAAAGTTATGCCGACGGTTACATCGTCTTCCAACATCTTATTCGTGAAAAGCCGACACGCTTCACGAATCCGCGCCGCGTTATACGCCATAAAAGATTCGTCAACCAAATCCGCGAGCGTCGTGTTTGAATCAATCGGTGTCGGGTCAATGCGTTTGCCGCTTAAAAATTTACTTTTCTTTTTCGCCATAAAAAGATTTTGCCACGAATTACACGAATCTCACGAATTATAAAACAATTTTATTCGTGCTATTAGTGTAATTCGCGGCTAATTTTCCTAAACAGTTTTCACACAAACAATTCTTAAAATTTTCGCGCAAATCCGTCAAGGTTTCCGCTTTCAATTCAACATCAAAACACCAACATTTCCCGATGTTCACGCCGCAGGAAAATTCTTCGCCGCAAGATTCGCAAATTATTTTATCGCCCAATTGTTTCATTTGCAGTTTCATCGCCGGAAATTTCTTCAGTTGCTGTTCGCAAACGCAAAAGATGAATACGCTTTTCGTCCGATTGCAAAATTTCGATGTGCAGCCCGCGAAATTGCAATGCCGCGCCGATTTTCGGAACGTAGCCGACTTCGCTCGTTACTAATCCGGCAATGGTCGTAAAATCGTCGTCCTCGATTTCCAAATCGAAAAGACGCTCGATTTTACCGATTTCGGTCGAGCCGATAACGTCGTAATAACTTTTGTCGTCGCCTTCTATTATTTCAACAATTTCCTCTTCGGTGTCTTCGTCTTCGATTTCGCCGACGATTTCTTCCAAAATGTCTTCAACCGTGATAAGTCCCGCAACGCCGCCGTATTCATCAATGACCACCGCAATCTGCACGCGGTTGAGCTGCATATTTTTTAATAATTCCGAAGCAAATTTCGTTTCGGGAACAAAATAGGCGGGACGAAGAATTTTGGCAATCGGCATATCTTCTCTGCCGTCGGACCAGGCGTTAAGAAGGTCGCGGACATAAATCACGCCTTCGATATTGTCAATCGTTTCACGATAAACCGGCAGGCGCGAAAATTTTTCTTCGATTATCAAATCGCGGGCGGCTTTGACGGTCGCTTCAATCGGCAGGGCGACGATTTCCGTGCGCGGTGTCATAATCTCGCCCGCCTTCGTTTCCCCGAACTCGAACATCGTTTCGATCAGCAGACGGTCTTTTTCTTCGATAATGCCTTCGGCTTCGCCGACTTGAATCAACGCTTCGATGTCGTCGGCAAAATCTTCTTTTTCCTCTTCGGTTTGCTGGTTTGAAATGACTATCGGCTCAATCGGCGAGTTGTCTTTTGTAAAAAAATGAAACGGGTCGGCTAAAGTTGTCAGCAAACCGTAAAACGGACGCACGAGCGGAATCAAACTCAGAAGTTTATTTTCAGGATTCTTCCAGGTGAGCAGACGCGGAATAAACTGCCTGAAAATAACCGACGCAACCAGACTGACAATCAAAGAAACAATCAGAAACTGTGCGTTTGTTTGATAAAAAGTGAAAGTATAAAACGTGATTAAAACAGTGAAGGTAATCAGCAGAATCTGAATCGCCGTCGAAAGCGCAAAGCGAAAGCGCGGACGATTTTCCAAAATCTCGCGTAAAAAAATAAAGGAACGGGCTTGTGAATTCTCCTCCGCCTCGCCCGAGAGCCGCCTGAGAGAAACGTCGCTCAACTGTGAAAACGCCATATCAATCGTGGCGAGAAAAGACAGCAGAACGAGTATCAAGATGGCGATGACCAATACAATCTCCATATTTTTACAATGGTAATTGGTAATTGGTAATTGGTAAATGGCGAATTGAATTTTTATTCGAGAAGCTGCGCCGCTTCCTTATCAATCAGCCAAAATAAATTTCCGTTTGTCGGTTTAATCGTTTGCGCCGGAAATTTATTCGGTTGGATTTCTTGCTGCAAAACTTCGCGCAGAGTTTCGGCTTTGTCCGCGCCTTTGACGAGAAAAATTACGTTTCGGGCATTGTTGATAACGGGAAAAGTCAGCGTCAACCGCTTGGCATTTAATTTTTCCACCGGATTGGCAACGGCAATTTTCAGCCGTTCGTTTAATGCTTCGGTGAACGGAAAAAGTGAAGCGGTGTGTCCGTCATCACCCATTCCGAGCAAAATTAAATCAAGGCGCGGCAAACGGTCAGAACCGCCTGCGTAAGCGGGCGGATTTTCGTCCAGGTCAAAAAATTCTTTTATCGTTTCCTCGTAATCCGTTGCTATTTTGTCCGCAGCTTCGAGTTCCGTTTTCCAACGGAAAACGTTCTCGGGCTGGATTTGTAAAGGCTTGAGAAGATTTTCATTCGCCATCCGAAAATTGCTTTCCTCATCGTTCAGCGAAACATTTCGTTCATCGCCGAAAAAGAAAAAGACTTTTCGCCAATCAATCTGTGAACAAAATTCATCAGTCGTTAAAAGTTGATAAAGCGATTTCGGAGTTGAACCGCCCGCCAGCGCGACGGTAAATTTGCCCGGTTTTTCAATTGCTTCCGTCCCGATTTCAATAAATTTTTCGGCGGCAAATTGATTTAAATAATTAAGATTCGGAAAGACTTTTATCATTAGACAATTTCTTAGAAGCTGTTTGAAAACTCGAAAATAGCTCCATAGGAGCGGAATGTTTGTAGAAAATGCGTCAATAATTCTGACGAGTTCCGTAGGAACGACATAATTTTATGTCGTTCCTACGGAACTCG
>Ga0136617_10005781_pt1 | contig 11080 bp, 4 predicted proteins | sample AntDrymUQ3222106_2_FD_129672 | JGI IMG/M metagenome (GOLD analysis project Ga0136617, IMG submission 129672) | Polar desert sand microbial communities from Dry Valleys, Antarctica - metaG UQ322 (21.06) | ecosystem: Environmental > Terrestrial > Soil > Desert | place: Antarctica: Dry Valley...
CTCCCCGGCTGAAATGATGGCCGTGGTGGCCGCCCGCGAACTGCGCGACGGAGAGGTCGTCTTCGTGGGCATCGGCCTGCCCAACCTCGCCTGCAATCTCGCCCGCGCCACCCACGCGCCGAGGCTGCTGTTGATCTACGAGTCGGGCGCGGTCGGCGCCGAGCCCGAGAGGCTGCCGGTCTCCATCGGAGATCCGTCGCTGGTGACCGGCTCCCTCATGGTCTCTGGAATGGCGGACGTGTTTCAGTGCCTGCTACAGAACGGCCGGATCGAGGTCGGGTTTCTCGGCGGCGCCCAGATAGACCGCTACGGCAACATCAACACCACCGTCGTCGGCGACTATGCCCGGCTCACGGTGCGCCTTCCCGGGAGCGGCGGCGCCGCCGAAATCGCGATTCATGCCCGGCGCACGGTGGCGATCAGCCGGCTCAGCCGCCGGGCCTTTCCCGAAGCGGTGGACTTCATCACCAGTCCCGGCCACCGTATGCGGGGCCGCGGGCGCCGGGAGCTGGGGATGCCGGGTGCGGGCCCGGTCAAAGTGGTCACCGACAAGGGGGTGCTGGAGGTGGAGCCGGACAGCGGCGAGCTGCTGCTGAGCGCCCTCTATCCGGGCGTGGCGCTGGAGGAGGTGCGCGCGGGCGTGGGCTGGCCGCTTCGCTGCCGCAGGGCCCTCGACACCGTTGATCCGCCCACAACTCGCGAGCTCCACCTTCTGCGCGAGGTGCTGGATCCCCAACGACTCTTTCTCAAAGCGTGAGGCTGTCCCCATGACGGCCACCCTGGAAGCACCGCACGCGACGCTCCCCCGCGCGATGAACCTGCGCGACCTGGTTCTGTTCAACGTCGTCGCGGTGCTCAGCCTGCGATGGTTCGCTACCGCGGCGGCGGCGGGACCCAGCTCGCTCACGCTGTGGGTCCTGGCGGCGCTGTTCTTCTTCATTCCCCAGGGTCTGGCGGTGAGCGATATGGCCGCCCGATTTCCCGAGGAAGGCGGAATCTACTCCTGGACCAAGCGGGCGTTCGGCGAGGGGCACGGGTTCTTGTGCGGCTGGTGCTACTGGGTCAACAACATCCTCTACTATCCCAACCTGTTGATGTCCACCGCGGTGGTGGGAACCTACGTGATCGGACGGGGAGACACCGCGCTGGCGAGCGACTGGGCCTACGTCCTGCCGGCGACGCTGCTGGCGCTATGGCTTGCGGTGGCGCTCAACATCGTGGGGCTCCGGACCGGGCGCTGGCTGCAGAACCTGGGCGCGGTGGGCAGCTATCTGCCCGGGGTGCTGCTGGTGGCGCTCGGCGCGTACGCGGCGTTCAACCGCCCGGCGGCCACGCCGCTCACCCTCCAGAGCATCACACCCGACCTGGGCGACTGGTCCGCGCTCAACCTTTGGGCCTCGATCGCATTCGCCTTTGCCGGCCTCGAGCTGTGCGCGGTGATGGGGGCCGAGATCAAAGACCCCAGGCGCACCCTGCCGCGCTCGATCTACATCTCAGCGCCGCTGATCGCGTTCTTGTACATCGCCGGCACCGCGGCGGTGCTGTGGCTGGTTCCGACCGGAGAAGTCAACATCGTCTCCGGTTTCCTGCAGGCGCTCACGGTAGGGGCGGCCCACGTGGGGCCCGGGCTGGCCTGGGTCGCCCCAATGGCGGCCGCCTTCTATGTTGTCGGCACCGTGGGCGGGGTCGGCGCCTGGCTCACCGGCCCGGCGCGGGTGGCTTTCGTGATCGGGCTCGACCGGTACTTTCCGCCCGCCTTCGGCCGCATTCACCCCCGGTGGCAGACGCCGTACGTGGCCATCCTGGTCCAAGCCATTCTGGCGACCGTTTTTCTGCTGTTGTCGGTGTTGGGCCGGGGCACCACGGTGGAGCGCGCCTATCTGGTCATCCTCGACACCATGCTGCTGGTGTACTTCATACCCTACATCTATCTCTTCGTCGGCTACCTGGTCATACGGCTCAAAGAGCAGGTACCGGCCTCATCGGCTGTCGGCGGGCGGGTGGCCGGCGGGCTCATCGGAGTGAGCGGTCTGGCGCTCACGCTTTTCGCCATGGTGGTCGCGACGGTGCCGCCCGCGGGCGCGGAGGGCGCGTGGCTGCACCCGGTCAAGGTGATCGGGGGTGCCGGGCTCTTCGTGATCCTCGGCGGTCTGATCTACTGGCGAGGCCGCCGATGAGATGGCTTCGCTTTTCCCTGGTTGCCGGGCTGGCTCTGCTGCTCGGGCCCGACGGCATTGCCGCGCAGCGGGCGCCGGTGCTGCGCCAGATCAAGGTGCCGCATCCGTACTACTTCCGGGAGATGTTGATCCCCCAAGCCACCAGCGGGCCGAGCGCCGCGGCGTGGTCGCCGAATGGGGAGGAGCTGGTTTACTCCATGCAGGGCTCGCTCTGGCGCCAGCGAGTCGGCAGCGAAGAGGCGCGGCAGCTGACCTCCGGCCCGGGATACGATTATCAGCCGGACTGGTCGCCCGACGGACGCCGGGTGCTCTACGCCTCCTATCGTGACGACGCCATCGAGCTTCGGCTCCTCGACCTCCAGACCGGAGCGTCCACTCCACTGGTGAGCAACGGCGCGGTCAACATCGAGCCGCGCTGGTCGCCGGACGGCGGGCGTATCGCGTTTACCTCCACCGCGTACGAGGGCCGTTGGCACGTCTTCACCGCGAGGGTGACGTCCGCTGGGCGCGCCGGAGTGCCGGAGCGGGTTACCGAGGATCGGGAGAGCGGGCTTCCCCGCTACTACTATCACCGATTCGACCAGTACCTCTCACCCTCCTGGTCTCCCGACGGGCGCGAGCTGCTGCTGGTGTCCAACCGCGGGCGCATCTGGGGCTCCGGCGGCTTCTGGCGCACCGGTGCCGCCGGCGGTGGCGAGCCGCGCGAGATCCACTATGAGGAAACCACCTGGAAGGCCCGTCCCGACTGGAGTCCCGACGGGCGGCGCGTTGTCTACAGCTCCTACCTCGGCCGCCAGTGGAACCAGCTCTGGCTGATGACGGCCGACGGGGGAGACCCGCTGCAGCTCACCTATGGAGACTTCGACGCCACCGCGCCACGCTGGTCCCGGGATGGCCGGCGCATCGCCTACGTCTCCAACGAAGGTGGCAACACTTCGCTCTGGGTCGTGGAGGTGCCGGGCGGCGGGCGACGGCAAGTGCGGGCGGGACGCCGGATCTACCTCGAGCCGGTTGGCCGGCTGTCAATCCTGGTAGTGGACCGGCTCACCGGCCGACCCGTGCCCGCGCGCGTGTCGGTGACCGGTCCCGACGGACGGAGCTATGCGCCGGACGACGCCTGGCGCCACGCCGATGACGGGTTCGACCGTTCGGAGCGGCGGTTCGAGTACGGCTACTTCCATACCGGCGGCCACTCGCGCCTGACGGTGCCGGCGGGCTCGATAACAGTCGAGGTGTCGCGGGGGCCGGAGTTCCGGGTGGCGTCACGGACGGTGAAGATATCCGCTGGCGCGGAGGGCCGAGTGCGCATCCCGCTCGAGCGGTTGGCCGACCTCCCGGCGCAGGGGTGGTACAGCGGCGATCTCCACGTGCACATGAACTACGGCGGGGCCTACCGCAACGACCCGGCGCGGCTCGCCCTTCAGGCGCGGGCGGAAGATCTTCATGTGGTGGAAAATCTGATCGTCAACAAGGAGGGCAGGGTTCCCGACGTCGGCTACTTCCGGGGCACGCCGGATCCGGTATCGTCGCCTGGTACGCTCATTCTGCACGGACAGGAGTATCACACCAGCTTCTGGGGCCACGCCGGGCTGCTGGGTATGCGGCGGAACCTGGTGCTGCCGGGCTATACCGCCTACACCAACACCGCGATGGCGACGCTGCAGCCCACCAACGCGGCGGTGTTCGACATGGCCCACGAGCAGGACGGGGTAACCGGCTATGTCCATCCCTTCGACGTGCATCCCGAGCCGGGCGACACCAGCAGGCCGCTCACCCATGAGTTTCCGGTGGACGTGGCGCTGGGAAAGGTGGACTACTACGAGGCGGTTGGTTTCGTGGACGATCCGATGGCCACGGCGGCGGTCTGGTATCGGATACTCAACTGCGGCTTCCGGCTGCCGGCGGGGGCCGGAACCGACGCGATGGCCAACTTCGCTTCGTTGCGAGGGCCGGTGGGGCTCAACCGGGTTTTCGTGCGGAGCGGCGCGCCGCTGGAGCACCGCCGTTGGCTGGCGGCACTGGTGGCCGGCCGGAGCTTTGCCACCAACGGACCGCTGCTCGAGTTCACCCTCGGAGGCGGCGGACTGGGTGAAGAGGTGACCCTAGCGGCTGGGAAGCAGGAGGTGGTGGCCCAGGTGGGACTGCGGTCCAACGTTCCCATTGACCACCTGGAAATCGTGAGCAACGGCAAAGTGCTCCGGGAGATCCCCCTCGGCGGCGACCGCACCGCGATCACGACGACGGTGCGGCTTCCGGTGAGTGAAAGCGGCTGGTACCTGGTTCGGGCGCGGAGCGACCGGGCCATCCATCCGGTGCTGGATCTCTACCCCTATGCCACGACCAGTCCCATTTACGTGACGGTCGGTGGGAAGCCGATCCGCTCGCCGGAGGACGCGGAGTACTTCATGGCGTGGATCGCCCGGCTGCGGGCGGCGGCGGAGGGGCACCGGGAGTGGAACACGCCGGAGGAGAAGTCCGAGGCGCTGGCAACGTTGGCCGCGGCGCGGGCGGAGTTCGAGCGGCGGGCTGCGCTCCCTTCGGCGAGCAATTGAGTGCTGGTGCTCTAACAGCAGGGGGAAGGACACGAAGGGCGCGAAGGAAACGAAGGATAAACAAGAAAATTGTTGTGCTTCTTCGTGCCCTTCGTGTACTTCGTGTCCTTCCACCTGCTTCTAAGAGCACCGGCACTAACCAAGAACCACGAATTCAGGACGGCGAATCCCCGCCCTCCACCGACTCCACCACCATCGCGATCCCCTGACCCACGCCGATGCACATCGTCGCCAGCCCGTAGCGGCCGCCGGTGCGGCGGAGGGCGTGCACCAGGGTGGTGAGGATGCGGGCGCCGCTGGCACCGAGTGGATGCCCCAGGGCGATGGCCCCACCCCCGATGTTGACGCGCAGAGGATCGAGGCCCAGGTCGCGGATGCAGGCGATCGCCTGCGCGGCGAACGCTTCGTTGAGCTCGATCAGGTCCAGGTCTTCGACCGCGAGCCCGGCGCGGGCCAGCGCCTTGCGGGTGGCGGGAACGGGGCCCAAGCCCATGCAGCTCGGATCCACTCCCGCCACCGCGGTCGCCAGCACTCGGGCGAGTGGCCGCATTCCGAGCTCCGCCGCCAGCGCCGGGCTCGTGACGCAGAGGGCCGCCGCGCCGTCGTTGATTCCGCTGGAGGTGCCCGCCGTCACCGTGCCCTCGGGCATGAACGCGGGCCGGAGCCGGGCCAGCGAGTCGAGGCTCACATCGGGGCGAGGAGGCTCGTCCCGGCTGAGAGTTTCGCTACCGTCGCCCCGCTTTACTTCCACCCCCACGATCTCGCCCTCGAACCAACCGGCGGCGAGGGCGGCCTGGGCCCGCCGCTGGCTCTCCAGGGCGAACTCGTCCTGCTCTTTCCGGGTGACGCCGCGGGCCCGCGCCACCCGCTCCGCGGTCTCGCCGAGCGGAATGGTCCAGTCGGGGGGGAGCTTGGGATTGGTAAAGCGCCAGCCGACCGTGCTGTCGGCCAGGGGCGGAGGATTTCTGTCCCAGGCCTTGCCCGGCTTGAGCATGACGTACGGGGCCCGAGTCATGCTCTCGACTCCGCCGGCCAGGATGAGATCTCCCTCCCCTGCCCGAATGGTGTTCGATGCACTGGCGACCGCTTGCAGTCCCGATCCACAGAGACGGTTGACCGTCTGTCCCGGCACCTCCACCGGAAGCCCGGCGAGCAGCAGCGCCATGCGGGCCACATTCCGGTTGTCCTCACCGGCTTGGTTGACGCAGCCCAGGATCACATCATCAATGCGGTCGGGCGGGATGCCCAGGCGATCAACCAGACCGCGAAGGGCAGCGGCGGCCAGATCGTCCGGCCGGATCTCTGCCAGTGCGCCGCCGGCTCGGCCCACGGGTGTGCGTACGGCGCCGGTGATCCAGACGTCATTCATATGTTATCAGGATGAGCGTGCATTCTGTCATCTTGAGCGGAGCGAAGGATCTTCTCTGCTGGTGTCAGGGACCAGCAACCAAGATCCCTCGCTCCGCTCGGGATGACAGCCGCTCGCGCTCGGGGTGACATTGCCTCAGAACCGATACTTGGCTCCCAGCTGCATCGTCCAGCGCGACCGGTTGACCCCGGCCAGCGAGCCCGATGGGTTCTCGCCATATACCGTCTGCTCGATGACTCTGGGAGCGGCAAAGGAGTAGATCGGCCGGTTGTTGGCGGCATCGAATCCGACGGCGTTGAGAAAGCGGGGGCCGGCCTCGAACTCGCTCACCTGTTTGTAGAGGCCCCAGTCGCGGTCGACAAAGTTGAGCACGTTGAACAGGTCAAGCGAAAGGTCCAGGGCCTGGCCACCGATCGTGGGGATGGAGGTGCCCAGCCGCGCGTTGAGGAAATTGAGCCATGGGTTGCGGCAGGAGTTCCGCTCCAGCATTCCGCCCTGCGCGTCGCGCAGGCAGTCCTGACTCTCGATAAAGGCGTCGAGCGCGGCGAACTGGGTGGGATCGGCGAGGGTGATCTGGCTCGCGTCCGCGGGAACGAAAGGCAGGTCGTTGCCGTTGATTCCGTCGGCGTTGGCGTCGCCATTGACGATCCAGCCGTACGGCTCACCCGAGCGCCCGATGTAGATCAAGGAGAAGCTGGAGCGCAGCGGGAGGTTTACGGTGCCGCTCACGGTGACCTTGTGGGGCACGTGGAAGAACGAGGTGCGCAGGTTGCGCCCTTCCAGCGGCCCGTCCACTGAGGCGAATTGATAGTTGGAAAAGGCCTGGCTGCTGGTGAGCGAGATCGCGTCTTTGGAGTTGGAGTAGGTATAGCCGGCGCTCAGCTCGAAACCCTGGGCGAAGCTCTTCTGCAGCTGCACGGTCCCCAGAAAGGTGCGCCCCAGCGGCGTATTGGTGTGCAGCACCGCCGAGCCGATCGCTTCCGCTCCGCTGCTGGGGGCGATCCGCGACGGGCTCGCGACATAGGCCCCGGTCGTCGAGCTGACGCCGGTGGTGCCATACATGAACCGGCCCTCGGAGTTCACCCCGAGATTGTTCAGGTTGGCATCCTGCACGTAGAGCTGGTTCACGTTCTTGGAATAGAGCAGGTCCACGGTGCCGACCAGGCCGTAGGGCAGCCGCTGATCGGCCCCGAGGGCGATCCGGAACGTCTGGGGAAACTTGAAATCGGGTTCGAAGTAATTGGGATCGGGACGCGCCGCGCTGGCGCCGGTGCCCGAAGCGCAGGCCGTCGGCTGGTTGGCGGGGTCGAGGGTAAACGCCGGGACGTCGCTGGCCCCGCCACCGGTGGGAACGGTGCAGGTGAGGGTGACCTGCTCGAGACCGGTATTCACGAACGCGTTGGAGAGCCAGACGTAGGGCGGCCGGCCGGTAAAGTAGCCCACCCCTCCCCGCACGATGGTGCGTCCGTCACCCAGGGGATCGAGATTGAACCCGAGCCGCGGAGACCAGAGGACATTGCCGCTGGGGAACTCGGCGGTGTTGATCGGCAGGAAGGAGTTGGTGGCCAGCGCGGGGTTCTGCGGCGGAGTGTCGTTGAAGGGCACGTCCAGCCGTACCCCTCCGGTCAACGTGAGCCGGTCGTTGGGCGACCACTCGTCCTGAGCATAGACGCCCACCTGTTGGACGTTGAACGTGGCCACCGGACCCTCGGGGCGCGCCGGCGTCGCCAGCACCCGCTGGAACGCCGCCGGGGTCCCCGCCTGAAACTCGTCGAGGCTGTTGAAGGCCCAGACGCCGATCCGCGCCTGGAAGAAGGCGTTGTCGAACTTGTAAAACTCGTTGGCCGTTCCCACGGTGAACCGGTGCGCGCCGGTGCCGAAGGAGAGGTTGTTCTGGATGGAGAAGATGTCCTGATCCAACGAGTTGAGCTGGGAGAATCGCTCCGCGCCGGCAGCCAGGAAACTGCCCGCTGTCCCCACCGTCCCCCCCCGCACCAGCACCAGCGGAAGGTCGCTCCCCAAGACCCGCTCGTCCTTCACCGCCGAGAAGCCGGCCAGAAACTCATTGGAGATGCCGTTCCCGAACTGCGAGGTCCACTTGACCCGCGCGGTGTTGGTGAGGTTGTCGAAGAGATACCCGCTGTTGGAGAGTTGATATCCGTCCCGGAGACGTCCTGGAATGGTGGTGCTGGTTGCGTTCCGGCCCAGGATGCCCCGCTCGGCGTCCACATGGTTGAAGGTGGCCTCGACCAAACCGAGACGCCCGAGCTGCCAGCTCAACTTGCCGAACAGGTTGAGATTGGGATTGGAGAGCTCGGGAGCGCTGGCGTCGCCCACCCCGCTGGCCCCGTAGGTTGTCGTGAGGATGTCTACGAAGCGGTTGGCGTCGGCCAGGGTGAAGCCGGTCCGCGCCACGTCCGACGCGTCGTCGCCGGTAAGGTTGAAGCTGGAAGAAAAGGAAGCGTCACGGCTCTGAATGTCGGCGGCAACGAAGAAGTGGAGGCGATCCCGCACGATCGGGCCGCCCAGCGTTCCGCCGTACTGGCCAATGGACAGGCCGGGGAAGGTGGGATCGTCCCGGAAGCCCGAGATTCCCTTGTCCTGGTAGTAGCCGAAGAACGATCCGGTCCAGTCGTTGGTGCCCGAGCGGGTGATGGTGTTGATCAGGCCGCCGGTGAAGCTTCCCTGCCGCACGTCGAAGGGCGCCACCAGCACCTGAAACTCCTGCACCGCCTCCACCGGAATGGGCCGGGCGCGGGCCTGACCACCGGGAGCGCCGGTCTCGGCCAGGCCGAAGACGTCGTTGTTCACTCCGCCATCTATCTGGAGATTGTTGTAGCGGTTGTTCTGTCCCGCCACCGAGGTGCCCACCACCTGGGGGCTGATCTGAATCAGGTCGGTGAAATTGCGGCCTTGCAGCGGAAGCCGGGCGATGGCGCTGTCGGAGATCCGCTGCGACGGTCCGGTGCGGGCAGCGTTGATCAGGGGATCGGCCTGGGCCGTCACCTGCAATTCCTGGAGCTGCACCGCCTCCTGAGCCAGTTCGACGTCGAGCGAGCGACGCTGGCCCAGCGCCAGGTCTATGGCGGCCCGGGTGACCGGCTGAAAGCCGATCGCCCGCACGGTAACGGTGTAGCCGCTGCCCGGCTGGACGTTGTCTATGAAGTACCGGCCGTTCTCCCCGGCCACCGCCGAGTAGACCTGTCCGGTCCGCTGGCTGCGAAGCTCGATCTGCGCCGCATCGACCGGCCTGCCGCCGGCCTGGGTCACCGTTCCCTCCACCGCGGACCCGGTAACTCCCTGCGCGTGGATCCCAGCCGGCGCCGCCAGCAGCAGCCCGAGGGAGAACACCGTGGAGCCGACAAGACCACGCATTGCTTTCATGTCGCCATCCTCTGCCAGATCGTGGTGGATGAGCCGCCGTGGATCGGTATTGCGCCGCGCCGGCCGGCGTCGAGAGGTATAGATACCGGCCCCTGACGGGAGGTCAAGCAGGCGACCGCTCCGTTACCGGACGTTTACTCGCTGCCGACCTGAAGCCGGGCCACCAGCGGCTCGTGGTCGCTGGCCAAGGGCCCGGGTGCATCGGGAAAATCCACGTTGAGATGCACGATGTCGAGCGCGGCCCGCGGCAGCAAGCTTCCGGTGACGAAGGTGTGGTCGAGGGCCTGCGAGTTCCCCTCGAAGTTGTAGCTGTACCGGTCAATCTCCTCCGCGCCCGCGAGGAGGTTCGTAAGGATGGCCGGAGCGCCGGGGAGAACCCGGGTCAGGTCATCGGTGAACTCGTGGGTGTTCATGTCACCGAGCACCATCACTCTCGCGCCCGGATCGGCACGAAGGAGGCTCGCCACATAGTCGTGCAGCGCGCCGGTCTGGGCCTCCCGATCCGCCTCGCCCGCCTGCACGAACGGATGCACCGCGCCGAATACCGGCGAGGAGCCGTAGCGGGAGCTGAGATGATTGTTGATGATGACGACGGTGGCGCCCCCGAACTCGAACCTTCCCATCAGCGGGTCGCGCGCGCCGGCGAAGGCTCGGGCAGCTTGCGCGCCGGCAGCCGCCAGCGAATCCGGCGTGAGTGAAGCAAAGGATACCAGGCGCACCCGGCCGGAGCGGTACAGAAAGGCGTTCCTGATGTTTCCACCCGGCGCCCCTCCGGCCCGCCCATCGGCCGGGGCAACATCGAAGAAGGAGTACTCCGGGCCGCCGGCCGCGACCACCGCCCGGGTCAGCACTCGGAGGGTAGCCCCGGCATCGGTGGTGCCATCGTCGGTCTCTCCGCTGTTGTCCTGAATCTCCTGTAGCGCCACGATGTCGGGTGTTTTCAGGTTCTCCACGATCTGCGCGGCCAGCGCCCGCCTCTGGGCAGCATCCTCCGGCCGGGCGCTGAGATTGAGGACGTTGTAGCTGGCGACGCTGAGCTGGTCTCCGGTGCCGGCGAGCGAAGTCCGTTCCCGGGGCAGCCGCGTGGGCCCGACCTCGAATGACGCGGTGGCGCGAACCTCGAAGTTCCCGAACCCGTAACTCACTACGCCGGTGACGTCCCCGAGCCGCGCGCCGACGGCGATCGGTGGGACCGGAGCGGGGAACAGCCGCCGGTCGAAGTAGATTTTCATTCGTCCCGGGTTCTGGTTGCCGCGGTTGTGGGGTCCCGACCGCAGGTAGAGTCCGCCGCGCTCGGTTCGCTGGCTCGGCGGCACGATGTGGCGGCCTCGGTCGGGCAGCGCGAACACCTCGGCGGCTCCACCGCCGAACGTCCGGGTGGCTGAGATGGCTACGGGGTCCTGAATAGTCACCCGCATCCCCTCCAGCGCCTCGAAGAAATCGAGGGCATCGGTGTCCGGATTGAAGCGATTGGCCGCCGCCTGGCCCGGGAGCCGGAGGTCAACCGGCTGCTCGTCGGGACTGATCACCAACTCTGCCGGAGGCACCCGGCCGCCGGACCCTATGACCACCGGCTCAGGGAGGGCAGAGTTCCGGGA
>Ga0136617_10005782_pt1 | contig 11080 bp, 11 predicted proteins | sample AntDrymUQ3222106_2_FD_129672 | JGI IMG/M metagenome (GOLD analysis project Ga0136617, IMG submission 129672) | Polar desert sand microbial communities from Dry Valleys, Antarctica - metaG UQ322 (21.06) | ecosystem: Environmental > Terrestrial > Soil > Desert | place: Antarctica: Dry Valley...
GCTCGACCGGGCCACGTGATCCGCGCCTACGACCCGGGCGCCGCCTCGCCCAGGAAGTCGTCCAGAACCTGGAGGTAACGATCCACGTCGGACCCGCTGGTCTGGGCGCCGCAGGCGGGGCCGGCCGAGTCGATGGCCTCCCAGATGCCCCGGTTGGCCATGTAGAGGCGCTGGAGGTTGTAGAGATCGAGGTCGAACGTGGCCCGGGCCTCGAGGGCATTCGCCGGGAGGTCCGGCGCGTGGGTGTATCCCGAGCGGTTGAACAGCCGGTGGGCCCGCCACTGGAGGCCGTGCGCGGCGGCGCTGGCCTCGATCCCGTCGGCCAGCCTCTGACCGGCCGCCGCCGCGCTCACGTAGGCCTCGCCCGTGAGCACCTCCGCGAGCGTGACCCGCGCGGCCGCCATCGACAGGGCATTGCCGAACAGTGTCCCGCCGGTGGCCACCTCCTCGGCGTAGGACGCCCCCGGCCGGTGCTCGATCACACGGGCGAGCTCTTCGGTCATCCCGTAGGCCCCGAGCGGAATGCCGCTCGCGATGGACTTGCCCATCACGAGCATGTCCGGATCGAGGCCCCAGTGGGCGGTGAGCCCTCCCGGGCCCGCCACCAGGGTGTGGGTCTCGTCGATCACCAGCAGGGCGCCACTCTGCGAGGCGAGTCCCCGCAGCTCGGCGTGGAAGCCCTCGGCGGGCTGTATCACCCCGGTGTTGGTGACCGCCGCCTCGGCCAGCACGCAGGCCACGTCGCCGCGGGCCAGCTCGCGCTCCACCCCATCGAGATCGTTGTACTGCACCAGGCGCACGTGCTGGGTCGCGTCGGGCGGCACGCCCAGGCCCTCGGGCGTGACCGCTCCGTCGTCCAGCATCCCCAACAGCTCGTCCGCGTGGCCGTGGTACTTCCCGTCGAACCCAAGGACCGCGCTGCGGCCGGTGGCGGAGCGGGCCACCCGGATGGCCTCCACGTTCGCCTGGGTGGCCGAGAGCGTGAACTGCCAGGAAGGCAACCGGAAGCGGCGGGCGAGCGCGAGCGCCACCCCCGCGGCGTCCTCGGTGGGCAGCAGGAACTGCGAGCCCGACGCCACCCGCTCGGCGGTGACGCGCGCGACCGCCTTCACCCCATGGCCCGCGAACATGCTCGTGTCCGCGAGGTTGAAGTCGAGGTAGTGGTTGCCGTCGATGTCGGTGAAGGTGGCGCCGCTGCCGCCCTCCACCACGATCGGCGGATGGTCGTAGAGCGTGGCCATCCAGGAGGTCGGCACGCCGTTGGGCATGTTGCCGCGGGCGCCCTCCAGCAGCTCCATCCCGCGTGGCCGCAACTCCGCGAACCGCCGGAGTTCGCCGTAGCGCAGGGCCTGGAGTCGCTCGCTCAGCATCTGGCTCGCTCGGGGCGCGGGCATCTGGCTCATCGGCCGCGCTCGGGGGCACGATATCGCTGGTCCTTGCTGAGCGCCAGTAGTCCGAACGTCCGATAGGCCAAGCCGATACAGCGCCCCAGTGAACAGTTTGGGAAGCTTCGGCGCCGATGTCCGATTCCGTGACTTACGAGCGCCGCGGCGCCGCAGCCGTGCTGACCATCGACCGGCCCGACCGCCGGAACGCCATCGACGGACCGACCGCCGAGCTGCTCACCGAGGGTTACCGCTCCTTTGTGGCCGACGAGGACGCGCGTGTGCTCGTGCTCACCGGCGCGGGCGAGCTGGCCTTTTGCGCCGGGGCCGACCTGAAGGCCATTGAGAGCTTCGGGCCGCGTCTCGCGCTCGAGGACGGGCCGCTGGGCTTCTCGCGGCTGATTGCCCCCAAGCCCACCATCGCGGCCATCTCGGGCTGGTGCCTGGCCGGGGGCCTGGAGCTGGCGTTGTGGTGTGACCTGCGAATAGCCGGCGAGGACGCGAAGTTCGGTTTCACCGAACGCCGCTTCGGGGTGCCGCTGATCGACGGGGGCACGCAGCGACTGCCGCGAATCGTCGGGCTCGGCCGGGCGCTCGACATGATTCTGACCGGCCGTATCGTCGACGCCCGAGAGGCCCACGACATCGGCCTGGTGACCGAGATCGTCGCCCCCGGCGGGCACCTCGGGCGCGCGCTCGAGTACGCCGAAGCGCTGGCCGCCTTTCCCCAGGACACCATGCTGGCCGATCGCTCGGCGGCGCTGGAGGGCATCGGGCTGCCCTTCGACGAGGGGATGCGCCTCGAGGCTCGCGCGGCCCAGCCCACCCTCGCCACCGCCTGGTCGGGCGCCTCGCGCTTTGCCTCGGGCGAAGGGCGCGGAGGCGCCGGGGCCGGCGTGCCATAGACGCCAGGAAGGCGGCCTCTGGTCTCAAAGGTGCGGGCACGATGCCCGCACGGGCTAACTTTGCCCCGTGATGCCCGCCATTCAGGTCACCGACCTGCACAAGTCCTACGGCACCGTCGAGGCGGTCCGCGGGGTCTCCTTTACGGTCGAGCGCGGTGAGGTGTTCGGGCTGCTCGGCCCCAACGGCGCCGGCAAGACGACGACGGTCGAGATCCTGGAGGGCTACCGGCGCCGCAGCGCCGGCGAGGTGCGGGTGCTCGGCCAGGATCCCGAGGAGCGTGACCGGGCGCTGCAGGAGAAGGTGGGCATCGTGCTGCAGAGCTGCGGCTTCTATACGCGCGCGACCGTGCGCGAGGCCGTCGAGCATTTCGCCAAGTCCTATCCCAAGCCGCGCGACCCGGCGGAGACGATCGCGCTGGTGGGGCTCGAAGACAAGGCCGACGCGCGCACGAAGACCCTTTCCGGCGGACAGAAGCGCCGCCTCGACCTGGCCCTGGCGCTGGTCGGTGACCCCGAGCTCGTCTTCCTCGACGAGCCCACCACGGGATTCGACCCCGCCGCCCGCCGCACCGCCTGGAACGTTGTGCGCCGGCTCAAGGAGCTCGACAAGACGGTGCTGCTAACCACCCATTACCTGGACGAGGCTCAGGAGCTTGCCGACCGCGTGGCCATCGTCAAGGACGGCCTGGTGGTGGCCGAGGGCCCGCCCGGCGAGCTGCGCCCGGGCACGGCCGGCTACCGAGTTTCTTATCTCTCCGACGGCCGCCGCGTCGAGCACCAGACTGACGACCCGACCGACCTTCTGCACCGCCTGACCCGCGATGCCCTCGCCCGCGGAGAGCGCTTGGAGGGTCTTGAGGTGGCCCGGCCGACGCTCGAAGACGTGTACCTCGAGCTGACCGAGGAGCCGGACTCGGGATGAGTGCGACGGCTCTGGCCTGGGAGCAGTTTCGCTTCGAGCGCAAGCTCTTCTGGCGCAACCCGAGCGCGGCCTTCTTCAACTTCCTGCTTCCGGTTCTGCTGCTGGTGCTCACGGCCACGGCCTTCGGGGTCGACAACGAGGGCCTGGAGGTCCTGATCCCCGGGGTGGCGGGAATGGGGGTTCTGGCCAATACCTTCACCGCTCTGGCCTTCAACCTCAGCGTGCTGCGCGAGGACGGCGTGCTCAAGCGAATTCGCGGCACACCGATCCCTTCGGGGGCCTACCTGGGCGGGATCATGGGCTCGGTCACCCTCAACGCCTTCGTCCAGGTAACGATGGTGGTGGTGATCGGCAACCTCGCGTACGGGGTCGACTGGCCCGCCGAGCCGCTGCTGTTGGTGTTGTTCACCTTCCTCGGCGTCGCCTGCTTTGCCTCCCTCGGCGTGGCCTTCTCGCACGCCATCCCCAACCAGGATGCCGCGCCCGCCTACACCAACGCGGTCTTCCTGCCTCTCATCTTCATATCGGGCGTCTTCTACTCGACGAACGACCTGCCGGGGGCGCTAAAGGCGATCGCTGAGGCGCTGCCCCTGAAGCACTTGATCGACGGGCTATCGGCGGCCATCGTGGGCGGCACGGGCGACGCGATTGGGGCTGCGGCAGTGCTCGGCGCCTGGACGCTCGCCGGCCTCGTTCTCGCGGTGCGCTTCTTTCGCTGGGAGTAGCTAGAGCCGCAGCGCGTGACCGTGGCGGCGCAGCCAGGCTTCGCGCGCCTCCCAGTCCGGGCAGCGGGCGGCCAGCAGGTTCCAGAAGCCCTGCGAGTGATCGAGCACCTCCAGGTGCACTACCTCGTGCTCGACCACGTACTCGAGGATCTCGCGCGGGGCGAGCAGCAGGCGCCAGTTGAAGCTCATCGCCCCCGTCGACGAGCACGAGGCCCAGCGCGTGCGCTGGCCGCGAATCTGCAGCCCCGAGTAGGCCGTTCCGGCCCGGGCGCAGGCGGCGTCGAGCAGCGGCGCCACCTCGTCACGGGCGCGGCGCCGGTACCAGCGCTCGACCGCATCGAGCAGCGCGGCGCCCGGCGGGAGCGCCACCCGCAGCGTGTCCCCGCGCACAGCAGCGTGTTCGCGAACACGCTGGGGCTCACGCCGCACGGCTAGCGTCAGGCGCCGGCCCAGGTAGGGGAGCTCTCCCCCGTCGGCCACGCGCGCCGGCGCCAGCTCCGCGTCGGTCTCCTCCATGCGCCGCAGCGTGCGCTCGATCCAGGCCCGCTTCTCCTCCACGAAAGGCTCGACCTCGGACAGCGGAAAGCGCGGTGGCACCACCACTTCGACGCCGTCGCCGCCCACCAGAATGCGCGCGCGGCGCGCCCGCTGGGAGCGCCGTATGCGGTACGGGATGGACGTCAAGGCACCGTGAGAGTACGGGCGCCCGCGGACGGTGGCTTGCCCTCCACCACCTCGCGGTAGACCTGCCCGAGGCCGCCGGCCAGCGCGGGCCAGGAGTAGCGGCCGCGGGCCACCTCGTACGCCCGCTCTCCACGGCGGCGGCGCTCGGCGTCGCCGTTCACCGCCTCGACCAAGGCGTCGGCCAGCGCACCCTCGTCATCGGGGGGCACGAGCCATCCCGTGTCGCCGGCATCCACTATCTCGGCGGGCCCGTAGGCGTTGATCGCAAGGGCGGGCAGGCCGCAGGCCATTGCCTCCACGATCACGGCACCGAACTGCTCGCGCACCGACGGCAGTACCAGCAGGTCGGCGGCGTTCAGGCCCTGGGGCAGGTCGTCGTGGCCGCGCCAGCCGGCCAGGAACACGTCCGGGTTGGAGGTCTCGCGCGCTACTGCGAGCGGGTGTTCGCCCTCCCACTCGCCGGGAAAGCCGCCGAGCAACACGAGCGGGGCCGGATGTTGGAAGCGCTCGCGGGCGCGCGCATGAGCGCGAATGAGCAGTGGGATGCGCTTGACCTCGGTGTAACGCCCCACGTAGAGCATCACCGGGCCGCCGTCGCGAAACGGCGTGAGCTGCTCCTCGGTGTAGGCCACGCTTCCCGGCCGGCCCGATTCGTCCCAGCCGCGCGGCTCGTCCACCAGCCAGCGCCGCCAATGGGCCAGCCGCGCCTCGGCCGCGAGCGGACGGCGGTCGAAGCCGACCGGGTCGAAGCCATTGGGCGCCCAGACGATGCGCTGCGGATCCACGCCGAGCAGATCGGGCACGCGGCGCACCGCGTCGGGGGAGAGCACCAGCAGGCGCTCGCAGCCGCGGGCCCAGCGCCGCAGCCGTTCGGCCCACTGCGCGGCGTAGGTCCAGTGATCGGGCGGGCCTTCCTCGATCTCCTGGAGCATCAGCAGCTCGGTGCCGTGCAGGTGGCCGATGCGCGGCACATCGGGGAAGCGCCGCTCGGCGGCCTCGTTGATGGGCGTGAGGTGATGGAGGTGCAGAACGTCGGCTTCGGCGGCCCCCGCGCGCTCGAGCTGGTTCTCCCAGGCCGCCACGATGCGCTCGTAGTCTCTGTCGTCGACGGTGGTGAAGACCTGGTCCGGCGCATCCGCACGGTCTTCGTAGGAAGGCTGAAAGGGGGGATCGGCGGCGAGCGGGTCGGGTGCCGCGGCGGCCGCCGTGTAGTCGAGCGCCCGCACGTCCACGCCTCGGTAGAAGGTCTCGGCGTTCGACTCGTCCCCCACTTCGCCCAGCGACCCGCAGGCCACGGTCACCTCCCAGCCGTCCTGGTCGAGCGAGCGCGACAGGTAGCGCGCCACCTGCGCCGAGCCCCCGCGGGGGAAGAAGATCAGCCCCATCAGCACCCGCATCAGAAGTTCACCGGCACAGAACCGCCATCGACCGCCCAGCTGGCTCCACTCACGTTCGACGCCCTTTCCGAGCACAGGAAGACAACGGCCGCGGCAATCTCCTCCGGAGCGGCCATGCGGCCCACCGGCAGCTTCGACCGGGTGGACTCGAGTACCTCCTCGCGGCCCATATCGCGACGCGACGCTATCTGGTCGGCCAGGCCGCCGGGCTCGGTCCACAACTCGGCCTCCACCGGGCCCGGCGTGACGGCGTTCACCAGCACGCCGTCGCCGGCCCAGAGGTCGGCGAACACGCGGCTGAGCGAGAGCTGGGCCGCCTTGGTCACCGAGTAAGACGCATCGAGGTTGGAGGAGGGGCGCTTGCCCGACGAAGAGCTGACGGTGACGATGCGCCCTCCGCCCGCTTTGGCCATACGCGGCGCGAGTGCGCGCATGAGGCGCATCGGCGCCATCACGTGCAGGTCCCACTGAGCCTGCCAATCGGCGTCAGTCAGCTCTTCCAGCGGTCGTGCCTGGCTGGCGCCGGCGCTACTGACGAGCGCCCAAGGCATTTCGGAGCAGGCGTCGAGCACGCGCTCGGGCGCGTCGGCGGCAGTCAGGTCGAGCTCGAGGTCGGCCCCGCGGCGGGCCACAGTCAGCACGTGGGCGCCCTCCTGCGAGAGCATGCCCGCGGTGGCCGCGCCGATGCCGCGCGTGCCGCCCGTAACAACGCACAGCCTGCCTTCGAGACCGAGGTTCACAGTCCCTATGAAATCGCATACGCAGTACATGACGTTCAACACCGCCGAGCGGCGCGAGTTCATCCGCATCACCGCGGACGTCCAGGGCGCCGTCGACGAGGCCGGCGTGGCCGAGGGGCTGGCGCTGGTGGCCGCCATGCACATCACCGCGGCGGTGTGGATCAACGACGACGAGCCGGGCCTGCAGGAGGACACGCTGGAGTGGCTCGACAAGGTGGCGCCGCCGAGCTGGAAGGAGCCGGCCAACGATGTCGCGCGCGAGCTGCTCCCCGATCCCGGCGACTACCGCCACCATCGCGGCGGCGAGGACAACGGAGACGCTCACCTCAAGAACCTCCTGGTCCACCATCAGGTGATCGTTCCGGTGACCCAGGGGCGGCTCGACCTCGGCCCCTGGCAGGCGATCTTCTACGTGGAGTTCGACGGCCGGCGCGACAAGCGCCTGATCATCAAGGTGCTGGGCGAGTAGCGAGGGTCTCAGTTCGCCTGGTTGGGCATCGGCTCGCCGGCCAGCCCGGCCAACAGGTTCTCCACGGCCATGTCCGCCATCCGCTCGCGGGTCGCGTGGGTGGCGGAGGCGATGTGAGGGAGCACGAGCAGACCCGGCGCCTCGAGCAGCGGGTGACCGCCGGGAAGCGGCTCGGGATCGGTCACGTCGAGCGCGGCGCCGGCGATCTCGCCGGCGTGGAGGGCGCGCGCCAGGGCCTCTCCGTCCACCACCGGACCGCGGGCCGTGTTGACCAGGTAGGCGGTGGGCTTCATGCGCCGCAGGGCCTCGTCGTCGATCAGGCCGCGGGTGTCGGAGGTCAGCGGACAGTGGAGCGTCACGAAGTCCGAGCGATCGAGCAGCTCCTCCAGGGACACGCCGACCCCCAGGTCCGTGTACAGCAGCTCGCATCCAAAGCCCTCCAGGCGCCGCCCGACAGCCTGGCCGATGCGCCCCTGGCCGACGATGCCCACCGTGGCCCCGTGCAGATCGCGCCCGAGCAGCAGCTCCGGCTCCCAGGTGCGCCAGTCGCCCCGGCGCACGTAAGCGTCACCCTCCACCAAGCGCCGCGACACCCCGAGGATGAGAGCGAGCGCCAGGTCGGCGGTCGACTCGGTGAGCACGTCCGGCGTGTTGCCGACCGTGATGCCCCGCTCGCTCGCGGCGTCGAGGTCCACGTTGTCGGTGCCCACCGCATAATTGGAGATCGCCCGCAGCGCCGGCGCCGCGTCCATCAACTCGGCGTCCACCGGGTCTGTGAGCAGCGAAAGCAAGCCCTCCAGCTCGCGGGAGCGGGCCAGCAGCTCCTCCCGCCCCGGTGGCAGCTGGTCGGGCCACACCTCCACCTCGTGTTCGGCGGAGAGGCGGTCGAGTGCGGAGCCGGGCAGGCGGCGGGTGACAAACACGCGGGCCATGGAGAGCTAGACGCTAGCGCGCCGGATTACCAGCCGGCCGTCCGGGGCACCAACGTCGGAGTGGAACGCGAGGCGGTGAGCACGGAAGGCCCTTCTGTCGGCAGCGCGCTGAGGGTGGCTCTCGTGGCCAACGCGCGCTCTGGCAGCTGCGATCCCGACCACTGCGCGGAGTGGCTGCGAACGTTTGGAGCCGACGTGGAGCCTTTCGCGATCGACGAGCTCGAGCGCGCGGTGGCGGCAGGGGCGGACCGCCTCGTGGTGGCCGGGGGTGACGGCTCGATCGCGCCGGTTGCTGCCGCGGCCGGCCGAGCCGGAACGCCGCTGGCCCTGCTGCCCGCGGGCACGGCGAACGACTTTGCCCGGCGAATGGGCATTCCACCGGAGATGGGTCCGGCTGCGCGGCTTGCGGCCCGCGGCACCGAGGTCAAGAAGCTCGAGCTGGGCTGGATGGACAACCGTCCGTTCGTGAACGTGGCCAGCGCGGGCCTCCCCGGCCCAGCCGCGCGTACGGCAAAGTCCTGGAAGAAGCCGCTGGGCCCGCTGGGCTACGCGGCGGGCGCCCTGGTCGCCGGCGTCACGGCCAAGGCGGTGAGCGTGGAGGTCTCCTGCGACGGCGGCGTGATGTTCGAGGGCGAGGCCTGGCAGGTGACGGTGGCCGCGTCGGGCGCCTTTGGTGCGGGGGCCCGCATCGCGGAGGCCGACCCCCACGACGGGGAGCTCGAGGTGATCGCCGTAAGGGCAGGCCCCCGCCCCGGCCTGGTGGCGCTGGCCTACCGGCTGCGTAGCGGCGGCCTGGGAGAGCACAGGCGAGCGCGCCACGCGCGCTGCAAGAACGCCGCCCTTCGCGTGAGCGGGCCAACGGAGCTCAATGTCGACGGCGAGGTCGTCGCAAGCGGCTCGGTGCGGTTTCGCGGCCAGGCGAACGCGTTCTCGCTCGTCGTGGGCTGAGCCCCGGCGCGTCGCCTGTGGCAGGATCCGCGCCGTGAGATTTCGACCATGGACGGTCGCTGCGGTACTGGCGCTGCCCGCCCTCCTCGCCCCGACCTCCTCGGCGCAGACCGGCGGCACTCCCGTCCCCGGCCCCGGCGATCCCTGCCCGGCGGTCTATCCCGGCGACGACGCCGAGCAAGAGGCGATTGCCCGCTGGATGGCGCGAGGCGCCGCCCTGCGCGACCTCCCCCAGGAATTGCCGGTGATGGCCGGTTTGGCCGAGTCGGGCCTGCGCAACCTGCGCCACCCGGGCGGCTCGTTCTTCGGCTTCTTCGGGATGCACGCGTCGCTCAACTCCGGGGCGTACCGCGGCTTTCCCAAGGATCCCGAGCTGCAGCTGCGCTGGTTCACCGACACCGCGGTGGCAGTACGCCAGCGCACCATTGCCGAGAGCGGCCAGGGCTTCGGCGCCCGCCCGGCCGAGTTCGGCGAGTGGGTGGCGGACGTCGAACGCCCGGCGCCCGAGAACCGCGACGGCTACCAGCCTTACTTCGACGAAGCCGATGCCCTGCTGCCCCGCTCCTGCCGGCCGAGCGAGCACACCCCCGACTCCACGGCGCCGACGCTGCGGGTGCGCGGCGCACGCCGTCAACGCGGAGCCGTCACGCTCAGCGTGCGCTGCCCGGCCGAGCCCTGCGTCGCGGCCGTGCGGGCCGAGCCGCCGCGGCGTGTTCGCGGGGCCGCGGCCGTGGCCGTCGAGGCTGGAGCGGTCAAGATCGTCCTCCCCTCGCGCTCGGCTCGCGGCGCCCGGCTGGTGGTCACGGTCACGGCGGTTGACGAGTCAGGCAACGCCACCCGGGAGCAGCGGCGAATCACACTGGTGAACTGATGCCTCCGGACGTCCTCATCCACGGCGACACCCACTCCTCCGCGGCGCTGCGCCACGAGCTGCCGCTGGGCATCATCGACCCCTTCCCGTACTTCGAGGTCTCCGGCCGGCGAGTGGTCGTGATCGCGTCGATGGAGGCCGACCGTGTCAAGGAGGCCGCACCGGGGGTGGAGGTGATCGACCCATACGCGCTCGGTCTCGACGAGCTGATCGCGCGCGGCTTGGGTTGGCACGAGCTGGAGACCGAGCTGTGCCTGCGCGCCGCCCAAGAGCTCGGAGCGCGCCGCCTGCTGGTGCCCGGCGGCCTGGCGGTGGCGGTTGCCGATCGCCTGAGGGCGGAGGGCGTCGAGGTGGTGCCCGACGAGGCCGAGTTCGTGCGGAGGCGGCGCCGGAAGAATGAGGCCGAGCTGGAGGGAATTCGCCGCGCGCAGACCGCCGCCGACGCCGGGATGGCGGCCGCCGCCGAGATGCTGCGCCGCGCCGGGCCCGCGGAGGCGACGCTGGCCCTCGACGGCGAGCCGCTCACCTCCGAGCGGGTGCGGGCGCGCATCCGCGAGGTGTGCGCCGAGCTCGGCGCTCCCGCCGGCGAGGACATCATCGTGGCCGCCGGCGCCGCCGGCGCGAGCGGCCACGAGCACGGTTCGGGACCGCTGCCACCCGCGACGCCCATCATCATCGACCTGTGGCCTCGCGACGAGCGCACGGGTTGCTGGGCCGACATGACGCGCACGTTCGTGGCCGGCGGAGAACCGCCGCCCGACGTCGCCCGCTGGCATGAGCTCAGCCGCATCGCGCTGATGCGGGTGCTCGAGGCTACCCGCGCCGGCGTGACGGGCCGCGCCCTGTTCGACAGCGCCTGTGAGGTCTTCGAGGAGGCGGGCGAGCCGACCCAGCGCACCAAGGCGGAGGGCGAGTCTCTGAGCAACGGCTTCTTTCACTCCCTCGGGCACGGGGTGGGCCTGGAGGTCCACGAGGAGCCGGCCCTGGGACGCACCGGTACGGACGAGCTGGTGGCGGGCGACGTGGTGGCCGTGGAGCCGGGCTGCTACCGGAAAGGATACGGCGGGGTGCGCCTCGAAGACCTGGTTCTGGTGACCGAGGA
>Ga0136617_10005783_pt1 | contig 11078 bp, 8 predicted proteins | sample AntDrymUQ3222106_2_FD_129672 | JGI IMG/M metagenome (GOLD analysis project Ga0136617, IMG submission 129672) | Polar desert sand microbial communities from Dry Valleys, Antarctica - metaG UQ322 (21.06) | ecosystem: Environmental > Terrestrial > Soil > Desert | place: Antarctica: Dry Valley...
ACGCACATATCAATCACGTAACGCGGCGTGAAATATTGACCTTTTTCGCCTTTCGACGATTTGCTGACGAGATATTCAAACGCTTCATCAATCACTTCAAGATTGGAATTGAAAAGTTTGTAATCCTGCAATGAAGAAACGCAAACCGATAGATGCGAACGCGACAAATTGATTTTGTCGGAATCGGAAAAAACGCCTTCCCATTTATCTTTGGCTTTCTCGAACAGCGTTTGAATCTTTTGATTAAGTTCAGCTTCGGTTTGTCCGGTGTTGCGAAATTGCAGTTGGCGCGTTTCGTTGCGCGTGCTTTCGAGTTCGTCGTAAAGTTTGGTGAAAATCAGTTTAAAAACTTCCTCGAAAACGTCAACGCCCGCGTTTGCCAAAACTTCGTCTTCCATTTCCTCGATGCGCTGCCGCAAAGATTTGCGTTCGGTTTGCTCGTTAAATTTTTTTACGAGGTCAGCCATCCGAAAATCTTCGCGCAAAACGTCGGCAAGCGTTTCGGCTTGCGCCGGAATATCGGTCAACTCGACAAAATAGTTCGGGTCTTTGCGATGATAATAAGAAATCGCGCCGCCGTTCGTCCACACGCCAATCGGTGCGCCCGTTGCGTGGCAATAGCTTTTCAATTGGTCTTTGCCGTCTTTCAGGCGCGGCTTTTTGAGTTCGATGATGATATACGCCGATTCGGGGTGGTCTTTGTCACGAATCACGATGTCAGCGCGTTTTGTTTCCACTCCGAATTTAACCGGAAACTCAACCGCAATTCGACTTTTCGCATAACCGTAATTTTCCATCAAACGGCGCAAATAAAGTTGGCGCACAATTTCTTCGGGTTTGAGCCGAATGTCTGCCTCGCGTATCAAACAGCGCACGTTGTAAATTGTCTTGCCGTTAGTTTCTTTTGCCGTAATGTTTGCGCCGAGCGTTTCGAGTTCGGCTTGCGTGAACAGCGAAATATCGTAATTTGAATCTTTGACAAACTGCGAAATGTCCATTGTATTTGGAATTTGTTTGGTTTTTAAACTGTAAATGTATTAATAAAAGTATCAGCCATAAATTTACCATAACCAATCTGAAAAAAGTTAAAAGGCTTAAATTTTATTTACAAAACTAAGGTTTGACTGTTTGGATTATTCTGATTTTGAATTTTCTTTCGCCAAAATGCTACTATCAAAGTATCAATTTTTAGACAGGTTTATAGGAAAAAAAAGCAATGATTGGAAAAGAAGATTTGAGAAACGAAGAAGAACCGACTTTGAAAGTTACGGATAGGCGCAAGTTTAATGTGGACGGAACGGTGCGCGAAGGTGTCGAACTGAAAGCGGAAAAGCCGAAAGTAGAAACGCCGATTTATGAGCCAAGTCAGGAAACGGTGGAAACTTACGACAGCGCATCAGTCGAAAAACAGGTGCAAGCCGAAGCCGAAAATGAAGGTTTTGAAATGGAAGATTTTCCCGACGCGGACGACCCGGCGAGTTTTGTAAATTTTTTGACGACGTTGGCTTCGCAAGCCGCCGCAAGTTTAGGCGCAATGCCGCATCCGGCAACCGGACAACGCACGGTTGATTTGGAAACGGGGAAATATTGGATTGATGTTTTGGCGATGTTGCGCGAAAAAACCGCCGGCAATCTGCACACACAGGAACAACGTCTGCTCGACGGTTTGCTTGCCGACTTGCGGATGCAGTTCGTTGCTCTGACAAAGGCTACGGAAGAAAAACTCAAAGCCCAAGCCGCGCAAAAGTTTTCGGCAAGCGATATTCTCGGCAAACGGTAAATGGTAAATGGTTAATTGTTAATGGATTTTGCGCGAAAGTTTCCATTAACAATTAACCATTAACAATTAACCATTATGAAACTAACCTTTCTCGGCACCGGCACATCAACCGGCGTTCCTTCAATCGGCTGTGATTGCGAAACTTGCCGGTCGGACGATGTTCGCAACAAACGGCTGCGCGTTTCGATTTTGATTGAACACGACGGCAAAACGATTTTGGTTGATACTTCGATAGATTTTCGCCAACAAGCTCTTCGCGCCAAATTGAAGCATCTCGACGCGGTTTTGATTACGCATTGCCACGTTGACCACGTTTTTGGACTCGACGATTTGCGTCCGTTTAATTTTCGGGACGGAGCGATGGGCGTTTATGCCAACGCGGTGGCGTGGAAAGATTTGCGACGGATTTTTCAATATGTTTTCGAGCCGTCGCATTTCGGCGGCGGACTTCCGCAACTGATTCCGCACACGGTTGTCAATCATTCGTCATTTTGTTTCAGCGAAAATCTGACGGTTACGCCGATGGAAGTCATTCACGGCAAACTGCCCGTCGTCGCCTATCGCTTCAACGATTTTGCTTACGCCACCGATTTGAGTTTTATCCCTGAAGACACGATGGACGGTTTGCGCGATTTGGATGTTTTGGTGCTTGATTGTGTCGGTTTGAAACTACACGCGACGCATCTTAATCTCGACAGTGCGCTTGAATATATCGAAAAACTCAAGCCGAAACGCGCATTTCTAACGCATCTCAATCACAGCATTATGTATGAACGCGATTCCAAATTGCTGCCCGACAATGTGCAGTTTGCGGTTGATGAATTGGTTGTTGAGGAATAAATATGGAACTTTGCCAATCTTGCCAAAAGAACGAAGTTGAAGTTATCGAAACTTGCGATAACGAAGAATTTCCCTACAAAGTGTGCAAACCTTGTCATCATCGTCTATTGAATAAAGCACTGCGACCTTTAGAATTTTTTAATATTAAAGCTAAACATGGCGAATCCTATTTGTTACACGATGATTTTTATGATGAAAATGGAATAGCCGACCAACCATACATAGAGGTTATTGAAAATTCTAGTTTGAGTTTTCCAAAATTGTCGGAAATAAAAAACGATTTAGAGAAGGTTGTTGATTATGCGATTATGCAGTATTGGTTAGATGATGAAGTCGTGCAAATTCTACTAAAGTTTGACAAGCAACTTGTTTTGAATTCCTTGGACAAAAGAATCAATGAAAATAGGAATCTTGATTACAAAATTTATCCAATTATTGCGAAAGTTTTGAGAGGTTTTGCAGATGATTGGGTAAGAAAGAAGTGGGAATTACACACAGAAATAGATTTTACGCTTTATGCCGAAATGCTTGCTAATTGCTTGCCTTTAGAAGAAGGTTATGGCTACTTAACAAAAGAACTCGATAAAATTTCTTCCCCATCAAAATTGAACGAAAGTCTATATTGCTTGATTTATCTTCAAACGGAAAAATCGCTTGATTGGATTGAACATAATATTTACAGAATGCAAAGCCTTTCAGGTTCGTGGGGATTGGTTGCCTCTGCATCAAAATTTAGTTGGAATAAAACAAAAGAATGGTTAGATGCGGGAAGACCTTTAAGTTTAATAGCTATTGATGCCTTATCCAATCTTACATCAAATGAAGAGGATAAAACGGGCGCAATTTGGCTTCGTGAAAATCCGCAAAGACTTTTAGAACCAGATAGTGTAGAAAATATGAACAAATTCTTGGAAAGTTATTTGCAAAAAGATAATGTTCCTAGAACCAGAAATTGGATTAGTTACATTACTAGAAATTGGGACAAAATACTAAAAACAAAAGATTTTGAAAATGCAACTTAAATTCCGCCAAGCAAAACGCGAAGATTTAGCAGAAATTGTAAGAATGCTCGCCGACGATTTTCTCGGCACGACACGCGAACGATATGAAAAGTCTTTGCCTGAAAGTTACATCAAAGCGTTTGAGGAAATTGATGCAGACAAAAACAATGAATTGATTGTGGCGGAAAAAGATGGCGAAATTATCGGAACTCTGCAAATCACATTTACGCCGTCAATCAGTTTTCAAGGCGGAAAACGGGCGACGGTTGAATCAGTCAGAGTTGACGAAAAATATCGCGGACAAGGCATCGGTAAAGAGTTGATGCGTTGGGCGATTGAACGCGCCCGAAAAGAAAACTGCGTCGCAATGCAACTGACAACTAACGCGGAACGGACAGACGCGCATCGCTTTTATGAAAATCTGGGTTTCAGAGCGTCGCATACAGGAATGAAACTTTATTTGAAATTATCTACAAATGCCGAATAAAATTATGAAATTATCTGTTACAAATAACGAACAAAAAAATCGTTTTGAAGCCGAACACGAAGGGAAAACGGCTTTTATCGAATACGAAGTGCAAGGTGATATTTTTAATCTGACGCATACGGAAGTGCCGAAAGAGATTGGAAGAAAAGGTTTCGGCACGGAGTTAGTTAAAGGTGCGTTGCACATCATTAAAGAAGCAGGAAAGTCTGTCAAACCGACTTGTTCGTTTGTCGCGCATTTTATTGAGAAAAACTCTGAATATAAATCTTTGGTTGCAGAATGAAAATTTTTCACGGCACAAATAATGCGAAAATTGCGCGTCCGACTTGTTTGACTCTGGGCGTTTTCGACGGTTTGCATCTCGGACATCAGCGCATTATGCAAACCGTCGTCGAACGCGCCAAAGCAACCAATACGATTCCGACGGCGATAACTTTTGACCCGCATCCACGCGCCGTGCTGCATCCGGAAAACGCGCCGCCGCTGCTGCAAACGCTCGACCAACGGCTTGCCGCATTTGAAGTTCTCGGCATCCAGCAGACAATCGTTATCCGTTTTACGAAAGATTTTGCCGCCAACGAAGCCGAAGAATTTTTGCGCGAAATTGTTCATGAAAGATTGCAGGCAAAAGAAGTTTATCTCGGCAAAGGTTTTGAATTCGGCAGAAATCGCGGCGGAAACATCAAACTTCTCAAGAAAATGAGCGCGGAACTCGGATTTTTCGCCGACGAAGTTCCCGAAGTCCGTCTGCACGGACAGAGAATCAGTTCTTCAAAAATCCGACATCTTCTTGTTGAAGGCAACATAAATCCGGCGCGAAAAATGTTGGGTCGTCCTTATGGTGTCGAAGGACAAATCGAACACGGTTCACAGCGCGGACACGAAATAGGTTTTCCGACGGCGAATCTGAAACCTAAAAATCGCGTCATTCCGCGCAACGGCGTTTATGTAACGGCGACTTTGATTGACCACGTTTGGCGGCGAAGTATTACCAATATCGGTGTCCGCCCGACTTTTGAAACGGAGGTTGAGCCATCTATCGAAACATATATTTTCGATTTTGACGGCAATCTTTACGGCGATGTTCTGCGTGTCCGCTTTCTCCACCGCATCCGCGACGAACGCAAATTTAACGGCATTGTCGAACTCAAAGCCCAAATCGAAAAAGACACGCGCCGTGCTTTGAACTATTTTTCGCGCAATGGTGTCAAGAATATGCTGGAGATTATTTGAAGAAGTCGGCAGTAAGCAGTCGGCAGGAAGTAAGGTTTAAGTTTATCAACTTGAATTGATTCAAATTACTGCCGACTGCTTACTTCTTACTGCCTTCTGCCTACTAAATCTAACCTTCCCCTTTTTTGCCTTTTCGTTTAATGCCTTCGTCTTTCGGTTTTTCGGCAGGCGGCGGTTCCGGTTTTTTAATCGGCGGATTGGTCGTAACAGGTTTCGTAATCGGCTTCGGCGGTTCTTCACGCGACGGCGTAATTTTAATTTCCGACTTCGGCGTGTCCGGTGTATCGGTTGAAACAGGCAAATCAGTTGCGGTATTAGAATCGGTTGCGATTGTTCTATTTGAACGAGTCCTTGTGCCGGTGTTAAAAATAACGCCGGTGCTTCTGCCTTCTTCATCTGCTTTTTCGAGTTTTTCAAGTTCTTCGCGCCGACGCTGTTCGGAAAGTGCTTTGATGTCGGAAGGTATCGGCGGTGCTTTCGGAAAACTTTCTTTTTCTTTGCCTTTCATAAACTGACTCATAAAAGCATTGAAATACGGAAGTGCGCCGTGTCCGCCGGTCATACTGTTGCCGAGATTCGTTTTCTTTTCGGGGTTGCCCATCCAAACGCCGGTAACATACGTCGGTGTATAGCCGATAAACCAAACGTCGGTGTGGTCGTTGACCGTGCCGGTTTTGCCGGCAAGCGGTTGTCCGGCGGCATTTGCGCCGGGCGCAGTTCCGCCGCCGCGGGTAACGCCCTGCATCATTTCAACCATCGTTAAAGCAACATATTCGCTGGTTACTTTTGACGTTGTTTCTTTCCATTCTTCCAGAAGACTGCCGTCGCGGCTCATAACTTTCCGAATCAGATGCGGCTGAACGCGGACACCTTTGTTAGGAAATGTCGAATACGCCGAAACCATCTCAATCAAAGAAACTTCGCTGGCGCCAAGCGCGGACGGCAAACTCGGCGCCATCGGATTGGTGATGCCGAAACGTCTGACCATTTGTGCGCCGGTTTGAATTCCGACTTGTTCGAGCAGATGAACCGCCGCCAAATTATAAGATTTTGCCAGCGCAATTTTCATCGGCACGTTTCCGTGACTGAGCGAACCGTCGTAATTATGCGGTGTCCAACCGCCTCGCTTAATCGGCGCACCGCTGACCACCGAATCGGGTGTCATTCCCCATTCAACCGCCGCCGTATAGACAAATGGTTTATAGGCTGACCCGGTTTGCCGCAAACCTTGCGTCGCGTTGTTAAATTTGCTGGTGTAAAAATCGTATCCGCCGACCATAGCGACGATTTCTCCCGTGTGCGCGTTGAGCGAAACAATTGAGGCTTCGACTTCAGGCGATTGGATCAGCGTAATTTGCAAGGTTTGGTTGTCGTTATCTACTTCACCGATTTCAAATTCCGCCAAATAACCCGCTTTGAGTTCGTCTTTCGGCGATTTAATAGGACTTCTGCCCATCTGTTTTGTCGTCAGCGTCGTTGTATATCTGCCGAAACGAACCATTGCTTCGTTTTTTGCCGCGTCAATTTTTGTAACTAAGCCTTTGATAAATTCGCCCTTTTCATAAGAGTCGCCATACCAATCGGCGTGTTTATACGTTTTGAGAACACGGTCAATTTCCTTTTGGTCGGTAATCGGTTGGTCGTTTTCGTCAACCAAAACATTCTTGTATTCAGAACGCCATTTTTGATTTTTGTCATATTGCCGCAAACCTTCACGAACAGCTTTGGTAGCGATTTGCTGCGCTTCGACATTGATTGTCGTATAAACCTGCAAACCGCCTTGAGCGACGCGGGTCGTGTATTTGTCTTCGAGATATTTACGGACTTCTTCCAACGGATAATCCCACGCAGTTGATTTTGGCAGTGATTGATAATAAGCCGTGTCCGCTAGTTTTATCGGCTTTGCCTTTGCCTCGTTAGCTTCTGACGGCGAGATATGACCGTATTTTGCCATTTGGTCTAAAACAATATCGCGGCGGTCTTTTGCCTTTTCCAGATTGCGCGTCGGCGAATATTCGGGCGATTTTGGAATCGCCGCCAGCAATGCCGCTTCTTCCAGATTTAAATCTTTCAGCGATTTGCCGAAATAAGTCCGCGCCCCGGCTTCAAAACCGTAAGAACCCGCACCGAGAAAGACGTAGTTCATATACATTTCAAGAATTTGTCTTTTCGTATAAAGTCTTTCTATTTCGAGTGCCATCATCCATTCGCTGACTTTTCGCGTGTAAGTTTGTTCTTTGGAGAGAAAGAGATTTTTAGCGAGTTGTTGCGTGATAGTTGACGCGCCTTCGGTTTTTCCGGTCGTAACATTTTTGACAACCGCGCCGGCGATGCGATACGGGTCAATCCCGATGTGATTATAAAAACGATAATCTTCAATGGCGATGAGCGCATTCTCGACGTTTTTCGGAATGTCTTGTTCCTTAATCGGAATACGCTTTTCCAGCGCAAACTCCGCTAAAATGGTTTCGCCGTCGTCCGCATAAATCGTCGTTACCTGCGGCGGACGATAAGTGGCAAGCGCGGAAACTTCGACCGCGTATTGCGAATTGTTGAGATAATAAGAACCCAAAACACCAGTCAAACCACCTGCTGACAAAGCCAGCAAAAGCGCAGTTGGAAGCCACAAAAACCGCCAAAAACTTCTCTTTTTCGGCGCGACTGATTCGATTGTTTCAATATTTTTCATAATCGTAAATGGTTAATGGTTAATGGTTAATTGTAAATGATTAATGGTTTATGATTACTGCTTTATCGGCTAGGATGCCAACTAACAATTAACCATTTACAATTAACAAAATCAATTCACAAACCGCCGCATTTTTATACTAATCACAAAACCGATGGCGATAAAGGTCGCCAAAACCGCCGAAAGCCCCGCGCTCATGAGCGGCAGCGGAACACCGATAACCGGTAAAAATCCCAAAGTCATCCCGACATTGATAAATATCTGAAAAGCCAATTCTCCCGCAATCGCCATAATTACCAACATTCCCGCCCGGTCGGGAGCTTGCCGTGCGCCGCTAATCAAACGTGAAAGCAACAAGGCATACGCCAAAAGAAGTGAAACGCAGCCAACAAAACCGGTGTTTTCAGCCGTTACCGCGAAAATAAAATCGGTATGCGGTTCGGGCAAAAATTTTAAAACGCTTTGCGATGTTTCCGTGTCGCCTTTAATGCCCGTCAGATTGCCTTTGCCAACCGTAATCATTGATTGAATCGTATGATAACCGTAACCGCGCGGGTCGGCGTTTTCGGGGTCGAGAATGACGTTGATGCGTTGTTGCTGATAATCCTTAATTTTCCCCGTCTGCACTCCAACCCAATAAGCCGCCGGCATAAAAACCAAACCCGCCACAACTGTCAGCACGACGTAGCGTATTTTGATTGCCGACAGAAACAGCACAACGGCTAGAATCGGGAAATACGTCATCGCTTGTCCCGCGTCCGGTTCAAGCATAATCAACCCAATCGGCGCGGCTAAAATTGCGCCGCCGATGAGAAATTCTTTTAGTTTTAAAGTTCCGTCGCGGCGCGAACCGAAATATTTGGCAAGCATCAGAACGACGGGAATTTTGACAAACTCCGACGGCTGAAATTGTCCGACGAGCGGCAGTTTCAGCCACGCTTGTTGTCCGTTGACTTTTACGCCCAACGGAGTCAGCACGAGAACCAACAAAACCAACCCAATCACATAGAAAATCGGCGCGGCATCAATAATACGGCGATAATCGCTGACGGCAACGACAATCAAGGCAGCCGACGCGATAAAAAAACCGACTATTTGCTTTGACCAATAAGTTTCGGTTGGTTGGGCGTTGTAAATCTGCCACACGCCAAACCAAACAATTGCCACCGCCAAAATAGCAACCAGCCAATCAAAATCTTTGAAACTACGTTTTTCGAGAATTGCAACCATAAATCAGTAGGCAGAAGGCAGTCGGCAGAAGGCAGTCGGCTTTTTACTGCCAACTGCCAACTGCCTTCTGCCTTCTATTTCCTTGCTATCAGTTTTCCGTCCAAAATATCGGGACGAGTTTTTGTCAAATAAGCCTCATACACGGCTTTGACGGCAGGCGCGGCATTTGAACCGCCGAAACCGGAATTTTCAATCAGCGCGATGACAGCGATTTCAGGTTTATATGCCGGGGCGAAACTGACAAACCAAGCGTGGTCTTTATTTTTGCCGACATCTTTGCCAAGCGCGGCGACTTGCGCCGTGCCGGTTTTTCCGGCAATGTCAAAACCCGCTATTTTAATTCGCGCCCCTGTTCCGCCGTTATTGACAACGCCCCATAATCCTTCAAGCACTAATTTATTTTGTTCGGGTGTCATCTCGATAATTTTCGGTTCGGGATGGTCAAAGCCGAAAGCAGAACGCGCCGGCACATAATTTTTATCGCCTTGTTCGCCGACTGCGCCGATTGCTTTAAATTCTTTCAGCAGATGCGGCACATACATTCTGCCCTCGACACCGACACTCGACACGGCGCGAATCATTGAAATCGGCGTAACGTCAACCGTTACTTGTCCGATGGAAGCAAAAACGCTTTCAATATCGTTCCATTTTCCGCCGTCGCGTTTTTTGACATAAGGCGCGTAGTATTTCGGCGTGTGGCTGATTTTTTCATTCGGCAAATCAATGCCCGACTGTTTGTCATATTCAAAAGTTTCAGCCATCTTGATAAAACCTTCAAGTCCCATTTTTAAACCTAAACGATAATAATAGCCGTCGCAGGACTTGGTAATTGCATACGCAAGTGCCGGTGAACCGTGGCTACTCATACAGCGCGTAAATTTGTTGCCGACCTGAATACCGCCGCCGCAAGCGATATTTGAATGCGCGACGGTAATCACTCCTTGTTGCAGCGCGGCAACCGATTCGGGGATTTTCCACGTCGAACCCGGATGATAGCGTCCTTGAATCGCCCGATTGAGAAGCGGGCGTTCTTCGTTGGTATAATAATTGGAAATTTCCTTGCGTCCTTCGGGTGTCGTGCTGCGCGTAACAAAGGCGTTCGGGTCAAACGAAGGCGCACTCGCCATTACTAAAACTTCGCCGTTGTTCGGGTCTATCGAAATAATCGTGCCGCGTTTAGTTACTGAAATAGCGAGTTGTTCTTCCGCCGCGAGTTGCAAATCGAGGTCAATCGTCGAAACCAAATCTTGTCCGGCTTGCGGTTGGACGACTTCAATCTCGCTTTGCACACGCCCGCGACTGTCAACAATCACTTTTCGATAACCTGGTTTCCCGCGCAAATATTGGTCGTAATATTGTTCGAGTCCGCCTTTGCCGATGATGTCGCCCGGACGGAAACCTTTTTCCTGATATTCCGGTTTTTCGAGTTGTTTCGGACTGATTTCGCCGACGTAACCGAGCGCGTGTGCCAAGGTCGTGCCAAGCGGATAAAACCGTTGCGGTTGGAGTTCGATGCGAAGTTCGGGATATTCCATCTCGTGCGCTTCGACCCAAGTAATATCTTGGATAGTGGCGTTTTCCTTCAAAACCATCGTTTCAAATCCGGGCTGTTTTTTAATCAAATCTAAGCGTTCAACCAAAAACTGTCGGTCAACATTCAAACCCTTCGCATAATCTTCCAAACGGCTGCTGACATCAACATCCTTAATTGGTTCGTTTGACAAAGTTACATTGTAAGTCGGGCGCGAATCAACCAAAAGTTTCCCGTTACGGTCAAAAATCGCCCCACGCGGTGCGGGAATCGGAATCAGACGAATG
>Ga0136617_10005784_pt1 | contig 11078 bp, 7 predicted proteins | sample AntDrymUQ3222106_2_FD_129672 | JGI IMG/M metagenome (GOLD analysis project Ga0136617, IMG submission 129672) | Polar desert sand microbial communities from Dry Valleys, Antarctica - metaG UQ322 (21.06) | ecosystem: Environmental > Terrestrial > Soil > Desert | place: Antarctica: Dry Valley...
AACGTCGGCACGCGTCGGGCCTCTAGCACGCACGCGTGAGCGTCGACTTCGGTCGCGACGAGAGTGCGCTGGCGTCCGACGTACTCGTAGCGATCTGGTGAGACGTCGGGGTGCCAGCGGTGGCCCGTGAGCTCGCGGTCTGCGGCGGCGATGAATTGATCTCGGTGGGCGTCGTCCTGGCAGACGAAGAGGACGAACGGGGGTGCGCCTCGGTCGGCGAGGTGGGTGCGCTGCCACCACCAGTTCAGGAAGGTGTCGTAGCGGCGGAACTTCTCGTAGTTCTTGTCGAGCCGGCGGGTGCGGTCGTATTCGACGAGCAGCAGCCGCGGCGGCGAGGCGGGGTCGTCACTGGCGACCTCGACGACGGCGTCGGGACAGACCGGGCGGGGGCGCGGGTCGCTGAGGCCTTCTGCGGACCAGTCGTCGTCGAGGCGTTCTCCTGGGCGCAGGCCGTGGGGTGGATCGATTGTCGTCTCGCCATTCCATTCGAGGAGGTCGTTGCCGAGCGCACGGCGGTAGGCGAGCACCCAGGCATTGAGCTGCAGCTCGTGCAGGACGTGGCCGTAGTCGTAGATCAGCCGCTGGCGGTAGCGACGGTTCTGGGCGATGAGGTCGACGTGTTGCAGCAGCCGGTGACCCGCCTCGCCGAGGCAGTACGTCCAGGGGAACGAGCCGGTGCCGGGCCGTGACACGGGTCGGAATCGGTCGATGTATCCGGCACGGAAGAGCTTGAGGAGCCGCCGGTCGGCAGCCTGAATCGAGGCCCGCGGCCACCAGAGCTCACGTAGCTGGGGCGTGGTGATGAACTTGTAGCGCGCGACGTCGCGGACGATCGCGACATCACGTGGTTGGACGGCGCAGGGAACGATCTCCGTGCGACGGCCTCGCTCGATGGCCGCTCCCTCGTAGCGATGCGCCTCAACGTAGCTCGCGGGCAGGTCAGGCATGCTGGCCCTCGAATCCCTCGACCTCGGAGAAGCGCTGTTGGCCGTTGGTGTCCTCCATGGGCGGCGTGGTTTCGGGCGTCTGTGGCTTATCGGGCACGGCGCGCGACTTGCGCCGTCGGGTCTCGTCGGCCACGGGCTGGTCGTGGACGTACAGGTCGGGGAGGTTCTCCGGGTAATGCGCGCCGCGATCATGCTGCGCGTCACGGTGGCGTTCGGCCAGTTGATCGTCGTGCAGCGGCTCCATCGGCAGCGTGTGCGCAACGAACCCTGCCCGAGGGATGCCGTCAGCGATCCAGACGTTGAGCGCCTGGTGGACCGGGAGCCGGAGGATGTCGTCAGGCGAGAACCGCAGGCGCTCCTGGTCCTCCTGCTCGATCGAGATACGGTCGGAGTAGACCTCCATCGCCAGACCGGCAAGGGAGCGCGCGTCCTCGATCTCGCGCATGCGGAAGATCGACATCGACTGCAGCAGCGACCTGACCCCGGAGCGGATGACCTCGTCGCGGATCTGCGCGGAGTACTGCCACGCGAAGACGGCCTCAAGCCCGGCCGAGCGGCCCTCGGCGAGCATCCTTGCGACCGATGGGGTCAAGACGTTGTGGGCCTCGTCGATCAACAGCGACACCGGCCTCCGCCCTGCGGCGGGAAGGTCCTGCCGCTCCTGAAGCGCGCGGTGCAGCAGCTGCAGCAGCAGGTGGCTGACGAGGATCGTGTTGTCCTCGCCGACCGCAGACTTGGCTCCGGCGACGATGAGCAGCTCGCCGCGTTGCAGGATTCCCTCGATGTCGAGCGGGACGGGGTGGCGGAGCAGCGTGTCGATCTCACGAGTTGAGATGAGGCGTTCGATCTTGTTGCGCGGGGGGTTGAGCGCCTGCGCGGCGTAGCCGCGATCAGACAGCAGCGCGGGAAACTCGCGCTGCCAGTAGCCCCGTGCGAACGCGGCGTCGGCGTTCTGGAGTCGCGCGACGACCTTGGCGCGGTACTTCGACTCGCCAATGCCGAGCATCCGGTAGACGTCCCAGAGGGTTGGCTGGGCTTCGACGGTGCAGACGGCGAAGACGGCCTGGCGTAGGAAGGAGTCAGAGGCGGCCTGGATCGCCCCCGGCGGGTTGGCCTCGATCAGCGCCTGCAGGAACACCGAGGCGCGGGTGCCGGCGCTTGCGTTGATCGACAACGGATTGACGCCGATCTCGGGGCGGCCGAGGTCGAGATAGTGCACCACTCGGCCGGCGGGCGCGAGGCCGACGCAAAGCTCGGCGAGCGGGCCCTTGGGGTCGATGAGGATCACCGCGCGGTCGGGCTCGCGGGCGTCGTTGGCAAAATGGCGCGCCATGACCGAGCTCTTGCCGCCCCCCTGTCCGCCGATGAGCGCGTGACCGTACTTTCGGTCACCCACGGAGATCGACACCGGGCCGTGCTCGTCCTGCATGAGCACCCTCGCGGCGCCGCGGTCGATGCCGGCCGGCGCGCTCGCGCGACGTACCGCGGAGCGCAGGAGGCCACCGTGCTTCACGCGACCGCGAGGAAGCTGCCAGAGCGTGGCGAGCTCGGACGTCGACAGTACGCCGGTTCCGAGAGCGGGCATCGGGTTGGGCATCGTGTTTGCGATGCGCGCGGCGTAGATCCCGCGGCGAATTCGCATCTCGCGTCGCGTCAGCTCGTTCTCTGAGCGCAGCTGGCTGAAGAGACCAGCGACGCGGCGGACGGAAGCGCGGTCCTCGCCGGAGACGCGCAGGTCGAAGACGTAGAGGGTGCGGTGCTGAAGCTCGAGCGCCCCTTTGAGCTCCTTGGCCTCGACGACGGAGTCGATTCCGAGTTCGCCCGGGTCGCGGTGGTCGGCGTGCTGGAGCGTCCGTTCGCGGCGCTTGAGCAGTCGGCGGGCTCGGCGATGCACGAACCCTGCTGCCGGAGTGAGTACGAGCTGGACCGACAGATTGCCGTCGCCCTTGTCCATGAGAGCCACGAGCGATTCGGAGAACGCGTGCTCGTAGTTGCGGGTGGTCTGGATCGAGAGGACGAAGGACGCGCGTTTCTTGAGTCGGATGACGCAGTCCGACCACTCGGGCTGGCCGTCAACGCCTCGTAGCTCGACGTCGGGATAGAGGTCTTCCAGTGGTCCGCGGATCGACGGCTCGACGTAGTGGGGTGCGGCAATTCCGAACCGGATCGACGCGTCGGGCAGGCGATGGACCTCGAGAGCGAGGTGCTCGGGACCCCGCCAGAGTCGTTCGTACCAGCGCACGCTGATGGCGCCAGCGATGCCCTCGAACGCCTCCTGGACCCGGTAGGGGTTGGCGAGGTCGTCGCGTCCGAGGCGCAGCTCCCAGCGGGTCGAGTCCTGCGCCCTGCGGCGGCGATGTCGGATGCGGCTCGCGATGACAACGAGGACGAGCACGAGTGCGGTCAGGGCTACCGGCCGCAGCACGGCGCCGGCGGTGGCGAGCGACTCCGTGACATCGCGTGTGAGCCCGGCCTCAGCACCGGGCTTCGAGGCGGGTGGCCATGCGATGTCGCCTGCGTCCCGCAGCTCGCGCCAGGTCCGCGCGACGTCGTGTGTCGCGATGTACGCCCAGGCGAGCAGCCCGGCGGGCAACCCGATAACCGACACGAGCACGAGCCGGACGCTCAGCGGCGCTCTCATCGGACCGCTCCGAGCGGAACGTACGTCTCGAGTGTCGCGGCGATGACGAGTAGCAGAGCGCAGAGCGCGGCGACGGTGATGAGTCCGGCCAGGCTGAGCGGCCTTCGGCTCGTAGACATGTACGCGCCGCCGGCGAGGGACAGCGCGGCGAACTCGAGCGGTAGATGAAGCGCGATGACGCAGGCCACGCGCCCGCCGTAGGCGCCAAGCGCCAACCCGACGAGGCCGGCGTTGGCGACGAGGACGGTCGCGAGCACGACATCAGCCAACAGCCGGGCGTGCTGCGCCAGTCGCGGAACGACCACAGCGCCGAGCAGCGCGACTGCGGCAAGCTTGGCGTTGTGCAGGGCGATCCCGAGCGCCGCGGCGGGCGTTTGTTCCACGCCCGCGAAGTCGAAGCGCAGCGCGTGCCGCACGTCGTCCGCCAAGCCCGTGAGCGTGACCGAGGCGGCGCCACACGCGATCACCAGGGTCGCCGCCCCCGCACAGGCGAGCGCACCCGCTGAAGGGCCTCGGACGCCTGCCGAGCGGGCCATGCCACCGCTCACCGGGTTCCCCTCAGGACTTGTGCGATGCCTGTGAGCGGCCGGCCGAGGTCGATCGAGGCATCGGCGAAGGCTCCGCGGGCGGCGGCTTCCGAGTGGGGTGCGAGCACGAGTCGCTCGCAGCGCTGTGCGGCGAGCCGGCGCAGCGCGCGCACGCTCGCGCTCGGGCGCCGCTCCACGGCGACGGCGACGAGCGCCTCGTGCCAGCGTCCCGGCGTGGGGAGCGCGTCACTGGCGACCATCAGCCCGGCGCGCGCGACGGCGGCGCCGCTGGCCGTCACCGTCCAGATGAGGTGTGTCGCTGCGTCCAACACCGGTCCCGCGGTCGCCCACGCCGAGCCGCAGTCGACGATGACGAGGCCGTGGGCGGCGCGTGCTTCGCGAATGAGCGCCGTGAGGTGCCCGGGCTCTGGGTCGGCGCCGCGCCCCGGCGCGGAGGCGACGAGCCGGAGCCCGGGCTCGATTTCGAGGAACGGCTCCGCGGGTGCCTGGTCGTCCGCGACGCGTTGGGCGAGGCTGGAAAGGCACAGCGGCGTGGCGTGGCCGGCGAGCACGGCGAGACCGGCTCGGCGGGCGTCGGGCTCGGTGAGAAGCACTGGCGCGTGGCTCTCGCGCGCCGCCTGGCGGGCAAGGCAGAACGCGAGTGTCGAGGCGCCCGATCCGCCGACCAATCCGCAGACGGCGACCAGCGGCCCTCCGAGCTCGTCGAAGGCGAGTCCACACCGGGCCGCCCGCTCGCGCCGTGCGCGGATCGGCAGCCGGATGTGAGCGGCTACGGCTGCGGCTCCCATCGCCTGACCGCCCAGCTGTCGTCGGTGCGCAGGATTGTCGCGAGATAGACCCGGTGCCGCGCCCCTTCCGAGTCCGCCCGGCCGTGGGCGAGCTGCTCCTCCGACGTCACGCACACGGCGTCGCGCGCGGTTCTGCCGGACTTGACGTCGATCGCGACGACCTGCCCGCGCGTCCCGAGGCGGTCGCGACGCAGCGCCCGGTCCTGGGCGCGCAACCGGGCCTCCGCGGCGAGCTGACGCGCGAGCGTACCGGTCGCCAGGCGCGCGAGGCGTCGCTGCTGGCGCCCGATGGTGCGCCAGCTCCAGTTGCCCCATTGCGAGCAGAACGCGTTCACGGCGGCGCGTGGCGTGCGCTGCGCGTCGCTGCTCATTGTTGCCGCGGTGTCGCTTTCTCGAGCGGGTGGCGGCAGCTCGTCACCGCGCGCCCTCTCGTCGCGAGCCGGGGCGGCAGGCCGGCCGGTGTCGTCTCGGCGCCGCTCGGGATCCTGACTGTAGGGGTCCTGGCAGCCCGCGACGAGCGCGACCAGCGCCGGCACGAGGATCAAGCCGCGGCGCGCCATCATCCACTTCGGCCGAGGTAGGGCAGCGGGTCCACCGCTCGACCCGAGATGCGCACCTCGAAGTGCAGATGCGGGCCGAAGCAGTGGCCCGTGCAGCCGGCGAATCCGACGAGCGCGCCGCGCGGCACGATGCCGCCGGTCGGTGTCGGTCCCAGGCGCGACTGATGCGCGTAGCACGTCGAGTACGGCGGCGCGTGCTCGAGGCACGTCAACAGCCCGTAGCCCTGCACCGGTCCCCGCGTCGTGACGCGGCCGGTCGAAGCGGCCAGGATCGGGGTACCGGCGGCGACGGCGATGTCGATGCCGGCATGCAGCCGTCCCCAGCGCATGCCGAACGGCGAGACCACCGGTCCCCTCACCGGCCAGGCGAGCTCGCCGCCACCGGGGGCCGCGGGGCGGGTTCCCACCGCCGCCCGAGATCGGTCCCGTGTCCGCCTGCCAGCCGCGGGCGCGGTCGAGGACCCGGCGCGCGTAGGCGTCGGCCACCGGGCCGGCACCGTTGTACGCGCGCACGGCGCCAAACGTCCGGGCGCCCAGTGTTCCGTCTGCGCCATTGGCGCGCAGCAGCGACCCGGCGGCCATCCCGGCGTCGAAGTCGTCATACACCGACGGATGCGGCGCCTGCGGGTGCGGGTAGTGGGCAGGCCGGCGGCCGCGTCGAAACGCCCACCTGTGGCTATCCCAGGTCGACGGCGAGCCGTTGGTGACGTTGAACTGGAACGGCCCCGCGCAGCAGCCGGCGAAGTTGAGCCCTCGGTAGGTCGTCGGATGCGTCGAGAAGCCGGTCTCCTCCTGATGCACCGACGCAAGCACGAGCCAGTCGAGACCGAACGCCGCCGCCGACTCGCGGTAGATCGGGACGAACGCCGGAGGGATCCCGCTCGGAACGCTGGCCGTGCCGGGCGCGCCGCTGGACGACAGCAGCGCCAGCGGTGCCACGATGACGAGCAACAGGATGAGCAGCGCTAAAGCGGCGGCCATGACCGCGCGCGGCAGGAGCGAACGGGCGCCGAGCACGACCCCGGCGGCCTGGAGCGCGGGGCCGGCCATCAGGCCTGGGCCTCCCAGCCCTCAGTTGCGAGCTGCTCGAGCGCGCGCCACGCGTCCCCGTCGCAGGCGTCGAGCATCTGCGTTCGGCGCGGAAGGTCGTGGACGGGATCCGACGTTGCCATGCCGTACTCGGTCGGGCCGACCCGCAGCGCGATCGTGCCGCGACCGCGCGTGCCGTTGATCCAGTACGCCTGGGAGTAGGAGCGCTTGACGGTCTTCAGCCGGGCGATCGCGCCCACCTCGGCGTCGGAGAGCCGGGCGGCGTCCTTGATGTAGGCGAGCTCGTCCGGGGACTGGCGTAGAAAGAGCTGTTGCGTGGAGTTGCGCAGCAGCGCCTTGCCGTACGGCCCGGCGAAGTCGGATAGCTGCTGGGAGATCGCGACCAGGAAGAGGCCCAGGTGGCGGGAGCGGCGCGCGATCTCGTTGACCCACTCGCCGGTCGCCCGGCGCTCGACGAGCTTCCACGCCTCGTCGATGACCAACATCGAGCGGCCGGCGAAGACCCCGCCGTCTGCTTCGCGAAGCCGCTCGAGCCCGCGAGCCTCGATGCGGCGCGTCACGTGCTCGGCCAGTACGAACAGCACTGCGGCCTGAAGCTCGCGCGGCACCTTGCGGGTGTCGAAGGCGACCAGCGGCGCGTCTGCGGGCACCGTGGTGTCCCGATCGAGGAGATACGCGTAGGAGCCGTCATCGACGAACGAGGCGATCCGTTCGCCAAGCGTGCGCAGTGCCGAGGCGACCTCCTCGGCGCCGGCCTGGGCCTCGTCGTCGGCGCGGCGGCGAAGCTCCTGGCGCAGCAGCGCCTCGCGCGGGACGACCCGTTCGCGTGACGCGCGCGCGTAGACCGATCGGATGGCGACTTCGAGCAGGTTGCGCTCGAGCGCGTCGAGGCCGTACGAGTCCTCGCCGGCACGGTGATCGCCGACGAGCAGCGCGTGCAGCGCGACCAGGTAGCTGATCTTCTCTATCGGCGGGTTCGCCGGGTCCTCGACGTCCCACGGGTTCACGGCGTGATCGTCGCTCGATGCGCCAATCGTCAGGTGCTGTGCACCAGGCACGAGCCGGCAGAGGAACTCGTAATGGCCGGCGCGATCGAGCACGAACGCCTGCATGCCGTGGGCGAGCAGGCGCGCAACCAGGACGTTGACCAGGAACGTCTTGCCGCCTCCGGATCGCGCGTTAACCAGGAGCGTCCCGTTGTCATGGGCGGGATCGAAGGGGTTGATGAGGGCGACTTCGCGTCCTGGATCCGTGAATGCGAACGGGATCCCGCGCGGCGACCCGCAACCCGTGCCCACCAGCGGCACGGTGTCGCCGACATGGCGGGTGACGTACTTGCGCGTCATCCCGGCCACGTCGCGTCCGAGCGGCAGCGAGGACTGCCACAGCTCGAGCTGTCGCAGTTGACCGGTGTTCACGCGGGCGTCGGAGGCGGCGATGAGTTCCCGGCTGGCCTGCTCAACGGCCTCGGCGAGCTGGACCGGATCGGGATCGGGGCCGCGCTCGCGGATTGACTGGTAGATCGAGACCTCGAACGCCGCCGCGCGCTCGTGACCGGAGAGTTCCTTGAGCAGCTCGGAGAGCTCCTCCTCCTGGGCGAGCATCTCGTAGTCGGGAGTGCGGCCGCGCAGCTCGGCGCCGCGGTTGACTCCGAACAGCCGCCGGTGTCGAGCCTTGAATCGAGCGCGCTCGCGCAAGCGATCGAGCGCATGCACGTACACGGTGAGCATGAACGGCCGCTGGACTTGCATCGCGTCGAGCAGCCACCCGAACTCGGTCGCGTCCGGCAGCGTCGCAACGTAGATGGCCTGCTCGAGGTCGCGGTCGACGCGGAGGTGCCGCTGGTCGGCGCAGTCGATCGCCGAGCTGGCAACGAGCTCCCGCAGCGCGTGGGCGGCGTGCGCCGCCTCGCGGGCATCGGCCACCGCGTCGAGCTCTCCGACGAGCTCAAGCCGCTGCGCCTGCGCGGCGGGGCGGCGATCCGGAGTTCGATCCGCCGCCGTCGGGTTGAAACGGCGCCAGAGGAGGTCGAGCACTTCGGGGCCCGACAGCATGTGGGTGGAGAGGTCCAGCGCCTCGAGGTCACCGCGGACGGAGTCGGTCACGTGCAGTGACTCCTGCGCCACGCGCCGATGCGACTCAAGCGACCGCTCCAGCGCGCCCGCGGAAAGCCCAATGCGGCGGATGCGGACAAGCTCGCGCCAGTCGACCCGCAGGCGCTGATCCGGGACATGCGGAACGATGACGTAGTAGGCGATGTCGACGGCCGCCTGGGCCTGGGAGTGTCGGTCGAGCGACTCGCACAGCGCCGCATGAAGCCGCCGCAGCGCCTGCGCACGCGCGTCCGCTCCACTGCGAAGCGCCCGTTGGGCGCGCTCGGCCTCCGCCCGGCTGTGCTCCAGCAGCGTTGGCAGACGGACCGGGGCCGCCTCGACATAGAACTGCAGCGATTGCCCGGCGCCGAGCCGCCCGACCAGCTGCCCGAACGAGTGACCGACCTGCTCCCTCTCGGCTTGGGACATCACGAGCGGGTTCTTCGGGGTCACGCGCAGATACCGCACGAAAGCGCCCTCGCGTGTGATGAGGAGACCTTCGCGATCAAGGGCCTCGACCGCGCACAGCTCGCCGGCCTCCGGTAGCGCGGCGGTGCGCTGCCGAGGTCTCAGACGTCCCACAGCGGCTCCCTCTCAGCGAGATGAGATTCCGGAAGATCCTGCGTCGCCGTGGCCAGCTCGCAGTCGATGACGTAGCCGCGCGACGGCTCGCCCGCGCCCGGCAGGTAGCGCCGCGGGTGGCGCCAGTACCGCCACGCGGCCGCCCCGAAGGCGGCCACCGAGAACTCGAGTCCCATAGCGCCGTACGACACGGCGACCGGCATGCCGGCGCCGACGATCGAGACGAAGACCGTCACGCTCGTGGGGAACGGCGAAACGTACACGCCGAACACCGCTGCGGCCGCACCCGCCACGCTCATCTGCACCCACTGGCCGAGCGAGAACGAGCCGAGACGCAGCTTGGCCTCGAGGTGCTTGTAGGTCGGGTGGCGCACGGCTACACCCCGGTTCCCCCGGCCGCGGAGCCCGCCGCCCCACTCCCGAAGCGCCCGGATATGCCCTCAGCGCGAGCCGCGCCGCCGGTGCGGACGGCGGCGCGGCCGTATACGAGCGCCCGCGCTGCCGTGTTGCCCAGCGAGGGGGTGAGCCCGGCGAGCATGGCTTGGCGGGCCAGGAGCTGCGGCGCCTTGAACGACACGAACAGTGCCGCGACGGAGACCCAGGGCTTGACGAGCTCGGCGCCGAAGGACCCCCTGAGGGTGAAGGCCGACGCGCTCATCACCGCGAAGATCGCGAAGCACAGCGCCCACACGACGGGCCAGAGCAGCACGCCGATGAGCGACTGAAGCCAGGTGCGAGCGAGCCATGAGGTCTCGGGCAGCGGCCAGAGCGCGATCGCCAGGGGTGCCGCGACATAGAGCAGCGCGAGCAGCGTCGCGATGACGATCTTGGTCACCAGCAGCAGCACCAGGAGCACGACCGCGACGACGGCGGCGATCGTCCCGACGCCGAGTGGCGTGAAGCTCGCGACGGTGGCCGCGCCCAGGAGCTTCGCGAGCCCGGTCTCGACCCCCGGCGCAGTAGTGATCCCGTAGGTGAGGTAGTTCGTCGCGATCGAGAGCGACCCAAAGACCTCCAGGTAGATGGCGAGCGCGCCGGCTGCCATGCCGCCGCGGGCGAGTGCCTCGACCGCCTCATACGAGCCACCCGACGTGAATCCCGATGCGTAGTACCGAACGCCGGAGACCGTGAAGACGAGGGTGAACAGCGCCCAGGCGGCGACGGTGATGTACGAGCGCAGCTGGTTGAGTTCGCCGTAGTCCCCGCTGTTGGTGTAGACGGGTGTGGCGATCAGCCACTCGACCGCGCGGCGGGTGACCTTCGCTTCGATCCCGAAGAACGTCTTGAAGAAGGACTCGAACACCTCGCCTACGAGGTCGCCCGGGCCAGGAAGACCAAGGTCGAACGGGTTGGGGACGCTGAAGCCGGGCGTCAAGTCGATCTGGGCCTGAGCGTCTGCCGGCGAGGACATCAGCGCCACCACGCAACCGAGCCCTGCGACCGCCGCAGCGACGGCACGTCTGCCTCGCAGCGGCCGCACTACGCAGCGACCGGCTTCGACAGCAGCACGACACCGACTCCCAGCGCGACCAGGCCGAGTACTCGGCCCGCGCGAGCGTCACCCGCCATGAACAGGATCCCGCCCCAGATCAGGCCCAGCACGGAGAAGGCGCTCCCGACCGGGATCGTGTAGTCGGCGAGCCGGTCGATGAATCTCACGAACCGAGCGAACCCACCGCTGCCTTGTGCGCCGCCACCCGCCGCGCTCCGCAGGGCCGCCTCAGCGGCGTCGGGCGCTACGAGCGCCGCGAGGAGGGTTGTGCCCACGACTATCGCGGCTGCAACCACGACAGGTGCTGCGTTTCGCTTCCTCACATCGCCAATCACGGAGACCTCCGGCTTCGTCGCATCACATGAACTCGGGCGGCG
>Ga0136617_10005785_pt1 | contig 11076 bp, 9 predicted proteins | sample AntDrymUQ3222106_2_FD_129672 | JGI IMG/M metagenome (GOLD analysis project Ga0136617, IMG submission 129672) | Polar desert sand microbial communities from Dry Valleys, Antarctica - metaG UQ322 (21.06) | ecosystem: Environmental > Terrestrial > Soil > Desert | place: Antarctica: Dry Valley...
ACCCGACCAGGCCCGGCTACCGCCGCCGTCCAGCCAGAACGCGCGACCCCGCCCGGCAGCATGAGTGACGAAGAAGTTCTCGGGCTCGACCCACCCAGCTACGGTCACCGAGAAACCTCAGCTTCCTTGTTGGCAAGGAAGTTCTCGATCAGTTGACGACCGTGCTCGGTGAGGATCGACTCCGGGTGGAACTGCACTCCGTGCACCGGGCGCTGTCGGTGCTGCACCGCCATCACCACGGTGCCCGGCGTGGTCGACAGGCCCTCCGCATGGTCGGCGGCGGGGCACCATGCCGTCACCTCGAGCTCGTCCGGAACCGCGAGAGCAGCGAGCGAGTGATAGCGGACGGCGCCGAACCTCTGCGGCAGCCCGGCGAAGACCCCGACTCCTCGGTGATCCACCCGGGCCACCTCACCGTGCGCCGGCTCGACCAGACCGACCCGGCCGCCGTACGCCGCAACGATTCCCTGCATGCCGAGGCAGACGCCGAGCACGGGGACCGCTGCCTCCGCCAGGACGTCCCTCCCGATTGCGAAGTCGGCCGGGTCATCGACCGTCCCTGGGCCCGGCGACAAGACGAGGTGGCTGTAGCGACCTCGCCACCGGGTCGCCGCCGCCGGGTCGTCGTGCTGGACGACGTCGGGCAGTCGACCGGTGACGGACGCGATCAGATGGACGAGGTTCCACGTGTACGAGTCGTGGTGGTCGACCACCAGCACCTCGGCGACCGCCATCAGCGGGGGCGCGTGACCAAGCGCAGCATCAGCGCACGCACGATGTCGAACCCGTGCTCGGTGAGGATCGACTCGGCATGGAACTGGATGCCTTCGTAGTGCGGGCCACTGAGCCGATGGATGTCTCCGGTGTCAGGGTCCACCTCCACCTCATGGTCTGCAGGCAGTCCGGCGCGCGGCACGCGGGCGACGAACGTGTTGTAGAAGCCGACCCGTTCGCTGCGGCCCAGCAACGGCAACGCCGTCTGTGTCCCCTGGAACACGATGTCCTTGAAGTCGAGGTCGAAGCCGAGCTCGTCGGCGAGCACCTGATGCCCCAGACATACTGCCAGGAAGGGCTTTCGGTCTGCCAGCAGGTCGCCGACCGACGTACGGATGGCCTTGATCTTCGCGTCGTCATGGTCACGCGGGTCGCCAGGGCCCGGCCCGACGACCACCAGATCGGCGCGGTCGAAGTCGCCGGTGGCGTAGTCGTGATGGCGGACCTTCTCGCTCGTCATCCCGAGAGCCGCCAGCACGTGCCGCAGCATCGTGACGAAGTCGTCCTCTCCGTCGAGGACGACCACGTGTTTGCCGACCAGTTCGGGCACGCGTTGTGCCGCGGTCGACTGGTCTTCGAACCAGAAGCGGCTCAGCCGGCTGTTGCGTCGCGCCAGCTCCGCGACCACCCCTGGATCGCGCGCCAGCTCCTGCACCTGGGCGGCCGGCACGGTCGGCGCCGACACGAGCCCGAAAGCGCGCAGGATGCCGCCGGCCTTGGCATGGGTCTCGGCGACCTCATACATCGGCTCGGAGTCACGGACCAGGGTCGCCCCCGCGGTCACCTTCAGCTCGCCGTCAGCGCTAACATCGGCCGTCCGCAGCAGGATCGGGGCATCCAGGGAGGGCCGGCCTCCGGCGTCACGGCCGACCAGTGCCATGACCGCGCCGTAGTAGCCCCGGCCTTGCTGCTCGTACCCGGCAATCAGCCGGCAGGCGTTCTCGACCGGGCTGCCGGTCACGGTCGCTGCGAACATCGAGTCCCGCAGCACGGCGCGGATGTCCTGGGTCGTCTCACCTTCGAGGACGTACTCGGTATGGATGAGGTGCGTCATCGGCTTGAGGTACGGCCCCAGGATCTGACCGCCCGAGCTGCAGATGTCGCACATCATCTTGAGCTCCTCGTCGACGACCATAAAGAGCTCGTAGATCTCCTTCTCGTCGCGCAGGAACGCCAACAGGCGGTCGCGCTGGTCGGTCGGGGCCACGTCGAAGCCGACGCGGAACGTGCCCGAGATCGGGTTCATCCGGACGACCCCGTCGTCGACGCTGACGTGCCGCTCGGGGCTCGCCCCGAGCAACCAGCGCTCGCCGGTGAACACGAGGAATGTCCAGTACGCGCCGCGCTCCTCGGTCAGCAGTCGACGGAAGACGCTGAGCGCCTGCTCGAGCCCCCACTCGGCGATGGTCGCGCGGTACGTACGGCCGATCACCAGGTTGGCACCCTCGCCGCTACCGATCTCATCGGTGATGATCGACCCGACGATGCCGGCGTAGGTGTCGTCGTCGATCTCGAAACCCGCAGCGCCGACGGTGACGGTCTCGAGGGCGCGCACCTGGGTGACCAGCTGTTCGACATCCACCTGGCCCTGATGCTCCACCACGATGCTGGCCAGCGGCGTGCCGTCGTCGTGCGCCTCGAAGCCCCGCTCGCGGATCTGCCGGAACGGCACGAGCAACAGTCGGTCGTAGGTCGCCACGTCGGTCGGCCCGTCCGCCAGCGGTACGTCGGCCAGTAGCTCGTGCTCCTCGCGGCGGCCACGCAGCACCAGGACGTCGTCGGCGCCCTCCAGGCGAATCAGCGCGAACGCGGCGGCCTGCGCCAGCTCGTCGTACAACGTCATGGAGGAGCGCCGTTCAGCAAGTCCGATGGGCCGGGCGAAAGCCTAGCAACGGCCACCTGGTCGAGCCGAGCTGCGCGAAGATCGCCGCTGGTCGAACTTGTCGAGACCACCGTGGTGTCCCGCTGGAAGTGACCTCCACAAGCTCGACCAACGCTTCCCCCACAAGACCACCGAGCGGTGTGTGTGGGTCGTCAGGGGATCCAGTCATGAGTACTGCCGAGCAGCTCGAGACGCTGGGTGGCCCGGGTCAACACGACGTACAGCGTCCGCATGCCGACGTCTGCCTCGGCGACCAGCGCATCGGGCTCGAGCACCATGACGGCGTCGAACTCGAGGCCCTTGGTGTCCAGCGCCTCGAGCACGCTGACCCGATCACGGTCGCGGTCTGGGAGCCAGCCCTCCACCTCGGAACGCCGACCGATCGGCACCACGACGCCCAGCGTGCCGTCGACGTCGGTCGCGATCTGCTCGACGGCGTCGACCACGTCCTCGCGCAGCCGGTACGTCGGAACGGTGCGAACCGCCGGCTCGACCCCGGTGACGCGCACCGCCGTCGGCACGTCTGCGTCCGGGATCGACGCTCGAGCCACCTCCGCCGCCAGGGCGTAGATCTCCTGGGAGTTGCGGTAGTTCGTCGACAGCCGGAACGTGTTGCGCTGCTTGTCGCCAAGCGCCTCATATCGGGCCTGCGCCGCCTCCTCGGGGAGCGGCCACGAGCTCTGTGCCGCGTCGCCGACGACCGTCCAACTCGCGTACCGACCACGGCGCCCGAGCATCCGCCACTGCATCGGCGTGAGGTCCTGGGCCTCGTCGACGAGCACGTGTGCGTACGTGTCGTCCTCGATCGTCCCGGTCGGGCGCTGGTTGTCCGGCGTCGTGGCCGGCGCCGGCCTGCGCTGGTCGACGGTGGTGAGCTCCGGGACGTCCTCGTCGTGGAGGTCGGCCAGCGGATCGTGGTCCTGCTCCGGCTCCGGCCGCTCTCCCAGCAGGTAGCGCAGCTCGTCCAGCAGCGGCACGTCCTCGACGCTGAAGTCCTCCGCCGCCATCGCCTCGACCAGATCGTCCACCTCTTGGCGGCTCAGCATCCCGTTGCTGTCGCGCTGCAGCCGGTCCCGGTCCGCGAGCCAGCCCAAGACGTCGACCGCGTCGACCACCGGCCACCACCGGTCGACGAACGCCGTGAATGCGCGGTCTCCGAGCATGGTGTTCGCAAACTCGTCCTTCCCACGTGACAGCGCCCGCTCACCGCCGACCTGGGCCCAGAGTGCGTCGATGAGCGCGTCGGCCACGTGCGACTCGGCGCGGTTGCGCTGGTGCCAACGGTCCAGCAGACCGCGGCGCAAGCCGGCGAGGTCACGCGCGTCGAACCTCAACACGTCGTCGCGGTAGAAGATGCGGAAGTCGAGCGGCGCCCCGGGCACGGCCCCACGAACGGTCCTCGCCAGAACCCGGCGGATCCGGGCTGAGCCCTTGAGCAGCGCCACCCTCGGTACGTCGTGACGTGCGGCGGCGACGCCGTCGACGACCTCGCCGAGCGCCCGCAAGGTCACCGTGGTCTCCCCCAGGGACGGCAGAACTCGCTGGATGTAGCTCATGAAGACGGCGTTCGGACCAACGACCAGCACTCCACCCCCTTCGTAGCGCCGGCGGTCGGTGTAGAGCAGGTACGCCGCTCGGTGCAGCGCGACGACGGTCTTGCCCGTGCCGGGACCGCCGGTGATCTCCGTCACTCCACGGTGCGGTGCCCGGATCGCGTCGTCTTGCTCACGCTGGATCGTGGCCACCACAGAGTGCATGGTCTGGTCGCGTGAACGCGCCAGCTCCGCCAACAAGGCGCCCTCGCCCACCACGACCATGTCGTCGGGTGCGTGCTGGGGGTCGAGCAGGTCGTCCTGCACTCCGACGACCTGCTCGGCGATCGACTGCAGCACACGACGGCGTACCACTCCCGAGGGGTCCTGGGCGGTCGCCTGGTAGAACACCGACGCTGCGGGGGCGCGCCAGTCGACGAGCAGCACCTCTCGCTCGGCGTCTCGGAGACCGAGGCGCCCGATGTACCGGATCTCGTCCTCGCGGTGATCCAGGCGGCCGAAGACCAGGCCCTCGTGGGCTGCGTCGAGCGTCGCCAGCCGCTTGCCGGCCTGGAACACGATGGCGTCCCGCTCGACGAGACCGCCTTCGTTGCCGACGCTGGCCCGCGCGTGACCCTCGCGCTGCAACGCCCGGGCCGCATCGGCGGCGGCTTCGAGGCGTGCGTACACGCGGTCGACGACAGCCTGCTCGTGCTTGATCTCCTGTTCGACGACGTCACTGGTGGCGGCGTCACGCTCAGACGATTCAGGCGGCCGACGCGGCTCGCGGGCGGGCGGGGCGATGCTGTCTGACACTGGCGGCGGTCCTCCCCCGGGCATGGCGAACGCACAAGTCTACGACTCTCGGCGCGGTGGTCGCGCGACTTCCCCCAGCTCCCCGCCTCCCGCGAATTGCGGGAAAGCTGTCGGCCGGAGGCGGTCTGACCCGGTAGCAGCCTGCACGTTTCCCGCAATTACGGGAAAGGGGGCGGTCCGTCGGTCAGAGTATGCCGCGAACGCCTGCGTGGCCCTTCAGCAGGTTGCGGCTGATGGTGCGGCGCTGGATCTCGTCGGTGCCCTCGTAGATACGCAGCAGTCGCAGTTCGCGGTACCACCGCTCGAGCGGAAGCTCGCGGGTATAGCCCATGCCCCCGTGCACCTGCAGCATCCGGTCGACGATCTCGTTGGCCTTGATGCCGCCGTACAGCTTGGCCATCGACTGCGCCTGCCGCGAGTCCATCCCCTGGTCGACCTGCCACGCAGCGCTCAGCACGAGCCACCGCAACGCCTCGATCTCCACGGCGGAGTCGGCGATCATCCACTGGATCGCCTGCCGCTCGGCGATCGGCTGGCCGAACGTCGTGCGGTTGCGGGCATGCTCCATCGCCATCTCCACCATCCGCTCGCAGCTACCCAGCGCGCGGGCCGGAAGCAGGTACCGACCCTGGCCGATCCAGCGCATCGCCAGGTCGAAGCCGTGCCCGACCTCACCGAGCACTGCGGACGGCGACACGCGGACGTCGTCGAACGTGAGCGACGCCGGCCCCCACTCACCCATTGTGTCGATGTACGCCGACGTCCAGCCCTGGTCCCGGTCGACGAGGAAGCAGGTGACACCACCGTTGGCCCCGCGCTCCCTGTCCGTCACCGCGAACACCATGCAGAAGTCGGCCTCGTTGCCACCTGTGATGAACGTCTTCTCGCCGTTGATGACCCAGCCGTCGCCGTCGAGCCGGGCCGTCGTACGGATCGCCCTCGCGTCGGAGCCGGCGCCCGGTTCGGTGATCGCGAAGCAGCTCTCGCGCTCACCCTCGATCGTCGGTACGAGGTACGTCGTCTGCTGCTCGTCGTTGGCGTCGTACAAGATGTTGTCCGCCGTGCCCCCGAACCGGAACGGTACGAAGGATCGGCCCAGCTCGACCTCGATCAGCGCAGCCATCACCGCGCCCAGGCCCATTCCGCCGTACTCCTGCGGCGTCAGGACTCCCCAGAAGCCGGACTTGCGGGCCGTGGCCTGCAACGCCTGCAGGTCGGCGGTGGGCAGGCCGCGCTCACCGGCTCGTTCGCGTCGCAAGACGTCCGGTTCGAGCGGCAAGATCTCGCGCTCGACGAAAGTCCGGACCCAGTCCCGGACCGCCCTCTCCTCGTCGCTCAGCGTCAGGTCCACGGCGTCATGCCTTCCGGGGTCAGAGAGTCGAGGGATCGTGTCATCTGCATGCGGTCTGGGTAGGGCGCGAACGACTCGGCCTGGATCAGGTCGGTGTCGCGCCAGTCGAGGCGCCGGTAGAAGGCCCGCGCCCGGTGATTGTCGACCAGCACCCAAAGGTAAGACGTCGGTGCACCTGCCGCCGCCGCGGCCGCGAGGACGCACGCGTGCAACGCCTGCGCCCGCCCCGACCCCCAGTGCTCGGGCAGCACACCGAGGTGATGCAGCCAGCCGTCGCCGTACGCCGCGTAACCCACCGCGACGCCATCCTCCTCGTCGAGGAGCACTGTCGTGGCGGAATCGCCGAGCACCAGTGCCCAGCGTGCCAAGACGTCGTCGTAGGGAAAGGGGACGGCACCGAAGACGTGCCCGAGCGCGGTACCGGAGGCAGCTCGCTCCAGGTCCGTGAGCACGACGGCCTCACTCGGAAGGGCGGTGCGGACCCGGTGCACGCGTTCACCGTAGGGGCTTGCCGGGGAGCGAGACGGACCGGCATCCATGAGAACTCTCTCAGAACGACCTCATGGAGGATTCACGCAGCGGCAGCAGAGTCGTCTTCGTCAAGCACACCTCTACCCCTGATTCGGAGACGACATCATGAAGAACCTCATCCGCACCGGAGTCCTCGTCCTAGCCGGCACCGTCGGTGCTGGAATGGCGACCGCCGGCATGTCCCAGGCCGCGTCCACGCCCGACACCCAAGACGTGTACGCCAACAAGCGCGAGCTCAGTTCGATGGTGCTCGCCGTCGAGGACGACGACGATGACGCCAGGGACGACTCACGCAGCCGCGACACGTCCTACTCGCGGAGCAGGGCGACCAACGACAAAACCAACAGCCGCTACACCAAGGTTTCGCGGGACCGAGACCACAGCCGCGGCGACTTGACCAAGGACTTCACCCACGACGGCCCCGGCCCGATGACGCGCGACTGGAGCCGCAACCACACCAACGACCGCAGCCGCAACGACACCCGTGGCCGCTGACGCCTCTGGCGTCCAGCCCCTTCGCCGACCGTCCCGAAACATGCACGAGAGTGATGGAAAGATGACGCAGTCTCGCTGGAACCTCGGTGAAGGCGACGAGATCGCCCCCGGGCTGACCGCTATGCGGTTGCTCGGGGGTGGCTCGTCGTTCGAGGCCTACCTGGCGTTCGACCACGACCGCTACTGCCCCGTGGTGGTGAAGATCGTCCGACCAGAGCTTGTCGAGGACGAGCCCACCCTGCGGGGTCTGCGCCGCGAGGTCGAGCTGCTGCAGTGGGTCAACCACCCCTCGATCGTGCGCGGCTTCAGCGCGGAGCTGGAAGGTCAGCGGCCGCACGTCGTCATGGAGAGCCTGGACGGGCCACGGCTGTCCAGCCTGATCCGCAAGTCGGGCCACCTCCCCCTGGAACAGGTCCTACCCCTGGGTCTGGAGCTGTGCGCTGCCACGCACTACCTGGCGGGTCTCGGTCTGGTGCACCTCGACATCAAGCCCAGCAACATCATCATGGGAGCACCGGCCCGGCTGATCGACCTCAGCGTCGCGCGTCCCGCGGACGACGCCGCCCGGCTGACCAGCCCGATCGGCACCGACGCCTACATGGCACCTGAGCAGTGCACCCCCGGTACGACGGCAGTTCCAGGCCACGCCTCGGACATGTGGGGCATTGGTGTCACGTTGTTCCACGCGCTGGCCGGCTACCGCGCCTTCGACCGCGGCAGCAGCGAGGAGGGAGCCTCGGCGCAGGAGCAGTGGCCCCAGCTGGTCGATGCGCCGTACGAGCTGCCGTACTTCATCGCGGACGAGGTGGCCAAGCCGGTGCTGGCGTGCCTCAACACCGATCCCGCGCTGCGCCCCAATCCGGCCGAGCTGGCCGAAGGCCTGGCCGACGTGCTCGAAACGCTCCCGCGGCCGCGGCTGGCCGGCTTCAAGATCTCTGCGATCCGCTAACTGCGAGCTATCCGCAACCACGCCCCGGATGGTGCTGACGCACCAGGAGTGTGTACCGCCAACGCCCCCTACGGTCACGGCGGGACACGTTCAGCGAGTGCCGTCCCACCCTCAACGCGGTCCGGGGTCGCACTGGTACGTCGCGGCCATGGCTGCCATCTGCTCGGGCGGCGGCTCGGCCAGCCCACTCGGGGAGCGAAACAGGTCTTCGAGACCCGCCGACGAAATCAGCTCCGGCGCGGCATTTCAGCTCGTCGCTCGCGTTCCAGAAGGTGTGCCACTGGTCGCGTGGCTTGAAGATCAGATCTCCCGGGGTCGGCGAAGGCCTCGGCGCCACCGAGCGCGGCGCCGTCAGGACTGTCAGCGGGCGTCGAGCCGATACCCCATGCCGCGCACGGTGGTGACGAAGTCGGAGCCAAGCTTCTTGCGCAGGTAACCGACGTACACATCGACGATGTTCGAGCCAGGATCGAACTCGTACCCCCAGACCCGCGACAGCAACTGCTCGCGGCTGAGCACCTGCCCCGGGTGCCGGATGAACACCTCCGCCAGCAAGAACTCCCGCGCCGACAGATCGACCACGCCACCGTCACGGACGACCTCGCGCTTCACGAGGTCCAACCTCACCGCACCGGCGGTCAAGACAGTGTCGTCGGGCGAGCCGGTCGGCTTGACTCGCAGACGCAGCTTCACGCGTGCCAGCAGCTCCGCGAAGCGGAACGGCTTGCCCATGTAGTCGTCGGCGCCACCCTCGAGACCCTTGACTGTGTCAGTCACCGAGTCACGCGCGGTGAGCACGATGACCGGGATCGCACTGCCTGACTCCCGCATCCGTTGCAGCACGGTGAAACCATCCATGGTCGGCAGGCCGATGTCGAGGATCGCCAGGTCGAACTCACCGCTGACGACGTAGTCCAGGCCGCTGACGCCGTCTCCCACCACCGTCGGGGTGAAACCCTCCGCCCGTAAGCCCTTCTCGATGAACGACGCGATCCGCGGCTCGTCCTCGACGATCAGGATCCGGTTGCCCATGGCTGCTCCCTCGGCATCGTGATGGTGAAGCGTGAACCGCGTCCGACGTCGGAGTGGACCTCGATCCGGCCCCCGTGCGCCTGGGCGATGCCGCGGACGATCGCCAGTCCGAGCCCGGACCCGTCACCCTCGGCAGTGCCTCGCCGGAACCGTTCGAAGATCCGCGCCTGGTCAGCCTGGTCGATGCCGTCGCCGGTGTCACGGACCCAGAACGCCACCGCCCCGCCGTAGTACGTCGACCCGATCGCGACGACATCGCCCTCGTCGGTGTGGCGAACGGCGTTGCTCGCCAGCTGGAGTATCGCCTGGGTGACACGCTGCGGGTCCAGGGTGGCACGGCCGTCCGCGGTACCGTCCAGGATCCACTGCCGTGATCCGAGCGCCTGGGCCTTCTCGTACACCGCTGTGGTGAGCCCGTGGACGTCACTGGTCTCGAGCCGCAAGAAGTCCGGACGCCGTGTCTTCGCCAGCAGTACCAGCTCACCGACCAACCGGCTCATCCGGTCCATCTCGTCCAGCACCAGGTCGCGGGTCGAGCCGACTTCGTCGACGTCGGCGACGTCCATGAGTTCCAGGTGCCCTTGCGCGATGGTGATCGGTGTCTTGAGCTCATGGCCCACGTCGTCGAGGAACTGCCGCTGCGTTGCGAACGCACCGTCGAGCCGGTCGAGCATGCTGTTGAACGTCACCGTCAGGTCGGTGAGGTCGTCGTTCCCGGACACCTCGATCCGCCGGGTCAGGTCGCCCACACTGATCTCCTGGGCCGTCGAGCGGAGCTCACGCAGCGGCCTGAGCAACCGACCCGCGATCAGGAAGGCCGCCAGGGCCAACACCGTGAGCGCACCTGCGGCGACGATCGCGTACGTCCGGATTAGGTCCCGCAGGTCCCCACGCTGGACCGACATGTCGTACGCGAACACGACGACGCCGTCGTCGGCTGCTGCACGCTGGTCGGTGACAGCCTTGACCGCGAACCTGAACTCGCTCCCGGCCAGCTCGATCATGCCGAACCCGCCGGCGGCCTGCATCGACGCCACCCGGTTGCGGAACACCGGGTCGTTCACGATCGGCACGTAGCTGCGGTCACCGATGAATTTCGGCTGCCCCACCGAGCGCCAGCTCGCGAAGATGAACTCGCCTTCGTTGGCCACGTTGCGTGCCAGTGTCGACTTGAAGAGATTCTCGGGCGAGGTGAAGGGTTTCCCGGTGACTGGGTCTCCCCGCTCGACCAGTAGCTCGAACTCCGCCACCTCCTGCTCGATCGACGCATTGGTGATGCGGTCGATGCGGGCTGACTCGACGAGGAAGACCACCACTCCGGCGCCGACCATCGCCAGCCCGAACAGAACCAAGACGGCCGCCGTGATCCGCAGCCGGACGGGAACAGCCGGCCACCAACGCCGGCCCGACTGCGGCTCAGTCGTCGTCTCCGTCGTCGTCTTGGTCATCGCCTCCATCATTGTCGCCATCGTCGTCATCATCGTCGTCGCCGCCGTCGTCATCGTCGTCGCCGCGGTCGTCCAGCGTCTGGGGAGACGGGCGGACCTCGACCACGTCGTCGTCGTCGACAACACCGGAGCCGTCGCCGGACTGATTGGAGGGGCCACTGTCTCGGTCGTCGTCTCGGTCGTCGTCAAGGTGGGTGTCGCGGTCGTCTTGTGGCGCCGATCGGTCGTCGACGTCGCGCTGGCTGTTTCGCGCCGTGGTGTCGTCG
>Ga0136617_10005786_pt1 | contig 11076 bp, 7 predicted proteins | sample AntDrymUQ3222106_2_FD_129672 | JGI IMG/M metagenome (GOLD analysis project Ga0136617, IMG submission 129672) | Polar desert sand microbial communities from Dry Valleys, Antarctica - metaG UQ322 (21.06) | ecosystem: Environmental > Terrestrial > Soil > Desert | place: Antarctica: Dry Valley...
CACCTCGCCGGTGTGGTCGCGCACGGCGTCGACGTCGACCTCGACGGCGTCGTCGAGGAAGCGGTCGACGAGCACCGGCCGCTCGGCCGACAGCCCGCCCTCGCGACCGAGCGCGCCGAGGATCCCGAGCTCGGACGCCCACACCTCCTGCAGCGCTACGGCGAGCTGGTTGCGATCGTGGACGATCTGCATCGCCCGGCCGCCGAGCACGTAGCTAGGTCGCACGAGCACCGGGAAGCCGACCGACTCGATGATCTGCAGGGCCTCCTCGAGGTCGGTCGCCGTGCCGCCGGGGGGCTGCGGGATGCGCAGCTCGGCGCACAGCTCGTTCCACTTCTCGCGGTCCTCGGCCAGATCGATCGACGCGGCCGCCGTGCCCGCCACCAGCTCGGCGGGGATCTCGGCGGCCAGCTTGAGCGGGGTCTGGCCACCGAGCGAGACGATCACCTTCGGGGGAACGCCGCCGGCCGCTGCGGTCTCGGCGGCGATCACGTGGTGGACGTCCTCGGCCGTCAGCGGCTCGAAGTACAGCCGGTCGGACGTGTCGTAGTCGGTCGAGACGGTCTCCGGGTTGCAGTTGACCATCACGGTCTCGAACCCGGCGTCGCGCAGGGCGAAGCTGGCGTGGACGCAGCAGTAGTCGAACTCGATGCCCTGGCCGATGCGGTTCGGCCCCGATCCGAGGATGACGACCCGTGGCCGGTCCGACGGGCGAACCTCGTCGGTGTCCTCCCACGTCGAGTAGTGGTACGGCGTCTCCGCGGCGAACTCCGCCGAGCACGTGTCGACCGTCTTGTACGTCGGCATGACGCCGCACGCCTCCCTCGCCGTCCGCACGCTCGTCACATCGGTGCCCCAGAGGTGGGCGAGCTGGGCGTCGGCGAAGCCCAACCGCTTCGCCCGCCGCCACGCTCGGCGGTCGAGGGAGCCTGGCCCGTCGACGACGTCGAGCCGAGCTCGCTCCTCGACGATCTCGGCCATCTGGTCGAGGAACCACGGGTCGATCCGGCAGGCGCGGTGGATCTCGTCGACGTCGACGCCACGACGGAGCAGCTCGGCGATCTGGAACACCCGCACCGGGGTGGGCACGGCGACACCCGCCAGCAGCGCCTCGTCGGTGCGCACCGCGTGCTGCAGTTCGGCGGGATCGGCACCGAGCCCGAGCCGCCCCTGCTCGAGCGAGCGCAGCGCCTTCTGCAGGCTCTCGGCGAACGTCCGACCGATCGCCATCGCCTCGCCGACCGACTGCATCTGCGTGCCGAGCACGCCGGTGGTGCCGGGCAGCTTCTCGAACGCCCAGCGGGGGATCTTTGTGACGACGTAGTCGATGACCGGCTCGAAGCAGGCCGGCGTCGCTCTTGTCACGTCGTTGGGGATCTCGTCGAGCGTGTAGCCGACGGCGAGACGGGCGGCGATCTTGGCGATCGGGAAGCCCGTCGCCTTCGAGGCCAGCGCCGACGATCGCGACACTCGGGGGTTCATCTCGATGATGACCTGCCGACCCGACACCGGGTCGAGGGCGAACTGCACGTTGGAGCCACCGGTCTCGACGCCGACGCGACGGATGCAGGCGAACGCGTCGTCGCGCATCTGCTGGTACTCGACGTCGCTCAGCGTCTGCGCCGGCGCCACCGTGATCGAGTCGCCCGTGTGCACGCCCATCGGGTCGACGTTCTCGATCGAGCAGATGATCACGCAGTTGTCGGCACGGTCGCGCATGACCTCGAGCTCGAACTCCTTCCACCCGGCGATCGACGACTCGATGAGGATCTCGCCGATCGGGCTGGCCGCCAGCCCGGCAGCGGCGAGCGTGCCGAGCTCCTCAGGCGTGGTGGCGATCCCGGTGCCCCTGCCGCCGAGGATGTAGGCGGGGCGGATGATCACCGGCAGGCCGACGTCGACGGCCACGGCGTGCGCCTCGGCGACGGTGTGGGCGATCCCCGACGCCGGCACGTCGAGGCCGATCTCGATCATCGCCGCCCGGAACCGCGCGCGGTCCTCCGCCGTGGCGATCGCCTCGGCGTCGGCGCCGATCATCTCGGGCGTCCCCGATGCGCCGATCAGCCCGTGACGGTGGAGGTCCATGGCGATGTTCAGCCCGGTCTGCCCACCGAGCGTCGGCAGGACCGCGTCGGGCCGCTCGCGCTCGATGATCTGCGCCAGCACCTCCCAGGTGAGCGGCTCGATGTACGTGCGGTCGGCGAAGTCGGGGTCGGTCATGATCGTCGCCGGGTTCGAGTTGGCCAGCACGACCCGGTAGCCCTCGTCGCGCAGCACCCGGCATGCCTGGGTGCCGGAGTAGTCGAACTCGCACGCCTGGCCGATCACGATCGGCCCCGAGCCGATGACGAGGATCGACGACAGGTCGTCGCGCCGCGGCATCAGCCGACTCCTGCCACGCCGACGTCGGGCATCGGCAGCCCGACCGGCTCGTACCCGGCCATCGAGCCGATGGTGAATTCCTGCGGCCCGCGATGGGCCGCCATGCGGGCGGCGAAGCGGTCGAACAGATAGCGGCTCTCGTGCGGTCCCGGGCCGGCCTCCGGGTGGTGCTGCACGCCGAACGCGTTCGCATCGCGGGCGGCGATGCCTTCGCAGACGCCGTCGTTGAGGTTGACGTGGGTCAGGTCGGCGATGCCGTGGAGCGAGTCGATGTCGACGGCGAAGTTGTGGTTCTGGCTGGTGATCTCGATCGCGCCGGTCGTCAGGTCCTTCACCGGGTGGTTGGCGCCGTGGTGGCCGAACGGCAGCTTGACGGTGCGCCCGCCGAGCGCCCGGCCGAGGAGCTGGTGCCCGAGGCAGATGCCGAAGATCGGGATGCCCGTGCCGAGGAGCGCCTCGACGATCGCGGTTGCGTCCTCCACGCACGCCGGATCACCGGGGCCGTTGGACAGGAAGATGCCGTCGGGATCGCGGGCGACGACGTCGGCAGCCGGGGTCGTCGCCGGGACCACCTCGACGACCCCCAGCCCGTCGAGGCGCCGCAGGATCGTGCGCTTGATGCCGTAGTCGTAGGCGACGACGCGGAACCCGCCGCCCGCCACACCGACCGTGTACGGCTCGGTCGTCGTGACCGTCGCCACCAGGTCGATCCCGTCGGTGCCCGGTTCCGCCTGGGCTGCGGCGAGCAGGGCGGCGTGATCGTCGGCGGGGCCGAACGCACCCGGGATCGCGCCGAGCTCGCGGATCGACCTGGTGAGGCGTCGCGTGTCGACGCCCGAGATGCCGGGGATGCCGTAGGCCTCGAGCATCGACCCGAGCGATGCCTGCGCTCGGCGGTTGCTGGGGCGTCGGCTGAGCTGGCGGACGACGACGCCCCGGCAGAACAGCCGGCGGGCCTCGAAGTCGGTCGCGTTCACGCCGTAGTTGCCGATGTGCGGGTTGGTGAACGTGATGACCTGCCCGGCGTAGCTCGGGTCGGAGAGGATCTCCTGGTAGCCGGTCATCGCCGTGTTGAACACGACCTCTCCTGCGGCCGGCGACGCGCCGGGCGTCGCACCGAACAGCTCACCCTCGAAGACCGACCCGTCGGCGAGGACCAGCACCCCTTCGCGCTCGGTCATCGCGACTCGGGGGCTGCGCCCCCGGACCCCATCGCCGCCCGGCTCACTGGCGTTCGCTCGGTCGGCATGCCCTCGCTCCGCTCGGTCATCGCTGCGCCTCACCGTCGATGACGACCGGGTCGCCGGCGAAGACGGTGTGGCGCACCTTGCCGCGCAGCGTGCGCCCGCCGAACGGCGTGTTGCGACTGCGACTCGCCATCGCACCCGGACGCACCTGCCACGTCGCATCCGGGTCGAACACCGTCAGGTTGGCCGGCCGACCCGGTTCGATCGGGCCACCGTGGCGATCGCCGACGCCGGCGATCTCGGCCGGCTTCCACGACAGCGCGGCGACGACATCGCCGAGCGGCATGTCGAGCTCGGCGAGCGCCACGCCGAGCGCCGTCTCGAGCCCGAGCATGCCCGGGGGCGCGTCCTCGAGCGGGCGCTCCTTGGCGTCGACGGGGTGCGGCGCATGATCCGTGGCGATGGCGTCGATCGTGCCATCGGCGAGGCCGCCGCGGATCGCTGCAACGTCCTCGGCGGTGCGAAGCGGCGGGCTGACCTTGAACACCGGGTCGAAGCTGCGCAGCTCCTCGTCGGTGAGGCTGAAGTGGTGGGGCGCCGCCTCGGCGGTGACGGGCAGGCCGTCGGCCTTGGCCGCGCGCACCAGCTCGACGCTGCGGACCGTCGACAGGTGGAGGAAGTGCACACGGGCACCGGTGAGCCGAGCCAGCTCGACGTCTCGGTGCACCATCAGCTCCTCGGCGATGGCCGGCCAGCCCGGCACCCCGAGCTCGCTGCAGCAGCGACCCTCGTGCATGACCGCGCCAGTGGTCAGCCTGGCGACCTCGCAGTGCTGGGCGAGCACCACGTCGAGGCCGAGCGAGTACTCCATCGCGCGGCGCATCAGAAGCGGATCCTGGACGCCGTTGCCGTCGTCGGTGAAGATCCGCACGCCGGCGCGGGCCAGCTCGGCGAACGGCGCCAGCGTCTCCCCCGCCCGCCGCATCGTGATGCACCCCGATGGCAGCACCTCGCACAGCCCGGCCGAGGCACCCTGGGCGCGCACCAGCTCGACGACGCCCGCCGAGTCGTGCGGTGGGTCGGTGTTCGGCATGGCGACCACGGCGGTGAACCCGCCGAGTGCGGCGGCGCGGCTGCCGCTCTCGATCGTCTCGGATTCCTCCTGCCCGGGCTCGCGCAGGTGGACGTGGAGGTCGACGAAGCCGGGCGACACGACGCAGCCGCCGGCGTCGAGCACGCGATCGCCGTCGAGGCGTTCGCCGACGTCGCAGATGTGCCCGTCCTCGATGAGCACGTCAGCCCGACGCTCACCCGTCCGGTCGAGCAGCCGTCCACCGGCGATGACGACGCTCACGCTTCGACCTCCCGTCCCGAACCGAGCAGCTCGAACAGCACCGCCATCCGCACGGCGACGCCGTTGGTGACCTGCTGCGTGATCATCGAACCGGCGAGCTCGGACGGGTCGACGAGGATCTCGACACCGCGGTTCATCGGCCCCGGGTGCATGACGAGGGCGTGGTCGGCGAGCCGGCGGGCACGCTCGGCCGTCAGCCCGAAGCGGGCGCTGTACTCGCGCAGCGACGGGATCAGCGCCTCACCGGTGCGCTCACGCTGCATTCGCAGGAGGTAGAGCACGTCGACCTTCTCGATCACCGAGTCGAGGTCGTCGGTGGCCGGAGCCGGGCTGACGGGAGGCAGCAGCGTCGCCGGCGCGACGAGCGTGACGTCGGCGCCGAGCGACCGGAAGACTTCGACGTCGCTGCGCGCCACCCGGCTGTGCTTGATGTCGCCGACGACCGCGATGTGGACGCCGTCGAGGCCGCCGCTGCGACCCAGCGCGGCGCGCACGGTGTACGCGTCGAGCAGCGCCTGGGTCGGGTGGGCGTGCCACCCGTCGCCGCCGTTGACGATGCTCGCGGTGGTCCACCGGCTCGCCTGCCACGGCACGCCGCTCGAGCGGTGGCGGATCACGAACGCATCGATGCCCATCGCGGCGACCGTCTCGATCGTGTCGCGCAGGCTCTCGCCCTTGTTGACGCTGGAGTCCTTGACCGTGAACGTCATCACGTCCGCCGACAGCCGCTTGGCAGCGGTCTCGAAGCTCAGCCTGGTGCGCGTGGAGTCTTCGAAGAAGAGGTTGCACACGGTCTTGCCGCGCAGCGCCGGCACCCGCGGGTTGGCCCGCTCGTTGACCTCGACCATGTGGTCGGTGAGGTCGAGCAGGCGCAGCACCCCCTCCTGGCCGAGCTCGCCGATCGATCGGAGGTGCTTCATGGCAACGTTCTCCCCTTCGGTCGGCGAAGCGCCTGGAGGCGCCGCCGTGCCGAACCGGGCCTTCGCCTCCGATCCCGGTGCTTCACCTCGCGCCCTCGCTGATCAGGGACTGGACGATCTCGACGCCGTCGCGCGTCGCCCGCACGTCTTCGGTCGTGCTCGTCGGCAGGTTCTTGCCGACGAAGTCCGGCCGGATCGGCAGCTCTCGGTGGCCTCGGTCGACCATTACGGCGAGCTGCACCGCGGCGGGCCGGCCGTACTCGGCGACCGCGTCGAGGGCGGCGCGCACCGTCCGTCCGGTGTACAGCACGTCGTCGACGAGCACGACGGTCGCGCCATCGATCGGGAACGGGAGGTCGCTGCGCCCAGCCGGCACGACCGGTCGCAGCCCGATGTCGTCGCGATACAGCGAGGCGTCGATGCTGCCCACCGGGACGGCGCGCTCGATCCGCTCGATCTGCGCGCCCAGCGCCTGTGCGAGCCACACGCCGCCGCGCTGCAGACCGACGAGCACCACGCCGCCACCGCCACCGATCCCGTCGAGCCCCCGGTTGCGCTCGACGATCTCGTGCGCCATGCGCGTGGTCGCCCGGCGGACGTCGTCGGCACCGAGCACCTGCTTGCGTGCCAGCGGGTCCCGCGTCGGTTGCTCCACGTCGTGCCATCCTCCGTCCGGGCCTCACGGGACCCGCTTCACGGTCGGGCGCACTGTAGCAACGCCGCCCGCCGCGTTCAGCGGCACTCGGATGTGCCAAGCGGGCCGGTCGCGGCGACAGTCACGTCGGTCAGCTCGAGCGCAGTCTGGCCGCCGACGACGGCCACGTCGGGTCCTTCCCGGTCGGCGACACCTGCGGTCAGGGGCAGGGCACCGACGATCGCCCCGTCGAGCACGAGCACAGCCGACTCGGCGCCGACCACGACAGCGAACGCCACGCCGGCCGACGACGGCGGCGCCCACGGGACCGATTCGGCCTCCACACCGCCCCTCGTCGTGGTCACCGCTCCCCCGCCGACACGGAACGAGCCCAGGGGTGTCGCGCCGCCGTCCTCGCCGACGACGACCTCGAGCTCGGTCGCCGCACCGGCGATCTGCCCGTCGACCCGCCGGCACCACCCGCTCCCGAGGGCGACACCGACGTCGGCCGGTGCCTCGGTCGGCTCGTACCGCGCCGCGCCCGTCGTGACCGTCCATCCCGACGGCACCCCGCTCGACGCCGGCAGTGGCGCGCCGACCTCGCCACCGGACACGACCTGGGCGGCGACGTCGTCGCGCAGGCCGATCACGGCCGTCGAACCGGTGTAGAGCAGCTCGAAGCGCTCGTCGACGTGTTCGGCGAACGGCGTGCTCTCGTCGACCGGGAGGTTGACGTCGAGGTGGTACACGAGCGGCTGCGACTCGTCGAGGTCGTCGCCGAACCACTCCCACGTCCGCGGCAGCACGTACTGCGGTCCGGCACCCGCCAGGTAGATCTCGCCGACCAGGAACGACTTCCAGATGAACCGCGTCGCCGACACCCGCTGGTGGTCGAGGTAGGTCCACGGCGCCATCGTCCAGGCGAGCATCGGGTCACCCGGGGACGTGACGAGGTCGAGCACGGCCTGCTCGGATCGCCCGGCCGGGGAGATCGACGCCTGGCGCTCGGCGGCGAGGCGCTCAAGCGAGGTGAACCGGCTGGCGCGGGCCAGGCCCTCCATCGTGGCCGTCCCGCCGCCCATGTACACGAACGCCACCGTCGCGGCGAGCGGGATCGCAGCTCCGACGGCGAGCCGGCGGCCACGGTCGAGTACAAGGCGCTCGGCGTCCGCAGCGAGCTGGGCGAACGCCAGCCACGTCGGCGCGGCGAGGACCGAGAAGTAGTGACCCGAGTAGCGCTGGCTCATCGCCAGCTCGATCCATGCGGCGACGACCCACGCGCCGGTCGCCAGGCGCACTTGCTGCTGGCGGCGGGTGTACTCGCGCCACCGCACGAACGTCGCTGCGACAAACGCGGCGAGCACGACCAGCGACAGCGGGAAGCCCTGGTAGTAGGCGAACGCCCGATCCCAGCCGAGCCCGAGCTGGGCGGCCAGGCTGCGGCCCGTCGCCGAGCTCGAGTAGCCCGCGTACGTCCACCACCCCGACCAGAACTCCTGCACCGACCCGCGCGCTGCGTAGTAGAGCGGCGCCGCGACCAGGACGGTCACGAGCCCTGCGAGCATCCACCCGGGCACCCGCGGCCACCGTCGCCACGGGGCCCCGTCCACGTGGGCGTGCCGGCGCACCGCGGAGGCCACCGCCAGCGCCATGATCACCATCCCAACCACCGCCGACGACAGGACCGTCTGCACGGCCAGACCGACGAGCACGCCGACGACGAGCGCGCTCAACGTCGAGCGCGAGCGGGTCGCCCAGCACCGCTCGACGACGACGAACCCGAACGCCGCGGCGAGCAGCACGACGCACAGCTGGCGGGCGTACAGCGTTCCCGGGTAGTCGCCCGTGGCAAGCGTGAAGTGGAACGCCACCCCGATGGCGACCGACACCGCCACGGCCCGCCCGGCGCCGGCGATGCGAGCAACGCCGGCGCCGATCGCGCCGAGCACGAGCGCCGCGATGGCCACGAACACGGACAGCACGAGCCACCAGCCACGCGACCCACCGAGCCACGCCGCGGCTTCATAGACGAGCGGCTCGAGCGGGCCCTTGTTGTGGACGCCGTTGGCGTAGTAGCTGCCACCGAACGCACGTGTCCGCTCGACCAGCACGCGCATGTACAGCGGGTCGAAGTTCTGGGCGCGCAGCTCGTTGCCGAACACGGCCGCCAGCAGGAGTGCGGTGAGCACCACCGTCAGTGAGCCGGCCGCCACGGCGGGGACGCGGGAGCGCCACGGCTGCCGGGGCGCCGACGCGCCGGTGGTCGGCTCCGGCGCTGCGGCCCGCCTCGTCGCCAGCTGGTCGATGCCGAGCACTGCGCCGAGCGTCAGCAGCAACGTGCCCCTGGCGATCGGACCGACGAGATGCCGTCCGATCTCGAGGGAGTCGCCTGCGTGGGACACGTAGACGTCGAGGGCGGTGGCGACGAGTCCGACGGCGACCACGACGGCCGACGCACGCGTGCTCCTCCTCCACATCGCCGCGACGACGCCGACGGCGGCGACGGCACCCCAGCCGAGCAGGCCCGCCACCGAGCGCGGTCCGCTCAGCCCGAGCCACGTCGACGGCAGGCGGTCACCGACGCCGAACTGGTCGTAGTCACCGAGGTCGCTGGCGAGGACCTGATCGAGGTCGCGATCGAGGAGGTCGAGCCAGAACCCGGCCCGCACGACGAGCGAGAGCGCCTGGACCCGCTGGCCGGGACCGTCGACCCACGATCGGAACTCGGCCAGCTTCGGGTCGACCAGCATCGCGCTGCCGTCGTCGAAGCTGCTGCGGCCGCGCAGCTCGACGAGCCTGTCCGGCAACGGCATCCCTCGATCGACGAACCACTCGGTGGTCGACTCGTCGAGCAGCACTCGCTGGCCGACGTTGTTGATCGTCGCGTAGCGGTTGCGCCCGGCGACGTCCTGCGCGACAAAGGCGTACGCACCGACCACCACGAGCCCGGCTGCGGCGGAGACCATCCGCCGGCGAACCGGTGGCGTAGCGGCCGACCACCATCGGGACGCGACGAGCAACGTCGGCACGACGACGGCGACGACCGGCACGAGGTTGGAATCGCGGGTGATGAGCCAGACGCCGGTCGCCGCGGTCGCCCACATGACGCGGCGACGGTCGGGCGCCGCAGCGAACCACCACCACCCAGCCAACGTCAACACACCGAGCGACAGCGCCAGCGACTCGCTGAGCACGTGCGTATTCCAGAGGGCGAACCGCGGTTGCGAGGCGACGGACGCGATGCCCACGACTGCGACCGCAGCGGACAGCTTCGACTGCAGCGACCGCACGACGACGACGACGAGCGTCGCGAATGCAGCGACGTACAGCGCGGTTTGCGCCAGCACGACGAGTCGGACGCTGCGACCGAGGGACCAGGCGAGCAGGGGGAAACCGATCGGGCGCTCGTCGAACCAGAACCGTCCGCTGAACGGTCCGCGGCCGGCGACCTCGAGGAACGAGGACGAGTCGGGGAAGAAGATCGGGAACCCGCTCGACCACCCGGCGCCGAGCACGCGCACGACGAACAACGTGGCCACGGCGAGGCCGAGGTGGCGGGCGACGACCGACCACGGCACATCACGACCCGCGCCCCACCAGCGAGCCGACCCCCGCAGCACAGCCCCCACGAGCGGGCGAGACTACGACTCGGCAGGCACGCGGAGGTCGTCGACGAGCGCGGCGAGCACGCCGTTGACGAACCGCCCGCTGTCGTCGGTCGAGAAGCGCTTGGCGAGCTCGACGGCTTCGTCGATCACGACGGCGACCGGGACGTCCGGCCGCTCGGCGAGCTCGTAGGCGCCGACGCGCAGCACGTTGAGGTCGAGCACCGGCATGCGCGAGAGCGCCCACCCCGTCGCCCGTCCGGCGATTGCCGCGTCGAGACGTTCACGGTGCTCCGTCACCCCGTTGACGAGCGATGACGTCATGTCGTCGGGTTCGATCAACTGCAGCGCCAGCGCCTCCGACCCGCTGATCCCCTTCAGCTGCGCCTCGTACAGCAGGTACAGGGCGCGCTCGCGAGCATCCGATCGTCGATCCGGCCGCCGCTGCATTAGAGCGCCATCGAGGATGGTGGATCAGGTGGCGGGGGTGTGGGGGCAGAGGCTCCGCCGGAGCCCCCGCCCGGAGATCGATCCGGCTTCGCCGGTCGATCGCCAGCGATGCTTAGGCGCCGGCCGCAGGCCGGCTCCGACAACTCGCCGAGCCACCTCTGGTTGCGAGCGCGAAACATCAGACGCGGGTGATGTACTCGCCGCTGCGGGTGTCGACCTTGACCCGTTCGCCGGGGTTGACGAACAGGGGCACCTGGATGGTCTTGCCGGTCTCCAGCCGGGCCGGCTTGCGGGCGCCGGAGACGCGATCGCCCTGCACGCCGGGCTCGGTGTCGGCGATGGCGAGCTCGACCGAGGCCGGGATCTCGACCGACACGATCTGATCCTGGAACTGGGCGATCTGGGCGACCATCTGCTCGACGAGGTAGTCGGCGGCGTCACCGAGCGCCGTCGGTGCCACGTTGAGCTGCTCGTAGGTCTGGGTGTTCATGAACACGTAGTCGTCGCCATCGCGGTACAGGAACTGCATGTCGCGCTTGTCGAG
>Ga0136617_10005787_pt1 | contig 11076 bp, 12 predicted proteins | sample AntDrymUQ3222106_2_FD_129672 | JGI IMG/M metagenome (GOLD analysis project Ga0136617, IMG submission 129672) | Polar desert sand microbial communities from Dry Valleys, Antarctica - metaG UQ322 (21.06) | ecosystem: Environmental > Terrestrial > Soil > Desert | place: Antarctica: Dry Valley...
CGTACGCTTGTTTCGCGAATCGGGCAGGTCCTACCTGCCCCTGATCAGGCCCGATGTGAGCCCTCGCGAGGGTCCCAGGTCAAGCCGGGTGACGCACTGACGCACTCACCGCTTGAAACCGCCCTTCATGCTATGGACCGCCGCACCTACCCCGCCACAACCCCCTTCGCCCGATCCAAGAACTCCCGCACTGCCGGGACCTGGGCATGCGGTTGCAGGTGCAAGCAGAGCGCCCGGTGCGGTTCAGCTCCCAGGCGTGAATTCAAGTGCTCGGCCAGGTCGAGCGATTCCATGCCCAGCTCGACGGCGGCGTCCAGGTCGTGCTGCTTGCCGGGCCGGGCTCGCGCTTCGGCCTGCCGGGTCACGAACAGCTGCCGGTCCCGGACAAAGGGGGCGCTGAACTGGGCAATGCCTTCATCGAGCAGGGGAACTGCCTTCTCAGGTTGTCCAAGCTCGAGCATGCACGTTCCGGTGTTCACGGTGATCGCGGTGGCGTCCAGCCAGTACAAATAGGGTAGGTCATCGTCCGGTGTGAGCCGTTCGACGTAACTGCGCGCCTGTGAGATCGCGGCGGTACAGCCCGGCGCGTCGCCCGTAGCGGCACAGGCCTGGGCGCGCCGCAGCTGCAGCTCGGCGAGCTGAGCTGGGGTTGCCTTGCCCCGTGTTCCGGCCAATGCCGTGTCGACGAATGTCACCGCCTCTACAGGTTGCCCCTGGTTGATGGCCTGGTACGCCAGGTTGGCGAGGATATGGGCGCCAAAGGGCCGGTCATCGGCGGTGTGGGCGGCGCGCAGACCTGCGATGTAGTAGCGCTGCGCCAGCCCGTGCTCGCCCGCATCAAACGCCGACCAGCCACACAGCTGTCCCAGCTCAGCTAACATGATGTACAGCGCTCGGCCTGTGTGCTCACTGTAGGACGCCTGGTCGAGCAGTCCCGCGACCCACGCGAACGTTTGCTGGGCCATCGCCAGCACGCTGCCGCCCCCGGCTACGTCGTCCATCTGCCGCAGTTCCCCAGCCATGGCCCTCAGCCGCGTGACCAGCTCACCCGACACCCGCTGCCCGCTCAGCCCCGACCCCAGCATCTCCGGCATCTCCGGCTCACGCACCAGCCACTGGTGTGCCGGTGCGGTCAACGTCGCACCGGTCAAGAACAAGAAGCCTCGGCGCTTCACCCGAACACCACCGCTCAGGACGACGACTGCTTCGACGGTACCCCGGTGGTTCCAGGGGGCGACGAGTATTGGATCATGCGCGGGGTCGTTGGCGAGGTCGTGCTCAGGCTGCGGGGTGGGCCCCGCACCGTTGGACTGCTCAGCTGGCAGCGCGAGCACTCCGTTCGATGCTGGCGACAGGAGATCAGCAGCCGCTGATTCGGCGGCTGTCAACTGTCGTTTCTTCCCCGGCATGTCGAACCACAGCAGTTCGGGCGGGATGCGCAGCACGCGGGTCCAGTGCCGCAAGGTGTCCAGGTGCTGGGTGGGTGGGCCGTTTTCGAACCGGCTGACATGGGGTTGGCGTAGGCCTACCCACTGGCCGAGCAGGGTTTGGGAGATGCCGTGGGGGCCATAGACCGCGTGGTGGTAAGGGTGGGTGCGGTAGGCCCGGGCTACCCAGCCCATGTGCTGAGCGGCGAAGGCCTCACGGAACTGCTCAGTCTGCCAGAACTCGGGCGGCACCTCGGGCGGGGCGATGAGCTTGTCGCGGGAAAGCCGCTCGCAGCTGGCGCACTGGTGTCCGCTGTTATCTTTTGCTAAGCGGGTGCCGCAATGGCAGTAGTACTGCCATGGTTGCTTCGATGTCATCGCTTTCCCTCCGGGATACACCAATTGCGGAGAGTGTAATGGGGGTCTCATTATCCATGATTCGGGGGTGCGAGGAGCGAGGCGAGCCTCGCCTTGGGATCAAGTATGTGCTCCATACGGGGCCTGGTATGTGGTCATGCATGATCGCCCGGTTTAGTGATCTTTAAGGCCCCAGGGCCGGGATGTCGGGCACTCGGATGCGGTGAGGGTCTGCTGGCCAGCTCCGAAGTGATGTACGTCTGCTACGCAGGAGGAGCACTTGACTAGCAGCACTGCTCGATCCGGACCGCTGCCGGTGTATTCGCCCCGGCCCTGGGTGCTGCCCAGCACCGGCGAGATGAGCATGAAATGAATGCCAATAACAAGCTGCTCAACGAGTCGAATCGTCATGGTCAAGCACTCAAGCTGTTGACTACGGCATGGGTGGCGACCCCTTTTAGTTGCGGTCCTCAAAGTGCCGATGGTGCTACATCATGACAACCCGCTGCAGTCTCACCGTTAAAGCTCAAGGCCCGGAGGCCCGCGCGACCTTCTATATAGAAGCGTGTAGGGGCAAGGTCTGGATTACTGCTTACGACTGCCCGCATGTCTGTGTGGCCATCCTTGAGCCCGGGCAAGCTGACAGCTTGGTTGACATGATCAACCAGACCACTAAAGAAGCACGCGGGTATCGGTCATGAGTTACGGCACTGCTGCTCCGGCTTACCGGCCCACCGCCTGGGCGTACCTTGCCTCGGGCGATTGCACGATCAGATGGCAGCGCGGCGATACCGTCGCCTATATACTCCCAGGCGAGGAGCTAAAGACCTACCCGGATGAGGCACTGAGGGTAACGGTACTCGACACCATCCCCGTACCATCTACAGGCTGGACTGATATTGCACAAGTCCGACTTGTGGCCGATAGCTGGATTAAAGGCAAGCGCAAGCGCTGCCAGACGTGCCGGCGGGTGTACTCGTGATTCTTCCACGCTTACATGACGATCTTATTCTGGTAGCTACCAGACCGGCTATTAACTGTGCTGGCTTGTTCGTTGTCTCTACACTTACCAGGTGGAGAGCCCAGAGTGTTTTACATGACTCAGTAGTAGAGGTTGAACGCATGGTTACTAATGCGGTCAAGCAAACTGGCAGGATGGTAGAACTACCACGTCCCACACTTCAATAGCTATACTGCGCTGTAGCCTGATGAGACGCACGGTAATGAAGTTCAGGCGTGAGACGTCCGTCAAGATCGAACGTCCTCAACTATACCGGAAATCATCGCACCGGCCGTCCGCTTCGTGGTCGATGGTGAAACATGATGGCACTAGAGACGTAGCAGGATGAGCAACAGTCGGATCATTCCCTTATTCCCTCTTACGATCCCTAGCCTTCTGTTGCCAGTGACGCCACCAAAAGGACTCCGGGGCGATGTCGGAATTGAGCTCGAAGTAGCGATGTTTCATCAGATGCTGCAAAATGTGCCGCAGCTTTGGCTCGGCCACATCCAGCTGTGACCATACCTGACTCAGGTCGATTCGCAGCAGCGCCTCATACAGTGCTTTGTTAGGCAAGCTCAGCTCCTCATCCTCTTCGGTCACACAGAAGATCCGCAACTTCTGCAGGCCGTAGTCGAAACAGATGAGCTGTTCGTAGAGCTTGAATGGCTCGTCAAGACGGTCACGCTGATCGGACTCTAATAGCCAGTCGCTTTCATCCAGTTCCTTCTCAGTGAACTTCTGCGGCGTATATTCTTCAAGCGACTTGTCGAGGAGCCTTTTGAGCTCGGCAAGTTTCTCTTCAAGCTGTGCTTCAAGGGTGTTCCTTGTGAGCTCTGGATCGTGGCCGGCCAGTTCTAGGAAGCCACCTGCTATGCCGGCTTGGTGTTCACGGAACTCGCTGAGGCTTGTGCCAAGGCCCCATTCGCGCCATGTGTCAGCTTGGTTGGCAGGGATCTCGATGGGCAACTGTTGCCATCCTTGGATGAGCAGGCGTGAGTAGCCGTAAAGGGCACCGAAATCTATCAAGTCTGGTACTTGCGCTGAGCGATTCCTATACCACCTTTCCCATGCCTCCCTTATGGGGAAAGCGTTCACAATTTGCTCCCTAGCATTGTGCCACACCTGAACTAGGCGCCACGTTTCCTTGCCCATCAACTCTTGATGGGTTACGTTCCACTCGCTAATCGGGTACTCGCTCTGGGGCTGCATCAGACATCTTCCTTGGGTTGCTTCCCATTATTCTATAACCACACTTTATCTACTTTGAGCCGGGCTTTGGCGAGCCGAATTTCGTCATAGCTGGTAAGGAACTCATACTTGTCGGTATTCGGCTTCCGCCTGAATACCGTCACCTCTACATGGTCAAGCTCCATACCAACGACCCTGACCTTGACGATACCACTGCCGCTCTTGTATTGGTAAACGTCATTGCCTGTAAGGAACGCGACTCGACAACCCGCTTCGTACATCTCAAGTGAAGTCGCGTTCGCCCCCACCAATTTGGTAGATGTTACCACCTCGCCTTTAGCGGGATCACCTCTAGGCTGGCCTACTTCCGACAATGGATGCCCAATGATATGCTTGCAATAATGATCTTTGCGGTAATCGGACAGTTGATCGTAGGGAACATCACTGAGGGCTTGGGCGGGTCTGAGCCTCCGAAGTGTCCCTGGCAAATTTTGTTGCTTGGTCACGCTCTTCGACGGTTTTTGACCACGCTCGCAACGCTGGCATTGCTCGGTGGGTACCCACGGGCCAGTCTTCATATAGTAACTAATTTTGAAATTTCTGGGAATACGAATAATGCGGTTGCAACTGGAGCAACGGGATTTCTCCTCCTGTTGGGACTTCCTCCACTTCCGGCAGTCGTGACATGCCCTCGGCAGGCTCTGGCCCTTGTTAGCCCATACCTCGGGTGGCGCGTCATAGTATGTAGACCTGAATCCGTTCGGGCAGCCCTTGCATTGGCACTCGTATAGATGCTGCACACCTTGAGTCACATGATCACCTCTGCATTAATTCGCATCTTTCCCGTTGATCCTCAAGCCATAATTCACACGTTCTTCAATTTGTCGAGAATACGTTGAAGCCACGACCTCTTGGCTGGAGCTACGTGTGCCTTAACTGAAGTCACACGTGCTTTGGTCGGAGCTACACGTACTGCTGGCTGCGCAGAAGTCGAGGCCTTGATCTTCTCAGGAGCCCACCATTCGCCAAGGTGCGCGAGGCGCCAGGTTGTCTCCCCTTCCTTCGTCTCACGGCTCGGTACCGGTCGCGCGGTATAGGTTACTCCTGGTCGAAGACGGATTGGGGAGTCATCTTGGCTCACCATCCCGGTGTGACCATGCTTGGTGTCGCACCAGTTGACGCCGCCAACTTCGTTCGCTGTGAGTTGCACGGTCGTACCGCCCACCAGAGTTTGAAGTTGCTCGCGCACACATCTGACGGGAAGATCGCCAGGCAGCCGGGACCACGAAATGGATGTAAGATTTGGTTGCCGTTGCCCTCTAAACAGCTCACCAAATCGATTTGCCTTGCCATTGATCCGGCAAAATAGCTTCCACAAGTCACCGATGGCTGCGCCCGCCTTCTTCAGCTTACGGGCATCAATACCCACTAGACCGCACCAACGTTCAAACTCGAAGTCATCCAAATCATCCAGCCGGTACACCTTGCTGCCAAATAAGCTTGCAGATGATACGGCAGCTGCATTAACAATCGATTCAAAAAGAGCAATATCTTCGTGGGTAAAACCAGACCATATATCAATCTCATGTGGCAACTCGACGTGACTACTATGATAATCAAAGAAAAAGTCGTGTTGTGCACGTAATGTAACCAATGGCGTGTTACTGAGTGCCGTTGCTACCAGCCAGAACATTAATTCGGGAAGGTCACAGTTTTCTTCGAAGCGGCGCTGGAGCTGCACTGTGTATGCGAGATCGGCCCTGCCAATCCACTGATCCATCTGCGTACCAAGCTTTGTGAGCGATCCGTCCTCGACAAGCCCAAGCTCTTCTAGAACATCGATTTGCTCGAAAAGATTCTCCATGCGATCGGCGTCAGTATCGAGGTGCGATGGGAGCTGTAGGCTGGCGACCCAAGTGTCAAGATTTTCCCAGTCTTGCGTACATGCGTAATAGGCCAACGGCATGAGGGGGGCGCTGACCATCGGGAAGCGAATTGGCTCGTAACACAGTGCGCCAGCGTTGAGTTCTTGGTCATCGAGCTCGGCATAATCTGCACCGACCTCGTAACTGATGTAGGCGATACCTGGCCGACGGCGACCAACACGACCGATTCTCTGCAGAAGTGAGTTGACGCCCAATGGCGCAATAACAGGGAAGGTAACATCACCGATGGTTTCCTGATCGTACCCACTATCCATTGTGACCACGTAATCTAATGTTGGAAAGGTGACGCCCATCTCAACCACGCTAGTGGCTAAGATGATATAGTTATGTCCTGCAGATTCGATCTCCGCAAGTCGTGCACTGAACTCCTTGCTCCGGCGAGCGTCACGGACGACTTCACTCGCAAGATGGAGCACGGGCAGTGCCGGATGGGCTTTACGAACGACGTCTGCTATACGTTGTACGTCACTTTGACTGCCGGAGAAAGAGTTGACAACGATGAGCATGCCGTGCGATCGACCGGGTTCCACGACCGCCCGAGTAACCTCGGTTGCGTTCCGATACTGGTCAGGTTGCGGGAAGAAAGTACTGGCTAAGTTAGGCTTAACGAGCGTACTTCTCAGCAAATCAGGAAGTGCCTCCTCCACGGGCAGCAAAAGGTTGTGCTTCCAAATCGTATAGCGTTGCTGGTCGGCGCGGATGATATTGGCTATCCTTAAACTTTTGCTGAGATTGGCTGTGTCAACAGTCGCTGACATGTAGTCGACCGTCACACCGGCGCGCCTGGTCAAAGCGATACCAAGCTCGACCTCCGGGTTCTGTTCGACCGTAACGTGCGCTTCATCAATTATGACTCGGTCACGTAGAGGACTGAGTTCACCACGTTTGGCCATCAGGCCAAATATTCCTGTCGTAACAAACTTGATCGGGGCATCGGGATAAACGTTGCCGGAAGCGGAACTGATACAGCCAAATAAAGGAGGTAGTTGTCGCTGCCGTTCGCTAGAGAGATACTCTTGCCATAATGAGTTCATAAATTTCATCTGGTCAACAGCGATTGGGATACGTGGTTCGACAACCCAGACTCGTGGCTGCGGATCGGCATGTTGACCGATCTGCTGCATGAGGCGTATGAAGACGTGTAAGGGGACAGCGACAGTCTTTCCTAACCCAGTGGCCGCGACTAAGAAGAAGGGCTGTCGATCAATATCCTTCAAGTAGTCAACGATACTTAGGTTGTCGCGGTCAATGACATAGCGTAGGAACTCGATGACTTTCATCAGGTGTACTGTTTTTGAGCCAAGCGGGAATCGACTGTTGGGCGGTCGTTCATAGAACGGTAAGTTTGTTGGCAATTGTTACCTCTCCTAGATACTTCTAACGCTGCAAGCGTCTCGAACAAATTAAGTATCGACCCATCACGGACACTGCTTATCAGTATTGCCCACACTCCTTACTTCTCTTCGGTGCCCACAGCCCTTTTGATGGGGAAAGTTGTCAAATCACCAGCACACTTCGTCCTTGCCTCAACTCCCAGATGGGAAGCCCATTGCAACCCATAACTTAACCCCTGGGTCAGATGATGGAACTCGAGGGTAATTTCGCTGACCGGATCGAGAGTCAAAAGATCATCAAGGGGTGTGAAGTCATCAAGAACTCGCGACGGAATACCGTTGAGCCGCCAGATGAGACTTGGTCGCCATGCCACGCCGAACCTCACGCGTACGGTAAAGTGCTCGCAACGCCGATACGGAATGAGCACGTAGTACGGACGCATTGAAGCACGTGGGTAGGCGACGAACCGGATACCGTACTCATGGCGCTGGCCAAGGTTCAGCGGGTGAGGTAACCGGACGACGAAGCGCGCATGACCGCGTGCTTCCCGATGCTCCTCGACAATCTCTCCACCATAGATCATCTCGGCAACGATGCGATCGTTGGACTGGAGGGTAGCATCCTTAGGTGCGCTGAAACTCACCACGATCTCATCAAGTTGATCTACGACCGCGACGATCCGCCGCTCTTCCGTGAGTTGGGCAGGGTCGAGATCCATGCGGAGCATTGCGCTCATAGACTCAACATACCAACCACTTGGGGCATTTGGATTGTTATCGAACTGACCGTTTTGCTGATCGTCAACGTACTGACTGAGGAGCTGAAATGCCTGATCGATACGACGTCGAGCAGTCCGAGGATCGCGGTCGAAGTGGCTAGCGAGCCAGTCTATGCGCTGGTTCAGATACTTACCCTCAGCTTCCTGGTGAAGCGCCAGCGCAGCCAATGCAGCCAGTCGCAGGTCGTCGGGGAGTTGCCCACACAGATCAGTGAGGTACAAAACGAGTTTGCGGCGCACCGCCGCAGGAGTGTCCGAACCGAGGATACCGGCCGCCTGCCAGAGCCCAGGACCAACTCGAGTATGCAGGTCGTCGGCAACCAGGCCACGTCCACGGCGCAGCTCGGCCAGTTCGGCAACGATCTTGGAGCCACCCATGTAGCCTCCCATGTGCTGGCCTAGAGCCGCTCTATGCCATCTTGAGTACCTACAGTATCGCCGCAACGAGCAGCATGTTACAGGGACAGAGGCAGTAGTGAAATGACAACCCGTGGACACAGTTGACAAAAGTTGGACAGACCGGTGTAGCACAGTCATCACCGGGCTCGATATCCTGAGACGTAGAAAAACAATGAAGTTGTGAGCGCCCGGTAGGAGTCTTAGGTCATGCCAGCAGCAGGACGTCAGCGAGCAGTGGCCGCAACCGGCGAACTACTTCGACAACTAATGAAGCTCCACTCAAGTTACAGGAGACAATGGGAATCCGCAGGTCGGAGATTCCGGTCTAATGAGCCGTCTCACGCTGCAATTGCTCAACTAATTGCGGAATATCTCTGGGAGATCGGAGAGCGGCCAGATTCCGAAACGGATCTCCCGCGTAGATTGCGAGATCGTATCCGGCGGGCGCTTCGTGGTGAGCAAATCTCCGGTGAGACGCTTAACTGGTTCATCGGTGCGTTTGACATGAGTGACGAAGACTCAACCAAGTTATGGGCAGCGTTCTCAGGTGATGACGCGACTAGTATGATCGAAGGTATTACCGACACGGTATATATTCCCCGCCCGATGGCGAAAAGACAATGGCATCGAACAATTACCTTGTTCGAGAAGTATTACTTTGCCCGTGATCGCTCATATTTTAGACGGCATACGCTGCAAATCATCCAGGCGATCGAGGACGGCGTGGATAGTTACTTGTACAACCACGAACCTTACGCAACACACATTCGTGTCTTATATGGCGGTAAACTCGGAACCCATTACGAGTACGGCGATGGCCTTGTGAGCGATGACATAATGCTGGGGCGCGCCTTACGGACCGGGCAGCGAATCGCCGTCGAGTACGAAACTTCCTACGGGGCGAGCGCGAACTTCCCGACTGAGGTAAGGCGTGCTGTCCGTGCACGCGTGGAGAACTTGGACTTTGCGATCCAATTTGATCAAGAAAATCCGCCGACAACGCTTTGGTTCTCTGTGTGGTCGGATCACTATCTTGGCGATCCTGTCCGTAAAGAGCCGCTCACTCTCGACGCACACGGTGCCGCGCACCGTTTTGTTGCGTTCGCACAGCAGACAGTTCTGGGGTTTAGCTGGCAGTGGTGATAGTTGCCCCGAGACGGATCAACAGCGTGCCCACGCCGTTATGGCGCACTTATGGCGCGCGCTATAAGTGCGCCAAGACACTGGTTGCCTGACTCCTCGTAGGCGCCGACACCCGACGCCCTCAAGAGGAAGGAGGCCAAGCATGGAATCGCACTGGATCATCGCGCTGCTCCTGATGGTCCTGGTGTGACGGGCGGAGGCGGGCCGGTTAGCAGCCACACGCCCGCCCCCACCGTCCACCAGCACCTCAACAGGCAACTGAGGTACCGGCCCTAGCGTACCGACCTCGTCTAGATGTAGATGTCGAGTGCGCCGGAAGGAGGCCTCCCCCGGCTCGCGCGGATACACCTGCGCGAGCCGGGCACCCCCTTCCTCCACTGGTCAGGTCGGTGCCCTTCATCCCCAACAGCGCTCACACCCACTGCTGGTGTCGATCAAATCAACAGAAGGGACAGACCCATCATGCCCAACCTCCCCACCCGCCTCCGCGACGCCGCCGAGGCCTTCAGCAGCCGCAGCCCCGACCTGTACGGCAGTCGTCCGCCAGCCCGTGTGGTCCGTGCTACCCGCGAGGGTGTCGCCGTCGAGCAGGGCCGCGGTCTCGTCCAGGCCGCCCGCGTGCAGGCCGTGCACTACGTGGCCCACACCGCCGCCCGCGCCGTTGAAGACCTGACCGACATGGAAGCGCTGGCCATCCAGCGCAACCCGCTGGCCGAGCCCCGGCTGCGAGCCGTCAACGACACGGCCGCGGCCACCTTGGCACACATTGTGGCCGACACGGGCAGGTCGTGATGGAAGCGCTGTTCATGGTCCTGCTGGTGCTAGGCATCGTCGCCGGGCTCCTCTGGCTGGGCTACGCCTTCGCCCTGGCCGTGCTCGCTGAAGACCGGGCTCAGCTAGCCGAGCAACGCCAGGCCCTCGACGTCGAGTGGCAGGCCCTGGAGAACAGCCGCCGGGTCAACGACGTCTTCTTTCAGGCCCGGCAGGCCATGCGCGAAGCCGAACGGGAGCGGCGGCCCCGGCCCTGAGCACAGCGCCTGGCCACCGGCGAGCCGCGTGAGTGTGCTCGTGCGGTGGCCGGTGGCGCCCCTCGTCCACCACAACCCCCATGTCAGAAAGGACAAGTGATCCATGCCCCGACGTCAACGCAAGCAGCTGGTCGGGCGACGGGAAGACCGTGAACGGCGCGAGCGAGAGCGCGAGATGGAAGTGCTGGCGGTGGCATTGCGCCGCGAGTGGCGCTGGCTGGCCCGCCCGGTAGGGAGGCGCGAGGCAGCGTGAGCGAGGCGAAGCCGCCGCTGCCAGGCCGGATCGTCGGCTACGCCGTCGCCGTCGTGGTGGTCGCGGCCAGCGCTCGGGCAGTCTGGGAGCTGCTCAAGCCGATGCTGCCGGTGCTGCTTGTCCTGGTGGCGCTGGTGGGCATCTTCTGGCTGGTTGTCGGGCGGTTGCGGCTGTGACGAGCTCGCCCGCAGGAGTTGCAACGGAGCCAGCGTCAAGCGC
>Ga0136617_10005788_pt1 | contig 11075 bp, 11 predicted proteins | sample AntDrymUQ3222106_2_FD_129672 | JGI IMG/M metagenome (GOLD analysis project Ga0136617, IMG submission 129672) | Polar desert sand microbial communities from Dry Valleys, Antarctica - metaG UQ322 (21.06) | ecosystem: Environmental > Terrestrial > Soil > Desert | place: Antarctica: Dry Valley...
CCTGTGGCTGGAGCGCTACAACACACAGAGGCACCAGGCCCACGAACACAGGGAGGACGGCCGGCACAGCCCTTCGGATGTCCTCGGTTCGGTGCGGGTCGTCCGCCACCACCCCGTGGACCTCGGACGCGCGTTCTTCTCGAGCAGGTTCACGAGGACGCTCGACGCCTCCGGGTACGCGCGCATAAAGCACTGGCGGATCTACGCCGAAGAAGGGCTCGCCCGCTGCGAGGTAGCCTTGTGGCTCGGCAATGACGGCCTCGTCGTCGAGTACGCGGGCCAGACCCTCTCGCGCTACGACGTCTCGCTCTCATCCGGTGCCGCGAAGCTCAAGGACGTGACGAACCCAAAGCTCTTCGTCACCAAGTACCGAACGCCCCAGCTCAGGCTCTTCGGGCTCGAAGACGCGCTCGGCGAGAGCGGCTGGCTCAAAGCGCTCAGGCTAGAGGAATATGCCGCTCGCACCCGACAGCGTCCTCAAGCCCTGCAGCAAGTGCTGTTCTCTTACCTGGACGCCATCTAACATCTAGAAGCCGAGCTTTCCGCCAACGGTGGCTCCGCCTATACGTTGCAGGGTTATTGGCGAGGTCTCCTCTAGCTTGGGGTTTTTCTTCTTCAGTTGTCTTTCGTAGTTACTCTGGATTTGCCTAGTCGGTGAAGAACTCTTGCTAACTATCCCGTCCAACTCTTCCGCTATGCCATCGCGTATAGCCCGGTAGAGTCTATCAAACTCGTAATCACTGGGCGGTTCGTCTTCCAACTCGTCTATGACGCTATGCCAGAAACCGATGAACAGAGCCGCTTCTATCTCGTTGCGGTTGGCGAGCATTTGTACGCTTGCGAACACGTCCTCAACATTCAAGCTCCAGTAGGGATTCTCTCCCCTGATGCCCTTTTGGAAGGTCAGCCCCCCTATTACAACCCCTAATGCCCTTCTAAGACGTACAGCTTCTACTCCCACAAGATCGACGTATCGTCCGGTAGAAGTCAGGTCGTAGATCTTTTGCGTCATCTCAGAGGTTATGGGTACCTCTGCGTCCCGTGAAGCACCAGCACCTAGCAAGACCGCAGTCCTCATCGTCGATCTCCCCAATCGTGTCAGGAATTTCTAAGCTACGCGCTCGACGCAGCCCGGCTCATCGTTCGAGGGGCTATTGACCCTCCGGCTCACCGGGTAGGCTTCCATGTCCTCACCGGGATACGGCGCCAGAAGGGACAATAGTTGGTCCGGTTCCCGGACCTCGGGGTCGAGCCAGAGGTCGTAGACCTCGGGTGACAGGATGACCGGCATCCTGTGATGTATCTCTTGCAAGAAGTCATTGGTGCCGGTAGTGAGGATGGTACAGGACTGTATCCCCTCTCCGTTGCGACTCCAACTCTCCCACAGCCCGGCGAAGGCGAAGGGCCGCCCGCTCTTCGTCCGGATATAGTACGGTTGCTTGCCGCCATTCTCCTTCCGCCACTCGTAGAAGCCGTCCGTTGGTATGAGGCAGCGGCGCTGCTTGAACGCTTTCTTGAAAGAGGGCTTCTCGGCGACGGTCTCGGAACGGGCGCTGATCATACGGGCACCGATCCCGGGATCGTCGGCCCATGCGAGGATAAGCCCCCACCTCGACATCTCCAACCGGCGTCCCTCACCGCTTTCCACAACCGTCGCCACTTCCTGCGTCGGCGCCACGTTATAGCTCGGCCGCAAGTCCGGCAGCGGTCCATCGAAGCCAAAACTCTTCAGCTAACTCCCCGAGCGGTGTTGCGAGCGTATATCTGCCGCACATCCCTGAACTTCCAGATCTTTGAACCTCTCCAGAACAATTGTACGTGGCAAAGCGCGCCCTCCCACCCCCAATCACACAAACGCCAGCGGTCTCCGATGGCAACGGATAGTAAAGCGGAGACGTACAAGAAGATAAGGTGTACAAAGAGGGAGAGAAAACAGGCAACGGAGCTTCGGATCTCTTGCTCCGTAGTCCGGCCGCTATCTTCAATGTGCTAAGTGAAATAAAGGGGCAGGCTTGAGCTGGACAGTACCTTTGGGACGCGAGACATTCGCCGGACGCGTGGCGCGGCTCGTACCCGTGCTCGCCCTCGTAGCGCTCCTGGTAGCCTGCGGCGGCCCCGAGGAAGAAGGTGCTGGCAATACCCCTGGCGCGGCCGCGCAACCAGTCGAGGAGACCCCGGTCACGGAGCCGGCGCGGAGCGTCGCTAGAGACGCGGCGGCAAGCATAGACGAAGCATCTATTCAGGCGAGCCTGGCCCACCTGACGGGCGTCTCCCCCGCTCCTCTGGCGGGTGGTGAGATTACTATAGCCGAGCGCGGGAGCGAGGAGGGAAGAGGAGCGGCGGCCCGGTACATGAAGGAGTCCTTCGAGGCGGCGGGTGTCCCCGCACGTGTTATCGAGTTCAGCATCGACGACAGGCGCGGCTTCAACGTGGAGGCTACTCTACAAGGGACGCTGGAAGAGGCCGGGGGCGGAAAGCATCTTTGGGTGACCGCGCATCTCGACTCCGCTTACAACGCCGGGGCGAGCGATGACGCAAGCGGTCTGGTCTCGCTTCTGGAGATTGCGAAGGCGCTCAGGCAATTAGAGCCGAAGCACACGGTCCACTTCGTGGCGTATGACCTGGAGGAAATCGGGCTGTACGGGAGCCGCCACTATGTGCGGAGCGTCGTGAGCGACATCGGCCGGCGAGAAGGCGAGGGGGCGATCCTCGGGAACATCAACAGCGACATGGTCGGCTACGACGAAGGCCGCTTCGAGGCTGTGATGGGCTCGTGCAACCAGTCCGGCCTCCTCGACGAAGCCGTTCTGCAAGCCCTGCAAATCATAGACTCGCCGCTGAACCTCACCGACGACTGCCTGGCCCGCTCCGATCACCAGAACTTCTGGGACGCCGGCTACCCCGCGCTGATACTCACCGACGGCACGAAGTACGACTCTTACCCCTGGTACCACAAGTCCGGCGACACGGTAGACAAGCTAAACATCTCTTACCTGCAAGCCATGATCCAACTAACCGCAGCCTCGACTGTACTGCTCGCCAAACACCCCCAGTAATCGGCCGCAGCGGCTACGCTGCATGTATCCGCGCCTCCCGTAAACCGGATCGATTTGCCTCCAGAGCCGTACTCAATGGTCAGGCCATGAGCGCTGCCAACTCCGCGCCCGTTGGCATGCCAACGCCTGTTCCAAGGGTTCGTACGGTACCACGCCGTTAAGCCCCTCCACTCACCTCACCCAAAACTGCCGGGGAGGCCCGAGGCTTCTCCGATATATTCGTGTCCTTCTAACCGGAGCCGTTGTTCTTGACTCGAACAAAAGTCAAGTATAAACTGTTACACACAGGTTAAAGGGAGAGGCGAGGGAAAGGAGGATGAGTGGGTTCCTGGTTTTGGGTACTGTTGGCGGTCGGGGTTTTGTGGTTGTTGCAGATAGCGGGCACGCACGTGCAGATGTCGCATTACCGGAGCGTTTTGGGTGGGATCACGCGTGAGGGGGGCAAGGGTTACGTCGGCGCGGGGAACGCCAAGGCCCGATTTGGGAAGGGGGTGATCCTGATCCTGGTCTGCGACGAGGATGGTGTGGTAAGTCGGGCTGTGAGGATGCGTGGGATGACCGTCTTCGCCAGGTTTCAGGAGGCGCCGGAGTTGGTGGGCCTGTCGCTGGACGAGATGCGGGATGGGGAGCGAAAAAGGCCGTACGAGAAGGCCACCATGCTCGCCGCCCGGCGGGCCGTGGAGCAGATTGACCGGATTCAGTCGGAGAAAGCGGGGGTTATTGTGAGTTAGCAGGACGCATTGAGGCTTTGGGGAAAGGTCGTTAAGTGGAGGAGGATTTTATGCAAGGCATGTTCATCGCGCTGCTCCAAGAGGGGCAGACCGCGGATGCCGGGGGGTTCTTCGGAACATTGGGGAGGGCCGCCGAGTGGTTTATCGGGCTGTTTCAGGCCGGCGCGGACACGTTCGTGGGATTTGTCACGGGAATCATACCGCTCCTGATCGTGCTGTTAACCGCGTTCTATACGTTGACCAACTTGATCGGGCAGGATCGGGTGCAGACGGTGGCTCGCTTCGCCGCGGGCAACATCGTTACGCGGTACACGCTGTTGCCGCTCCTGGCGGTCTTTTTCCTGACGAACCCGATGGCGTACACCTTCGGGACGTTCCTGGATGAGAAGTACAAGCCGGCGTTCTACGACTCGGCGGTCTCTTTCGTGCATCCGCCTCTGGGGCTGTTCCCGCACGTCAACCCGGCGGAGCTCTTCGTCTGGCTGGGCGTCGCCACCGGCATCCAGAGCCTTGGTCTGCCGCTCGGGGATCTGGCGGTCAGGTACATCATGGCGGGGCTCGTCGTGATCTTCCTGCGCGGGATCATCACGCAATACATAACTATGTTCCTGGCCCGGCGCCAGGGCGTCGAGCTGTAGGGGGCGGCCGTGCAGAACAGAGAATTCAGGGCCGTGAAGATAGAGCGCGGTCCCCAGGGTTGGGGCGGGCCGCTGGTCATCCAGCCTACCGCGGAGAAGGACAAGATCGTCGCGGTCACCGGCGGGGGTATCCCAGAGTTGGCTTACAGGCTGGCGGAGATGACGGGCGCGGAGGCGGTGGACGGCTTCCGGGCGCCGCCGCCCGAGAGCGAGGTCGCTGCGGTGGTTATAGACTGCGGCGGGACGGCCCGCTGCGGCGTCTACCCGCGCAAGCGCATCCCGACGATCAACCTGACCCCCGTGGGAGCGTCCGGACCGCTGGCGCAGTTCATCACGGAGGACATCTACGTCTCCGGCGTGCGCCCGAACGACATCAACCCGGCCGACGGAGAAGGGGCCGCCGCAGCGACCGCCGGCGACGGGCAGGGCGCCCGGACGAGCCCGTTTAACGCCGCGAGCTCGGGGGCGGGCCCCACGGCGGGTGCCACGGTGGGCGCTGAATCGGTGAGCGCCGAGGCGACGCGCCCCGACGGAGGCGGCGGTATCACCGGCTTCATTGCCCGGTTCGGGAGGGCTATCGGCGGCGTGGTTGGGATTCTGTTCCAGAGCGGGCGTCAGGCCATAGATACGGTGATAAGGAACGTCTTGCCTTTCATGGCCTTCGTCACCCTACTCATCGGTCTCATCAGCGCCTCGGGGTTGGGCAACCTGATCGCCAATACCCTCGCGCCGCTCGCGGGCAGCCTGGCGGGGCTGCTGGTCCTCTCGGTGATCGTGGGGTTACCGTTCCTCTCGCCGGTCCTGGGGCCGGGGGCCGTCATCGCCCAGGTCGTCGGGGTGTTGATCGGGGACCAGATTGCCCGGGGGGCCATAGACCCGCAGTTCGCCTTGCCGGCGCTCTTCGCCTACAACGTGCAGGTCGGCTGCGACTTCGTGCCCGTGGGGCTGGCTTTAGGCGAAGCGAAGCCGAAGACCATCGAGATCGGGGTCCCGGCGGTGCTCTTTAGCCGCCAAATCACTGGTCCCCTGGCCGTGATCATCGGCTTCCTGTTCAGCATCGGGCTCTACTCCTAGAAAGGAGGACGCGCATGGAGACCATCTACCTCACCGAGTTCACGGAGCTGGGCCCCGAGGTGCCGGAGTTCCTCGACATGGGGCTTCTCGTCCTCTTCAAGGCCGGCGCCCCGCCGGAGCTGGCCGAGATGTCCGCCATGCACGAGCCCGAGTCCTTTCGGGAAGAGCCGCCGCGGGCCGGAGACATGCTGATCATCGGCTCCCGGGAGCTACGCATAACGGCCATCGGGGAGAAGGCCTGGAAGAACGTCCGGGAGCTGGGGCACGTCGTGCTCAAGTTCAACGGGCAAGACCAAACGGAGTTGCCCGGCGAGATCTACGTTGAAGAAACGGACCGGCTGAGCGAGCTGATCCGGCCCGGCGCGAGGCTTGAAATAAGAGCGGCCGGATTCTAGGAAGGGACTGTGTATTGAGCTTGAGACGGAAGCTTGAGGACCTGGAGCGGGCGGGGACCCCGATCCGGGTCGGGATAGTGGGGGTAGGCCAGATGGGCCGGGGCTTCGTCGCCCAGGTCGCGGGCATCCCCGGAATGGAGGTCGTGGTCGCCGCCGACGTGGACCCACAACGGGCCCTCGGCGCCCTCCGCGAGGCGGGCCGGGAGCCGGTCGAGGGCCTGAACGGCAACCCCGGCCGTCCCGCCGCCACCGACGACGCGCTGGAGCTCACCCGTTCGACGTCCGTAGACGTGGTCGTCGAGGCGACCGGCGTCACGGAGGTCGGCGCGCGCGTGGCTTACGAGGCCATCCACGAAGGCAAGCACATGGTGATGCTCAACGCCGAGGCTGATGTCACTGTCGGGGCCATACTCGGCCGGATGGCCCGGAGCACTGGGGTAGTCTACACTGGCTCGGCCGGCGACGAGCCCGGCGCGATCATGGAGCTCTACGACTTCGCCCGCTCCCTGGGCTTCGAGGTCGTCGTCGCCGGCAAGGGCAAGAACAACCCCCTGAACGTCTCCGCCACCCCCGAGTCGCTCGCCGAGGAAGCGGGGCGCAAGAAGATGAACCCGAAGATGCTCGCCTCCTTCGTGGACGGCACCAAGACGATGGTCGAGATGGCCACCGTCGCCAACGCCACCGGCTTCTCCCCCGATGTGCCCAACATGCACGGCCCCGAAGAGACTGTTCCCAAGCGCCTCGGAGAGGTCTTCAGCCTCAAGGAGGAGGGCGGCATACTCTCGCGCTACGGCTCGGTGGACTACGTGCGCGGGGTGGCGCCCGGCGTGTTCGTCGTCGTGCGCTCGCAGGAGGGCGCCGTGCGGGAGACGATGGAGTACCTGGGGATGGGAGCGGGACCCAATCACGTCCTCTACCGCCCCTTCCACCTCACCAGCCTGGAGACCCCGATCTCCGTGGCCCGCGCCGCCATCTACGGCGAGCCCACGATAGTCTCCCGTCGAACGCCATCGGCCGAGGTAGCGGCGGTGGCGAAGCGCAACCTCGCCCCCGGCGAGAAGCTCGGCAGTATCGGCTCCGCGGACTACTACGGGGGCGTTTATTCCGTCCAAGAGGCCGGAGGGATGCTCCCCCTAGGCCTCGCGGCCGGAGCGCGCGTCACGCGCCCGATAGAGAAAGGGAGCGTCATACCGCGGTCGGGGGTGGAGCTGGCGGAGGGGTCGTTCGTGGTCGAGTTGCGCCGGCTGCAAGACGCGGCCCTGACGAGGTAAGCGATCGGCATGATCACACGCTACCCGGTGGACCACCGCAACCTGTCACACGAGGACCACCTCATCTTGAAGATCCTCCAGCTCTACTACGGGCATCACCTGACCCAGGCCGAGGTAGCCCAGAGAATGGGCTTCTCCAGGCCCAAGGTCTCCAAGCTCATCTCCGAAGGCCGGGCCCGGGGGCTGGTGAAAATCGAGATAGTCGAGCCCGTGGGGGACTTCGCGCCGCTGGAGATTGCTCTTGAAGATCACTACGAGTTGTCCGAGGCGCTCGTGGTCTCCTCGGCGGAGGGGCGCCGGGCCAACGAACTGGCGGCCGGTATGGCGGGTGGAGCCATCCTGGCCCGCCATTGCACGCGCGCGACGGTCCTGGGGATCGCCTGGGGCATATCCTTGCGCGCCCTGGCGGACGTGCTGCCTACCCGCGCTTTCATGTGCGGCAAGGTGGTGCCGCTCGTGGGCGGCGTGGGGAGGACCGAGGCCGCGTTGCACTCGAACCAGGTATGCACGACCCTGGCGGAGAAGCTCTACGTGGAGTCCCTGGACCTGGCGGCCCCGGCCATCGCCCCCTCGTCACGGAGCCGGACCGAGCTGATGGAGATGCCCGGCATCGAGGACGTCCTGGCGGAGGGAGCAGCGTGTGACGTGGCCGTCGTCGGGATCGGGGGCATAGTCCCCACCTCGACGATGGTAGGGGCGGGATACTTCACCCTGGAAGAGTTCCTCGAACTCGGGGATCGGGGAGTCGTGGGGGACGTCTGCTGCCACTTTATAGATGAGTCCGGCAACCCCTGCCTGCCGGGCTTCTCCGAGCGGGTCGTCGGTCTGACCCTGGACCAGATCCGGGCGATCCCGAAGGTCATTGGGATCGCCACCGGCGCCGAAAAGGCCGCGAGCGTCGCCGCCGTCCTCAAGGGCGGGTACGCGTCCGCCCTGGTTTGTGATCGGGAACTGGCACGAGCGTTGTTGGAAGTCGAACGATAAGGGAGTCTCGAATGAAGTATGACAATAACCGCGTGGAGCTTCTCAGACAGATGCTCCTCAGCCGCCATTTCGACGAGAAGGTGAACGACCTCTACGCCGAGGGCAAGGTCCATGGTACGGCGCATTTTTACGTCGGGCAGGAGTCCGTCGCAGTGGGGGCCATAGCCGCCCTCAAGGAGGGCGACGTGATCACGTCGACCCACCGGGGGCATGGGCACGCTATCGCCTTCGGCCTCGACGTTGACCGCATGGCGGCCGAGCTGTTGGGCCAGGCCACCGGCTACTGCCACGGCAAGGGCGGCTCGATGCACATCGCCGACGTGAAGGCCGGGATGCTCGGCGCGAACGGCATCGTCGGCGGGAGCATGGGTATCGTCTGCGGCGCGGCCTGGGCCTTCAAGCGGCGCGGCCAGGACCACGCGGCGTTGTGCTTCTTCGGCGAGGGAGCAGCGAACGAGGGCATCTTTCACGAGACGCTAAACCTCGCGGCGATCTGGAAACTTCCTGTAATCTTCGTGTGCGAGAACAACCAGTATGGGATGTCCATGAGCGTAGAAAAGGCGACCGCCGTCGAGAACATCTCCGAACGCGCCGCCGCCTACGGCATGCCGGGCGTCACAGTCGCCGGGACGAAGCTGGACGAGGTCTACGAGGCCACCCTGGAGGCCCTAGAGCGGGCCCGCGCCGGGGAAGGGCCGACGCTGCTAGAGGCGATCACCTATCGCTACCTCGGCCACTCCAAGAGCGACGCGAACCTCTACCGCACGCGTGAGGAGATCTCCATGTGGCGCAAGCGGGACCCCATACAACAGTTCGCCACGGTCCTGGAGGGCGAAGGCGCGCTCGAAGAGGGCGAGTGGCGCAAGCTGGACGCACAGGTCAAAGAGCGGATCGAGGAAGCCTTCGAGAAGGCCGGGAAGGAGCCGGACCCAGAGCCCGAGTCGGCGCTGGAGGACGTCTATGCCTAGCCGGGAGATCACCTACCGTGAGGCGGTGCGCGAGGCGATGGTGGGTGCCATGCGGGAGGACCCGGACGTTTTTCTCATGGGCGAGGACGTGGGCGTCTACGGCGGAGCGTTCGGCGTGAGCCGCGGCATGCTCGAGGAGTTCGGCGAGGAGCGGGTGGTGGACACCCCGATCTCCGAGGCCGGGTACGTGGGGCTGTGTATCGGCGCGGCTCTCGTGGGGATGCGCCCGATAGCCGAGCTCCAGTTCTCCGACTTCATCACCCACTGCATGGACCAACTGGTAAATCAGGCCGCCAAGATCCGGTACATGTTCGGCGGCGAGGGCCGGGTACCGATGGTCGTGCGTACCCCTGGCGGCGCCGGCACAGGCGCCGCCGCCCAGCACTCCCAGTCCCTCGAAGCCTGGTTCGTCCACGTCCCGGGCCTGAAGGTCGTCATGCCCTCGACCCCCTACGACGCAAAGGGCCTGCTCCTCTCCGCGATAGACGACCCGAACACAGTCATCTTCTACGAGCACAAGCTCCTCTACAATAAGAAAGGCGAGGTCCCCGAAGAACCCTACCGCATTCCCATCGGCGAGGCCCGCGTGAGCCGGGGGGGCGAGGACGTGACGGTTGTCACGGCCGGGCTGATGCACCATTACGTCCTTGAGGCGGCTGAGGCGCTCTCTAGCACAGGGGTCGAGGCCGAGGTCATGGACCTACGCACTCTCTCGCCGATGGACGACGCGGCGATCCGGCGCTCGGTCGAGAAGACCGGCAGGTTGATCGTGGTAGAGGAGGACGTGAAGACCGCGGGCTGGGGGGCCGAGGTGGTCTCGCGCGTCGTGGAGAGCGAGAGCTTCTACGCCCTGGACCGGGCGCCGGCCCGCGTGGCGGCGGCGGACGTCCCGATCCCATACAACCGGGACCTGGAAGCCTACGTCCGGCCCACGCCGGAGAAGGTGGTCGAGGCGGTGCGGTCCCTCCTGGACGTCCACAAGGGAGTGTACGCCTGATGGGCGCCGAGCTGAAGGTCCCGAAGCTCGAGATGGACATGGAGGAGGCCAACATCCTGCGATGGATGGTCGAGGAGGGTGCGAAGGTCGAGAAGGGCGAACCCGTCATCGAGATAGACACCGATAAGGTGGCCTACGAGGTCGAGGCGAACGCCGACGGGATCATCCGCGGCCTCAAGGGAGAGGCCGGGGAGACGGTCCTTGTGGGCGCAACACTCGCCTACATCGTCGCCCCCGGAGAAGAAGTCCCGGACCCCGAAGCCGCCAATACCGTAAACACCGGTAACGGCGGCGCGCCCACAACCGAAGAGAGTACGCTCCTCGGCGAAGAGGCGTCCCGACCGGCCGTGGAGAGACGACCGGAGATCCCGGATCGCCGCAACGGCAACCGCCGGGTACGGGCCTCGCCGGCGGCCAGGCGAGCCGCCGCCGAGCGGGGGCTGGCACTAGAGGCTGTCTCGGGTTCCGGCCCCAGCGGGCGAATCTATCTCTCGGACGTCCTGGAGGCCGATGTCCGGCATCGGCTCCCGGAAGAGGCGCCAGCCCTCCCGCCGACCGGGTTGGGCGAGGAGACAGCGGCATCGAGCGCGGCAACGGCCCCGACCGCTCCCCCCGAGCAGGCGCCGTCCGACGGGTCGTTTCGGGAGCCGCTCTCGCGCATCAGGCGTGTGGGGGCAGGGCGGACGGCCAGGAGCTTCGCGGAGGTACCGCATTTCTACCTCACCCGGGACCTAGAGGTAGACCGCCTGCTAGACCTCCGGGAGCGCCTCAAGACGAAGATGGAGCCCGCCCCCTCGGTCACTGAGCTCCTCGCGCTGGCCGTCGCCAGGACCCTCAAGGACCATCCCCGCCTCAACGCCCGCTACGTGGAGGGCGGGGAGATGGAGATAAACTCGCAGGTCAACCTCGGGATAGCGGCGGCGACGGACGAGGGGCTCGTGGTGCCGGTCATCAAAGGGGC
>Ga0136617_10005790_pt1 | contig 11074 bp, 10 predicted proteins | sample AntDrymUQ3222106_2_FD_129672 | JGI IMG/M metagenome (GOLD analysis project Ga0136617, IMG submission 129672) | Polar desert sand microbial communities from Dry Valleys, Antarctica - metaG UQ322 (21.06) | ecosystem: Environmental > Terrestrial > Soil > Desert | place: Antarctica: Dry Valley...
CAGCAGGAGAGGGTGGCCAGTCCGGCCGATCTCGAGAAGGCCCATCCCCACGGTGAGGCCAAGTTCTCGAAGCCCGAGCCTCAAGAGGCCAGGGGCGCCCCGGGCAGCAGGGAATCCACCGGCGAAACAGATCGGCCGCGCGAGGGGTCGTCTCCCGAGGACTGGACCGGAGTGGGCCTGCTCGGCCCGGTAGACGAAGGGATGCCGACCCTACAACCCGGCCGCTGAGTCCAGACTCGCCGTCTAGCAGCGTTTAGCGACGATGGGCACCGTCACCACGGTGCTCGGTGCTCTGACGCCTTTGCAAGCTCGAGGTCCGGGCTCCATAGGGAAGCTCACGGCCGCTCCCTTTCAGGGAGCGGTCACGCGGTTGCCCCGAAACTGGATGCCCTCGAGGCGGGTGCGTCCCAAGGTCTCGGGCAGCGCAGGGTCGCAGCCCAAGGTTGCGCCTGCGTCAAGGCCGAGCAGGGTGCGTAAAGCCAGGAGGGGAGTGCCTGCGGCCCACGCTTGCGGGCTTGATGCAGTCGGGTACTCAACCGGCATCTCCGTTCGCGCCCTGTCGAATCCAGCAAAGACCTCGGGCAGGCGGTAGGCGAAGAAGGCCGCCGACTCGATCAGGGCAGTCACGAGCGTGGAGGCCTTGGCCCTGAATCCGTAGCGGCGCATGCCTTCCGCGATCATGCCAGTGTCGTGGGGCCACACGCTTCCCGTGTGGTAGCCGACGGGATTGTAGGCGACCTCGTTCGCCGACAATGTCCTGACCCCCCAGCCGTTGAACATGTCCGGTTCCATCAATCTGTCGGCAACGGCGCCGGCCCTGTCTGCGGCAACGATGCCCGACCACAGCAGGTGACCGATGTTGGACGTCACCGAGTCGATCCGGCGCTTGTTCACGTCCAGGGCGAGGACGTAGGTACCTGTGTCTTCGTCGTAGAAGTCGCGGTTGAAGGCGCTTTTGAGGTTTGCCGCTTCGGCTTCGAGGCGGTCTGCCATGGCCGGCTCGCCCCACAGCTCTCTGCACAAACGGGCGCCGCGCACCTTGGCGTCGAAGGCATAGCCCTGTATCTCGCAGGATGCGATAGGCGCGGCCGCAAGCCGGCCTCGCCGATCGACGATCGAGTCCCACGAGTCCTTCCAGCATTGGTTGGGAAGCCCGAGCGACGAACGCGTCTCGTACTCGAGGTAGCCGTCGCCGTCTCTGTCCCCGTCGCTTTGCATCCACTCGAGCGCCCGAAGCGCAGCGCCCTTCATGCTGCGTGCGAACGCCTGATCTCCCGACCACCTCTCGTACTCGTCGAGCAAGATGACGAACAGCGGCGTTGCATCATGCGTGCCGAAGTAAGGGGTATGGGGAATCTCGCCGAGCGCCGCGAGCTTCCCCCGGCGCAGCTCGTGCAGGATCTTGCCTGGCTCCGAGTCGCGGAAGTCATCGTACGCACTCGCCTGGTAGCGGGCGAGCGTCGCCAGCGTGGCCCGAGCGAGCTCCGGCGCGAAGGGCAGCGCCTGGTAAGCGGTGATGAGGCTGTCCCGGCCGAACAGGGCCATGAACCACGGGAGCCCTGCGGCCGGAATGAGCTCGCTCGCATCCTCTGTGGGGGAGAACCGCAGCGCGGCGAGGTCGTTGAGGCTTTGCCCGTAGGTGTGGCGGAGCAGCTCCGAGTCCGTGATCAAGGCCGGCGCTCCCCCGAGGAAGGCATCGGCGGGGGCGCTTGCGCCGTTTTTTTGCACCGGATGAGAGGCGGCAGCGTTCTCCCCTCTGCTCATGCAACAGGTGATCGACACCGCCAGCTCACGCCGGGAGCGGGGTGGGACGACGATGTCGAAGGCGGCACAGCCGCCGCCGTCGAGGAGCGAGAACGGGACGCTGAAGCCAAGCTTCGTGGCCCTGTGGAAGACGCCCTTTGAGTAGCCAAGGGTCACCCCGTCGTCGTCACGGGTGATCTGTGTGGCCCCGCCGGGGGCCCCGGGGGCGTCGTGGGGGGCGGGGGCACCATTGGACCCGTTGGCCTTGACCTCGAAGATGTCGGCGAAGTCGCCGGCAAAGATGAGCTTTACCAGGAGTCGCTGCTCCACTTCGCGGTTGTTCTCGAAGCTCAGGGTCTCCCTGAAGCCACCGGCGATGTTCCTGTCGCGAACGACGGTGACCGATGGGGACCGCGGCTCATCGGCCCCCGGGGCCGTGCCGAAGATGCGGGCGCTCGCATGACCGATCACGCGGCTGGTGAGCAGACGGACGGGTTCGTCCTCGAGCAACAGACGCCATTCGGAGAGATGGCGGACGTCGGCAGCGAAGAGCCCCTGCATTCCGTCGTCGCCCAAGTCGCCGCGCCCGTCGGACAGGCAGAAGGTGCTTCCGTCTATGAGCAGGAGTTCCCCCGCCACCCTCAGGCCCGACCTTGGCCCGCTGCTTGGGCATAGGCGTCTTCATGTCCGTCGACCATGGCGTCGACGTCGAAGCGCCGGCCCACCCAGTCCCTGCACTCGTGTCTGTCGATGGCGTCGGACTTTCCGATCGCCTCGGCGAGCTCGCTCGGCTCGTCGCAAATGAAGCCGGTGACGCCGTCCACAACGACCTCGGGGACGGAGCCTGCTCGGAGCGCGACCACGGGCGTCCCGCATGCCATCGCCTCGACCATCACGATGCCGAAGGGCTCTCCCCACTGGACGGGAAACAGGAAGCAGGACGCGCGGGCGAGCAGGTCCTTCTTTCGTTCGGTTCCGGCCTCTCCCGTCCACTCGACGCCCGGCCCAAGGCGCGGTTCGATCTCTCTTCTGAAGTACTCGCGTTCCTCGGGTTCGTTGCACTTTCCGGCCAGCACGATCGGGCGGCCGACCTCTCTCGCCACGTCGATTGCGATGTGCGGAGCCTTTTCCGGGTTCATGCGCCCGAGCCACAGGATGAAGTCCTCTTTATCCTCCCTGAACGGGTACTCCTCGACCGGGATGGCGCTGTAAACGGTGCTGAGCCAGGCCAGATCGGGCGCCATGGCTCTTTGCGCATCGGAGATCGCCACGATCGAGACGGCGGAGCTCAGCAACCGGTAGTAGGCACCGATCTCTCCATCCACGGGCCCGTGCGCCGTGATGACCGTCGGCGCCGGCCGGGCGAAAGCGAGGAGGGGGCCGGCGAGGGTGTGGTCGTGCACGACGTTCGGTTCCATGCTTGCAATGGCCTCTCCGGCCACTGCAGCGTGGGCGACTTCGGGAAAGGGCTCGCCGAGGCGGGCGCTTGGCGCCTCGCTGTAGCTTCGGATGAAGTGCCTGGCGCTCGTCTGATTGCTCTCGACGCCGATCAAGGTGACTTCGTGCCCCCGCTGCGAGAGGCCCTCGATGAGCCAGTAGCACATCCACTCGATCCCGCCGTAGGCGCCGGGGGCATGGTGAACCATGGCGGAGCGACGATCACGATGTTCATGGTCGCTTCCTTTGCAAAGTGATTCCTCATCCTTGTTGGATGGTTCTTGAAGACGGCAGTCTACGTGCCCCGGATGCGCCACCATTGGGCGATGAGCGGCGAGCGAAACGGGACGGTCAGGGGAGACGACGGGGTCACCCGCTGCCCCTGGGGAAGCACCGACCCCCTCTACGTCTCCTATCACGACGACGAGTGGGGGCGGCCGCTGCGGGGCGACGACGAGCTCTTCGAGATGCTCACGCTCGAGGCCTTCCAGTCGGGCCTGTCGTGGATCACGATCCTGCGCAAGCGGCCCGCTTTCAGGGACGCCTTCGCCGGCTTTCGCATCGAGGCAGTTGCCGCCTTCGACGACGACGACGTCGACCGCCTGCTCGCCGATGCCAGAATCGTGCGCAACAGGGCCAAGATCGACGCCGCCCTCGTCAACGCAAGGCTCGCGTCTGAGCTCGCAGGGGGCGGCTTCACCGAGCTCCTGTGGTCGTTTGCTCCTCCGGCCCGCCGTCGCCGCCTGACCTCGTTCGAAGCGGTCCCGGATAAGACCCAGGAATCGGCCGCGCTCTCAAAGGAGCTGAAACGGCGGGGATTTCGTTTTATCGGGCCGACCGTGGCCTATGCGTTCATGCAGGCCGTGGGCATGGTGGACGACCACCTGGCAGCCTGTGAGGTTCAGGTGAGCCCCAGGGCCATGCCGCTCGAGATGTGAGCAAGACTCTTAGACTCAAAACGACGGAAAGGAGATGAGATGGCCAGCAGGCTCTACACCGTGACCGTCGACTGCGGGGTTCCGCGGGAGCTTGCGCGCTTTTGGTCGGCGGTCCTCGACTACAAGGTCACCTACGACGACGGTGATGAGGTCGCCATCGAGACCGAGGACGAGGTCGGCCCGGCGCTGCTTTTCCTCAGGGCGCCGGACTTGAAGACCGTAAAGAACCGCATCCACTTCGATCTGGCCCCCGACGACCAGGACGCCGAGGTCGAGCGCGCGACGGGGCTTGGAGCCACAAGGGTCGACATCGGCCAGCACGAGGACAAAGACGTGACCTGGGTGGTCATGGCCGACCCCGAGGGCAACGAGTTCTGCATCCTCACGCCCAGGCAGGACTAAGGGGGTCCGGGCGCCGCCGGGCTCGGCGGGCGCTGCCGGGCCGTCGCCATAGTGGTGTATGGGCGGGGCTCTTCATTCTCAGCCCCGGCGACCACGTGTGTGAGGTGGTCGGAGGTCCCGAGAATGACCCTCCGGGCACGGGGTAGGCGGGCGAAACCAAGGGGGCTAGGAGCCGAGCCTCCCGGCAGGCTCGGTGGCGTCTGCCCCGAGCTCGATGGGATCTCCGGCCGAGATCACGCCCGATTCCACGACCCTGGCGCAGATGCCCCCTCGGCTCCCGCCGAGGGCTTTGGTCATGCCGCGCTCGGACACGGACTGGATGTAGCGGCACGGGGGCCTCGGTCTGTCGAACTCCAGCAGCGCGCCGCCGATGCGGAACCGCCGGCCTGCCAGGTCATCCAAGGCCATGCCGCGCGTGATGATGTTTCGCCTGTGCTCGCCGTTGGAGACCATGACCGTAGTGTTCGCTTGGATGTGGTCGAGGGCCTCGGCGGCGATCATGGTGACCTGACACTCGTCCGAACCGGTCCAGTGGCCGGTGCGCTCCTTGTAACGATCGCCGGCCAGACCGGCTCCGGCCACGGCGTCGATGGCCTCGACCCGCTTCATGGGAGCGCCTCCGCTGACGGCAATGTAGATGGCTTCGACGAACGCCACGTGCTTGGACCTCCTTAGATGGGCTTGCCGAAGCATAGGGCCGGTGCTCACATGGTTCGATCGGCCCCCAATCCCGTACCCTTGGCTCAAGCGAATCAACTCTGATGCCGACTGTGAGCCGATGAACCTAATCAAGCGGAGCGCCGCCCCTGCGATAGCGCTTGGGCTGCTCTCCTTTTTCGTGTGGACGATCTGGGCCCCCGGGCCAACCCCAGGCGCCCCCAAGGTGACGCGCCTTCTCGAGCGCCCTCAGGCGGGGGAGGGGTCGCCCCGGCCGTCACAAGAGGGGCGTCAGAAGTCGGAAAGGCGAGCCGCTAAGCGGGGCGACTCACCCATCTCGGGCGGTGGAAAGAACAAAAAGGTACTGTTTTCCATCCCCAAGGAGCACTACGTCCCTGTGGGGAGGTTGAAGATCCCGGCGATCGATCTCAGTGTCACCTACCGGGATGGCGTCTTCGACGAGGTCCTGATCGAGGGCCCGGGGCACTGGCCGGGGACCCCCCTGCCGGGGGCCGCAGGCAACTCGGTCCTTTCAGGTCACAGAACGACCTACACGCACCCGTTCGGCGACCTCAATCTGCTGGAGCGAGGGGACAGGGTCGTCACGACGGCCCACGAGAACAAGCCGGTCCTCTACAAGGTGACGAGGGTCGCCATCGTCGAGGAGGAGAGATACGTCGACTACGTGCTGCGGCAGCCCAAGGCTAAGCGGCTGCGCCGGATCACGATGTTCGCGTGCCACCCCAAGGGTTATCGCACCCATCGCATCGTGGTGCAGGCGGAAGCCAAGCCACTTCCCAAGCCGAAGCCGGCGCCAGAAGTGACCTCGAGGAACCCTCAATAGCACCAAACCGTTTGCTGCTCACCGACGAATACAGTGCGTAAGCAATCTGTGGACGGTCCACATAGAGACAACAAAGACAAGGAGGTGACAGCGTGAAGAGCAACGAGATTTTCGAAGGCAAGCCGGTGATGGCGTTCGACAACGCCGCCGACCGCCGCAACTTCCTCAAGTGGGCGGGCATCTTCGGGGTCGGCTCGACGCTCGTCGCTGCCGGTGTGACAAGGCCCTTTAGCGCTTCGGCACAGGGCGGTGGCGACATCGACATCCTGAACTACGCCCTCACGCTCGAGTACCTGGAGGCTGATTTCTACAAGCAGGGCGTTGCCGCCAAGCTCGTTTCTGGCCGTGAAGAGGAACTCATCGTTCCGATTCGCGATCACGAGGCCGCGCACGTTTCTGCGATCTCGTCGACCATCTCCGATCTCGGTGGCCAGCCCGTAGCAACGCCGAAGTTCAAGTACCCGGGCCCGACCTTCAAGAGCAGAGACGCTTTCTTGAAGACGGCGTCGACGTTCGAAGAGCTCGGCGTGACCGCTTATCACGGTCAGGTCACACGCATCAAGAACCCAGACATCCTTGCGGCGGCGGCATCCATCGCCGGCGTCGAATCGCGCCATGCAGCGGTCCTTGCCGATCTCATCGGCGGCGACCCGTTCCCTGCACCGGTCGAAGCAACCAAGTCCATGGCTCAGGTGCTCAAAGCCGCCAAGCCATTTCTTAAGTAGAGGAGGCTCGACGACCATGAACCGCAGAAGCTTCGTGAAAGGAAGTGCCGCGGCCATTCCGGCCACGGTCGCGCTTCAGATGATGTCGACCTCAGCGTTCGCGCAAGGCTTTTCGAACGATGTCGACGTTTTGAACTACGCCCTCACGCTCGAGTACCTCGAGTCCGAGTTCTACCGCCAGGGCAACGGCGCCGGGCTGCTGTCGGGAACCGAGGCGGATTACCTGCAGCAGGTGGGAGCGGACGAAGATGCACACGTCGCCGCGCTCACCGACACGATCAACCAGATTGGTGGAGCGCCGGTCGAGGCCCCTGCCGTCGACTTCGGCGAGAGCTTCGCGAGCCGGCAGTCGTTTCTCACCACCGCCCATGTGTTCGAGAACACCGGCGTGCAGGCGTACCTCGGTGCGGCCGGGTTCATCTCGAACCCCGACATCCTTCAGGCCGCCGCCGGCATCTTCGGCGTCGAAGCCCGCCACGCTGCTCTGATCGGGAGCATCCTCGGCCTCAACGCCGAGGACGGCGTCTACATGGGTGCGACGGAGACCCCGCTGACCCAGGCGGAGGTTCTGAAGGCCGTCGAGCCCTTCCTCGCAGGCATGGGCGCAATGGCCGGCGGAGCCGCAGTCACCCGCTAGGTCCACCACGGCGCAGGCCGTTCTTGGGGACAGGAAACGGCCCCCCACCTCGACACATGAGGCGGGGGGCCGTCCTTAATGTTGGGCCTTGGGATCGTCCGGCTACGGGGCGGTTGAGCTCTTAATTCAGGCTCGGGTTAAGGTGTGCCGGGTTTTCGCGCCGGTCCGTGGTAGCCGTAGCAACGACAGTCCTGCCGTAACGCGACAGCGTCACAGGAGACGAAAGGGGCGGCCCCCGAAGGGGGGGCCGCCTTCTTAACTTGAGGGGGAGCACCGGCTAGTATCCGCGCACGTCGTCGATTGAGAGGGGGGAAGGGTGCAACTGGGATTTTGCGGCCTCGGCCAGATGGGAGGGCCCATGGCCGGGAGGCTTCTCGAGGCCGGCCATGAGCTGTGGGTGTGGAACCGTTCCCGCTCAAAGGCGGAGGCGCTCGGTGAGGCGGGAGCCAAGATCGCGGCCTCGCCTGCCGAGGCCGCATCGAACGCCACCGTGGTCATCACGATGCTGTCCACACCGGACGCGCTTGGAGACGTCGTGTGGGGCCGCGATGGGGTCGCCGCCGGAATCGCCGCCGGTGCGACGCTCGTGGACATGTCGACCGTCGGCCCGGCGACGGCCAGAGAGCTCGAACGCAGGCTTCCAGACGGCGTGGGGATCGTGGATGCGCCGGTGCTTGGGAGCGTCCCCCAGGCCGAGAGCGGTTCGCTCAAGATCTTTGCCGGTGGCACCAAGGATGCCTACGACGGCGTGGCCGAGGTCCTTGGGATTCTGGGCGAGCCCTCCTACCTGGGGCCCCTTGGCTCAGGCGCGGCAATGAAGCTCGTGGTGAACTCGACCCTCGGCGCGCTCATGACCGGCCTCGGAGAGGCGATGGCGCTCGGCGACGCCCTCAAGCTCGACCCCTCTGTGGTGCTCGACGTGCTCGAAGGTTCGCCGGCCGGGCCCATGGTGTCCCAGAAGCGCCCCAACATCGAAAGCGGGACCTTTCCGCCGGCGTTCAAGCTTTCGCTTGCGCGCAAGGACATGGACCTGGTCGTGCAGGCCTCAGAGCGGGCCGGGCTCGACCCTCGTGTGGGGCGTGCGGCCAGGGAGTGGATCGAGGAAGCCGACGAGTCTGGACTTGGAGACTTCGATTACTCAGCGGTCGTGGCCCAGGTACGGGGTGCCTCGGCCTCACTGGACTGACTCACTCGACCGACCCCGCCGGCTCGGCGGACCTCGATGGGCTCCCCACGAGCTCCTGCCCGTCGCCGGCGACTTGGTGCGGATGGTCGGGGTCGGCGGGAAGATCGCCCGGCGCAGCAAGCTTGGCGCCCCGGCCGAGGAGACGATAGCTGATCAGACTTGCGCCGACGAAGAGCGCGCCGGCAAACGCATAGGTCGTCCTCACACCGAGCTGGGCGCCCGCCCATCCTGCGAGCGCTGCGCCTCCGAGGAAAGAGATGTCGAGCACGGACTCGGAGGCCGCAAGCACTCGCCCGCGCAGGGCGTCCGGCGTCTTTTCCTGCAACAGGGATTCGTAAGAGATGGTGCCGACGGCGTTGCCGATGCCTGAGGCAAGCCACAGCAGCAGCACCGGGGAAAGCACCTGCGACCATGCCGCGGCAAGCCCGCAGACCCCAACGACGAGGACCCCGGCCCCGAGCAGCTTCTGGCGCGGCCACCGGCGGGCCAGTGCAGGAGCAGCGACCGACCCGAGGACCATGCCGAGTCCCCATGCTCCCCCAACTAGTCCGAGCCCGGCCGCTCCGCTGTGAAGCGAGTCGAAAACGAACAGCGGTTCGAGCGGCGCGCGCAGAGCAGTTGCAAAGAGCACTAGCCCAGTCACCACCATCACGTTTCGCACAAGAGGCGATGAGCGAATGTAGGTGAAGCCCTCAGCGAGATCCTTGAGCGGCCGCAGCGCCTGATCGGTTGTGGGCTGGTGAGGGATGCCGACACCCCACAGCAAGGCAGCGGAGAGGACGAAGGAGAGGGCGTTGACGGAGAAGGCAGGGGCTTCTCCTATGCCTGCGACGAGGAGCCCGCCGAGGAGCGGCCCGAGCGTTATCGCGCCGTGGAAGGTGCCGTTTACCAGCGCGTTGGCCGCCACCAGACGCTCCCTGGGGACGACGTTCGGCAGCGAAGCTTGAAGGCTTGGCTGAAAAAAGGCCCCGAACACGCCGAGGGCAACCGCCACTCCATAGAGGTGAGCGAGCGACGGGGTATCGAAGAGCAGCAAGGACCCGACGGATGCCGCCCTCGCCATGTCGGCGATGATCATGAGCCGCTTTCTGGGCAGCCGGTCGATGAGCGGCCCGCCGAGCGCTCCCACGACTGCGGCGGGGGCAACCTGCATGATGAACACAACGGCTAGCGCGTGAGAGCTCCCCGAGCGTCCGACAATGCTTGTGGCGACGGCGAGCGTGTAGACCCAGTCACCGAGGTTGGAGATCGCCTGGGATGCCCACAGCTTCATGAAGTCGGGGTGGTTCTTGAGCGCGGTGAACTGGCCTTCACCAGAAGGGATGAGCCGGGACCTGCAGATCCGGTGGAGTGCAACGGCGATACCAAGCGCCAGGAGGACGTCGCCAAAGCTGAAGACGTTGTGAACGGGCCAGGCGGCCGGAACGGCAAAGTTGTCGCCGAGGAAGCCAAGGCGCGGGCTGGACATGGCAACCGAATTCGAGAATCCGTCCGAACTTGCGGGCAGGCCCGCCGTCTCGAGCGCAGAGGATGACGCCGGCATTACTCCGCGGTTCGCAGAGATGACGAGGAGGTTGCTGGCGCCTCCCGCAGCGATCAGCCACAGCCCTGGGATGCGCCTGTTGCTCACCACGAACGCACCGGCGATGAGGTAGGAGGCGAGATGGATCGTCGTGGCCGCCCACCTCGGAGCGCCGGGGATCACGGAGATGATGACGACCTGCAGCGCAAGAGCGCCGAGGATGAGGCCCGGGTTCCGGAATCTGATCTCCGCCAGAGCCCCGATGTGTCCCCTCGCGAGCACGACGCTGGCGAGACACAGCACTAGAAACGCTACGAGCAACACCTAAGCAAGCCTCCATCCGGCGGCCCCGTCACTTGGGCTTCGGCAGGGCGGGCAAGCCCCTTTAGGTGCCTTGAGGCTCAATGCCCGAGAATCCCGGCCGATAGAAAAGGCGGCTGTAGCTTAAAGGCCAGGCCGTGGGAAGTTGAACTGCTCAAGTCCTTGAGGAGTTGGGCCGATATCCCAGTTGTCGGGTCCTTGCAGAGACCCCCGGTACGCGCGAGAGGAGGTGACGGGATGAAGGCACGCCTGTTTCGGCTAGGCATGACCCTTTCGACCTTTGCCGTTTTGCTAGAGACCCTGGGTGCAGGTCGTAAGTGGCACTAACTTGATCGTTGGTAAGCGGCGCCTCAAGACATGGGGCGTCGCTTCGCGTTTCCCCCCAGAGAGAAAAGGCGGTAGGAAGAGGTCATGCGGTTCTTCCCGACCACGCCGGTCCACCGCTACGTAGCGGCCGTCTCGATGGCGGGGCTGGCCTGCTTCTTTGGTCTCCTCGCCGCCTCGCTTGCGCCCGGCGCACCTGATCTCTTGCCGCAGGACGAGCGGGCAACGCTGCTTGCGTTTTTCGTTTTCCTCGTTCTGGGCGAGCTGTTCCCGATCGAGGTACCCCGCGACGGAGGAGAGAAGGAAGCGATCGCGACCTCGACAACCTTTGCCTTTGC
>Ga0136617_10005791_pt1 | contig 11072 bp, 9 predicted proteins | sample AntDrymUQ3222106_2_FD_129672 | JGI IMG/M metagenome (GOLD analysis project Ga0136617, IMG submission 129672) | Polar desert sand microbial communities from Dry Valleys, Antarctica - metaG UQ322 (21.06) | ecosystem: Environmental > Terrestrial > Soil > Desert | place: Antarctica: Dry Valley...
ACGGCCACCGTGAAGCGGGTGCCGGCGACCCGCCCCAGGGCCAGACCGTGGCTGGACACCTCCATCGCGGCCGCGGTGACCGCCGCGTTCCGCATGCGCGCCAGCAGGCGCTGCACGTCGGGGGCCTCCGGGGTGGTCCGGACGCCGGGGACGGCCTGCCCGGCGATCAGCGTCTGCACTGTGCCGATCAGCCCCGTGCGGTGGCCGGCGGCCCGCAGGATCGACTCCAGCAGGTAGGCGGTCGTGGTCTTGCCGTTGGTGCCGGTGATCCCGCACAGCGTCATCGCCGCCGAGGGATGCTGGTGCACCTCCGCAGCAACGGGTCCCAGCGCGGCGGCAGTGGAGGGGACCTGCAGCTGCGGCACCGGCTGGTCGAGCACGCGCTGCACCAGCAAGGCTGGGCTGCCAGCGGCGACCGCCGCCGGCGCGAAGTCGTGGCCGTCGGCATGCTCGCCGGGACGGCAGGCGTACAGCATCCCTGGACCGGCCTGCCGGCTGTCGTGGGTGACGTCGCGCACGACGACGTCGGCGTCGCCTGGGACCAGGCGGGCACCGGAGCCTGCCGCGCGCAGCAGGTCGCGCAGCTGCGCGGCGGGTGCGTCGGAGAAGTTCGTCACGAGGGCTCAGTGGTCGAGGGCAGGCGTCGGCGCTGGCAGGCGAGCATACGGGTGTGCCCCCTTTCTGCCCGGCAGCCACCACGGCCGGACGGACGGGCGGCGCCACATCGGACTGCGATACGTAGCCGTAGGCGGTGGCGCATCTCACTGCGCATCCGACTAGCGCCGCGCGGGACGGTGCACCCATGCGGGCAGGGCCGAGCGCCGCGTCCACCGCGGAAGCGGCGAACGGGCGAGCGGCGAGGGTTCGCCGGCGGCTGCCGTGGTGCCGGCACTGCCGACCACCGGTGCGGCGGAGCGGGCGTCAGGGTCCGACGGTGGCACGTGGCGGTGGTTGAGGGTGAAGCCCATGATGTCGGCGAACACCGGGCCGGCGGTCAGGCCGCCGTAGTACAGCGGCCGCGGCTCGTCCAACGCGACGCCGACCACCACGGCGGGGTCCTCGGCGGGTGCGAAGCCGACGAACGAGCCGACGTAGGCCCCAGCCTCATAGCCGCGCCGGGTGGTTGACGGCTTCTGCGCCGTTCCGGTCTTGCCACCGACGGCGTAGCCCGGCACCGCACACAGCTCACAGGTGCCGTGCTCGTCGTCGACGACACCGACTAGCATCCGGGCCAGCGTGTCGGCGGTCTCCTGGGACACCACGCGGCGCCGCGGAGCGGTCGCGGCGGGGCGCAGCTGATCGTCGGGGCCCACGTTCCCGCGCACCAGTGACGGCTGCACCTGCTCGCCACCAGACGCGATCGTGGTGAAGACCGACGCCACCTGCAGCAGCGACGCCGACACGCCCTGCCCGATGCTGATGGTCGGCAGGCTCGTGTCCCACCAGGTATTCACCTCCGGCAGCAGGCCGGCCGACTCGCCCGGGAAGCCAACCCCCGATACGCGGCCGTAGCCGAAGCGCTCCAGGTACTCGTGCAGGCGCCGGGGCCCCACCCGCTGGGCCAGCTTGATGGTGCCGATGTTGGACGACTGCGCCATGATCTCGGCCAACGTCATCCGCTGCGTCGGGTGGCTGTGCGAATCGCTGAACACCTTGCTGCCAACCCGGTGGGTGTCGGGCACCTTCAGGCGTTCCCGGACCGAGATCGCTCCCTCCTCCAGCGCCGCACTGGCGGTGATCACCTTGTTGACGCTGCCGGGCTCGAAGATGTCGGTGACGACACGGTTACGCCGTGCCGCGACCGGCGAGTTGCCGATGCGCTCGGGGTCATAGGTCGGCACCGAGGCCATCGCCAGCACCTCGCCCGTGGCGACGTCGAGCACGACGGCGGAGCCACCTTCGGCGCCGTAGCCAGACACCGCGTCGCCGAGCACCCGTTCGGTCATGGACTGAATCTGGCGGTCGATGGTCAGCACGACGTCGCGCCCGGGTACCGGCGGGGTCACCTGCCGTGGCGCGGCGCTGATCTCCAGGCCGCCGGGTGCCCGTTCGAGCTGCAGCGCGCCAGGCTGGCCGGCCAAGATCGGATCCAAGCCGAGCTCCAGCCCGGCGAGCCCTTCGCCGTCGATGCCCGCGAAGCCGACGACATGCGCCGCGAGGCCGTCGGACGGATAGACGCGACGGGACTCCTCCAGCACTCCGACGCCGGGCAGCCGCAGCGCCGTGACCTGCTCCCCCACTCGCCAGGGCAGCTGGCGGCCGAGGTACACGAAGCCCTCGTCGCCCAGCAGCAAACCCTTCAGGTCTCGAGCGCTGCGGTCGAGCAGCGGCGCGAGGCTGCGCGCGATCACCATGGGAGGCATCCGGCTGCTGCGCACCTCGTGGGGATTGGCGTAGATCGTCGCGGCGGCCAGTGACATCGCCAGTGGCTCTCCGCCGCGGTCGTACAGCCGACCTCGGCGAGCGGGCAGCGTCAGCTGGCGCTGCGTCTGGCGCACGGCCAGACCGCGGAACTCGGCCGCGTTGACCACTTGGATGCTCACCAGGCGCCACCCCATGACCAGGGTGACGGCCAGGTAGACGGCGAGCAGCAGGGACAGGCGGCGGCGCGAGCTGGACCGCGCCATCGCCTCGCAGCAGCCGGCTACCGCGGAGTGCGCAACGGTCCGGGAGCGTGTGGGCCGCCTGCGAGGGTCTGCGGACCGGCCGGACGCCGCGGGCCGGCCGCGCACCGCTCCCATAGGCGGCCGGCTAGCCACCAGTGTCCGGGGGCCCGGACGCAACATGCGAGCTGGCCCGTGTTGGCTGGAGAGCGAGGAACGCCGGCTGCTCCGCAGGGACCATCCCGAGCCGTCGCTCGGCGTGCCGGCGGATGCGGTCTGGCGCCTCCAGCCGCGCGACGCTGACCGTCAGCCCGTCGACGCGCAGGTTGAGCGTGTCGACTTCGCGAACCAGCTCGCGGTGGGCGAAGGACTGCTCTGCGGCCAGCGCGTTGAGCGCCACGCTCCCGAAGACGCCGGGCACGGCCACGAAGATCATCAGCGCGAGATAGCGGCGCGCGTGGCGCGGTGGACCGACGAGGCGCAGCTGCGGCCGGCGTGTCGGCGGGATCTGCGGTCGTGGCGCCACCGGGCGTCGAACGGGAAGGGCAGTCATGGTCGGGCCTCCTGCGACGAGGCGGTCGGTAGCTGGCCCTGGGCGACCTTCTCAGCCGCCCGCAGCCGGGCTGAACGAGCGCGAGGGTTGCGGCGGATCTCGGCGTCGTCGGGTCGCTGCGCGCCCCGGGTCACCAGCCGCACCAGCGGCTGGCGCCCGCACCCGCACACCGGCAGCTCCGGCGGACAGATGCAGCCGACGGCGGCAGCGGCGAAGAAGCGTTTGGCGAGGCGGTCCTCGCCGGAGTGGTAGCTCAGGACGGCGACGCGCCCGCCGCGCTTGCCAGCAGCGGCGGGCGCCACCGTCTCCAACGCCTGGGGAAGGGAGGCGCTGAAGCGGTCCAGCTCGGCGTTGACGACGATGCGCAGCGCCTGGAAGGTCTTGGTCGCCGGATGGGTGCCGGCGTGACGCGCGGGTGTGGGCACCGCTGCGCTCACCACCTCGGCCAGCTGGCCGGTCGTGGTCAGCGGGCGCGCCCGCACGATGGCCGCGGCGATTCGTGGCGCATAGCGCTCCTCGCCGTACACCCGCAGCATCCGGGCCAGCTCCCGCTGCTCGGTGGCGTTGACGACATCGGCGGCGGTAGTACCGGCACTGGGGTCCATGCGCATGTCCAGCGGTCCGGAGGCGCGGAAGGAGAATCCCCGCGCCGCGCGGTCCAACTGCAGCGAGGACACGCCGAGGTCGTACAGCACCCCGAGCAGCGGTCCAGCGGCGGACAGGACCGGTGCCACCTGCGCTGCCAGCTGCTCGTAACCCGCGTGCACCAGATGAACCCGCTGCCCGTAGGCGGCCAACCGGCGCGCCGCGAGCTCCAGTGCCTCGGGGTCGCGGTCGAACCCCACCAGGTGCACGTCGGGGCCGCTCGCCGCTAGCAGCGCCGCCGCGTGGCCGGCGACGCCGACCGTGGCGTCGACGAGCACGCCCGCGCCGTGCGGCACGGCCAGCAAGGCGGTGACCGGACCCACGAGCACCGGCTCGTGACGCCGCGCGGTGCGCTCCGATTGGGTGTCCATCTAGAAGATGCCGAGGTTGAACGGCTGATCGGTGTTGGCCAGGTCGTCCATGGCCTGGTCGCGGTAGGTTTCCCAGGCGCCGGTGTGCCACAGCTCCAGCCGGGCGTCCGCGCCGACGACCGTGACGTCCTTGACCAGGTTGGCGTAGCTGCGCAGGCGAGCCGGGATCGTCACCCGGCCCTGGCGGTCGGGTGTCTCGGGGTGCGCCGCCGAGGTGATCGCGCGCGCAAAGGAGCGCTCACGGCGGTCGGTGGAGCGCAAGGACCGCAGGCTGGTCACGATCCGCTGCCAGTCGGCGGCGGGATGCACCGCCAGGCAACGATCGGGCGCCACCGTCATCACCAGCCCCTCTCGAAGTGCTTCGCGGAAGGCCGACGGCAGGATCAGCCGCCCCTTGGGGTCCAGCGTGTGCTGGTACTCCCCCAGGAACATGCCTCCCGCCGCAGCGTCGCCGAATTCCTCCATCGTACTCCACTGTCCACCACTTTCCTCCCTGAGTCAAGCAGGGCAGCCGCCCACCGCCGCCCATCCAGGAGGGAGAGCAGCACAACAGGGCTGGTCAGAGACGGTGGTGCGGAGTGGAGCGCAAGGGCCTAGTCAGCTCGCCGACAGGGCGTCGCCGAGGTAGTCGGCCCAGTCGTCGCGGACGCCGCCCACCGCCACGACCAACCAGAAGGCGGCGCGAGGGGCGTACGGCCGACGCGCCAACGACATGGCGGCCTCAACGGGGGTGTAGTCCTTCTTGCGGCTGTTGCAGCGACGGCAGGCCGCCACTACGTTCTCCCACTCGTGGGGTCCGCCGCGACTGCGCGGCACAATGTGGTCCACGTTCTCCGCCGTGCGCCCGCAGTACTGGCAGGTGTGCTCGTCGCGGATGAACACCCCGCGCCGGCTGAGCGTCGCACGCCTCCGGTAGGGAACCCGCACGAAATGGCGCAGGCGCACCACCGATGGCGCCGCGATGTCGATCTCCACTGAACGGAAGCGATGGCCGTTGCTGTGGATCACATCGGCCTTGGACGACAGCACCAGCACCACCGCTCGGCGCGCCGGCACGACGCACAGCGGTTCCATGGTGGCGTTGAGCACCAGCGCCTTGCCGGGGTTGCCGCGGCTTGGCGGCACCTCGACGGTAACGGGCACAGCGCTGATCACCGCGGTCTCCGCGGTCAGCCGGGACGCTACCGATCCCAGCAGCGTTGGGCCTTCGTCCACGCTGTCCTCCCGCCGGCTGAATGGTTGCCGCCGCCGGCTCGGTCGCGCCACTGTAGCCCACCACGAGATCCCGGATCCCCGTGTCCCGCCGCCGTCACGGGCCAAAGTTCACCAGTCCCGACGGCCCGCCCAACCGGCCGTCATGCAGGCTCAGGACGCGGTCGGCGAAGTCCAGCAGCTCAGCGTTGTGGGTCGCGAGCAAGCAGGCGCTGCCCTCCGCGCAGGCGCCGCGCAACGCCACCGCGACCCCCTTTGCCCAATCCTCGTCCTGGTGACCGGTCGGCTCGTCGGCCAGCAGCAGCCTGGGGCGACGTACCAGCGCACGAGCCAGGGCGGCGCGCTGCTGCTCTCCCAGCGACCCCTCCGCCGGCAAGCGGTCGGCCAGCGCCGACAGACCGAAGCGGTCGAGCAGCTGGGCGACCCGCTCATCGTCGGGCGACTCGGCCAGCCGCAGCGGCCAGGCCACGTTCTCCGCCACGGACAGGTCAGCGGCCAAACCCAGGCGCTGCGGCACGATGGCCAGCTCGTCCCAGCCCAGCTCGTCCTGGCGGCCCGGGGCACCTCCGCGCCAGCTGACCGTTCCGGAGTCCGGCTCCTCCCACCCGGCCAGCAGGTTCAGCAGCGTTGACTTGCCCGAGCCAGACGGGCCGACCAGCGCCACCAGCTCACCCTCGCCGACCTGCAACGCCACGCCGCGGACGGCCAGCACCTCCTCCGAGCCGCGCTGGTAGGACTTGCGCAGTCCGTGGGCCCGCACCACGACACCCTCGTCCTGGGCGGGGTTGTACGCGTCGGAGTAGCGCCGGCTCATGTCCCCGAACCTGGCGGTGATGGTGGGCTCGGCGGGCTGATCACGACGGTGCCGTCGACCACCTGCAACACCGCACGCCGGTCGGCGAACAGGGCGAGGGCCTCCGGTGGCAGCGAGATCCGACCGGCGGCGTCGATCACCGAGAGCCGCCGTGATTCGGCGGTCTCGGCCTGCACGGCGCCGTGACGCAGGAACAGCGTGCGCTCGGCCATGGCCACGGCCTGAGCGTCGTGGGTTCCCAACACGACGCCGATGCCGCGTTCCGCCAGCGCCACGAGCACCTCGAGCAGCGCGCCACCGCTGGCGCTGTCCAGCTCAGCCGTGGGCTCGTCGGCCACCAGCAACGCGGGTTGGCCGATGGCGGCCTGAGCTAAGGCCAGGCGCTGTTGCTCGCCGCCTGACAGGGTGGTCGGCAGCGCGTCCTTGCGCGCGCTCAGCCCCAGGTCGTCCAACAGCTCGTCGCCGGTGTCTTCGACCCCCTTCAGCCGGGAGGCCAGCTGCAAGTGCTCGCGCGCCGTCAGGTGCGACACCAGATTGTCGGAGGGCCGCTGGTAGACGTAGCCGACCAGCCGCCGACGGATCCCGCGCAGCCGGCCCACCGACAGGCCGCTGATGTCGACACCGCCGACGCTCACACTGCCTGCCGTCGGGCGGTCCAGGCCGGCCAGGATCCGCAGGAGCGACGACTTGCCGCTGCCCGACGGGCCCACGATCGCCGAGACGGTGCCCGCCGGGAAGACCGCGTCGACACCCTTGAGCGCGTGCACCTCACCGGTGGCGGTCCAATAGATCTTCACCAGGCCGGTGCAGGTGGCCGCCGGAGCGATCCGGCTGGCGTGCGACGGCTCAGCCCGCGGCAAGGCGCAACACGTCCGCGACGTTGGTGCGGTCGGCCGCACGCTGCACCAGCATCGCCCCGCACCAGGCCAGCACCGGCAAGGCGGCGACCACGATCAGCAGCAGGACGGCGGGCACGGTGAACAGGGGAGCCGGCGGCACCTGTGGCAAGGGATCGAGCCGAGTGTTGATCAGCCACGCGGCCGCCAAGGCCAGCACGGTTCCGGACGTCAGCGCTACGGTCAGCATCCCCGCCACCTCGATGGCTACCGCCATCCGGTTGGTCCCGCGTGACAGACCCATCCGCGAGCTCAGCGCATAGCTGACCTCGCGCTCGGCCTGGCGGGCCTGCAGGTACAGCAGCAGGCCGATGACCGCCAGCAGCGCCGCGGCAAGCCCCAGCGCCTGCAGGTAGCCGAACGTCCAGCCAAGGCCCGCCAGCCCCGGTCCTCCTGCCACCTGTTGTGCGGTCAGGACCTGCGGCGGGTTGCTCAGCGTGAACTCCGACAGCGTCACGCCGTCGGAGTCGGAGACCCCGACCCCGTCGGCTTCCAGGGCCGCCACGATGTCGACAGAGTCTCCCCGCAGCCAGGTCTGCGGCTCGAACAGCAACGCCGCCCCGATGCTGGACTGCGAAGTGGCATCGACCACCTCGACGTAGCGCCGCGCGTCGACCACCAGCAGCGGGCGCCGGTCGGACGCGCCGGGGAAGGCCTGCGGGCGGGCGACGACCTGCAGAGGCACGCCATAGTCGGCGTCGCGCAGGGTCGGCTGGTCGGGGATGCCGCTGCCCACGGCCAGCACGGGCAGGCGTGCGGTGTCAGCCTCCAAAGCGGCCAGCAGCTCGGGCAGCGGTTGGTCGGCGAAGCGGTCGTCCCAGTTCACCGCCGCCTCCAAGGTCTCAGGGTCGACTCCGAGGATGTCGACCTCGAGCCGGTCGTCGAGCGTCGCACTCTGGAACTGCGCCAGGGTGGTGGGGAACTGCCCGGTGGCGGCTGGGATGGCGTCGGGACGCACCCGGGCCGAGACGTCGCTGCCTACCAGCACCTGCGACTTGGCCTGCACCGTGCGCTGGGTGGTGGCTACCAGTGTCGCCGCATACACGCCGATGCCCACCGCCAGACTGGAAGCCACCACCAGGAGCAGCGCCGCGCGCGAGGCTCCGGCCAGCTGCCGGGCCGCGAGGTACAGCGACGGCCGCCAGCCGTTCCCGGCGCGTCGCAGGTGTGGCAGCACGTGCCGCAGCGCGCGACCGGCCAGCCCGGCGCAACCCGCGATGAACAGCAGCGGGAAGGCCAGCACGAGGGCGTCGATGCGCGGCGGTGCCCCCAGCTCGACCGCGACGGCGTCAGCGCCCGACACCACCTCGTAGTAGGACGCGGTCGCCAGCGCCAGCAGCACCGCTTCCCAGGGCAGCCGGGTGGCCAGCCGCCTGCCCGGCGCGGCCGCGGCGGTGGCTTGCGCGCGGCGAACCGCGGCGGGAGTCACCACGGCGAAGACCACGACGGCCAGCGCGGCGTTGCGGATCACCGCGCCGACCGCGCCGGTGCGCACCGCGGCGTCAGCGGGAGCGCCCGGCCCCAGCAGGTTCACCGTCCATACCGCCAAGGCCAAGCCGGCCCCGGCGCCGAGCAGCACGGGCACCAGCGCCTCGACGCCCGCCCGGGTTCCCGTGGCCCAGGGCGTCTCACCGGCCGCCGTCAGCACCTGGTGTTCGATGCGGCGGCGCTGGGCGGCGAACGCCGCCGCCGCGGCCATGACCACCAGGGCGACCGCGCGGCCGGCCAGCGACAGCAGCGACACGGGGCCGCGCAGTACCGCGTCGGTCTGGTCCACCTCACCCACCACGGCGCCCAGTACGCTCCGGGTCTCGGGTGGCCCGTAGGCGCTCAGCCCATCGAAGGGCTGACCCAGCGGCGTGCTGGGGTCGGCGACGTCCACCCCGACGCGGTCGAGCCGCGCCCGTGCCACCCGCAGCTGCGGCAACGTCAGATCGGCAGACTCCAGCGGCGCCTGCCAGCGGAAGGACGCGGGAGGCAGGACCCGGCCGGCGGACAGGAACGCGTCGACGTCGGCCAGCAGCATCGGGGGCGGCGGCGGCTCTAGGCCCTGGGTGTCACGAGCGACGAACAGCGCCCCCAGCGACTGCCAGTACGGGGTCAGGCGGGCCGACCGCAGGTCGACGTAAGTGCCGGCGACCGGAGCCTTGGCCTCCTGCTCGCCGAAGCCGAGCGTCAGCGTGTCTCCTGGCTCCAGCCGCAGCTGCTCGGCCAGTGAGTCGGGCAGCCACACGCCGCGGCTGCCCGGCACCGAGTCGATCACCTCGATGTGCTCGCGGAAGCCGTCGCGCGTCAGCATGCGGGCGCGCGCCTGTTGACCATTGGCCGACGCCCCGAAGACCGAGGCCAGGCCGAACAGGGTCGGCTCGGCCAAGCGCCCCACGCCGGCGACGCCCTGGCGCAAGGCCGCGTCGGCGGGCCCGAACGTGGTGCGGTCGGGCACGCCGGCAGTTTCCACGGTCAGCCCCGCCGCCTCCGGGGTCACCCCCTGCAGTGACAGCGTGACCGCCGCGTTGCCCGCCGAGGCCAGGAACAGCGGCGCCGACGCGGTCGCCAGCGCCAGCACCAGCGCGCCCGCCGCCACCGCCGCACCCAGCGTCGGCAACCGCAGCAGCCGAGTGGGTGCCTTGGTCCAGGCCGCGGTTGGCGGCCGCAGCCTCATATCACAATCCCTCCGGGATGGGGGCCGGCTTGCGCCGGCTGCAGTATCCCTCCGGGATGGGGGCCGGCTTGCGCCGGCTGGAGAATCCCTCCGGGATGGGGGCCGGCTTGCGCCGGCTGGAGAATCCCTCCGGGATGGGGGCCGGCTTCCGCCGGCTTAGGATCCCTCACGTCACACCATCTCGAACCCGGCCAGCTCGTTGAGCGTCGACCCCCACACCAGCACGAGGGCATCGACCGCGTCGCCGCGCTCGTGTTCCTCACCGAGCACCGCCCAGCAGTAGGCGAAGTGTTCCACCATCGCGACCAGCGCGGAAGCCACGGTCAGCGGGGGCGGCCCGGTTTGCCGACCGGACACCGCCACGGCCACCGCCACGTTGTCGGCGACGCGGCGCACGAACAGCGCGCGTGACTCCAGGTACAGCTCGGCGAAGCTGCGCTCCTCGCGCGAGGCCTGCAACCAGGTCCGCAGCACGACGCGGTCCTCGGTGTACCGGTCGAGGAAGCCGCCGATGATCCGCTCCAGTGCCCCTCGAACGTCGTCGGCCTTCCACGGTGCGGACGCCAGCGCCACGAAGTCGGCCTGCGCGGTGCGCACCAGGTCCGCCAGCACGGCGGCCTTGTTCTCGTAGTAGGTGTAGAAGGTGCCGTGGCTGACCCCCGCCCGCACGACGATGTCTTCCACGCGCGTGGCCTGCCAGCCGAGCTCGTCGAACGCCTCACGGGCCGACTGGCGCAGGCGAGCAGCCGTACGCGCTCCCCGCGACACGGCCGCCGGCCCGGCGTCGCCGTCGCTCACGCGGGCTAGGCCACGGGCCGCGCAGCCGCGTCGCCCGAATGGCCTCCCAGCGGGGCCGCCACCGCGTCCTGTCGCGGTTGGATCGTGCCGCTGTCGATGTCTTCGGCCCAGTGGCAGGCGGCGGTGTGGCCGGAGGCCAGCTCGCGCAGCGCCGGCTCCTCGTCGTCGCAGCGCGTCGGCTGGCGGTACGGGCAACGGGTGTGGAATCGGCAGCCAGACGGTGGGTTGGCCGGTGACGGCAGGTCCCCGGTGAGGATGATGCGCTCGCGACTCGCCTCGACGGCGGGGTCCGGGATCGGCACCGCGGACAGCAGCGCCTTGGTGTACGGGTGCAGCGGGCGTGCGTACAGCTCGTCGGCGGGGGCGACCTCCACGATCGTGCCGAGATACATCACCGCGATCCGGTCGGAGATGTGGCGGACGACCGCCAGGTCGTGGGCGATGAACAGATAGGTCAGCCCGAGGTCGTTCTGCAGGTCCTCCAGCAGGTTGATGACCTGCGCCTGGATCGAGACGTC
>Ga0136617_10005794_pt1 | contig 11071 bp, 11 predicted proteins | sample AntDrymUQ3222106_2_FD_129672 | JGI IMG/M metagenome (GOLD analysis project Ga0136617, IMG submission 129672) | Polar desert sand microbial communities from Dry Valleys, Antarctica - metaG UQ322 (21.06) | ecosystem: Environmental > Terrestrial > Soil > Desert | place: Antarctica: Dry Valley...
CTGGTGCCGCCGCGCAACCCCGCTCGGCTTGCCGATTCGCTGAACCGGTTGCTCGCCGACCCGGACTTGCGGCGCACCTACGGGAACGCCGGATTGGTCCGGGCGCGGGCCCGGTACAGCTGGGACCGGGTAGCCACCAACAGCGAGGCCGTGTACGAGCGCGCCGTCGCTGCGACAGGTGATTCGGTGCGGGCCGAGGCATACTCCGTCGCAGAGGCCTCCTCATGACTCTGACCCCGGTCGGCTCCGTCCAGTCCGCTCCTGTTGTGTGCTCCCGGACGGAGCCGACCTCATGAGTACAGCCGCCAGCCAACCCTGTACGGCATTGCGCGGGCACGAGCACGTGGCCGCTTTGACCGCGGCGGTCAGTAGGTTCGGCGGCTGCGTGCGCACCGCCGAGGCCTGGGGCGCGTACATCGCCGATGTGCTCACCGCCCGCGGCCGGCTCCTGGTGGCCGGCAACGGCGGCAGTGCCGCGCAGGCGCAGCACCTGACCGCGGAGCTCGTCGGGCGCTACCGCGACGACCGTCCGCCGTACTCGGCGATCTGCCTGAGCGCGGAGACATCGAGCCTGACCGCGATCATGAATGACTATCCACCGGAGGAGCTGTTCGCCCGCCAGGTCGAGGCGCACGGCCGGCGGGGTGACGTGCTGGTCCTGCTGTCGACGAGCGGGCAGAGCCCGAACGCCGTTGCGGCGGCCCGGCGGGCGCGGGCGCTGTCCATAACCGTCCTCGCGTTCACCGGGCCGACCCCCAACCCGCTGGCTGCCGCCGCCGACGACGTGATCGCCGCGGACTCGCCATGGGGCGCAACCGTCCAGGAATTGCACCTGGTCGGGCTACACGTCTTGTGCGCGGCCTTCGACGCTGCCGTCATGGCCGGCGCATCCCCTGTCCGGGCGGTACGCCGGTGAGCAAAAGGCGCGCGGCTGCCCTCATTGGAGGTGATTCCGGTCGTGCAGCGACCCGAATCACCTCCAGTGACGTCGTTTGGTCCCAATGCTGGGAGGTGCCGGCGTGACGAGGCCACTCGTCGTCATCGGCGACGCTTTGCTGGACGTCGACCTGGTCGGCCGGGCGGATCGGCTGTGTCCAGACGCGCCGGTGCCGGTGGTCGAGGACGCCACCGAGCAGGCCCGCCCCGGCGGGGCAGCACTAGCCGCCGCCCTGGCCGCCGCGGACGACCGGGAGGTCGTCCTGATCGCTCCGATCGCCGCGGATTCCGGTGGGGAGCAGTTGCGTTCCCTGTTGTCGAACCAGGTGCGGCTGATCGGCGTACCGATCGACGGCGAGACTCCGGTCAAGCGGCGGGTGCGCGTCAACGGGCAGTCGATCGTCCGGCTGGATTCCGGTCGGGTCGGCGCAATCATCGATGCCCTGCCGGCGGAGGCGATGGAGGCATTGCGGTCCGCCGGTGCGGTGCTCGTCTCGGACTATGGCCGTGGCCTGACCGGACAGCCCGACGTCCGAGCGGCGCTCCGATCGGGGGTGCCGGTCGTGTGGGACCCGCACCCCCGCGGAGCGGTGCCGGTGCAGGGCGTACGTCTGGTCACGCCGAACGCCCGCGAGGCAGCGCAGACGACCGGCCGGACCGGTACGTCGCTCACCGACATCGGCCGGCAGGCCGAGGAACTGATCCGGACCTGGAAGGTCGGCGCAGTAGCGGTCACCCTCGGCAGCCGCGGTGCACTGCTGTCCTACGGCAGCGGCGCACCGCTCGTCGTGCCGGCCGGACAGGTGGCCGGCGGTGACAGTTGCGGCGCCGGCGACCGCTTCGCGGCGACCGCGGCCGGGCTGCTCGCCGACGGGGCGGTCCTGACCGAGGCGGTCATCGGGGCGGTCGGCGCGGCCACCGTCTTCGTCGCGGCCGGCGGTGCAGCAGGATGGGCGTCCGGCGTACCGGCTGCTGGCCCGGCTGTGAACGGGACCGCCGAGCAGGTCTTCGCCCGGGTCCGGGCAGCGGGCGGTACGACGGTAGCGACCGGAGGCTGTTTCGACCTGCTGCACGCAGGCCACATCGCGACGTTGCGGCACGCCCGCAGCCTCGGTGACTGCCTCGTGGTCTGCCTCAACTCCGACGACTCGGTACGACGGCTAAAGGGATCCGACCGCCCGCTCGTGCCCGCCGTCGACCGCGCCCGCGTCGTCGCGGCGTTGGGCTGTGTCGACGCCGTCGTGGTCTTCGACGAGGACACCCCAGCGGCCGTGCTGCAGCGACTGCGGCCTGACGTCTGGGCCAAAGGCGGCGACTACGCCGGCGCGGATCTGCCCGAGGCCGCGCTCCTGCACAGCTGGGGCGGTCAAGCGGTTGCGGTGCCCTACCTCGAGGGACGGTCCACGACCGGCCTCATCCGCGCCCTGATCCAAACAAGAGAGGACAAGCACGCATGAGAGTTCTGGTGACTGGAGGTTCGTCCGGTCTCGGCGCGGCGGTCGTCGAGGCGGTGCAGGCCGACGGTGGCTCGCCGTTCGTGCTGGACCGGGTCGCACCGGAGGGCGACGTGCCGCACGAGATCGTCGACCTGGCCGACTCGCGGGCGGCGGAGGCCGCGGTACGCCGTGCGGTCGAGCGGACCGGCGGGCTCGACGCCGTCGTGACGGCCGCCGGCACGGACCGTTGCGGTCGGCTCGCGGACGTGCCCGGCGAGGAGTGGGACCGGGTCATCCTGGTCAATCTGCTCGGTACGGCGGCCGTCATCCGTGCGGCGCTGCCGCACCTGGAGCGTTCGCACGGCAAGGTGGTCACGGTCGCCTCGACCCTCGGGGTCAGGGCACTGAGCGACGCGACGGCGTACTGCGCCTCGAAGTTCGGGATCGTCGGTTTCACCAGATCGCTGATCGCCGAGACGCAGGGCTCGATCGGAGTGACGCTGCTGCTTCCCGGTGGGATGCAGACGCACTTCTTCGACGACCGAGAGGAGCAGTACAAGCCCGGTCCGGACGCGAAGCTGAACCGGCCCGGCGACGTCGCCGCCGTCGTCCTGACCGCGCTCAAGCAACCGGCTGGTTGTGAGCTGCGGGAGATCCTCATCGCTCCCTCGATCGAGGGATCCTGGCCGTAGAAACTCGACCGCGGGTCCTGGTCCTTCGTGCCCTCGGCCTCGGTGACTTGCTCACGGTGGTCCCGGCGCTGCGCGGAATCCGCTCCGCGCTGCCCGAGCACGAGCTGGTCCTCGCTACCGGGGCCGCGTTGCGGCCGTTGGCGGAGCTGACCGGCGCAGTCGACACCGTGCTGCCCGCTCGCGGCCTCGATCCGTTGGCCGGACCGGCCGGGGCCGTGGACGTCGCGGTCAACCTGCATGGCCGCGGTCCGCAGAGCCACGCCGTACTGCTGGCTCGTGCGCCAGGCCGGCTGATCGGGTTTGGCGCGGACGGAGTGCCGGGACCTGCTTGGCGGGCGGAGGAACACGAAGTGGCGCGCTGGTGCCGGCTGGTCACCGAGGGACTCGGTACGCCGTGCCACCCGGACGACCTGTCGCTGGCCCGGCCGGGCTGCGCCGCCTCGGTGCCTGGCGCGGTCGTCGTGCACCCGGGCGCCGCGTCTGGGAGCCGGCGGTGGCCGGTGTCGCGTTTCGCGGCGGTGGCGGCCCGGCTGTCGCGGGCGGGGCTACCGGTGGTGGTGACCGGGTCGGCCGCAGAGTTGCCGCTCGCGCGTGCGGTGGCTGCCGCCGCAGAGCTTGGTACCGACGGCGTACTGGCCGGCCGGACATCGTTGACCGAGCTCGCGGCGCTGGTGGCCGACGCCCGCTTGGTGATCTGCGGGGACACCGGGATGGCGCACCTGGCTACCGCGTACGGCACGCCCTCGATCGTGCTGTTCGGCCCGGTGTCGCCTGCGCTGTGGGGTCCGCCGAAGCGGCCGCAGCACGTAGTCCTCTGGCGCGGCGACGGCCGCGGAGAACCGCATGCTGATCAGGTCGATCCGGCCCTGCTGGCGATCGAGGTGCCCGAGGTCTTGACCGCCGTCGAGCGTCTGCGGCACTGCACGTTCTGGGTGGGCGGCGACTGAGGTCCGCCTCTTGACCAAGCACTCGCTGCCGCAGGAGCATGCAGGGTGCGGGGAGATTGGGGCTTCACATGCCACCGACCACTGTCCACTTCAACGGAGGCGTGAACCTCCCCGACACCGAAACCGTGATGCGCGAGATCGCCGCGAGGGTGCCCGCCGGCGTGCGCCGGATCCCCGATGGCGAAACCGGCAGCCGGCAGAACTGGATCTTCTTCCAGCTCGAGAAGTTCTGGCAGACGCCGGGTCTGGAACAAGCGGGTGTGATGGACACGCCCTCGGAGGGCTATGAGCAGATGCCGAAGGTCCGCCTGTCCGACGGCGTCGAGCCCGCCGACGTCCGGTGGGCCGACCTCGGGTACGCCGACGTCTACCAGGACTCCTACGCCACGTTCCGCCGGCTACGGGACGAGGGCGTGATCCCTTCCTCCGTCCGGTTCCAGGTGCAGTACCCCACCCCGCTTGCCTCGATCAACGGATGGGTGGTTCCCGAGGACCAGGACCGGCTGGAACCGTCGTACGAAAGCGCCCTCTTCGCCGACCTGGATCGCCTGTTGGCGGCATTGCCACCCGACGAGGTCGCCGTCCAATGGGATGTCGCCGTCGAGTTCGCGATTTTGGAGGGCGGCTTCGAAGGGACCGCCGCACAGACCCTGGACGGCATCGTGGAGCGGCTCGTCCGCTGCGTCGACCACGTTCCGGACGCCGTGCCGGTCGGTCTGCACCTGTGCTACGGCGACTACCAGCACCAGCACTTCAAGCAGCCCGAATCACTGGACCTCCAGGTCCGGGTGTCGAACGCGGTGGTCGCCGCGTCCGGGCGGACCGTGAACTGGCTGGCTTACACCGTGCCGCAGAACCGTAGCGACGCGGCGTTCTTCGAGCCGCTGCGCGACCTGAACGTCTCGCCGGAGACCGAGCTGTACTTCGCGCTCGTGCCATACCACCCCGCCGAGCAGGAGCCGGGCACCGTCGACGCACAGGTCCAGCTCGTCGACAGTCACCTTCCTTCGGCCGAATGGGGAATCTGCACCGAATGCGGGATGGCCCGCGCGGAACGCGACGACGTACCAGTCCTGTTGGATCTGCATCGCGAGATCATCGCGACGGGAGGTTCTCGAACTCCTTGACCAGGGGCTTCGGTGCCTGGCAGCGCCAGCCGTCGGTGAGCAGCTCGGCGAGTTCGTCAACGTCCACAGCGGCCAGCCGCACCAGGACTGCCGGATAGCCGTTGTGGTGGGCGGTCGTGAAGAACTCGGGATCGGCGGCGCGCAGGTCCTTCCTCGCTCTGCTGGGTCTCCGGCAGGGCCAGCGCGATCCGGCGAACGTCGTCTGCTGTGGCCACCCGCGCAGCGTAGAACCGGGTGCCGACGTTCCGAGGACCGCGCGGCACCGTAACGTCGCGCTCACCCGACTGAGGAGAGCCACCATGGGATTGATCGAGACGACCGGGCTGCACCACGTGCGGCTGACCGTCACCGACCTGGAGCGATCGAAGGCGTTCTACGCCGATGTGCTGGGCTTCCAGGTCGCCGCCGAGTCACCGGGCAGCCCGGACGACCCGGACGTCCGCAAAGACCCCGAGCAGTTGTACGGCGGCGTCGTCTTTCAGACCAACGGCATGCTCTTCGGGCTGCGACCGGTCGCCGCGGGCGAGGACCGCTTCGACTCCGAGCGGGTCGGCCTCGACCACGTCAGCTTCACCGTCGGCTCCCGCGACGAACTCGTGCAGGCCGTGCAACGTCTGGAAGAACACGGCGTTGCCCATGGAGAGGTCAACGACCTTACCGACTTCGGCATCGCGATCCTGTCGTTCAGCGACCCGGACGGAGTCCACCTGGAGCTGACAGCGGCGCTCTAGCCCTCGGGATCTGGTTCGCTGTCCGGGGACTTCCGGCGCGGACCCTTGAGCCGCTCGTCAGGTGGCTGCCCCACCTTGACCGCAAGCGACGCACCGAGGACGGACCGCTTCGGGTAGCGGGAGAAGGGCTGTCGCAACTCCGCTTATTCGTGACGACTGAGTGCCGCGCGGTGGAACCTATGCCCGAACGATGAGCGCTGGCCACTCGAACGCGCCATTCAGGAGTTGCCCGGATCGATCACCGGATCGTCGCTCTGCGCCTCGTCGTCGGTGGTCAGGACGGGCCGCTCCGCCGAGGGATGGTCACCCGGTTCGCCGCTGGTGGGTTCGGAGGCCGAGTTGTCCTCGTCGGGTTTCGTCATGCTGTCTCCTGTTCGCCGCAGGGGTGCTGGCCGGATTGTGCCCGGAAGGCACATCGCCGGAACCTACCCAAAAGGCGACGACGGCAGCGGGGTTGCCAGCGCTTGTGACGATTTCGGCGAATGTAGCGAAGAAGATGACGCCGGCGGCCGCGGAGCACGTGCCAAACCGCGCTGTCCGATCACGGTTATCGCTGTGCGTTCCTTCACCCCAACCCTGCGTGATCCGACCCCGGTGGCCTGCAGCACGTCGGCCACCGCGGTCAACGCCTCACCGGGGCTGCGGTCGGTGCCGCGGCACCCGGGTGCAGGTCGTCGGGTCGTCGGGTCGAGGAACAGGAAGTCCATCTGCAGCCTCCGCGAGGGCCGTCGTACATCCGCCGCTGAGTCGTGGCCCTCGACTGTTCGGGACGCCGGTGCCCTGCGTCCAGTGGCGTACCGTGCCGTCTGCCTGGGGGTCGGGCTGCGCCAGACTGGGTCGACTCGGGTGGTGTCGGAGGTGGCACATTGATCGGCGAAGGCGACGCCGGTGGGCAGGACCTGCGTTACCGGGCCCGCGAGGCTTACCGGCAACGGGCGTGGGCCGACGCCTACGAGATGTTGGCCACGGCGGACCGGCAGTCGGCGTTGGAGCCAGCGGATCTCGATCTGCTCACGACGTCGGCGTACCTGCTCGGCCGAAACGAGGCCGGTGATGGGTTGTCGTCGCGCGGATACCGCGATGCGGCAGCGAGGGGCGACGCGACACGAGCGGCTCGATGCGCCCTGTGGCTGGGCATGCATCTGCTGCTGCGGGGCGAAGTGGCCCGCGGCGGTGGATGGCTCGCCCGCGCGAAGCAGGTGCTCGACGACGGTCAGCACGATTGCGCGGAGCAAGGGTACCTGCTCGTGCCGGTCGGCCTCAAGCTTGTCGAAGAGGGTGACGCCGCGGCCGCGCACTTCACCTTTCGCACGGTCACCGAAGTCGGCGAGCGGTTCGGTGACCCGGATCTGGTGGCGTTCGGCGGGCTGGGCACTGGCCAGGCGCTGATCGGGCTGGGACGAACCGCTCAGGGCGTGGCAGCCCTGGACGAAGTGATGGTGGCGGTCACGTCGGGCGAGATCTCGCCCATCGTCGCGGGGATCGTCTACTGCGCCGTGATCGAGACCTGTCGGGGAGTGTTCGATCTCAGGCGGGCGCAGGAATGGACGGCGGCGCTGGACAACTGGTGCGCGTCCCAGCCCGATCTGGTGCCCTACCGCGGGCAGTGCCTGGTGCACCGGGCCGAGATCATGCTGTTGCACGGGGCATGGCCAGATGCCCTCGAAGAGGCGCGCCGGGCCTGCGACCGGCTCGGCAGCCAGGCCGCGGCCGGAGTGGCGTTCTACCAGCTGGCCGAAGTGCATCGTTTGCGCGGGGAGTTCAGGCAAGCCGAGCAGGCGTACCTGCAGGCCAGCCGCTGGCTGCCGGAACCGCAGCCCGGCCTCGCGCTGTTGCGCCTGGCGCAGGGCCAGGTCGACGCCGCGGCCGCCGGGATCCGGCATGTCCTGGCAGCGGCCGTCGGCCACCTGGCTCGTTGCCGGCTGCTCGCCGCTCACGTGGAGATCATGATCGTCTCGGGCGACGTAGCGGACGCCAGCGCCGGCGCGGCGGAGCTACGGCTGATCGCCGAGGACATCGGCGCACCCTGGCTGCGCGCGCTGGCGCTGCACGCGTCGGGCGCCACCCTGATCGCGGAGCACGACGCCAAAGCCGCCTTGGCCGTACTGCGCCGCACGTGGACTGCATGGCAGGAGCTCGACGCGCCGTACGAAGGGGCCCGGGTCCGGGTCCTCATGGGACTCGCCTGCCGCGAGCTCGGGGACCATGACTCAGCGGAGATGGAGTTCGACGCCGCCCGCTGGGTGTTCGAGCAGCTCGGTGCCGACCCCGACGCGGACCGCGTCCGTGCGCTGTCCCAGCGCGCCGCTACGGCGCCGGGCTCGCTGACCGGTCGGGAGATGCAGGTGCTCCGTCTCGTGGCGACCGGCAAGACCAATCGGGCGGTGGCCGCGGAACTGTTCCTGAGCGAGAAGACGGTGGCGAGGCACCTCAGCAACATCTTCATCAAGCTCGGCGTGTCCTCCCGGGCCGCGGCCACCGCGTACGCCTACGAACACGGCTTCGTGTAGCCGGTACACCGAATCACCCATCTTCGAGAATGGGTAGTTCTCCCGACGCGGCCCGGACGGGCGGCTCCCTAGCGTCGGCGGCGTTGATCCGCAGAGCCAGAGGAGACGACGATGAGAAGCACACAAGACGCAGAACGCCCCGCACGAGAGCGGATGTTGGCCGGGATCCCGGTCACCGAGCGGCGAGTGCACCTGGCGGGCATGGCGACCGCGGTGCTGGAGGGCGGCGACGGGCCCCCGATGGTGCTGCTGCACGGACCGGGCGAGTTCGCCGGCACCTGGCTGCCGGTGCTCCCGCAGCTGGTCCGGACCCACCGCGTGATTGCCCCCGACCTGCCCGGCCACGGCGCCACGGCGATACCCGACGGTGAGTTGGGCGCTGACCGAGTGCTCGGTTGGCTAGGCGAGCTGATCGAGCACACGTGCCCATCGCCGCCGGTGCTGGTCGGGCGGGTGATCGGCGGCGCCATCGCGGCCCGGTTCGCCGCTGACCGCGGCGGCACGCTGGCCCACCTCGTGCTCGTGGACACCCTCGGGCTGACGTCGTTCGAGCCCGCACCGAGGTTCGGGCTCGCGCTGCACCGCTTCCTCGCCGACCCGCGGGCAGGCACCTACGACCGCTTCATGGACTTCTGCACCTTCGACCTGGACGGTGCGCGCCAGCAGCTGGGCCACCGGTGGGCGGCGTACGCGGCCTATGCGGTCGAGCTGGCCGGCAAACCGAGCGTGCAGGCCGCCATGGGTAGCCTGATCGGGCAGTTCGCGGCGGTCCCGATCCCGCCGGCGGAGCTTGCCAGGATCGACGCACCCACCACCCTGATCTGGGGGCGGCACGACCTCGCGACGCCCCTGCAGGTGGCCGAATCGGCCGGTGCCCGCTACGGCTGGCCGCTCCATGTGATCGAGGACGCCGGCGACGACCCGCCTCTCGAGCAACCTGCTGCGTTCCTGGCTGCCCTGCACGCCGCGACCGGAGCAGTGGTCGCGTCATGACCGCGACGATTATTGACGTCACCGGGCGCGAAGGCAGACGGGTCGCCCTCAGCCCAGATCGTCTGAACGACCTGACCTCGCGGATCGAGGGTCGCGTGCTGCGCCCAGGCGACGAGGGCTGGGGCGACGCGGTACTGGTCTGGAATGCCATGGCGGCCCGGATCCCGGCGTTGGTCATCCAGCCTGTCTCTGCCCGCGACGTCGCTGCGGCCGTGGAGTTCGCCCACGAGCACCAGCTGCTGCTGAGCGTGAAGGGCGGCGGCCACAACATCGCCGGCACGTCCATCGCCGACGGCGGCCTGACCCTCGACATGAGCCAGCTGCGCGACGTCACGGTCGATCTGGCCGCCCGGCTCGCGCACGTCGGACCGGGCTGCCGACTGCAGGACGTCGACCGCGCTACGCAGCAGCACGGGCTCGCCACCGTGCTCGGGTTCATCTCCGAGGTCGGCGTCGCCGGCCTGACCCTCGGCGGCGGCTTCGGCTACCTGATGCGCCGCTTCGGTTGGGCCGTCGACAACCTGCACGAGGTCGAGATCGTCACCGCCGACGGCGCGATCCGCACCGCCAACCGCAGCGAGAACGCCGAGCTGTTCTGGGCTCTGCGCGGCGGCGGCGGCAATTTCGGCGTCGTCACCCGGTTCACCTTCCGCCTCCACCAGGTCGGCCCGACCATCACCGGCGGCCTGATCCTCTGGGGCGCAGACCGGGCCGTCGACGTACTGGCCGCCTACCGCGAACTCACTGAGACCGCACGGCGCGAGCTGACGGCAGCGGTGGTCATGCGGATCGCGCCACCGGCCCCGTTCATCCCCGAGACCTGGCACGGCAAGCACATCATCGCGATGCTGATCTGCCACAGCGGCGAGAACGCCGAACGCGACCTCACTGCGGTCCGCGCCCTCGGCGATCCGATCGTCGACCTGGTCGGCGAGACGACATACGTCGAGCAGCAGTCGCTGATGGACGGCACCGAGCCCAAGGGGCAGCACTACTACTGGAAGACCGAGCACCTGGGCGAACTGCCGGACGGGTTTCTCGACGCGTTCCGGAACGGTGCCCTCAGCGTGCCGACCGTGCACTCGGAGTCAGTCATCTTCCACGTCGGCGGCGCCGCCAATGAACTCGCGACCGACGACGGCGCGGTCGGAAACCGCGACGCCCGCTACATCACCGGCTTCGCCGGCGCCTGGACCGCTGACACGAGTCCCGACGTTCACGTGGCCTAGGTCCGAGACGCGTGGCAGACCATCCGGCCGTTCTCCACCGGTGGAAACTATGTCAACTTCCAGTTGGCCGATGACGACGAGGTCCGCACCGCCGAGGCCTACGGCAGGAATTTCGAACGCCTCCGCCGTGTCAAGGCCGCCTACGATCCGCACAACCTGTTCCGGGTCAACCGCAACATCGCACCAGCCGTCTGAGAGGCAGGTGAGCTGACTACGTGAACGGTGACGGCGTTCGGGTGCTTATCGTCGGCGCGGGCATCGCCGGTCTGGCCGCCGCCCGCACTCTCCGCGCATGGGGTGCCACCGTGGAGATCGTCGAGCGCCTGCCCACGCCGGCGCGAGAGGGCACCGGTATCTACCTGCCCGGAAACGCGGTGCGTGCTCTTGACGTGCTGGGCCTCGGTGAACGGGTGGCCGAGCGCGCCGTCCGCATCCGAAGGCAGCGAACCGCCGATCACCGCGGCCGGCCC
>Ga0136617_10005795_pt1 | contig 11071 bp, 8 predicted proteins | sample AntDrymUQ3222106_2_FD_129672 | JGI IMG/M metagenome (GOLD analysis project Ga0136617, IMG submission 129672) | Polar desert sand microbial communities from Dry Valleys, Antarctica - metaG UQ322 (21.06) | ecosystem: Environmental > Terrestrial > Soil > Desert | place: Antarctica: Dry Valley...
AAGATGGCGCCGGCGGATGCGCGCAGCGCCTTCGGCCCGGTCGGGTCGGCACACCCGTCCGAGAGGGCGAAGGAGGCGGGCCCGAGCGCGTCGGCGGCGCGAAGCAGGGTGCCGACGTTCCCAGGATCCCCCACTCGCCAGAGCGCGAGGCCCGTTGGACGGGGGGCCCGCGGGTCGAGGCACGGGAGGTCGGAACGGCGGAAGACGGCGATCACCCGTGGCGGGTGCCCCAACGCCGAGACGTCGGCCAGCAGCGCCGGCTCGACCGTCAACGCCTGCGGGAGGAGCCCGCCGAGCGCCGGGCGCTCCACGTCGACGAGCGCCGCCACGGGCTCGAGCCCCGCGGCGAGCGCCGCCTGCACGAGATCCTCGCCCTCGCAGACGAAGAGCCCGAGCCGCTCGCGGCCCCGGCGGGAGGCGAGCCGCCGCACGAGGCGGAGCCGCGCGTTCGCCGGGGACGTGATCACGTCGGGCCGGGCGAAGGCCGGCGCTTCAGCTCTGCAGCGCGGCCTTGGCCCGCTGGGCGACGGCGCCGAAGGCCACCGGGTCGCTCACGGCGAGGTCGGCCAGAATCTTGCGATCGAGCTCGATGCCCGCCTTGCCGCAGCCCGCCACGAACTGGCTGTACGACAGGTCGTGTTGGCGGGCGGCCGCGTTGATGCGCACGATCCAGAGCCGGCGAAACGTGCGCTTGCGCGCTTTGCGGTCGCGGTACGCGTAGACGAGCGAGTGCTCGACCTGCTCCTTGGCATAGCGGTAGCTGCGGCTCTTGAGACCCCAGTAGCCCTTCGCCTGCGCGAGCACCTTCCGACGCTTCTTGCGCGCGTGGACGGATCGCTTTACCCTCGGCATCAGCGCAGCCCCAGGAGCTTCTTGACCGCGGGCGCGTCGCTCGCGGCGACAGGATTATCCTTGCGGAACCCGCGCCGCCGCTTGGACGACTTCTTCTCGAGGTTGTGGCTCTTCTGCGCGTGCCGGCGCATCAGCTTGCCGGCTCCCGACACCTTGAACCGCTTCTTCGCTCCGCTCGACGTCTTCTGTTTGGGCATCGTCTCTGATTACTCCCGCGTTCTTCGTTGGCCCGAGCACCATCACCATATTCCGTCCATCGAGGAGCGGCGGCGATTCGATCAGGCCAATCTCCTTGACGTCCTCCGAGAGCCGCATCAGGAGGTCACGCCCTCGCTCCGGATGCAGGTTCTCACGCCCGCGGAACATGATCGTGACCTTGACCTTGGCCCGCTGGTTGAGGAAGCGGACGACGTGGCCCTTCTTGGTCTCGTAGTCGTGAATCCCGATCTTCGGTCGAAACTTGATCTCCTTGACGTTGATCGACGTCTGGTGCTTACGAGCGAGCTTTGCCTTCTGCTCCTGCTCGTAGCGGTACTTGCCGTAGTCCATCACCCGCGTCACGGGCGGATCCGCCTGCGCCGCGACCTCGACGAGGTCGAGGTTCTTCGCATAGGCGTACTCGCGCGCTTCGTCGGCAGTCTTGATCCCGAGCTGCGTGCCGTCCTCGTCGATCAAGCGCACGCGGGGGACGCGGATCGCGTCGTTGATGCGATCCTGGGGGGCGGGCCGGACGGGCTCGGGGCGCCGTCTCGGCCTCAAAGGGCTGTCACCAAGCTGTGCTTCCTCCTTCTCTAGACCTTGAGATCGCAGCAGACGGCGGCCCGCGATCCTCGTCGTTGAGACTCGGTGGAACCTCCGCCGAGCCCGTGGGGGCTCCGGAGGTGAGGAACGGGTCCGCTCCTGCTTCGATCAGACCGATAGGGTAGCAAGCTCGGCGAGAAGGTCGGAGAGGCTCTGCGTCGATTGGTCGCCGCCCCGATCGCGCACGGCGAGGGACGCGGCCGATTCGCGGTCACCGAAGACGATCACCTTCGGGATCTTCTCGAGCTCGGCGTCGCGAATGCGCCGGCCGACCGTCTCGTCGCGGTCGTCGAGCTCGGCGCGGAACCCGGCCTCGGCGAGCGCGTCCCGGATCACGGCCGCTGCGGCACGATGGCCCTCCCCCACGGGGACGATGCGGATCTGGACGGGGGCGAGCCAGAACGGGAAGGCGCCGCCGTAGTGCTCGATGAGGATGCCGAGGAAGCGCTCGAGCGAGCCGAGCAGCGCGCGGTGGATGACGACCGGCATGTGCTCGAGATTGTCGGCGCCCATGTAGGTCAGGCCGAAGCGCAGGGGCATCTGGTAGTCGAGCTGGATCGTGCCCATTTGCCAGCTCCGGCCGAGCACATCGGTCATGTGCAGGTCGATCTTGGGGCCGTAGAAGGTGCCCTCCCCGGCGCCGATCACGTACGGCAGCTCATGACGGACGAGCGCCCGCTCGAGCGCTCCCTCGGCGGCGTCCCACTGCTCATCCGTGCCGAGCCGGTCCTCAGGGCGGGTGGAGAGCTCAGCGCGCGGCGTCACGCCGAAGAGCTCGTACAGGTCGCGCACGTTGGCGATGATCGCGTCGATCTCGTCCTGGATCTGCTCCTCGGTGCAGAAGATGTGGGCGTCGTCCTGCGTGATGTGGCGCACGCGCAGGAGGCCGTGGAGGGTTCCGGCGAGCTCGTTCCGGTGCAGCGTCGAGGACTCCGCGTAGCGGACGGGGAGCTCCCGGTAGGAGCGCAGGCCGCTGCCGAAGAGCAGCATGTGACCGGGGCAGTTCATCGGCTTCAGACCGTAGGTGCGCTCTCCGGCCTCGACCAGGAACATGTTCTCCCGGAACTTGGCCCAGTGTCCCGAGGTCACCCACGTCTCGACGTCGTAGATGAGCGGGGTCTTCACCTCCTGGTAGCCGCGCTTGGCGTTCTCGCGGCGCCGGAGATCCTCGAGCGCGTTCCAGAGCACCATCCCCTTCGGGCGCCAGAAGGGCGAGCCCGGCGAGGCCTCGGACAGATGGAAGAGGTCGAGCTGCGGCCCGAGGCGGCGATGGTCCCGGCGCTTCGCCTCCTCGAGGCGCTCGAGGTGGGCGTCGAGCTCGGCCTGAGAGTAAAAGGCTGTGCCGTAGATGCGCGTCAGCTGCGTGTTGCGCTCGTCGCCGCGCCAGTAGGCGCCGGCGAGGCTCGTCAGCTTGATCGCCTTGATCGGGCGTGAGTCCTGGAGGTGCGGGCCGCGGCAGAGGTCGGTGAAGTCGCCTTGCGTGTAGAGCGAGATCGGCCCCTCGGCCGTGTCGACCAGCTCGACCTTGTACGCCTCGCCCTCCGCCTCGAACAGCCGCTTGGCCTCCTCGGCGTCGATCTCGCGGCGCTCCCACGCGCGGCCCTCCTCGAGCTCACGCCGCAGCTCGGCCTCGATGCGCTCGAGCTCCTCCTCGTGCACCGGTTCCGGGAACTCGAAGTCGTAGTAGAAGCCGTTCTCGATCGGCGGGCCGATGGCGATCTTGACGTCCGGGTAGAGGCGGCGCACGGCCTCGGCCAGGAGGTGCGCGGCCGAGTGGCGCAGGACGGCGAGCGCGTCGGGGTCGCTCGTGTCCCGGGTGGTCAGGATCTGGATCGCGCCGCCGTCCTCGAGCGGCAGGCGCAGGTCGCGCACGCTGCCGTTCTGGCGCACGAGTACCGCCTGCTCGGCAAGCTTCGGGCCGATCGCGCGGGCGGCGTCGAGCCCGGTGGCGCCGTCGGGAAGCTCGAGCTGGGAGGAGTCGGGAAGGACGACCTTCATCCCCGCAAGGATACGGCGTCGGATTGACACGGCGGCAACTGGGGCATGAGCTGCCCATGAGCGAGACACCCATAGAGCACCCGCGCGAGGACGACCGCAACGACGAGGTCGAGGGCTCGCCCGTCCCCGACCCCGATCAGCCGAACACCGACGACGAGGACACAGCGGGCATTTAGGACTTGCTGCGTGGCAGGCCGACGAGCAGTGCGACCGGGGCGAGCAGGAGGAGCCACATCGTCGCCCCCAGGCCGACCCGCTCCGCGACGAGCCCGAGCAGGAGCGGGACGGCCGCGCCCGCGAGGCCGCCGACGCTGCCGACAGCGATCGCCGTGCCGCTCCTACCCGGCAGCGCGTCGTAGAGCCCAGCCTTGGGGATTGCGTACCAGCCGGCGTTCAGGAGGCCGAGCAGCGCCAGGAGCGGCAGCCCGGCCCCGGTGCCGGACACGAGCAGGACGAGCGGAAACACCCCCGTCACGGCGAGGGCACTCGCGCGGAGGTAGCGCACGCCCTCAACGCGCTGGAGCACGACGAGCAGCAGCGCGTCACCGACCAGGCCGGCGCCCGTCCAGACGCCCAGAGCGAGTCCCACCTCGACCGGGCCGGCGCCGGCAACGTCGACGAGGTACAGAGCCAGGAAGGCATGGAACACGTCGAGCATGAGGTCGGATGCCTCGAGCAGCGCGATCCAGCGGAGGACCTCGCGCCTCCGCAAGGCTCGCGCCGCCTGCTCGAGCGCGTCACGGAAGGACTCGCGGCGCTCGACGACGGGAAGCGGGGTGCGGGCCGCGGCGACGGTCAGACCGAGGGCGAGCAGCGCGAGCACGATCGAGATCGCTCGCCAGCCGCCGCCGAGCGCGACCGCGAGCGTCAGAACGATCGGGCCGGCGACGATCCCGAGCGACCCGGCGAGCGTCCAGCGCGCCATGTTCCGCCCTCGCGCGGCCGGCTCGAGATCCATCAACGAGGCCTGCGCGAAACTGACGAAAGCGGTGCTTGCCGGATTTCCGACCGCCAGCGCCACGAGCAGCGACCACGGATTCCAGGCGACAGCGGTCAGCGCCGCCGAGAGGGCGAAGAGCACGCCTCCCACGAGCAACAGCCCCCGTCGATGGGCCATGTCACCGGCGACGCCGAGAAGGGGCTCGAGCGCGCTGCCGACGAAGCCCGGCACGGCGAGCACGAGGCCAACTTCCACGTAGCTGAGCTCGAGGTCGCTGCGGATCAGCGGCCAGGCGGCGGCACGGGTTCCTCCGACGAGCTCGTCGAGCAGCTCGATCGCGAGCAGAACGGTGACGACGCCGAGGGCTCGGCCCCGGCTCCGACGAAGCGGTTACCAGGGTGGATGCGTCATGCCAGGAGTGTACGTCCGCGCGCGCCGCTATAGGGTCCGTGACGTGGCCAGCGCAGCGCAGCGCGTCGGGAGAGCTGTGACGCCCGACCTGCTCATGCGCCTGCTGCGCCCGTCGGAGGCGGCACTCTCGCGCGATGGGCGGCAGATCGCCTTCGCGGTCACGGAGTCCTTCAGCGAGCCGAACGAGCGCCCGCGGAGCCGCATCTGGCTCGGCGCGGTGGACGGCGAGCCCAGGCAGGTCACGCACGGGCCGGGCGTCGACATGCTCCCCCGCTTCTCCCCCGACGGGCGTCTGCTCGCGTTCGCCTCCGACCGCGAGCAGCCCGGTCTGATGTCGCTGTACCTGCTCGCAACGGGCGGCGAGGGCGAGGACGAGGCGCAGCCGCTCGGCCGGCTCGAGGGCTCGGTCGAGGACATCCAGTGGGCTGCCGGCGGCGGGTCGCTCGTCGTCCTTGCCGCCGATCCGGGCTCCGACCGCGCGGGCGCGCAGCAGGCCACGCGCATCGTGGCGAAGGACGGCGCCGACGACGACCCGGACATCCGCCGACCCTTCCGCGCCTGGCGCAGGCTCCTCCGCGTCGACACGGCCTCGGGCGAGGCGGCGGAGGTCGGTACCGAGGGCGTGAACGTCTGGGAGTTCGATCTTCGGGACGAGGGCTCGGCGGTGGCCGTCGTCTCCGACGATCCGTCGGAGAGCTCGTGGTACGACGCCTACGTGGCGCTGCTCGATCTCGACGCGCGCACGGCGCGGAACCTCTACAGGCCGAGGTGGCAGCTACAGGCCCTCTGTAGTTCCCCTGACGGGCGTCGCGTCGCCTTCGTGGAGGGCCTCTGCAGCGACAGGACGATCGTGACCGGGCCGGTGAAGGTGGTGGAGCTCCAATCGGGCGAGGTGCGCGAGCTTCCCGTCGACGACGTCGGCTGGCTCGGGTGGAGCGACGACGAGACACTTCTCTACGCGGGCTGGCAGGGACTCGGCTCGCGCTGCGGCAGGATCGCGCTCGACGGATCCCATACGGAGCTGTGGAGCGGCGAGGCCACGATCGGCACCCGCTACGTGCCGCGCATCACTGTCGACGCGGGCGGCGAGACCGTGGCGGCCGTGCGCGAGAGCGCCGGGGAGGCGCCCGAGGTCGTCCTCTTCGAGAACGGGTCGTGGCGTTCGATCTCGCGGCTGAACGACGAGGTGGCCGGCGAGCTCGAGCTGCCGCGGTGGGAGCGTTTCGCGTGGACGGCGCACGACGGGCTCGAGCTCGAGGGGCTCCTCGCCCGACCGGCCGGCCACGAGGGCGGGCCGCTCCCGCTCGTCGTCTGGGTGCACGGCGGCCCCACTGCGTCGTGGACGTGGCAGTTCGCGCCGCAGTACGGGCACTCCCTGCTCCTCGCGAGCGCCGGCTACGCCGTGCTCGCCCCCAACCCGCGCGGCAGCGCCGGGCGCGGAGCTGCCTTCCGCGAGGCGGTGCTCGGGGACATGGGCGGCGAGGACTTCGAGGACATCCTCGCCGGGGTCGACGCCAGCGTGGCCGCCGGCATCGCGGACGAGGATCGGGTCGGCATCTTCGGAGGCAGCTACGGCGGCTTCATGTCCGCCCTGGCCGTGACGCGGAGCGACCGCTTCGCCGCCGCCGTACCCATGGCGGTCGTCTCCAACTGGCTCAGCTTCCACTTCACCACGAACATCGGCCGCTTCGACGAGCTCTTCCTGGACGACGATCCCTACCGGGCCGGAGGCGCCTACTTCGAGCGCTCGCCGGTCGCGCATGCGCCGGGCTCCCGGACGCCGACGCTGATCGTCCACGGCGAACTCGACCTCTGCACCCCCGTGGGCCAGGCGCGCGAGCTCTACCAGGCGCTCGTCGACGCGGGCGTCGAGACGGAGCTCGCCGTCTACCCGCGCGAGGGGCACGGGTACGTCGAGCGCGCCCATCAGATCGACGTGTGGCAGCGAATGCGCGCCTGGTTCGACCGCCACCTCCTACGCGAGCTCTGAGCGCCCCACGACGAGGCCGGCCGGCCCCTCTCGGGGCCGGCCGGCGGACGTGCATCGTGCTGGGAGGTGCCTAGCGGCCCGCGCGGCGAAGCCGCGGCAGGTACACCGAGGTGTTCCTCTTGACCGACTTGGTCGGCGTCACGGCCACGGCGACCGTGAACAGGCGCCGCTTCTTGACCGTGAACGACTTCGGGTTGACACGCAGCAGGAAGTTCGCCGTGCCGACCTTGCCCGTGACCTTCGCCTGCTGGCCACCGACGATCGCCTTGGCGTTGAAGTCGCGTGCACGCACGCGCACGATGCCGCCGCGAACCAGGAACCCGCGGGTGTCCTTGAGCGTGACGATCATGCGGATCCGCTTGCTCTTCTGCACGCCCTTGGTGATGTAGCGCACCTTGAAGATGCGGAGACCCTTGGCACCGGCGGCCGAGACCGACCTGCCGGCCTCGGTGTTGATCACCGAGGAGGCCCGCTCGATAACGAAGGTGTTGGTCTGCGAGACGCCCTGCTTGTCGGTCGCCGTGATCAAGACCTCGCGGCTCGAGCCGGAGACCGGTACCGAGAACGTGGCGTCGTTCGGGTTGTTCGGAGTGCTCGTGTCCGACTTGAGCAGGCTCAGGACATCCTGGCCGTTGACCTTGAGACTGGCGAGAGCGTTCTTGTCAGCCACCTTGCCCTCGACCGTGAGCGGGTTGCCATCCAGAATCGTGAAGCCACCCGCAGGCGAGAGCAGACTGATGCCCGCGTTCCGGAGAGCGTCCAGCACGTTGGCCGGAATGATGCCGTTCGCTCCACCCAGGTTCAGCGGAATCCGCGTGATGACGTTGTCACCCAGCTTGAGCTCGATGACGCTCAGGCCGTTCAGGTCGACAACGGCATTGAACGTGCCCGTCGCCGAGTTGAGGTTGACAGGCTGACCGTTGATCCGCAGGTCGACATTCGCGAGGGAATCCCCGCCGACCGTGCCGGTGAGGGAGACGAGCGGGTTCGGGCCGGAACCAACCGTGATGGGGCCGAGCGTGATGGCCGGGACTGCAGGCGTCGGGAGTCCCGACTGAGCCTTGGCGGCCGGTACGAGCGCGAGCCCGAGGGCGACCAGCACTGCAGTGGCGAGAGCCAGGATGCCGGCCCGGCGTACGGAAGACACCGAGGCGTTTCCCGGCGCGATGGTAGTGCTCATTCGTGTACCCCCTAGGATAAGTCTGCGACTGGGCGCAGAACAGTCGTTGACCTCGCTATCGAGCGGGCGCCGGACCACCTTTCGGCTCGTTCACCCGATCGAGGGACGAGGATCCCTCGATGGAGTGATGCGCCGAGAGCACCCAATATGAGAAGGGGCAGTTACGGCACGGTGAAAGGTCGGGTCACGCCCTTGAGGTTGCCACGGCAATAGCGCACGATGGCGCGCGGACGGGGGCTTGGGTCGTCCTCACCCGCTGAGGTTGAGCACCGGAGGGTCGACCGCAACGTCTCGCCGCGCAGCGGGCCCCTCGCGGCCCAGGCCTCCGCACCCGCCACTCACACCACCACAGGGAGGTCCCGTGCGCCTGCTCCGAAGACGCTCGTCGCTGCTCGCCCTCACGCTCTGCGCTCTCTGCGCCGCCGCCACGCTCGCGGGCACGGCCGAGGGGCAGACCACACCCGACGTCCGGCTGGAGGCGCGCGCCGTGCTTCCCGCGCTCACCTTCTCGCCGGGCCCGACGTCGGGCCGCCAACTCGGCACCGCGCCGATCAACGGCGTCACGCCGCCGTTCGAGGACGAGCAGCCCGTGCAGGGCTTCTCGGCAGTCCTCGACAATGGTGACGGCACCTTCCTCGCCATGGCCGACAACGGCTACGGCACGATCGAGAACTCCGCCGACTTCAATCTGCGGATCTACACCATCCGTCCGAACTTCAAGCGGGCCTTTCGGGGCAACGGGCGGATCGACGTCCTGGGCTTCTTCCAGCTCCACGATCCCGACCGTCGCATCCCCTTCGCGATCACCAACCACTTCACCACCCGGCGGGTGCTGACAGGGGCCGACTTCGACATCGAGTCGATTCAGCGCGCGCCTGACGGCACACTCTGGATCGGCGAGGAGTTCGGACCCTTCGTCCTCCATACCGACGCACGGGGGCGCGTGCTCGAGGCACCGATCGCGCTACCCGACTTCGACAACCCCGGGCGTGAGATCCGCTCGCCGCAGAACCCGTACAACGAGGAGGCGACCGCCATCCGGATCATGAACGCAGTGCGCGAGCACGCACGCCGCTTCGGCAACGAGCGGGCCGCCCCGGTGTTCTCGCCCTTCCACGTCATGCTCGCGGATGCCGACCCGGCCACCTTCGTGGACAGCCGCGAGGCGCCGCCAACCGGCTCAGGCGTTGCCCGCGCGTCGAGCGAGGTCTACAACGTCGCGTCGCTCAAGGCGGCGGGCTACCCGATCGTTCCCTACACGATCAACGACAAGCCCCGCATGCTCCAGCTCTTGCGGCTGGGCGTGGACGGGATCATCTCCGACCGGCCCGACCTGCTGCGCGAGGTCGCGCAGGAGTTCGACGCCAACGGCGACGGCCGCCCGGGCGACCTGCTCCTGCCCGACGGCCGTATCGACATCACGAAGCTCGACGCCCAGAGCCACCGCGGCGGTCGCAACCTGCGTCCGGAGAACACGCTGCCCGCGGCCGAGGTGGCGCTCGCCAACCTGATGACGACGATCGAGGGCGACGTCGGCATCACGAGGGACGGCGTGCCGATCATGAGCCACGATCCCTACGTCGAGAGCCAGAAGTGCCGCCGCGCCGACGGCCGTCCGTACGGGCCGGCGGACGAGGTGCTGATCAGAAATCTGACCGCCGACGAGCTCCAGTCGCAGTTCATCTGCGACAAGCTCTTCCGTGGGCCGACGCAGATCAACGACCTCGCCGCCTCGCCCGTCACAGTCGCCTATCGGGCCTCGTCGGGCCTCTGGCACGAGTACTCGCTGCCGACCGTGCAGCAGCTCTTCGACTTCGTCGACTTCTACGTCAACTACTACCGCACGGGCGCCGGCCGGACGGCACCCGATGCCGATCGGCTCGCGCGGAACGCCGAGGCAGTCCGCTTCAACCTCGAGACGAAGCTGAACCCGCGCACGGACGCCGACGAGAACGGCAACGTCTACGCGAGCCGGACGGTCAGCCCGCAGGATTTCGCCTCCAAGCTCGCCGGCACGATCGCGCTCAACAACATGCAGCGGCGGGCGGACATCCAGAGCTTCGACTTCCGCACGCTCCTGCTTGTCCAGGAACAGTTCCCGGCGATCCGCACCGTGTACCTGTTCGGTGACTTCCCGCGCTTCATCGACACGAGCGTGCCCGGCACGGACGACGGGACGAATCTGCAGCCGCAGCCCGGCGGCACCACGACCCCATGGCTCGCCGGCCTCTACTACCCCTACCGCACCACCGTCCTCACCCATCCCTTCCGCGCGCAGCGCTCCGGCGGCTTCGAGGGCATGGCGATCACGACAGACGGACGGCGCCTCCTGCCGCTGCTCGAGCTGCCGCTCGTCGGCGGCGAGGCCGGGACGCTGCTGATCCACGAGCTCGACATCGCCAGCCGGAGCTACACGGGAGGGCGCTACCGCTACCGCATCGATCCGCGCGGCACCGCCATCGGCGACTTCACCATGTTCTCGCCGACGCGGGGCCTCATCATCGAGCGGGACGGCAGCCAGGGCGACCTGAACGGGTTCAAGGCGATCTACGAGGTCGAGCTCGGCGCGCCGGGCTCGGTCGTGCAGAAGACCTTGCTCGTCGACCTCCTGCGCATCCAGGATCCGAGACGGATCTCTGAGCCGGGCCTGCCCGGTGACGTCGGCCTGGGCCGGCTGTTCGCCTTTCCCTTCACAACGATCGAGAGCGTCATCATCTTCGACCGGCGGCGGATCGGCGTCCTGAACGACAACAACTTCCCGTTCAGTGTCGGGAGGCATGTCGGCAGCGGGCGGCCCGACGACAACGAGTTCATCATCCTGAGGCTCGACAGGCCGCTCGCCCTCGCGCGCAGCGGGCGCTGAGCCGACGGGAGGAATACACGCGGGCCCCGCCGATCT
>Ga0136617_10005796_pt1 | contig 11070 bp, 12 predicted proteins | sample AntDrymUQ3222106_2_FD_129672 | JGI IMG/M metagenome (GOLD analysis project Ga0136617, IMG submission 129672) | Polar desert sand microbial communities from Dry Valleys, Antarctica - metaG UQ322 (21.06) | ecosystem: Environmental > Terrestrial > Soil > Desert | place: Antarctica: Dry Valley...
AGACCGGGGTCGTCGGGCGCGGGTGACTCAGCCGGCGGGGAGGAGGCGCAGGCGGGTGCCCCACGGGTCCTCGGCGAGGTCACCGGAGACGCCGAGCCGCTCCTGCGCCGCCGCCACCGCGTCGGGCGGCAGCACGATCGTCCACTCGCGCAGGCCGGCCGTCCCGGCCGGCGCCGGGCCGACGCCGTCCCCGGCCCAGGTGTTGACGCCGAGGTGATGGTGGTAGCCGCCGGCGGCGAGGAACAGGGCGCCGGGGTAGGTGGTCATCAGCGCCAGGCCGAGGCGGTCGCGGTAGAAGCCCGCGGCGGCGCCGAGGTCGCCGACGTGCAGGTGCACGTGGCCCACGACGAGCCCAGGGTCGGGGTGCGAGCGGGCCGGCTCGCCGGCCACGGTGTCGAGCAGGCCCGGCACGTCGAGCGGGCGCGTGTACATCTCGACCTCGCCGTCGGCGGCGACGTTCCAGCGCTCGCGCGGGCGGTCGGCGTAGAGCTCGATCCCGTTGCCGTCGAGGTCCGACAGGTAGAGCGCCTCGGAGACGCCGTGGTCGGACGCGCCGTCGACCCGCGTGCGCGAGACGGCCAGGCGCTGGGCGGCGCGGGCCAGCTCGTCGCGTGAGGAGAACAGCAGGGCGGAGTGGAACAGGCCGGCGTGGCGGCCCGCGCGGCGGGCGCCGGGCTGCTCGTGCAGGACGACGACGTCCTCCCCGCCGGCGCCCATGGCGGCCACCCGGTCCTGGAGCGCTTGCGTGCGCAGGCCGATCGCATCCCGGTAGAAGGCCACGGCGCGGTCGAGGTCGGCGACGGTGAGGTGCACGGCGCCCAGGCGGAGCGTGTCCGGGAGCGCCGCGGTGCGGGCGGGCGAGCTCATGCCGGAGAGGATGGCGGACGCGCGGGCCGGCGCGCCGCGAAGAAATCGCGCAGCAGCTCCGCGCAGTCGGCCTGCAGCACCCCGCCCACCACCGCCGGGCGGTGGTTGAACCGGCGCTCGCCGAGCACGTCCATCACGCTGCCCGCCGCCCCGGCCTTGGGATCGGGCGTGCCGAACACCACGCGCGCGACGCGCGCCAGCACGATCGCTCCGGCGCACATCGCGCACGGCTCGAGCGTGACGTAGAGCACACTGTCGAGTACCCGCCAGGAGCCGGCGCGGGCGGCCGCCGCCCGCAACGCCAGGATCTCGGCGTGCGCCGTCGGGTCCTGCCGGCGCTCGCGCTCGTTGTGCCCGGCGCCGATCACCGCGCCGCCGCGCACGACCACCGCACCGACCGGGACGTCGCCGTGGGGCAGCGCCCGCTCGGCCTCGTCGAGCGCCAGCCGCATGAACGCCGCGTCGGACATCAGTGCACGATGCCAGATGACGAACGGGGCAGGCCCCGTTGTCACGCCGGGTGACGAACGGCCCTGACCGAATGTCCGTCGGGAAACTTCTGGCGCGCCATGATGTTCTCTCTCGGGCATGTCGCGTCGCCTTCCCCTCCTCCTCGTCCTGCTGGCCGGCGCACTGTTCGCGCCGCCGCCCGCGCGCGCCGCCGAGCACGTGCCTGGCGAGGTCGTGGTCCGGCACGGCGGAGCGGCGCCGCGCACCGAGCTGGTCCGGCTCGCGCCGGGCGCCGACGTCGCGGCGGCCGCCGCGCGGCTGGCGCGCCGGCCGGGCGTGCTCAGCGCCACGCCCAACTTCATCGCACGCGCGTCCTTCCTCCCGGACGACCCGGGCCTGGCCGGCGCACCGGGCGGCTGGGCGGCGATCCAGTGGAACTTCGCCGGGCCGTTCGGCGTCAACGCGCCCGCCGCGTGGGACAACGCCCTGCGGGCGGGCCGCCCCGGCGGGCGCGGCGTGGTCGTCGCGGTGCTCGACACCGGGGTGGCCTACGCGAACCGCGGGCGCTTCCGGCGCTCGCCCGACCTGACCGGCGACCGCTTCCGTCGCGGCTACGACTTCGTCGGCAACGACGCCTTCCCCCACGACGTCAACGGCCACGGCACGCACGTGGCTTCCACCATCGCCGAGAACCTGGGCAACGGCGTCGGGGTGACCGGCCTGGCCTACGGGGCGAAGATCATGCCGATCCGGGTGCTCGACCGCGCCGGCGAGGGCACGAGCCTCGCCATCGCCCGCGGGATCCGCTTCGCCGCGCGCAACGGCGCCCACATCATCAACCTCTCGTTCGAGTTCGGCAGCGACATCAAGGCCGGGAACATCCCGGACATCCTCGCCGCCCTGCGCTACGCGCGCGCCAAGCGCGTGCTCGTGGTCGGCGCCTCGGGCAACGCCGGCTCGACCGCGATCGCCTACCCGGCGCGCGCCCGCGACGTGCTCTCGGTCGGCGCGACCACCGAGCGCGGCTGCCTCGCCGAGTACTCCAACTCGGGGCTGGACCTCGACCTGGTCGCCCCGGGCGGCGGGCACGACGCCCCGCTCGACGACGATCCGAACTGCGACCCGCTGCAGGACACCGGGCGCGACATCGTGCAGATGACCTTCACGTCCGACGTGCGCACGTTCGGGCTGCCGGCCGGCTACGTCGGCACCTCGATGGCGGCGCCGCACGTGTCCGCCGCGGCCGCGCTGGCGATCGCCTCCGGCACGCTGGGCGCGCGCCCGCGTCCCGCCGCGGTACGCGCCCGGCTGCGCGCCACGGCGCGCGACCTCGGCGCCCCCGGCCCGGACAACCGCTACGGCGCCGGACTCGTGGACGCCGCAGCGGCGGCGGCTCCCGCGTAGTCAGACGAGCTTGACGATGGCGATGATCGCGCTCGCCAGCACGCAGAGCACGATCACGACCTGCATCCAGATCCACAACGGGGACACGCCTTGAGCCTAGACGGCTCGGCCCGCGTCGCCGGCGCGGCGGCGCTCAGGCGCCGATCCGCTCGGTGCCCTGGGCGGTGACCGTGGTGACCGGCAGGCCCAGCCCGGCGGCCTTGTTCGGGAGGTCGAGCTTGAGCCAGCGGGAGACGCGCGCCGGCAGCGTCGAGATGATCAGCTCGTCGAAGCCGTGGAGGTTGATCGCGTCCTGGATCGCGGCGAGCGGCTCGGCCACGCCCACCATCGGCTCGACGGGGCCGCCCACGGCCTCCTCCAGCAGGGGCAGGGCGAGCTCCAGCACGGACTCGGCCTCCGAGTCGCCCTGATCCTCGGGGTCGACCAGCGCGTGCAAGCCGTGCGCGTGCGCCGGGATCAGCAGCGTGAAGACGGCCGGGCCGCTCTGGGCGCGCTCGCGGACGGCGGCGATCAGGCCGGGGGTGGCGGCGGTCTTCGCGGCGACGACGAGGACGCGGGCCGGGGTCTCCGAGGACTCCATGGGGGGACTCCCTTCGAGGAGAAGATGGTGATCTGACTGAGTGTGCCAGACGGGGCGGCACGCGGGGCCCCGGCGGGGGCGATCAGGCGCGGGCGCGAGCGGCGCGCGCACGGGCGCGGGCGGGGGCGGCGCGGGCCTTGGCGCTGCGCGACGCCTTGCGCGCGCGGCGCGCCTTGGCGCGCTTGGTGCTGACCGTCCGGCCGGCGACCCGCCGGCCCTGGACGGCACCGAACTCGGTGGCGTAGGTCGCGCCGGCGCCGTCGCCGCGCTTGGGGTTGCCGCCCGCCACGCCGATGCCGATCTCGCGGTAACGGGCGTTGAGGATGTTGTCGCGATGGCCGGGTGAGTTCATCCACGCGCGCATGATCGCCCCGGGAGTCGCCAGCGCCCCGGTGCCCCACGCGAGGTTCTCGCCGATCGACCAGCCGCCTCCCGAGGGCAGGTAGCCCGTGCGGCGAATGCGCTGCATGAGGTCCGAGCCGTCGCGGCCGGTGTGGGAGAAGTACGAGCCGGACACGAGGTCGGCCGCGTAGAGGTCGGCGGCCCGGGTCAGGCGGGCGTTCAGCGTGAGCGCGGGCAGGCCGCGGTCGGCGCGCTCGCCGTTGAGCAGGCACAGGGTGGCCGCCGATACGGCGGCCATGGTCTCCGGCCCGGGCGCGATCGCCGCGTCGGCGCAGCTCGCGCCGGCGCCCACGCCGTCGCGGCGCTGCTCGCCGGTGCGCGGGCGCGGATCCAGCGGCCCGCCGGGCGAGAGCTCGCGCAGGCGGCCGGGCTCGGCGCCGGTGGCGCCGCCCAGGCGGCCGTCGGTGGCCTCCACGCGCGCCGTCTCGCCCGGGACCACGCCGGCGGCGCGGGGCTGGTGGCCGGGGCCGGGCGCCGATCCGCAGCCGGCGAGCACGAGCGCGCCGGTGAGCGCAGCGAGGATGGCGGAGCGGCGGCCCATGTCCTTCCTCATCGCCCCCGACGGGCGCCGGCTTGAGCGTCAGGCCGGCCCGCTGGACTTCCATCCGGCGGGCCCGAGCGCCTCGAAGGCGGCGACGACCGCGGGATCGAACTGCGTGCCGGACGCGGCGACGATCTCCCGGGCCGCGTCGGCCATCGACCACGCCTCCTTGTAGGGCCGCTCGTGCACCAGCACGTCGAACACGTCGGCGACGTGCACGACCCGGGCGTCGAACGGGATCGCCTCGCCGGCCAGGCCGTCGGGGTAGCCGCTGCCGTCCCAGAACTCGTGATGCGAACGCGCGATCCGGGCCGCGGCGCCCAGCAGGGGATCGTCGGACTCCAGTACGCGGGCACCGAGCGTGGTGTGGGCCTTGATCACCTCGAACTCCTCCGGCTCCAGCCGGCCGGGCTTGAGCAGGATCGAGTCGGGGATGGCGATCTTGCCGAGGTCGTGCAGCGGTGCCGCCTGGCGCACCAGCGCCACGGTGCGATCGGGGGCGCCGAGCCGCCGGGCCAGCCCGGCCGCGAGGGCGCCGACCCGCTGGGTGTGCTCCGACGAGTTGTCGTCGCGGTACTGGGCCAGCCGGGCCAGCCGGGCGAGCGCGTCGGCGTGCACCGCCTGGCCACCGCGGAAGGCGTCCAGCGCCTGACGCACCACGAGCGCCTCGAGCTCCTCCACCCGCGCGCGCAGGGATTCGGCTTCTCCCCCCTTCCCGCCGATAACCGGGACACGGAGGACGGCAGGGACGTCGTCGGACATCACGGACATGATTGCGGACACGACAACGGACCCACACCTGGGCAGGGTGGTGGGCGGCTACAGAATCGAGCAGCGCATCGGGCGCGGCGGCATGGGCCTGGTCTATCGCGCCGAGCACCTCAACCTGCGCCGCCGGGCCGCGATCAAGATCATCGCCCCCGAGCTGGTCGAGGCGTCGGGCTTCCGCGAGCGCTTCAACCGCGAGGCGCGGATCGCCGCGGCACTCCAGCACCCGAACATCGTCACGGTCTACGACGCCGGGGAGCAGGACGGCCTGCTCTACCTGGCCATGCAGCACGTAGAGGGCGCCGACCTCTCCGCCGTGCTGCGCGCCGAGGGGCGGCTGCGGCCCTACCGCGCGATCGACGTGTGCCGCCAGATCGGCGCCGCGCTCGACGCCGCTCACGCCCAGGGCCTGATCCACCGCGACGTCAAGCCCGGCAACGTCCTGATCGAGGGCCGCACCGCGTTCCTCACCGACTTCGGGCTGACCAAGCGACTGGACGGCACGGCGGCCGGGCTGACCCTGCACGGCGACGTGGTGGGGACGATCCACTACGTCGCCCCCGAGCAGATCGAAGGCGGTCGAGTGGACGCCCGCTCCGACGTCTACTCGCTCGCCTGTGTGCTCTACCACTGCCTGTCGGGCGAGCTGCCGTTCGCGCGCGACACCGACGTGGCGGTGATCTACGCGCAGCTCTCGGACGCGCCGCCGCGGCTGAGCGCCGTGCGGCCCGACCTGCCCGCGGGCCTGGACGCGGTGCTCGCCAAGGCCCTGGAGAAGTCCCCGGCGCGGCGCTTCGAGACGTGTGCGGCGCTCCTGACCGCGGCCCGCGTCGTGCTCGACGCCGCGGGGCCGCTGGCCGACACCTCGACGCCGCGGTCGGTGCCCGCCTTCGGCGACCACGTCGACGTCTCCACCACGGTCGGCGGCGCGCTGCGCGCGGTGCCGGCGGAGGGCGACGCGGCCTTCCTCGCCACCACGGTCGGTCCGGTGCCCGCCCGGGTGACCGCCACGCGGCGCCCGCGGCTGCTGCTCGCGGGACTGGATCTGCGCGCCCGGGCGCTGGCCCGCGTGGCGGCCGGAATGCGGATCGAGCTTCAGGAGGTGCCCGCCGGCGACGGCCTGCTGGAGGCGGTGCGCGAGCGGCGCCCGGACCTGATCGTGCTGGACTTCGGCGCACCCGGCCCGTCCGCGGGCGAGGTGGTCTCGGGGCTGCGGTCGGACGCCGTCGCCCGCGACGCGAAGGTGCTGCTGCTGGTCGATCCCGCGCGCGCGGGAGCCGGCGACCCTGCCCTCGCCGGCGCCGACGAGCGACTGGCCGTGCCGTTCTCGTCGCTGCAGCTGCAGGTCAAGCTGCGCCGGCTGCTCGGCGCCGACGCGGTCGCGGGCTGAGCGCGATGTGGCTCGAGGTCCTCGGAGGCGCCGACGCCGGCCGGGTCGTGGAGGTGACCGGCCCGCTCGTGCTCGGCCGCGTGCAGGGCTCCGGGCTGGTGATCCGCGACGCGCGCGCATCGCGGCGCCACGCCGAGCTGGCGCCCGTCGCCGGTGGCCTAGAGCTGCGCGACCTCGGCTCGGCGAACGGCACGCTGGTCGACGGCCGTGCGCTGGGTGATGCCGTTCGCCTGCTGGAGGGCGGCGAGACGGTGCAGATCGGCGGCGTCGAGCTGCGGGTGTCGGCAGCCGATCCGCACGCCGGGGTCGCCGCGGCCCCCGCATCGGCCGCAGCGGCGGCCGATCCCTCATGGTCGTTCGTCGGGCGGCTCGTGGAGTCGCGCACGCGGCGCGGGCGGCGCGCGGCGTGGGCCGCCGGCGGCCTGGCCGCGGCGACCGTGGCGGTCGCCGGTGCGGCGCTGGCCACGCGTCAGTCCGACGACGAGCGCGTCGCCCAGGCGCTGGCCCGGGCGGCGCCCGCCACCGTGCTGGTGGAGGCGCGGCTCGCCGGCGGCCGCGCCCAGACCGGCAGCGGTTGGGTCCTGGACGGCGAGCGCGGGCTCGTGGTCACCGCGGCGCACGTGCTCAACGCCGGCGAGCGCTTCACGGTCCGTGCGGGCGGCCGGACCGCCCCGGCGCGGGTGGTCGGGGTGGCGCCCTGCGAGGACCTCGCGCTGCTGCGCGCCGACAGCGCCCGCGGACGCCCGGCGCTGACCCTCGGCGAGGCGGCGTCGCAGGGCGCGTCGGTGCTGGCGCTCGGTTACCCGGCCGGCACGGTCGCCGGCGAGCCGCCCTCCTCCACCCGGGGCGTGGTCTCGGCCGCGCGCACCGCGCTGACCGATCCAGGCCCCGACGTGCCTGCACTCACCGGCGCCGTGCGGACCGACAGCGCGCTCGATCCCGGCTTCTCGGGCGGCCCCCTGGTCGGGCTCGACGGGCGCGTGGTGGGCGTCAGTGCGACGGCGCGCGCCACGGGAGCCGACGGCCGCGCGCTGCAGGGCGCGAACCACGCCGTCGGCGCCGACCGCGCGCGCGACGTGCTCGCGGCCCTGCGCCGGGGACGCTCGAGCGCATGGATCGGGGCGAGCTTCGGCTATCCGGCGCCGGAGGACCTCGCCGCCCGCCGGCTGCCGTCCGGGCTGTGGGTGCGCGGCGCGGTGCCCGGCCGTGGCGCCGCGCGGGCCGGTCTGGCCGGCGAGCTGCTGGTCGCGGTCGCCGGGCGGCCGCTCGACGGCACGCTGGCGGGCTGGTGCCGCGCCAGCGCCGGGATCGCCGCGGGTGCGCGGGCGCGCGTCGCGGTGGCGCGGCCCGGCGGGTCGCCGCGCACCGTGCGCGTGCGCTTCGGCTGAGCCCCGGCGCCACCCCGCGCGGCACCACGCCGCCCCGGTGCCGGCGGGCGGCGCCGGCACCGTCGGCTGCCCCGAACGGCGCTAGCGTGGCGGACATGTCCGTCTCCCCCGACGTGATCGTGGTCGGCGCCGGGATCGTCGGCTGCGCGCTCGCCGCGTTCCTGGCCGAGGACGGGGCGTCGGTGCGCCTGCTCGAGCGCGACGGGATCGCCGCCGGGGCGTCCGGGCGCAACTCCGGGATCGTGCAGCACCCCATGGAGTCCGCGCTCGTGCCGCTGTTCGAGGAGACGGTCGCGCTGTATCGCGAGCTGGAGGGCTTCGCGCTGCCGGCCGAGCCGAACGGGGTGCTGGTCCTGAGCGAGGCGCCGGACGCGCTCGACGCCGAGCTGGCCGCGCTGCAGGCCGCCTTCCCGGAGCTCCGGGCCGAGCGGCTCGCGCCCGGCCGGCCGGCCGAGCTCGAGCCGCTGCTCGCCCCCGGGCTGGCCGGCTTGCGGCTCCAGACCGGATACGCGGTGCCGCCCGCGGCCGCCACCGGCGCGTTCGCCGCACGAGCCCGCGCGGCCGGCGCCGAGCTGCGGCTGGGCGCCCCCGCGCGGCTCGACGCCCTCGGGCCGTGCGGCGCCGTCGTGGTCGCCGCGGGGCCGTGGACGCCCGAGCTGGTCGATCCCTCCGGCGCCTGGCGCCCGATCGCCCCGCTGTGGGGGGTGAACCTCGAGCTGGCGCTGCCGGCGCCGCCGCGCCACGCGCTCGAGGAGGCCGGGATCGAGGCGTTGGTGGCAAACGGCGGCGAGGCGCTGCCGATCTTCAGCCTCGTCACCGCGGCGGGCATCTCCTCGCTCGGCTCGACCTTCCTGCCCGAGCGCCCCGACCCGGCGGCGCTGGCCCCGGCGCTGGTGGCCCGCGGCGCGCGCTACGTGCCCGCGCTGGCCGGCGCGGCGGTGCGTTCGGCGCGGGTCTGCGCACGGCCCCTGTCGGACGACGGGCGGCCGCTGCTGGGCCGGGCGCCCGGGCGCGCGGACGTCTTCGTGGCCGCGGGGCATGGCCCATGGGGGATCTCGCTCGGGCCCGCCTCGGCGCGCCGCGTGGCCGATCTCGTGCTGGGCCGCGAGGCCGACCTGCCGGACACCTTCGATCCCGGTCGCTTCGGCCGTGTAACGTCGCCGAAGGCAAGCGCGAGGAACGAGCAGCTTGCCTGGCAGGCGAAACCCCTCTCTGGCTAGGCCTCGGCGGTGGCCCCGCCGGTGCCGGTGCCCTTGTCGGCGGCCGGCGTGCTCTTCTTGTCGTCGGACCCCTTCGCGTGGTCCTTGTCGTGCCACACGACGATGATCTTGCGGTCCTCGCCCGAGCCGTAGATGTGCAGGTCGCGGCCGGGGCGCTTGACGAGCACGAACGCCTCGCCGCGGCGCTCGTTCTGGGTCATGTTCACGAACGTCCCGTTGCGGGGGCCCGAGAGGATCTCCTCGTAGGGCTTCTTGCCGACCGGGCGCGAGGACTCGCCCCTGGGGCGCTTGATGTCCGTGCTGACGGCGGGCTTCTCGGTCTCGGTCTCGGTCGGCACCGGCGCCGTGTTGGCGCCGGGGGTGCCGCCGGTCGTCGCGGGGGTCGTCGTCCTCGTCTTCGCGAGCTGCGCGGCGAAGGTCGTGACCGGCGTCGGCTGCGCGCCGGTGCGGCCCAGGCCGATGCCGGCCTGGGCGGCCCGGATCGCCTCGGGCGTGACGGACTGGACGGGCATGGTCAGCTCCTCGGGCTGAACGATCGGACCATCCCGGCCAGCTCGCGCGCCACGTCGGGCGCGTCGCCGTCCGCGACGAGATCGAGGGTGTAGGAACGGTCGCCGGCCGGCACGACCACGATGCTCTGGACCTGATCGGTCCGGGACCGCGTGAAGGTGTAGACGAGCGCGTCGCGGCCGCTCACCGTGGCGAGCTTGGCGCCGGCGGGCCGGAAGTCGGCCACGTCGCGGCGCAGGCGCCGCTCGAGGTCCTTGGCCAGCGTGGGCAGCGCCGCGGCCACGCGATCGCGACGGCGGATCACGACGACGCCGCGCTCGTCGGCGCGCTGGAGCACGTCGGCCGCCATGCCGTCGGCGACCGGCTTCCAGCCGCGCGGCACGGCGATCGTGTACGCGCGGTCGGCGTTCGTCCAGGTGCGGGCGCCCGCGCGCTGCTCGACGCGGCCGCTGCCGCCGCCGAGCACGGCGAGCAGGACGGCCAGCACCAGCGCCCCGGCGAGCGCCGCGCCGGCGAACGGGAGGGCTCGGATCACCGGATCACCAGGTAGGCGAAGGCGCGCGGCTCGGCCGTGACCACCGGCGCGCCGGTGACGTTGCAGACGCGCACGGCGAGCTCGTCGTCGGTGGGCTGGATGACGGCCTGGGCGATCAGCCCGGCTTCGAGATCAGGGTCGAGGTTGAGGATCACGCGGTCCTCCTCGCGCACGCCGGTGATCGGAAGTGGGGCCTCGACCAGCGCGCAGCCTGCCGCCACGGTGCCGAGGTCGATGTCGACGGTGCCTGTGAGCGCGCCGCCCGCGAAGTCCGAGGCCGCGATGTCGTCGGCGCTGAGCGAGCCGTTCTCGATCTCGTTGCGGCCGACCGCGTCCGCGTCGATGGCGCGGCGGGTCACCGCGTCGTCGTCCAGCTCGCCCTGGCCCACGGAGCCGTTGGCGAGGTCGTCGGCGGTGAGCGTGCCGTCGGCCACCTTGTTGGAGGTCACGGCGTCGACGGCGAGCCTGGCGGCGGTGACCGCCTGGTTGCCGAGCTCGGCGGCGGTGACGGCGGCGGGCGCCAGCTCGCGGGTGTCGACGGCGTCCGCGGCCAGATCAGCGCTCTGGACCTGGCCGTCGAGGATCTTGAGGGAGTTCACGCTGTTGGCGGCCAGGTTGGTGAGCTCGACCGCGCTCGTGCCGAGCTTGCCGGTCGTCACCGCCGCGTCGAAGATCTGGGCGGTCTCACCGACCCGTCGGCGAGCTGCGCCGTGTCGACCGCGTCGTCGGCGAGCTTGGCGTTGGTGACCGCGTCGTCCTGGAGGTCGGCGGCGCGGATCGTGCCGTCGGCGATCGCGGCGCTGTCGACCGCTCCGGAGGCGAGCTTGGCGGTGGTGATGGCGCCGATGGCCAGGTCGGCGGCGGCGATCGTGCCGTCCTTGATGTCCGCGGAGCTCACGTCGTCGTCCTTCAGGTCGACCGACGTCACGTCGCCATCCTTGAGGTCGGCAGAGCTGACGTCACCGTCCTTCAAGTCGGCGGAGCTCACGTCGTTGTCCTTCAAGTCGGCGGAGCT
>Ga0136617_10005797_pt1 | contig 11070 bp, 5 predicted proteins | sample AntDrymUQ3222106_2_FD_129672 | JGI IMG/M metagenome (GOLD analysis project Ga0136617, IMG submission 129672) | Polar desert sand microbial communities from Dry Valleys, Antarctica - metaG UQ322 (21.06) | ecosystem: Environmental > Terrestrial > Soil > Desert | place: Antarctica: Dry Valley...
ATACAAAAGCCCGTCGGAGAAATCCGGCGGGCTTTTTCTTGTACGAAAAAATGGAATGCCGGTGCGTGGCGCACGTTCATAAATTTGTAGCGTTCTACAAATTTACCAATTTCTTCTGATCTGAAAAACCCATCCTCGCCCGACCGACGATTCAGCCGCCGAGAGTTGCGATAACGTTGGCCCGTCGGCACAACGCTTGCCCATCTATGTGAATGGAAGCAGCGTTAGTGCTGCTTCGTTCCGTTTTCAATCAAGAAATTCCAGATTTTCGGAAACGATGGCGGCACTCGAAAGTTTAGTAACGGAGGTACAACGAAAGTGAAAGAACGAAGTTATTCCATCCTCGGCATCATCCTCGCGACCGCGCTGTTAATCGCGTTCGGCGGCGCGCCGGCGGCGCACGCACAGCAGACGACGGGGAACGTGCGCGGCACCGTCAGCGACCAGACCGGCGCGGTCGTCCCCGGCGCGAAAGTAACGATCATTAATCGGCAGACGAACAACGCGCAGACCGCGCAAACCGGCGACGACGGCCAGTACCAATTCAACAATCTGCTCCCCGGCGATTACACCATCAACGTCGAGGCCGCGAACTTCAAGGGGCTGACGCTGAACGACGTGCGCGTCGAGTTGAATCAGACCACGGACGTCCCGACGCAGCTTCAGGTCGGCTTACAAGGCGAGGTGATCGAAGTCTCGGCGGGCGGCGCGGAGTTGGTCGACACGACGACGACGAGCCTGTCGAAGAGCTTCACCGAGCGGCAGGTCGTCGAGTTGGCGCAGACCAACGTCGGCGGCGCGTTCGGCGGTGGCGTCAATAACCTCGCGCTGCTTGCGCCGAACGTCACGTCGTCGGGCGGCGTCGGCGTCGGCACCGGCGGAGCGGTCGGCGGCCAGCGCCCGCGCAACAACAACTTCCAACTCGACGGCGTCGACAACAACCGCAAGGACGTGACCGGCCCGACCGTCTACATCTCGCCGGAGAATGTCGCGGAGTTTTCGTTGCTGCAAAATCAGTTCTCGGCGGAGTTCGCGCGCTCGAACGGTGGGCAGTTCATCACCGTCACGAAGAGCGGCACGAACGATATTCACGGGTCGGCTTTCGGCTTCTTCCGCAACCGCTACTTAAACGCGCTCGACACGCTGCAAAAGAACGCGGGCTTGATTCGCGAAAGGATTCCCGGTCGGGAGGGGGACTTCTTCCCGCGTGACGACTTCTTCCGCGGCGGCTTCAACCTCGGCGGGCCGGTCTATTTCCCACGTTTCGGCGAGGGCGGGCCAACTTACTATAGCGGCAAGAACAAACTCTTCTTCTACATTGGATATGAGCGGCTACAGGAGGGCACGGCGGCTGGCGCGGGCGGCATCTCGGCTCCGACGGCGGCCGGGTTTGCGACCATCAACGCACTGCCCGGGCTGTCGGCGGCGAACCGGGCGATCTTTAATCAGTTCGTCCCCGTCGCATCCACACAAACCGACACCGCCGACTTCTGCCGCGTCCCGCGCGCTGGCGGCGAGTGTCCCGCCGGGCAGTCGCTGGTGATCCCCATCGGCGATGTGGCGATCCCGTCGCCGAGCTTCACGAAGCAAAACCACTTTCTGCTGAACATGGATTACAACCAGAGCGACCAGACGCAGCACCGCTTCCGATTCACATTCACCAACACGGCGGACATCGACACTGAGGCCAACCTGCCGGCGTTCTTCATCGCGCTGCCGATTCAGGGGCGCCTCTTCTCGTACACGCTGCTGCACAACTTCACGCCGAACCTGATTAACGAAACGCGCATCGCGTACCGGCGCTTCTCGCAACCGATCACAGTCCCGACCGATCTCACATTTCCCGGACTCAGCGGCGTGTTCCCGAACATCGGGCTGCGCGACCTCGGTCTCGACATCGGGCCGAACCCGAATGGGCCGCAAACCTATGTCGAAAATAACTATCAGGTCGTCAACAATCTGACGTACCTCGCCGGCAAACACTCATTCAAATTCGGCGGCGACTTCCGCCGCGTCATCTCGCCGCAGTCGTTCGTGCAGCGCGAGCGCGGCGACTATCAGTACAACACCTTCGATCTCTTTCTGCAGGACGTCAGCCCGGACGCTCTCGCTGAGCGGACTGTTGGCGCGTCGCCCTACTACGGCGACCAACACGTTCTGTTCGCGTTCGTGCAGGACGATTGGCACATTCGACCGAACGTGACGCTCAACCTCGGCGTCAACTACTCGTATCAGGAAATGCCGAAGGGCGCGAAGCTGCAAGCTTTAAACGCCATCGCTTCGGTGCCGGGACTGGTCGAGTTCCGCGAGCCGAAAGAGCAGTTGAAGAACTTCGCGCCGAAGGTCGGTATCGCCTACGCGCCGGACTTCAACTCGGGACTTTTGGGACGCCTGTTCGGGGCGAGCGGCAAGAGTTCGATCCGTGCCGGCTTCTCGATGGGCTACGACTACATCTTTGACAATCTCTACGTCCTGTCGCTGCCGCCGCAGTCGAACCAGACGGTCAACGTCGACACGACCGCGGCGCTACCCAACTTCCTCGCGAACGGCGCCATCCCGAATACGCCCGTCGCGGTGGAGAACGACCCGGCGGCGACGCGGGCGGTGACCGGCTCGTTCATCCCCGACCAGGAGGTGCCATATTCGCTGTCGTGGTCGCTTAGCTTCCAGCGTCAGTTCCTTCAGAACTGGTCAATCGAGACACGCTACCTCGGCACGCGCGGCATCCACCTGCTGACGCAGAACCGCATCAACCGCCAACCGAAAGCGTCGCCGGAAATCGGCGGGTTGCCGACGTTTCTGCAAACTCCGTCGCAGGCGCAACTCGACGCGCTGACCCTGACGCTTGATGACATCGAGGCGCGCCCCAACTACGTCCCGCGGTTCGCCAACGCCGGATTCAACGACGCCAACCTCCTCGGCTTTTTGTCGAACGGAAATTCCACGTACCACGGCGCGTCGATGCAATTGATCCGCCGCTTTTCAGAAGGGTTCCAGACGAGCGCGGCGTACACGTGGAGCCACCTCATCGACGACACGACCGCTGAAGTCTTCTCGACGGTGTTGAGTCCGCGGCGCGTCGAAGACTTTCAGAATCTGCGTGCCGAGCGGGCCGACTCAGCGCTCGACCGGCGACACCGTTTCGTGGTCGGAACCATCTATGAGTTGCCGTTCTTCCGCAACAACTCGAACGCTTTTCTCCGCACCGTGCTTGGCGGCTTCACCTTCTCCGGCACATACACGCTTGAGTCGGGGCAGAAGGCGACAGTGCTCAGTGGCATCGACGCCAACCGAAACGACGACGCAGCTGCTGACCGCGCCATCCGCAACGTAAACGGCGTGCGGAACACGGCGAGCACCGTGTCGGCATTGACTAACAGTGCCGGTCAGGTGGTTGGTTACGTCGCCGACAACTCGAACGCCGAGTACATCCAGACCGGACTCGGCGCCGTCTCCAACTCGGCGCGCAACACGCTGCAACTGCCCGCGATCAACAACCTCGATTTCTCGATCTTCAAAAACTTCCGCATGGGAGAGACGCGCCGGATTCAACTCCGCGCTGATCTCTTCAACCTGTTCAATCACCCGCAGTACATTCCGGGGTCGCCGAACGACGTGGCCCCGATTGACTCGGTCGCGGTCGGGCAGGTGAACACGATCTTTGAGGGCAACACTGACTTCAACCGCCCGCAGAATGTGTTCAGCAGCAACCCGCGCGTCATTCAAGTGGCACTGCGGTTCGACTTTTAATTGGTCGTGCGGTCACGCTCGGCTTTGAATACCTGGGAGGCGGCGCGAGAAAGTGCCGCCTCCTTTTTGTCTTTAACCTCAGCCGTGACAGATGACAAGTGACAAGTGACAGGTGACAAGAAAGAGCTAAAGCATGTAAATTTTTGCGAGCGGAGCCAATGTGTTCTGATAAAGATTCTGGCTGACAGGACGACTCCTGTGCAGCACAGAACCCAATCTTTCCTGTCACCGGTCACCTGTCACCCGTCACGTTTGAGTTAGTGGTGCGGTAGAACCAGGTGCTTTAATTGAGCGCGGGCGCGGCTTCCGGCCCGTCGCGGATGACGGCCACCGTCAAAGCGTGTCGGCGGACGTATGTGCCGGGGCGCGCCGCGAAAAAAGAGTGGGGGTAAAAATATGACGCCTCGGCATTACCGCTGGGCCTTAGTGTGGGGGAGTTGCACGCTGGTCGGACTCTTCTTCGCGGCCCAGCTTTATTTCGTCCTACTGTCCACGAAGTACCCGGTCTCTTTTCCGCGCGCCCTCGTCTGGCAACTTTGCGCCGCGTATCTGATTGCGCTGGTCACACCGGCGGTGCTGTGGCTCTGCCGCAGTTACCCGTTTGAGCGGTCGCACTGGCTTCGTCGTTTGCTGATTCATATCGTCGCCGGGAGTGTGATCGGGTTCGCGCTGGCACTCGGCCACGTCGCCCTCGATATGTATTTCGGAAAATACCTGAGCACATCGCTTCACAACTTGTTCCGCCTCTCTTTCGGACTCCTCGACAGGGAGTTGCTGTTCTACTGGTTCATCGTTTTGTCGAACCACGCCTTCAACTATTACCAACGCTTTGAGCGCGAAGAACTGCGGGCGGAGCGCCTCCGGTCACAACTCGCGCAGTCGCAACTCCAAGCACTGAAGATGCAGTTGCACCCGCACTTCCTCTTCAATACGCTCAACTCGATTTCTGAACTTATATACAAAAATCCGGATGCCGCCGAGCAGATGGTGACGCAGTTGAGCGATATGTTGCGACTGAGTCTCGACAAAGTCGGCGTGCAGGAGATTTCCTTAAAGCAGGAACTCGAGTTTCTGAAAAAGTATTTAGATATTGAACAGTCGCGCTTCGCCGAACGTTTAAGGGTCAGCATCGAAATTCAACCCGACGCCCTTGATGCGTACGTCCCCAACATGATCTTGCAGCCGCTGGTGGAGAATGCCGTCCGCCACGGCATCGCCCCGCGGTCTGGGGGCGGGTGCATCGCCATCAGCGCCCGGCGTGACAACGGGATGCTGCGGTTGGAGGTCACGGACGACGGGCGCGGCCTGCCGGAAAACATGGATCATATTTATTCGAGAGGAAACGGCGTCGGCTTAGCCAACACGCAGGCACGTCTGGAGCATCTCTACGGAGTCACTCATCGCTTCAAGTTGAGCAGCACGCCCGGCCACGGGTTGACGGTAAGCTTGTCCATCCCATTCAGGGAGAACGCGAGAGACACGGATGACGAAGATTCAGGCACTGATCGTTGACGACGAACCGCTGGCCCGCGAGCGCGTCCGGCGCTTTCTTGACGCCGAGCCGGATGTCGAAGTCATCGGCGAGTGCTGCGACGGATTGGAGGCCGTCGCGATGATCCAAAACCTTCAGCCCAGCCTTGTCTTCTTGGATATCGAACTGCCTGAACTCGATGGCTTCGGGGTGCTCGAAAAGATCGGCGTCGAGCACATGCCGCCGATCATCTTCACTACCGCTTACGACCAGCACGCGCTGCGTGCATTTGACGTACACGCCGTCGATTACCTGCTCAAGCCGTACAATCATGAGCGCTTCCGGCGTGCGTTGGAGCGCGTCCGGGCGCAGGCGCAAAACGGCCACGAAAGCGGCAACCTCGACGAACGCCTCCGCGCGCTGCTGGAAACTTTAAGACCGGAGCACAAGTACCTCGAGCGCCTGATGATTAAAGCGTCGGGCCGCGTTATCTTCCTGCCGACCAGCGAACTTGACTGGATCGAGGCCGAAGGCAATTACCTGCGGCTGCACGCGGGGCGCGAAGCCTACCTGCTGCGCGAGACGATGAACCACCTCGCCGCGAAGCTCGACCCACACAAATTCGCGCGCATCCACCGCTCGACGCTGGTCAACGTCGAGCGGATCAAGGAACTACAGCCGATGTTCGGCGGCGACTATGTGGTCATCCTCCGCGATGGCACGCAATTGACCCTCAGCCGCAGCTATCGCGACAAACTGCTGGAGCACTTCTAACGACTCGACCCGCCTGCCCGCGCATAATCTCGTCCCACCAGTCCACCGCTCGTCACCGCGTCCGCGCGCCTCGTCACATTTCTGTTGAGACTCTCCACAGGCGGGCTAGACTGCGCGCTGACACCGAAGTACGAGCGTCAGCGATTGGAACCGGGACGATCCCGCCGGCGCTCGTGTCTTCGGAAATTGGTCGGGCACGCGTCGTCAACCTGGCCGTCGATGGCACACGGTTGAGCGTTCTCGCGCCACCGAACTTTAAAGATGTAGCTTGCGAGTCTATGAGGTATAAAGGCATGAGGGGAGCAACCGCGTGGAGACACGACAGTATCGCTCTGGTGGACTCACTGGAGAGAGTGGATGGGCCGGCGAGGATAACCCCGACCGGCGGCCCCGGCGGGCGGCGCGACCTGCCGCAACTGACCGAGAAGATTGATTTGTTGAAAAGCATGGCGCTTACCTTGTTGTACGAGGTGAGGGCTTTGAACGGAGCGGCGACGATTGATATTCAGAACGGCATCGACTTTTACGAAGAGGTGCGACGCTTCGAGACCGAGTTGATTAAGCTCGCGCTTGAACAGACGGGCGGCCACCAGATTCGCGCCGCGCGCCTGCTGGGACTGAAAGTGACGACCCTCAACTCAATCATCAAGCGTTACCAAATTACCTGCCAAGCCCCCGCCGACGAAGCGGACGCGGTTGATGAGAATCCGCAATTATCAAACGTAAGCTCGATGTAAGCGGGACTGATGCCACCAGCCCGCTCGGAGCAGGCGGCCAAGATAAGAATGCGGCGGCCCGGACGCCGCTTTTTCTTCGCTTACAGCTTCACTCCCGCCACGCCATCGGCGATAACCCCCGATGTGCTCACGCGAGACTCACGCTAAGCAACATCAAACCTCTCGACATGTGCGCGCGACGGCGGATGTTCCATCCGTCTCTCACACTTGGCTAACATCCTTCCGAAAATGTGGAAAGCGTTCCGACAACCCTCGTTTGCAAATCTGTATTTCCCTCCAAATTAATCAAGACAAAATTCATTCCCGTTCGACCGCCTCTCGACCGGAGCGCGGCGGAGCGCGGCGTGCTTATCTAACACACTTCGCGGCACACATTTTGCGATTTTTGTTTTAGACGGAGGTTGGGGCCTCCGTCGTTTTCTGATTCGTGCCGACGCGTCCAAATTCTCGGATGGCGCGAGAGCTTTTCAGATCAGCGTGCCTTCAAGGATTAAGTGTGCGGTAAACAAAAAGACTTACCTGTGGCGACTCGCGCTACAACTTTCAGGAGAGATCAAATGAGAATCAGAGTTATCATACTAGCCACCGCGCTGTTCGGGCTGTCGCTCGTCGCCGCGGCACAAACAAGTCGCGGCACTGTGAGCGGCGTGGTCACCGATACGGCGGGCGCGGTTGTTCCCGGTGCGTCTGTCACGCTGACCAGCGACGCGACTAATCAAGCCCGCACGACAGTGTCTAACGAGGAAGGGTTTTATCGCTTCGATGCGGTCGAGCTTGGCATATATTCCGTTCAAATCACTGCGACGAACTTCGGTCCGGTGACGAAGAACGGGATTACCGTGAATGCTAATCAGACTTCTTCCGTGGACACGCAACTGACCCCCGGCGTCCAGCAGATCACCATCGATGTTATCTCGGAAGCGGGCGCTGCGCTGCAAACCGAAGCGCCGGTGCGCGGCGGCAACATCTCTGAGCGGCAGGTAACGGAGTTGCCGTTCGCCGGACGCAACCCGGTTTCGCTCGCGCTGACGCTGCCCGGAGTATCCAGTAACCGTGGCGGCTCGGGCGTCGATACTTTTTCTGTCAACGGTGCGCGCGGTCGTTCCAACAATTTTCTGATCGACGGCACCGAGAACAACGACATTTCCGTCGCCGGCCAGGGCTTCCAGATCACCAACCCCGACGCCGTACAGGAAGTTTCAGTGCAGACTTCGAACTACGACGCTGAGTTCGGGCGCGCAGGTGGCGCTGTCATCAACACGATCACTAAGGGCGGCACCAACGAATTCCACGGCACGCTTTCTTACCTGCTCGATTCACGGCGCGACGACGCGATTACCAGTTCGGAGTCGCGCGATCTTGATATTGCGCGGAACGGACTGCCGTTCGGCATCGAGAATATTTTTTCCGGCACCATCGGCGGACCGGTCTTCCTGCCGCGCTTCGGCGAGGGTGGGCCGGCTGTCTACAACGGGCGCGACCGGACATTTTTCTTCGGCGCATACCAAGAGGATCGGCGGCGCTCGACGGGACAAGCGCAGTTAAGCACGCCGACGGCGGCGGGACGCGCTCGCTTGCGCGCCCTCTTCCCGCAGGGGACGAATGGCAACGTCGACCTCTACCTCAACGCGACGCAAAATTCAGTGGGCACTGCAAGTCCGCAAAACTTTCCGCTCGGCGCGCTGGCGGACGGTGCCGACCGTGGCGACATCCAGTTCGGCTCATTCTTCAAAAACTTTGCGAGCACCTTCACCGAACGTCAGTGGCAAGTACGTATTGACCACAAGCTGAGCGACAACGATCAGCTTTCGGGGCGATTCCTGTCTGACCAGCAGAGAGAGCCGAAAGGCGGATCGGCTAATGCGTTGGATGGCTTCGAGGGCGACTTCGCCGCGAAGTACTACAATTTCCTACTTGCCGAAACGCACGTCTTCTCGCCGAGTCTGACCAACGAAGCGCGCATCGCTTACAACCGCATCCAATTCGGCTTCCCGCTGTCTGACCCGAGTGGCCCGGCGAGCGTGCTTCCGCAGATCGTCTTCTCCGCGGCGCAGATTTCTTTTCTGGGTGCTTCACCGAGCTTCCCGCAGGGGCGCACCGCGAACAACTACGTCATCCAAGACACGATGACCCACGTGCGCGGCGACCACACGTTCCGCTTCGGCGTGGACTTCCTGCGACAGATTTCGACGCAGACGGCGCCGGCCGCCCCGCGCGGCATCCTGACTTACACGGCCGCCACCGGCTTCACGGCTTTCGCCAACTTCGTTGACGATTTCGGCGGCAACGGCAACGCCGCCCGCGACTTCGGAAGCGCCGTTTACTTCCCGTCGCTCTACCGCACCGCGGCCTTCTTCCAGGACCGTTGGAAGGCGAGTGAGGCACTGACCCTAACGCTCGGTCTGCGTTACGAATACTTCGGGACGCCGTTCAACACGCTTCGCACGCCGGCCTTCACGGGTCTGTTCAACGTTGACCCGGTCACTTTCACCGGCCCGTTCAGCCAGCCGAACCAAGTGGCGAAGGATCGGAATAATTTTGCGCCGACGTTGGGCATCGCCTACTCGCCGTCGTTCACCGACGGCGTGCTCGGCACTCTCGTCGGCGAGAGACGAACGGTGCTGCGGGCCGGTTATCAGATCGGCTACGATTCCTTCTTCAATAACATTGCGTCGAACGCGGCCAGTTCTTCGCCTAACCTTATTGCGAGCGTCTTTACGTCGTCGGTCAGCGGCGCGAACCCGCGCGGCTTTGCGCAGCTTAGTTCGCTTTTCCCGTCCGTCCCAGACCCGCTCACACCGCGTAGCGGCCAGACGCTGATCGAGCCTAATCTGGTCAACCCTTATTACCAGCGGTGGTCAGTTGGGGTGCAGCGGGAATTGCCCTACAACCTGATCGTGGACGCTTCCTACGTCGGCTCGAAGGGCACGAAGCTCTACATCAACGAAGAGGGCAATCCGACGGTGAGACCGGAACTCCGCATCACACCCGCCGGCTATCTCGGCCCCACCAACTGCACGCCGAACGGCACCATCACGGCGGCGCAGGCGCGTCCCGGCTTCTTGGCGGGCAGACCGTGCCCGCTGACAGGCAGGCTCGATAATCTTCAGGGTGGGCGGACGGTGCGCACCAACGGCGGCTCGTCCATCTACCACGCGGGCCAGCTCGAAGTTAGACGCCGCTTCGCCGACAACTTCACGCTATCGGGCGCCTACACGTTTTCTAAATTGATTAGCAACGCGGACGACGTTTTCAATTCGGTTGCTAATGGTATTGCGAACGCGGCCTTCTTCCAGACGCCGGCAATCTTTGGCGGCGACCGCCTCGACCGCGGCCTCTCGCTTATTGATCGCCCGCACCGCGCTTCGATTACTTACGTTTATGAACTGCCGTTCTTCAGGGAGCAGCGCGGCGCGTTGGGGCGCATACTCGGCGGGTTTCAATTCTCAGGCGTGACAACGTTTGAGTCGGGCGTGCCACTCACCGTCTCCAACGGTCTCGACGGCGACGGCATCGGCGGTGTGACCAATGACCGGCCCAACTTAAATCCGAACGGGCAGCGCGGCGTGCGCGCCAGACCGGTCGTTGATAGCGTCACCTTGTCAACCACCTTCGGGAAGATACTGCGCTACGAAAACCCGGATGTGGTCGTCGGTCGGACGGCGAACGGGGCAGACATCTTTGCCACAATTGACCCGAACACGGCTCAGTTCATCGTCAACCCGACCTACATCGCCGGGAATCAATTCGAGTCGGGTATCGCACGCGTTGGCACGCTCGGTCGCAACACGCAGCGCACGCCGGGCATCAACAACTTCGACTTCAACATCCTGAAACGGACGCGGATTTCAGAGACGACGAGTCTCGAATTCCGCACGGAGTTCTACAACATCTTCAACCATCCGCAGTACGGTACTAAAAGCGCAAGCCCGTTTGCGCCCGAAGGCAATCCGCTGAACGCCAACTTTATTCCGGCGAACGCCAACGGTTCGGGTTCAGGTCTCTTCCTTCAGCCGAACACGTCGGCCTCCGACGGCGGCGGGCGGGTGATTCGTTATCAGTTGAAGTTTATCTTCTGAGTCGAGCGCATGCTCGAAAGAGAGCGGAGGATTTAGTCTAATCGCCGTCGTGTTTGTGGAGCAGTGTCGTCCATCGGGTGGCACTGCCCTCGCGTTTTGTGCCCAACTCCGGGTGAGTGACTGTCTGATCATATTAGCTCCTCTCACAACCTCGTCATAAAACTCGGTTCGGTCGTCACAAATCCGTTTTTCAAATCGGAGGCAAACGCTTGAAATCCCAAAGTGCGTCGCGCGGCTTTCGGGCATCACTGTCGCCGAC
>Ga0136617_10005798_pt1 | contig 11070 bp, 8 predicted proteins | sample AntDrymUQ3222106_2_FD_129672 | JGI IMG/M metagenome (GOLD analysis project Ga0136617, IMG submission 129672) | Polar desert sand microbial communities from Dry Valleys, Antarctica - metaG UQ322 (21.06) | ecosystem: Environmental > Terrestrial > Soil > Desert | place: Antarctica: Dry Valley...
GAGCAAGCCCGGCGGCCGGTGCGCTACCGCGAGGCCATGACCGCCCTGGAGCGGCAGTACCCGTCCTTCCTGACCGTCGAGGTTGGCCCCGGACGGACCCTGTCCGCGATGACTGAGGCGTCCGGCCGCGGTGCGGTCGCACTGTCCGCCGCGCGCACGGACCGTCCGGGCGACGAGGTGCTCGCAGCGCTGGGCACCCTGTGGTCGCTCGGGCACTCGATTGATGCGTCCGCGCTATGTCGGGGAGGTCGGCGGATCCACCTGCCTGGCTACTCGTTCGCCGGGCCGCGGCGGACCGCCCGCGAGGCCGCTGCGCGCGACCCCGCGCCGCGGCCGCCGCGCGCCGCGGGCCCATCGGGCGCGCCGCCGGTGCTCGCCGACGCGGTCGCTGCGGACACACCTGCTCCCAAGCGCCCGCCCACGGACGGCGGCTCTCCGTCGGAGGCGTCGGCGGTGCTGCGGGCGCTCTGGTCAGAGCTGCTCGGGCGGGACGATCTCACCGACGGCTCCGACTTCTTCGAGCTGGGCGGTGACTCGCTGTTGATCACCCGTCTCGCCCGAAGGGTGAACGCCGAGTTGGGGATCACGGTGCCCGTTCGCGACATGCTGGCTGTCCGAACGCTCGGCCGGCAGACGGCGATCGTCTGGGGTCTGGTGGGTGCCGGTGCATCGACCTCCGGCGAGTCCGCGTCGTGACTCCCGTCGGCCGGACGACGGGCGCGGGACCGCGCTGGCGTGCGGTCGTCGTATCGCCCCACTTCGACGACGCGGTGCTCTCGGTCGGTGGACTGCTGGGTCGGCTCGACCGCCCGACGGCGGTGTTCACCGTGCACGGAGGCCCGCCGGCTGCCGGCCTGCCGGTCTCCGAATGGGACGCCGACTGTGGGTTCGTCTCACCCGACGAGGCCTACCGGTCGCGGCTGGCGGAGGACGCGCGCGCCTGCGCGTTGCTGGGCGCGCAGCAGGTCGCTCTCCCGCAGGCCGACGGCCCCTACCGCAACGGTGAGCGGCTGAGCGCGCTAGAGGACTTCCTCGCCGCGCTGCACCCGGAGACGGAGGTGTTCGTCCCCCTCGGCACCAACCAACCCGACCACGCAGTCGTCCGCGACACGGCGCTTGAAACGCTTGATCCCGACCGGAGCCCGCGTCCGAGAATATACGCGGACCTGCCGTACACGGCGGTTGTCGCCGGCTGGGGCGGCCGGTCGGTGAGCAGCGCGCTCGCGGACTCGAGCGAGTGCGGCTTGGCCTTCCGCATAGTGCGAGACCGCCACGGCTTGGACCTGCTGCACGACATCACTCTCGACGAGCAGGAGTGGTGCCGTAAGCGGGACGCGATCTTCTGCTACTCCTCGCAGCTCAGCCCGGTCGCCACGATGCTGGAGACGAGGGATGCCGGAGCGCTGCTGCGCCACCCCGGACCGCTGGGGTCGGAGTTCGTGTGGCAGCTGGGAGAGCCCGGCGTCTGCCGCTGAGCGGCTGCGCGATCCTAACGACGCCGCCGTCGCCCGCATCCGGTCGTTCGCGCAGCCGGCGAGCGTCACCGCTCCGCCCGCGCGCGAGCGTGTGCCGCTCGGTCCGGCTTGATATGGTGTACGCGCCTGTTCCAGGCGTTGGCGTAGTCGAGCCTCGGCGACGACGCGGTCATACGCAGCGGTACTTCGAGCAGCAGTGGAGTCTTGTTTGTCCTCGGCCGAGCAGAGTGATGCATCGCTGGAGCAGCTTCGGTCGAAGGGTGCGCCGCTCGACGACGTGCTGGCTCTCGGACGGGGCGAGCCGCTCGGCGAAGAACCGGTTTCCGTCCACGAGTCGGTGTGGCATCTGGCCACCACGGCTCCTGGGCTGACCGCCGTCTGTAGCGGCGACGACTGGCTAACGTATACGGCGTTGACGGGATGGGCCGGGCGGATCGCGGCCAGGCTGAGCGCCGAGTCCGTCGGTCTCGGCGACCGAGTCGCCGTGCTCGCCGAGCCGTCGACAGCGATGGTGGCCGCCGTGCTTGGCGTTCTGCGGGCCGGGTCGGCCTACGTGCCCGTGGACCTCAGCCAGCCCGACAAGCGGATCGCGGACGTGCTCGCCGACGCCGGCGTCAGCGCCGCGGTGGTCGCCGGTGCCGCTGGTGAGCGGCTGGCAAGCCTCGGTCTGCCCGTCCTGCGTGCTGAGGAGTTCCGCGCCGAAGGAGCCCGGGCCGAGGTGGTCGACGGCGCCGGCGAGCCGCTATCGCCGCTGGCCGTCACGGCTGCCGGCGCGGCGTACGTCATCTACACCTCGGGCACGACGGGCCGACCAAAGGGCGTGCTCGTCGACCACACTCAGCTCGCCGCCTCGACCCTCGCCCGGCGACGCGTCTATCCAGACGCCGCGGCGTTCCTGCTGATGTCGCCGCTGGCCTTCGACTCATCGGTGGCCGGCCTGTGGGGAACGCTCACGGCCGGTGGACGTCTCGTCGTGGCGACGGCGAACGAGATCGTGGATCCCGACCGGCTGCTCGACCTGATCGAGCACCAGGCGGTGACGCGTCTGCTGTGCGTGCCGTCGCTCTACGGCGTCCTGCTCGACGCGGCGCGACGCCGAGATGCGCAGTCTCTGGGTTCGCTCGAGACGGTGATCGTGGCCGGTGAGTCCCTTCCGCAGGCCCTCGTGGAGCGGCATTTCGCCCTGCTGCCCCGCTCCGTCGCCCTGGTCAACGAGTACGGCCCGTCCGAGACGACTGTCTGGGCCAGTTACCACCGCTTCGACGCTCCGGAGCCGGTGACTATCGGCGGCCCAGTTCCCGGAGCGCGGCTTTACGTGCTCGACGAGCAGCTGCGACCGGCACCTAGGGGTGTCCAGGGCGAGCTGTTTGTCGGTGGCGCCGGCGTCTCGCGCGGCTACCTCGGCCGTCCCGAGGCCACCGCCGAGGCATTCGTCGCGGACCCGTTCGTCCGGACGGGCGGCGCCCGCATGTATCGGACGGGCGATCTAGCCCGCTGGAACGCCCGCGGCACTCTCGACTTCCTCGGACGCAGTGACCACCAGGTCAAGATCCGCGGGCAGCGGGTCGAGCTCGGCGCCGTGGAGGCCGCGCTCCGCATCGCGCCTGGAGTCGGCGACGCGATCGTCGTCCCCGACACCGACCGGACCCAGCTAATTGCCTTCGTCGTAGCCACGACGTCGGCGATCGATGCCGGGTCGCTGCGCGAGCACGTCGCGGACCGGCTGCCGCGCGTAATGGTTCCCGCGCAAATCCATCAGCTTGATCGCTTGCCCACTCTGGTCAACGGCAAGGTCGACCGCGGCCACCTGCAGCAGCTGGCGGACGAGGTGCAGCCGGCCGCGCCCGGCGCGGTGTCCGCGCCGGCGGCCACGCCCGACCCGACCGCCAAGGTCGCGGCAGCGTGGGCCGAGGTCCTGCGCCTGCGCGACGTCCCCACCGATGCCAACTTCTTCGACCTAGGCGGCCACTCGCTCGCGATGTTCCGGCTGCAGGACGCCGTCGAGTCCCGTACCCGGGTCCGGCTTCCGATGGTGGCGCTGTTCCGGCACACCACCGTGTCCGCGCAGGCAGCGCTGATCCGCAACGGCGGTGCTGAGGTCGACGACACGACGGCGCCCGGTGCGCGGCAGGCCACGGTCCGTCGCGCCCAGGCGATCCGCGAGCGTCGCCAGCGCATGACCCACGCCGCGAAGACGACACCGGCGCCGACCCGGTGGTTGCAGTGCCGAATGCCGGTGGTCCGACCACGCCTGCGCCTGGTCTGCTTCCCGCACGCCGGCGGGTCCGCGGCGTTCTTCTCCGCGTGGGGAGAGCACCTGACCCGCATCGAGGTGCACGCGGTCTCGTACCCGGGCCGCGGGGAGCGCATCGAAGAACCGCCTGCGACCGATCTGCGCGTGCTCGCGCATGAGATCGCCGACGCCGTGCAGCCGTGGGCAAGCGTGCCCACCGCGCTGTTCGGGCACAGTATGGGGGCGGTGATCGCACTCGAGACGGCCCGGGTCCTCGAGGCCCGCGGGGTCGAGCTGTCCCATCTATTCGCGTCCGGCTCCGGCGACGCGGACTGGGTGGCGCCGGATGCCGAGGAGCCGGAGGACGACGCCGCGATGGCCGCGAGGCTGGTCGATCTCGGTGGAACCGACACGGAGATGGCGGCGGACACCTTCTTCCAGGAGCTGGTGCTGCCGTACGTCCTCAGCGACACCCGGATGTTCCACGCATACCGGCCGGAGCCGGCCGTACGGTTGCATTGTCCGGTGACGACGATCGTCGGCGACCGCGACGACGACGCCGACCGGCGGCGCTGGAGCGAGCTCACAACCGGCCCGTTCCGCGAGAAGGTTGTGTTCGGCGACCACTTTTACCTGATCGCCGAGCCCCCCTACTCGCTCGTGCAGGACAGCCTGGCGGCAGGACGGACCGAGCAGAGCGAACCACACGGACAGGGGTAGGCGGCCGATGCAATCTCGCAGCCAAAGCCAAAGCCAAAGCCAAAGCCAAAGCCAAAGCCAAAGCCAAAGCCAAAGCCAAAGCCAAAGCCAAAGCCAAAGCCAAAGCCAAAGCCAAAGCCACGGGTCGGGCAGCACGAGCACCTCGGATGAGATCCGGGATCGGGACAGGCGTCACGTCTGGCACCCGTGGTCGCCGATCAGCGCAGACCGCACCAAGATAATGATCTCGCACGCCGACGGCTACCGGGTGTGGGACGTCGACGGCAGGGAGTTCGTGGATGCCTCCTCGCTCAGCTCGACGTGCGGGTACGGGCGTCCCGAGCTTATTCGCGCCGTCGATCGGCAGACGTCAATGCTGCACGGCCTCGACCTGTCGGTGTCCACCCACGAGCCGGCCGGGTTGCTCGCAGAGCGGATCGCGTCCTACCTGTCCGACGAATTCCGCAAGACGCTGTTCGTCAACAGCGGTTCCGAGGCACTCGAGGCCGCGATGAACATGGCCAACGCCTACTGGGCGAACATCGGCGAGCCGCGGTCAAGGGTCGTCGCCCTGCGGCGCGGCTATCACGGGTCGACGCTGATGACCCGGAGCCTGTCCGGGCTGCCGCGGGTCGGGCACTCCTTCACCGCGCCACTCCCGGTGACCTTCGTCGACCTGCCTGGCGATCCGGCGGAGGTGCGGCGCGCCGACTCGCTGCCGCTGCTCGTCGCCGCCTTTGAGGAGGCGATCGGCGACACCGCGGGCGGTCCGCCGGCTGCGGTCCTGGTCGAGCCGTTCCTCAACGTCGGCGGCGGGGTCGTGATGCCGCCCGGCTTCCTGTACGAGCTGCGCCGCCTGTGCGACGCTGCCGAAACCCTGCTCGTCCTAGACGAGGTCTTCACCGGCTACGGTCGCGCCGGGCGGATGTTCGCCTGCCAGCGAGAGCAGGTTGAGCCCGACGTCCTCGTTACGAGCAAGGGCCTGAGCGGCGGTTACGTCCCCATCGGAGCGGTGACCGTTAGGCAGCATGTCTACGACAGCTTCGCCCAGGAGTCGGTCATCGGCGGGCTGCGCTACGGCCACACCACCTCCGGTCATGCCGTCGCCTGCGTTGCCGCCCTGGCAACACTCGACGTCGTGGAGAAGGAGAACCTGCCCGAGCGCGCCGAGCAATTCGGCACGCTGCTGGTCGACCGGCTGGCACCGCTCGCGGGCAAGGGAGACGTCGTCGACGTCCGGGGCCTGGGCCTGATCGTCGTCCTCGAGATGACGTCGGCGGCGGCCGCGGACGGCCTGATGAACAGCGCATACGACTGGGGCCTGCTGCTTCGTCAGCAGACGGAGGCTGTGATGGCGGTCCCGCCGCTCACTATAGACGAGGCGGGCGTCGGCCTCGTCGCCGAGCGCATCGAGCAGTCGGTCCTCGCGGACCGCGGATGACCCCGGACACCGTCGGCGCGGCCAGCCGGTCGGCCGATGCCTCGGCGGCCCTGCTCGACGCCATCTCCCGCAAGCGGTCGGGGTTGGCGCTGGCGGACGACCAGGTCGGCAGGCTAATCGCCGACTATGTCGCCCAGCGCGTGCCGGACTACCAGATGGCTGCCTTCCTCGCGACGGTGGCGTGTCAGGGCATGAGCGTGGCCGAGGCCTCAGCGCTGACCCGCGCCTACGTCGACAGCGGCGACCAGCTGCGGCTGCGCGACCTCGGCCGAACGGTGCTGGACAAGCACAGCACCGGCGGCGTGGGCGACAACGTCAGCCTCGTCGTGGTGCCCGTCGTCGCAGCGTGCGGCATCGCCGTCGTGAAGATGAGCGGGCGCGGGCTGGGCTACGCAGGCGGAACGGTGGACAAGCTGGAGTCGATCCCCGGCCTGCGACTCGACCTCGGCGTGGCCGAGGCACACCGGTTGGTGCGCGAGGTCGGGATGGTCATCACCGGCCAGAGCCCGGAGCTGGTCCCGGGCGATCAGGCAACCTACGCACTGCGCAATGTCACCGCGACCGTCGAAAGCATCCCGCTGATCGCGGCCAGTATCATCAGCAAGAAGGTCGCGGTCGGCGCCCACGGCCTGCTTCTGGACGTCAAGACTGGTGCCGGCGCCCTCGTCCCCGACCTGGCAGCGGCGCAGCAGCTCGCCGAGCTGATGGTGCAACTGGCCGGTGCCTTCGCCATTCCGTGCCGCGCCGCGCTGACCGACATGAGCCAGCCCCTCGGGCATGCGGTTGGCAATGCCCTGGAGGTGAAGGAGGCGCTCGGCGTCCTGCGCGGCGAGCACGTCCCCGGGCTGTCGGAGCTATGCCGGATCCTCGCCAGGATGATGCTGCAGCTTGCCGACCCCGAGCTGTCCGACTGCCGCGCAGACGACACCGTCGCCGAGGCGATCGACGGCGGAGCCGCCCACGAGCAGTTCCTCAGCTGGGCGAGGGCACAGGGCGCCGACGTGCGCTGCCTCGAACAGCCCGAGTTGTTGCCGACGGCCCCGTACCGGACTGTCGTCACGGCAGAGCGCTCCGGCTGGGTGGCCGAGGTCGCTCCAAGGGCGATCGGCACGGCCGCACTGCGCGTCGGCGCCGGGCGGCTGGTTCACGAGGCAGTACTGGATCCGGCTGCCGGCGTAGTGCTGCACCGACGGGTCGGCGACCTGGTGCGGGCTGGCGAGCAGTTGGCGGACGTGCACCACTCGAGCGACGACGCCGACGACGCCGTCGCCCTGGCCCGCTCGGCGTTCACGATCCGCGACGAGCGCTGCGCGGCGTCCCCGGTGGTGATTGGAGTGATCGCCGATGCGTCTGAGTGTACCGGGGACTAGCTAGGAACTGCTTCGAGGAGGGATTGGCCCAGTGAACGAGGCTGTGACTATGGACCAGGTGCTGGCTGCGGCCGAGTCGGCCTGCACAGCGTTCGACGGGATTCCCGTCGAGCCGGTCCTGGTGTGCGACGCGAACGGCGTCCGGGAGCACGAGTCGGGCGAGGTCGTCGACCGGTACGAACGGCACGGCTTCGCGGTGATACAGGTGGGTCCGGAGCCGGTCACGCCCGACACGCTGCTGGCGCTGGCCGAGGCGTTCGATCTGGGTGAGGCGTTCGTCCCGCCGCTCTACCGCCGCAACGGGTCAAACCCGACATCGGTGTCGCGGATTTCCGCGGCGTCGAACGTCGGCACCGCCGACGCGACGCATCCCTCGTTCGGTCGCGCGTTAGGGCAGGAACTGCACTGCGACGGCACCCTGCAGAGCATCGGCTTCATCAAGGCGTCGCTGCTGCTTTGCGAGTCCCCCGCGGCGGGGGGAGGTCACACCACGCTGTTCAACGCCTCGGCCGCCTTCGTCCAGCTCGCCGCGGTCGACATGCCGGCGGCCGCCGCGCTGATGTCGCCCGGAGCGCTCGTCCGGCAGGCGAACATTAATGGTTCCACCGAGCTGAACGTGGGTCCGGTCTTCACACTGCAGGACGGCGAATTAGTCTGCCATTATTGCGTGACCGACACCGACAGCTGGGCGGTGCCCGACGATGTCGCCGCAGCGGACCTGAAGCACGGCGTGGAGTTCCTGCGCCGTGCGGCGCTGCCAGGTAGCCCGCTGTTCGCGCAGCTGACGCTGGACGCCGGGCAGGCCATCGTCTTCGACAACACGCGGATCTCGCACGGCCGGTCGCCATACCGCGACTCGGAGACCGCCCGCCGCTGCCTGTACCGCAGCCTGCACGTCCGGCATCCGCAGCGCAGGTGCTCGGCCATAGCGGCAGGGACCGCAGCGAGCTGAGGCCGTCCATCGGACGCTGCATCATCAGTGCTCGCGGACAACGTGATCAGGAGAGCCATGGTCAGCACCTCGGCACGGCCGGCGGCACGGGACGGCAGCGTCGGTCCGCCGCCACCGTTCGACCCCGAGCTGGCCGCGCCGCTGCAGATGATCCTCGCCGAGCTGCTAGGCCCGCTCACGCCTGAGCTGATCCCCGACCGGCGCGCCCGGACGGTCGCCGCGAGCCGCACCGACGAGGAGCTGAGCCAGGACGGCATGTTCGAGGTCGAGCATCGCGCAGTCCCCGGGCCGGCGGGGGCGCCGGAGATCCCGATGATCATCTGCCGTCCGGCAGCCACTCCCGGCCCGCATCCGGTCGTCTACAACGTGCACGGCGGGGGCATGGTGGCCGGCAACAACCGCAGCATCGAGCTGTCCTACGAGCTTGAGCGCGCCGCGAAACTTCAGCTGGCCGTGGTGTCGGTGAACTACCGGCTCGCGCCGGAACACCCCGATCCCGCGCCGATCGATGACTGCTACGCGGGGCTGGTTTGGACAGCCGAGAACGCCGCCGCGCTGGGCGTCGACCCGGATCGCGTGATCGTCAGTGGGAACAGCGCCGGAGGTGGTCTCGCCGCCGGCCTAGCACTGGTCGCGCGCGACCGCGGTGGGCCTCGCCTGCTGGGTCAGCTGCTGGAGTGCCCGATGCTGGACGATCGGTGCGACACACCGTCGGCCGTCCAGATGGAGCGAGTCGGGCTGTGGGACGGGGCGTCCAACCGCGCCGGATGGACGGCCCTGCTGGGCGAGCGACGGGGAACGGCGGACGTGTCGCTCTACACCGCCCCGGTGCGTGCCAGCGACGTGTCCGGCCTTCCGCCCGCCTACATCGACGTCGGCTCGGTCGAGGCGCTACGCGACGACGCCGTCGACTACGCGACGCGGATCTGGCGGGCCGGTGGGGAGGCCGAACTGCACGTCTGGTCGGGCGCGTTTCACAGTTTCGACAAGTGGGTGCCGGACGCCGTGGTCTCGAGCACCGCAAGGACGGCGCGGGTGGCGTGGCTGCGCAGGTTGCTGCTCCGGTGACAGCGCGCGCCCCTGTGGCCGCTGCGGCGGCTCGCGGTGTCCGCCGAACCGTCGGCGCACGGCGCGCTCGCCAGCAGAAAAGGGTGATGAGGTGACTATCGACGTGGTCGCGCTCGTGACCGGGGCCAATAAGGGCCTTGGCAAGGAGACCGCGCGCCAGCTGGCGCGGCGTGGGATCGAGGTTCTGGTCGGCAGCCGCGACCCCGCGCGAGGCGCCGAGGCGGCCCGCGAGCTCTCGGACGAAGGACTCGCTGCCACGTCGGTCCAGCTGGACGTCGGCGACGCCGGCTCGGTCGAGGCCGCCGCGGCATGGATCGAGTGCCGGCACGGAGTGCTCGACGTCCTGGTCAACAACGCCGGCATCACGAGCGACTTGGCCGCCCTCGAGACCACCTCCGCAGAGATGCGGAAGCTCTTCGAGGTCAATGTGTTCGGCGTGGTCACCACAATCCGCGCGATGCTGCCGCTGCTACGGCGCTCCGCCGCGCCGCGCATCGTCAACGTCTCAAGCACCACCGCATCGATGACGCTGACCAGCGCGGGCGCCGATCTGCCCGGTGACGCCGACCGGCGGCTAGCCTATACGAGCTCCAAGGCCGCGCTGAACATGCTCACAGTGCAGTACGCTCAAGCGTTCGGTAAGGACCCCGGCCTGTCGCACCTAAAGATCAACTCGGCGACGCCCGGCTACACCGCCACCGACATGAACAGGCATCGCGGTACCCGCTCCGTCGAGGAGGGAGCATGCGCCGCCGTACAGCTGGCCACCCTGGGAGACGACGGCCCGACCGGGCTGTTCTTCGATGACGAGGGCCCGGTGCAGTGGTAGCGCCGCGTCGCGCCCCGCAGGACGCCGCGTCATGAGCTGGGACTCCTCGCCGCTGGTCGCCGAGGTGTACGACCTAGACAAGCCTGTCGGAAACAGCTTCGGCGACGTCGAGTACTACACGCAGCACCTCGCCGGGATTGGCGGGCGGATCCTGGAGGTGGCGACCGGTACGGGACGCATCCTGATCCCGCTGCTAGAGGCGGGCCTAGCCGTCGAGGGGCTGGACTACTCGCCGGACATGCTGGCCGTTTGCAGGCAACACTGCAGCGACCGCGGCCTCGACCCTGTCCTGCACCTCGCCGACATGGCGGCGTTCGTGCAGCCGGGCGCCTACGAGGCAGTGATTATCCCGGCCGGTTCGGTGCGCGATCTCGACGGGCGCAAGCAGGTGCTGCAGATGCTCGCCGGTCTGCACGACTCACTCGCGCCCGGGGGCATGCTGCTCGTCGACCTCACGCCACCTCGGCCGTCCGCCGGGTCACGGACCCTGCGTCACTGGCGGCGCGGCGCGTACCTGTGGACGTTGCAGTCCGTGCATGAGCAGTTCGATCCGGCCGCCAATCGGACCACCCGGTTCCTTCGCTACGAGAAGTGGTGCGACGGGGAATCGGTGGCGACCGAGCTACACTTGTTCCGGGCGCAGCATTGGAGTCTGCACGAGTTCGAGGAATTGATGGCATCAGTCGGTTTCGTCGAGATCTCCGTGATCGCCGACTACAACGACGCGCGCCGTCCCGGGCCGGACGACGACGACTGGACGTTTCGCGCGATCAGGCCCTGACGCAATGCCACGTAGCTTAAGGTGATCATGCTGCTCGGGGTGCCAGCGTGTGGATGTGGATCGTGGGCGGGCCGGCATGGTGGACGGCGGTCTCGCCGGGCTTCTTGACGCGGTAGTTGTTGTGGCGGGCGCGTGTGAACGCGCGTGGGCAGCTGCGTTCCCGCCGAACCGGGTTGATGGTGGCGGTGATGTCGGCCAGCACGTGCCGGAGCTCCAATAGAA
>Ga0136617_10005800_pt1 | contig 11067 bp, 8 predicted proteins | sample AntDrymUQ3222106_2_FD_129672 | JGI IMG/M metagenome (GOLD analysis project Ga0136617, IMG submission 129672) | Polar desert sand microbial communities from Dry Valleys, Antarctica - metaG UQ322 (21.06) | ecosystem: Environmental > Terrestrial > Soil > Desert | place: Antarctica: Dry Valley...
ACCGGCGACACCGCCACCGCGGTGCGGTAGATGTCGGGATGCTGAAACAGCACGTTGAGGCTCATGAATCCGCCGTAGCTCCAGCCCCAGATGCCCACCCGGGTGGCATCTACGTAGGGGCGCTGCATCAATGCCCGGGCGGCCACGGCCTGATCCCGCGTCTCCAATACGCCGAGCTGTCCATGGACCGCCTTGCGCCACTTTCGCCCCAGCGGTGCCGGAGTTCCGTGGTTGTCCACCACGGCGACAAGGTAGCCTTGCTGGGTGAGCATGGTGTGCCACAGCCAATAGCCGCCCCAGATATCGTTGACCTCGGCCTTACCGGGCCCGCCGTAGACAAAGAAGAGCAACGGGTACTTTCGGGTGGAGTCGAAATCCGCCGGCTTCATCAGCAGTCCGGGCATGTGGAGTCCGTCTTCCGCCTCGATCGAGAGCCACTCGACCGATGCCGGCCTCACGCCGGCCAGGCGGGCGCGCAGCGTGCGGTTGTCCACCAACGTCCGAACGATGCGGGCGTCCGGCAGGCGTACCAGACGGATGACCGGAGGCATTCCGAGGCGGGAGTAGGTCTCGATCGCGTGGCGAAAGCTCGGCGACGCGTCATACGCATGGGTCCCGGGCTCGTTCTTCGGCGAGAGTCGCTCCGGCGACCCTTTTCCATCGAGCCGCGCGCGGAAGAGATACCGCTGCGTCGGATTGTCGGGCGAGGCGATGTAGTAGAGCCACCCGCCCTTGTCGTCAATTCCCTGCACATCGAGCACGTCGAACGCGCCCTTGGTTACCGGCCGCACCGATTTGCCGTCGCGGGACACCACGTACACGTGGGTCCAGCCGCTCCTGTCGCTCACCCAGGTGAAGCTCTTGCCTCCCTGCAGCCAGACGACGTCGTCAACCACTTCGGTCCAGGCGCTGTCCCGCTCGGTGAGGACGGTGCGCACCTTGCCTGTGCGGGCGTCGCCCAGCATGACCTGGTTGACGTTCTGCGGGCGGTTGAGCCGTTGCAGAATTACCTCGCCGGAGCCGGCCGCCCACTCCATGCGGGCGATGTAGTGATTTCTCGGATCCCCCTCGATCTGAAGCCACCGGGTGGGTCCACCGGCTGCGCTCACGATGCCGACCCGGGCGGCGGAATTGGCTTCGCCCACCTTGGGGTACTGCACCGGTGTGACCTGGCTGTACAACGAGTCGGTGTTGTTGATGAGATTGAAATTTCTTACCCGGTTGGCGTTGAGCTGCCAGTAGGCGACGCTCTTGCCGTCGGGACTCCAACGCCAGCCGTCGGCGTGATAGTTCATCAACTCTTCTTCATAGACCCAGTCGAAGGTGCCGTTGATGGTGGTGCGGGAACCGTCGGAGGTCAACGCGATGATCTTGCCGCTGCCGAGATCCTCGACGTAGAGATTGTTCTCCCGCACGTACGCCACCCGGCGCCCGTCGGGGGCGAACTTGGCGAACATCAGCGTGGAGGGTTTGGCGTTGGGTCCGCCCAATTGCCGCAGGCCGCCGCCGGCGCGGTCCAGCACCCAGTAGTCGCCCCTGGTGTTGAGGCGCCAGACCGGCTGGGTGTTGGTGAAAACGAGGAGCATCTTTCCGTCGGGCGACCAGGCGTAGTCTTCGACATTGAGCGGGGTGCTGTCGCCCTGAGGGACCAGCGCCCGCGCCGCCACCATCACCTCCCGTCCGCCCCCTTCGACGTCATAGCGCACCAGATCCCGCCCGTCTCCCTCGGCCGCCGGCTCCAGGGTGGTGTAGGCCGAGCCGCCTCCCACCCACCGGGTGCGGCCGTACGGCTGGGCTGCAAACTCGGGGGAGCCGTAGATGCGGTTTACGGTGAGCAGCGAGGAGTCAGCCTGCTGAGCCCCGGAAGGGGAGGTCCAGGCTGACAGCGCGATGATGATGACAAGAAGCAGGCGGGTCACAGAGTGGTCCGGTGAAGGTGAGAGGTGAACATGCTGTCCAGGATCTAAGCGCTCAGCACTTTCTTGAGAAATCTACCTGTGTGGCTTCCCTCCACTTCGGCCACCTCCTCCGGCGTTCCCGCAGCCACCACTCGCCCGCCCCGCTCTCCCCCTTCGGGTCCCAGGTCGAGGATCCAGTCGGCGGTCTTGATGACGTCGAGGTTGTGCTCGATGACCACCACGCTGTTGCCCTTGTCCACCAGTCGGTGCAATACCTCGAGCAGCAGCCGGACGTCCTCGAAGTGAAGGCCGGTGGTCGGCTCGTCGAGAATGTAGAGGGTCCGGCCGGTGTCGCGCTTGGCGAGCTCGGTGGCCAGCTTGACCCGTTGGGCTTCCCCGCCGGAAAGAGTGGTCGCGGCCTGGCCCAGATGGATGTACCCCAGCCCGACATCGTTGAGCAGCTCCAGCTTCTCGGCGATGCGCCGTTGGTTGCTGAAGAACTCCAGGGCATCGGCCACGGTGAGGTCGAGGACGTCGGCGATGCTTCGCCCCTTGTAGCGGACCTCGAGCGTCTCCCGGTTGTAGCGGCGGCCTTTGCACACCTCGCAGGGAACGTAGACGTCGGGCAGGAAATGCATCTCGATCTTGACCAGCCCGTCGCCCTGACACGCCTCGCAGCGGCCGCCTTTGACGTTGAAGGAGAAGCGGCCCGGGCCATAGCCGCGAAGCTTGGCGTCGGGGAGCTGGGTGAACAGCTCCCGGATCGGGGTAAAGAGGCCGGTGTAGGTAGCCGGATTGGAGCGCGGAGTGCGGCCGATAGGGCTCTGGTCTATGTCTATGACCTTGTCAATCTTGTCCAGCCCCTCGATTCGGCTGTGGGCCCCGGGCACCACCGTGGACCGGTAGAAGTGTCGGGCCAGCGCCAGGTAAAGTATGTCGGTCACCAGAGTGGACTACCCCGAGCCCGAGACCCCCGTCACCGAGACGAACAGGCCAAGGGGGATGTCAACCGAGAGGTTCTGAAGATTGTTTGCGCGAGCGCCCACGATCCGGAGCCGGTGCTTGGGCGGTGCCTCCCGTCGCCCGGGCGGCACCGGAATTCGCAGCTCGCCCCGGAGATAGCGGCCGGTAAGCGAATCGGGGTTCCGGCCCACATCTTCCACCGAGCCCTCGGCCACCACCTCTCCGCCAAAGCGGCCGGCACGGGGGCCGAGGTCAATCACGTGGTCGGCGGCTTCGATCGTCTCCGCGTCATGCTCCACCACGATGACGGTATTGCCGAGATCGCGCAGTCCTCGGAGCGTGCCCAGAAGTCGCTCGTTGTCGCGCTGGTGCAGGCCGATGCTGGGCTCGTCGAGGATGTAGAGCACCCCTACCAGCCGGGAGCCGATCTGGGTGGCGAGCCGGATCCGCTGGGTCTCGCCCCCGGAGAGGGAGGTGGCGCCCCGGCCCAGCGTGAGGTACTCCAGGCCAACGTCGCGGAGAAAGCGGAGCCGGTCGCCCACTTCCTTGAGGATGGGCCCCGCAACTTCGGAATCAACTCCCACCCGGCCGTTGGCGCGCAGCGGGATGCCCTCGAAAAATTCAACCGCCCGCTCCACCGGAAGGTCCACCACATCGCCGATGCTCCGGCCGTTTACCAGAACGGCAAGGCTTTCGGCTTTGAGCCGCTTCCCGCCGCAGGTGTGACAGGGCTGCTCGATCATGAATTCGTCGAGCCCGCCGCGCACGGCGTCGCTGGAGGATTCGCGGTAGCGCCGCTCGACGTTTCGCAGCACCCCCTCCCACTCGCTCTCGAACTCGCCCCGGCCACGCGCCCCATCGGTCTGGAAGCGGAAGCTGCCGGGCGCGCCGTGCAGCAGCGCCTGCCTGGCGCTCTCGCTGTGCTCGCCCCAGGGAGCGTTGAGGTCGAACTTGAGGGCCTTGGCCAGCGTGGGCAGCACCACCTTGCGCAGATATCCGCTGGGCTCGCCCCAGGGCAGGATGACTCCCTCGAGGATCGAGATGCTGGGATCGCCCAGCACCAGGTCGGCGTTGACTTCGCGCCGGGTGCCCACGCCGTGACAGTCGGGACAGGCGCCGAAGGGCGAGTTGAAGGAGAACTGGCGCGGCTCGAGCTCGGGCAGCGAGAGTCCGCAAACGGGACAGGCGAACCGTTCCGAGAAGACCACGGACTCCCCGCCGTGCCTCGCCACTTCCACCAGTCCGTCCGCTATCTTGAGCGCGGTCTCGATGGAGTCGTTCAAGCGGGAGCGGTCCTGGCTTCGCACCACCAGGCGGTCCACCACGACGGCGATATCGTGATTCTGTCTCCGGTTGAGCGCCGGCACCGCGCCCAGGTCGTAGGTTTCGCCGTCTACCCGCACCCGTACGAAGCCGCGCTTCCGGACATCGTCGAACAGGTCGCGGAACTCGCCTTTGCGCCCGCGCACCATCGGCGCGAGCACCTCGATCCGCGTCTCCTCCGGCCAGCCGAGTACGATGTCGGTGATCTGGCCGGCGCTCTGCCGGGTAACCGGAGTACCGTCGTTGGGGCAGTGGGGAATGCCTACCCGGGCCCAGAGCAGCCGCAGATAGTCGTAGATCTCGGTGACCGTGCCCACCGTGGAGCGGGGATTCTGCCCGCTGGTCTTCTGCTCGATGGAGATGGCCGGCGATAGTCCTTCGATCGCATCTACGTCGGGCTTCTCCATGAGCCCGAGAAACTGGCGCGCGTAGGCGGACAGCGATTCGACGTAGCGCCGCTGACCTTCGGCATAGATGGTGTCGAAGGCCAGAGAAGACTTGCCCGACCCCGACAGTCCGGTGATGACGGTGAGCCGGTTGCGCGGTATGGAAACGGAGATGTTCTTGAGATTGTGCTCGCGTGCGCCGCGGACGACCAGATATTCCTGAGCCATAGCCCCGAAAGGTACCCGAAGCTCGCACCGAGGGTCAACGGGTTCCCTGGTGCGGGCCTTGCAGGCGGCAGGTCGTGGCGTAAGCATTTCACAGCGCGGCGGGGAGGTGGCCAGGTGATTCGCGTGCTGCTCGACGATCTGGCATTCCTCCAGGCCGACGCCTTGCTCCGGCCAGCCGACCAGGATCTCGGCCCGGCCACGCCGGCGATGTCACAGCTGGATAAACTGGGCGGGGGCCGCTTTGCCGAGCAGCGCCGGGTGGCGAGGCCGCTCGAGGCCGGTGCGGCCGTGGTCACTGGAGGCGGCGACCTCACCGCGCCCTACGTGGTACACGTGGTGATCCGCGACGCCGTCTCGCAGGTCGGCCGCGAAGTGGTCCGGCGGGCGCTGGTGTCCGCTTGGCAGCGGGCCGGCGACTGGGGCTTGGCGAGCGTCGCCGCGCCCCTGGTGGGAACCGGGGCCGGAGGGTTGAGCGCGGAAGAGGCCGCCGGCCTCCTCATCGAGACCTTCCCGCGGGACCGCTCGGCAGGGGGACCTTCGAAGCTGCAGGTGGTGGTGGAGCGGGAGGACGAGCGAACGATGGTGGAAGCCCTGCTGCGGAGGAGCGTGTGATTCAGCTGACCGATCTGACGAAGCGGTACGGGAAGTTCACCGCGGTGGACGGCATCAACCTCCAAGTGCCCCGCGGAGAGCTGTTCGGCCTGCTCGGCCCCAACGGAGCGGGCAAGACCACAACCCTTCGGATGATCGCCGGTATTCTGCGGCCTTCCAGCGGCAGTGTTGTGGTGTGCGGAACCGACATGCGGAAATCCGCGCTGCAGGCCAAAGCCAAGCTGGGATACATCCCCGATCGCCCCTTTGTCTACGACAAGCTCACCGGTGGTGAGTTTCTCCGGTTTACCGCGGCACTCTACGGCCAGGAAGGCCCGGCGGTAGAGCGGCGGATGGACGAGCTGCTGGAGCTGTTCGACCTGACTCCGTGGAAGCATGAGCTGACCGAGTCATATAGCCACGGGATGCGGCAGAAGCTCATCATCTCGGGTGCGCTGGTGCACCGGCCGGAGGTCATCGTGGTGGACGAGCCGATGGTGGGCCTCGACCCCCGCAGCGCGCGGCTGCTCAAGGACCTCTTTCGCTCCTTCGTAGACCGGGGCGGCACCATCCTGATGAGCACGCACACCCTCGAGGTGGCCGAGGTGATGTGCGACCGGATCGCCATCGTCTACCGGGGAAAGATCGCGGCCCAGGGAACCATGGCGGAAATGCGGCAGCAGACCGCGTCGGGGGAGCTGAGCCTGGAGGATCTCTTCCTCAAGCTCACCGGCGGGCTTCGCGAGCGTCAGCTCGACACCGTGCTCGGGCTCTGAGGTGGCCGCGGCCGCACGACCCCAACCATCGCTCTGGACCATCCTCACCCCCAGGTGGCGGGGGATCGTAGCTCGCGTCCGGCAGGAGCGCGACGGCTCCCGGGCCAAGCTCCTCCTCTTCGTGCTGACGGGCCTGGCGTTCTGGGCCGCGGTGTTCGGAGTCGCCTTCCGCGTGCTCCGCTACATCCATCGGGTCGCCGACATCGGCGACCTGCTCGCCGGCAAGGTGCTGGGGGTGATTCTCCTCGCTTTTCTTTCCATTCTGTTGCTCTCCAACATCATCACGGCGCTCTCCACGTTCTTCCTGGCCAAGGATCTGGATCTCCTGGTGGCCGCGCCGATCGGCTGGTTCCGGTTTTACCTGGCCAAGTTGGGTGAGACCGTGGTGCACTCGTCCTGGATGGTGGCGTTGCTCGCCTTGCCGATCCTCACGGCCTACGGCATGGTGTATTCCGGTGGCGTGCTCTTTCCCTTCGTGGCCGTAGCGGCGCTGGCGCCGTTCCTCCTGCTTCCCGCGGTGGTGGGCACGATCTTCACCCTGCTGCTGGTGAACGTCTTCCCGGCTCGCCGCACCCGCGAGCTGCTGGGCCTGGCCGGGCTCGCCGTGGTCGCGGTGTCGGTGATGGTGCTGCGGGTCATGCGGCCGGAGCAGCTCGCGCGCCCCGAGGGATTCCGCGACTTCGTGGAGTATCTCGCGGTGCTGCGGACGCCCACCAGCCCGCTCCTGCCGAGCGAGTGGGCGGCGGAAATGATCATGAACTGGCTGCTGCGGGTGGCGGATCCCTGGCCGATCGCCCGGCTCTGGGGCGCGGCGCTGGTGGCGGTGACCATCGGCGCGCTGGTGCACCGGCGGCTGTTCTATCTAGGATACTCCAAGGCGCAGGAGGGAGCCAAGCGCAAGGTCCGCCGGCCACTGCGGGGCCCGCTCGCCTGGTGTCTGCAGGTGGTGGCCCCGTCGCAGCGCGAGTTCATCCTCAAGGACCTCCGGCTCTTCTTCCGGGACAACACCCAGTGGAGTCAGCTGATCCTGCTGGCTGTGCTGCTCATGATCTACATCTTCAACATCAAGACGCTGCCGATCCACTCGGGGGAACGCATTCCCTTCAGCCTGGTGACCATTATCTCGTTCCTCAACATGGGCCTGGCGGGCTTCGTGCTGGCGGCGGTGGCGGCGCGCTTCATCTTTCCCGCGATCTCGCTGGAAGGCCGCCAGATGTGGCTGCTGCGCTCCAGCCCCCTGGATCCGGTGGCGATGTTGTGGAGCAAGTACTGGATGGGAGCCGCGCCGCTGCTGGTGCTGGCCCTGGCGATCACGGTGCTGACCAACTGGCTGCTGCAGGTGAGCGAATTCATGATGGCCGTCAGCGTCGTGACAATCGCGCTCTATACTCTGGCGGTGAGCTCGCTGGCGCTGACGTTCGGTATCTTCTACCCCCAGTTCGGCAGCGAGAACGCCGCCCAGATCCCGACCAGCTTCGGGGGCGTGGTGTACATGATGGCGAGCCTGAGTCTCCTGGCCGTGGTCATCATGATCGAGGCGTTTCCAGTGACGGCCTATCTCCGCGCCTCCCACCGCGGGGTAGCTATGGGACTCACTCCGGAGCTGCTGCTCACCGGCGGCGCCGTCCTCCTCCTCCTCAGCGCGGCAACCATCATCCCCCTTCGCCTCAGCGCGCGGCGGATCGAGCAGATGGAAGTGTGAATGGAGTCGAAAGTCGAAAGTGGAAGGTCGAAAGTCGGAGGTAGGGTTGAGATCCGAGACCAGGCAGTAGACCTTCGACCTTCGACTCCTTGCAACTTTCGACTCGCAACTTTCTACTTTCTCCCCCATGCCTCCCCTCGTTGACCTCTTCAGCGACACCGTGACCCGCCCCACCCCCGCCATGCGCCGGTTCATGTGTGAGGCGGAGGTGGGGGACGAGCAGCAGCGGGAAGACCCGACCGTCAACCGGCTGCAGGAGATGGTGGCGGAGCTGCTGGGCAAGGAAGCGGCGATGTTCCTGCCGTCGGGCACCATGTGCAATCAGGTGGCCTTCGCGGTCCACTGCCGTCCGGGAGACGAGATCCTGCTCCACGAGCTGGCTCATCCGCTGCTCTACGAGGCGGGCGGGGCGGCGGCGACGGTGGGGGCGATCTTCCGGCCGCTGAGCGGAGAGCGGGGGCTCTTTACCGCCGAACAGGTGCGCGCCGCCGTTCGGCCCGCGGTGCACTACATGCCCCGGACCCGCGCCGTTTCCATCGAGCAGACCGCCAACATCGTAGGGGGAGTGTGCTGGCCGCTGGCGCAGGTGGAAGCGGTCTGCGCGGCGGCCCACGGCGCCGGGCTGGTCTGCCACATGGACGGGGCCCGGCTGATGAACGCGGTGGTGAGCACCGGCACGCCGGCTCGTTCCTTCGCGGCGCCTTTCGACTCCCTCTGGATGGACCTTACCAAGGGGCTCGGTGCGCCGGTGGGTGCGGTGCTGGCGGGCTCATGTGAGTTCATCGAGGAAGCCTGGCGCTTCAAGCAACGCTTCGGCGGGGCGATGCGGCAGGCGGGCATCATCGCCGCGGCGGGGATCTACGCTTTGAGTCACCACGTCGAGCGGCTGGCGGAAGACCACGAGCGCGCCCGCGCGCTGGCCCGCGGGTTGGCTCAGCTCCGGGGCATTGCGGTGGACGCCGAGCGGGTGGAGAGCAACATCGTCATCTTCGACGTGGGGGGCACCGGGCTCAGCGGCGATGAGTTTGCCGACCGAACGCTGGCTTCGCACGGCGTCCGGTTCAGCGTCATCGGACCCACGACGGTCCGAGGCGTCACTCACCTCGACATTCCCGAGCGGGGCATCGCGCGGGCGCTCGAGGCCGCTCGGGCCGCGGTCGAGGGTTGAGTTAGCGGCCTGATCGAGGGCGCCACGCGGCGCCCTTTCGAGTTCCCCGTCGCATAATCGCGGTACCTGCCGGGCACGACCCCATTCCTACCTTGGCCTCGCCGTCGCACTCTGCGCCATCACGGCGCGAGCGACTCACCAAGGAGGAAAGCATGTCTCGCAGCACCCGCATCATCGCCCTTGCCGCCGTCGCCGTTTTCGCCGCCTGCAGCGACCGTACCAGCCCCGATCCGCTCGCCGACGAACCGCTCCCTGCCCGCGCCGCCAGCTCCGAGCGGGAAGTTGCCGAGCCGGCTCGTGAGCGGCTGGCTCGCCGCCTCGCGCGCGCCCTTGCCGACCCCGGCTTTCGCGCCGTGCTCAAGCGCGAGCTGGACCGCTCGCCGGTGGCCGAGCGCAAGCTTCACTTGCAGCGGCTTCTCTCCGCCAACGGTCGCGTGCCTCGCGCGGTAGCACGACTCAACGGCGAGAGCGAAGCCGCGGTGCACGCCGACGCCCGAGAGGCGATCCCGCTGGAGCTTTACTTTCCCGTACCCGAGCACCGGAGCGCGTGGCGGGGGGACGCCCGCCTCCTGGTGGCCACCGCTGCCGACGATCATGAAGCGCCGGTCGCCTTTGCTCCGTCAGGCCGGCGGCGGATCCTCGATCCCGACGCGCCGCCCGACATTCCGGTGCTTGCGCTGGTGCCCGTCGAGACCGACTTCGACCGACTCGCCCTTCCTCAACCCACACCCCCGCCGCCACCCGGCGGAACTCCCAAGACGCCCGCGGGCCTGCACATGACGAAGGCCCATTTCTCAGACGATTTCGAAGGGTGGCTCAAGGGCAAGCCCGAGCTCGAAGTGCATGTGCTCGGCCAAGCGGGCAGCTCCGATTCGCTCATCAGCTATGCCTGCGCGGGGGAGCACGCCGGCGGATACTACGCCTTCGACCAGAACGGAACCGACTGGACCGGCGACGTGCTGCTTTTCAGTCAGGCCCAAATAGACAGCTACAAGAGACAGCATCCCAATCAGAACCTGCGGTTGTTCGTGGTCGAGGACGACGACGCGGCGTGTCAGATCAAGGCCGATTCCAAGCGGTTCGCCACCCTGGTAACCGCGGTCGAAGCGGCGTACCCCCTGCTCACCGGCGGACGTGATTCCACCGCGGGTCTGCAGAAGTACTGGAAGCGGGCCAACGCGCTACAGAAAATCCTCAAGGCGCTCGGCTCGCTGATCACGACCAGCGACGATCTGGTGGGGAACGCCGTCGAAAGCTCGGTAACGGGAACGTCCTACCCGGGCGCCAACTGGGTCGTAAAGGGCGACAGGAACACCACCAACGGTTGGCTCAATCTGGTGGTGCGCTAGTCTCGAACCGGCCGGGAGCACCGCTCCCGGCCGGCTGGATCAGGCAGCAAAGCTCAGGACTCGTCGGTCAACGCGCGGAGCTTCTTGGGTGCCACCAGCCGGTAGGAGTCGCGCAGGAGATCTCCCAGCTCGATCCAGTTGACCGCGCCATCGAGCCACACCCCGATCCAGCCGCTCGGGCCCACATACGGCGGCACGAAGAATCGCTGGGGCGCCGCGCGAATCATCAGGGATTGATTTCCCGGCGCGGCCTTGCACCAGACCCCCGGGCGGCCGCCACCATGGTGGTTGTGCGCTCCGGCATACATGGCGAACAGCTTGTTGCGCACCCGAAAGGTCGGCTCGCCCCAGGCCTCGACCTCATGCGCCTCGGGCAGAGTAAGACAGAGCTTGCGAAGCCGGGTGAGTGGTCTCGGCGGCACTGGTGGTCACTGCCCGTCGAGGCGCACGCGTTTCCAGCGCTCCACAGGATACAACGCGCCGGAGGCGAAGCCGACTGCTCCGCCGATCAGCACACTCTCTCCATCGCTCCGCCCACCGGGGTCATCGCTGATTTCGCTCACCACCAGCAGCGTCAGGGCGGTAAAGGCCCCGGTAAGCACGCCCCGCCGGAGGGCACTCCCGCCCCGCGAAGGCACCCCACGGCTCAGATCGAGGCGCTCGATCAGGCGCCGCGGGAGCGC
>Ga0136617_10005801_pt1 | contig 11066 bp, 9 predicted proteins | sample AntDrymUQ3222106_2_FD_129672 | JGI IMG/M metagenome (GOLD analysis project Ga0136617, IMG submission 129672) | Polar desert sand microbial communities from Dry Valleys, Antarctica - metaG UQ322 (21.06) | ecosystem: Environmental > Terrestrial > Soil > Desert | place: Antarctica: Dry Valley...
CTCGATCTTCTCCCGCAGCCAGGTGCGCTGGCGATGCGACGCGATGTGCTCGATCTCGTAGGCGATCGTGCCGCAGTACGTCTCGCGCAGGTGCGGCAGCGCGTCGGCGAGCGTCGCGCCCGGCACGTGCATGCGCAGGGTCTTCGCCGGGATCCGGGCCATCATCTCCGGCGTCAGGCCGAGCGGCTCGGGGTGCAGCGCGGGGTCGCCCTCGGGCTCGCGGCCGAGCGGGTCCAGCCGCGCGGCGAGATGGCCGTGCGTGCGGTGCGCCTTCAGCAGCGAGACGGCCGCCTGGACGGCTTGCATGAGCTTCTCGTCGTGCTCGCTGACGCCGGTGGCCGGCGCGGGCGCTGCCGCCGGCTGTGCGGCGTCACGCGCGGCGGCCGCCGCTGCGGCGGGCGCCGGCGGGACCGGCAGCGCGCCGGGCTGCATCCCGAGTTGCGCGAAGAGGTCGTCGTAGAACTCGTGCTCGCCCTGCAGGTACTCCTCGACGACCTTCAGGAAGCGGCCGGACTCGGCACCCTGGATGACGCGGTGGTCGTACGTCGAGGTCATCGACATGACCTTCTCGGCGCCGATCATCTGGCCGACCGCGGCGAGGCCGACCGGGTAGCCGATCGCGCCCGTCGCGACGATCGTGCCCTGGCCGAGCATGAGCCGCGGAACGGAGGCGATCGTGCCGATGCCGCCGGGGTTTGTCAGCGTGAGGTTCGCGCCGACGAGGTCGTCGGCGGTGAGCGCGTTCTCGCGAGCGCGGGCGACGAGGTTGCCGAACGCGTCGAGGAACTCGGGGAACGGCAGGCGGCCGGCATCGCGGATGACCGGGACCATGAGCGTCCGGCTGCCGTCCTTCTTCTCGACGTCGACGGCGATGCCGAGGTTGACGGCGCCGTCGTCGACGCGGTGCGGCTTGCCGCCGACGTCGGCGTAGTGGTGCGCCATCACCGGCATCTGCTCAGTCGCCGCGCGGGCGATCGCGTAAGCGATGAGGTGCGTGAACGAGATCTTGTGACCGGCGCTCTTGAGCTCCTTGCGGCGCGCGTCCATCACCGTGACGGTGATCGTGCGCAAGGACGTCGCGGTCGGGATCTCGCGCGACTGGTCCATGTAGCGGGCGAGCATCGCCGCGCCGCCCTTGAGCTGGGTGCTGCCGGGTGGAGGAGCTGTGGTCCGGGCCTTGGCGGCCGCGGCGGCGGGTATCGGCGGCGGCGCGACCTTCGCGGCGAGCACGTCGGCCTTCGTGATCCGCCCGGCGGGGCCGCTGCCGTTGAGTCCGGAGATGTCGATGCCCTCGACGGCGGCGACGCGGCGGGCGACAGGTGAGACGGGCGTGCCGTTGTCCTCCGCGGTGGGCGCGGTGGGCTTCGCGGCGGGCGCGGTGCGCTCCGCGGTGGGCGCGGTGGCCTCCGCGGCGGGCGCAGCGCGCGGCGGCGCTGGCGCCTGGGTGGCCGCCCCGCCGTTGGGACTGACGCTGCCGGGCCGCATGCGCGCGATCGTGCGGCCGACCACGACCGTCTCCCCCTCCGCGGCGAGGATCTCGGCGATCGTCCCCGCGACCGGCGCGGGCAACTCCATGTCGACCTTGTCGGTCGACAGCTCGACGACCGTCTGGCCCTCCTCGACGACGTCGCCTACCTTGACGGTCCACTCGAGGATCGTGCCCTCCTGGACGGATTCTCCGCCGGCGGGCGTGACGATGTCCACGAGAGTGCTGCCAGGCGCCACCCCGTGGTCGTCGGCCGGTGGCAGCGCTTCTCCAGCCGGCGCGGCCGCCGGCGCGGGCGCGGCACCGTTCGGCGCGATCTCCGCGAGTACGCTGCCGACGGCGACGATCTCGCCCTCAGCGGCGTGGATCTTCACGAGCGTCCCGGAGGCAGGCGCCGGAACCTCGGCGTCGACCTTGTCGGTCGACACCTCGACGAGCGTCTCGTCGGCCTCGACGGCCTCGCCCTCCTGCTTGAGCCACTCGAGCACGGTTCCTTCACGGACCGACTCGCCCATCGCCGGGAGCGTTACCTGAACTGTCGTGTTCACGGCCATGTCCGTAGGTCCACTCTAGAAGGTCGGGCCGGTTGCGCAGACCGGAAATTGGTCGTGGATGGTGCAGGCGGCGCGATGCATCCACTTGGTTCTACACCTCCCGGCGGGCGCGGTTGCATCATTCGGCCGCCGAGACCGGCCCGCGGCTCGTCGCAGCCGCGGTATGACGTCCTGCGGATCTACGCAAAGCCGGGCGCCTCGTCCGACGTGCCGGAAGGCTCGCCGTGCGACCGGCGCAGGAACTCGTAGGAGCCGATGAAGGGACCGATCCCGCCGAGCACGGCGACCGCGACCGCGAGTCGCAGGTCGATCACGCGCAGGCGCAGCGCGGCGATACAGGCGAGCGACATCGCGATCCAGCCGAGGCCGTGCGCCATCCCGAAGACCATCTCCAGCCCGTGCAGGCCCGGCACGAGCCACACGATCAGCAGCACCGTGTAGACGGCCGAATGCGTGAACGACGCCCACTTCAGACGAGCGAACGTCAGCAGGCCGGTCATGCGGTGTGGGCCACCAGGAGCGTCGCCATCCGCCGCAGCGGCTCGTCGGCCTCGGCCGGCCACGCGGCGATCTCGGCCGGCCACCAGGCGTAGTCGTCGTGCTCGTCGTCCATCCTGATCTCGGCGCCGTCGGGCAGCCAGGCGAGGCCGACGACCATCACGAGCTGGTGCGGCAGGCGCACGAGCGCCTCGACGGTCATCCGCTCGGGCTGCACGGCCCACTCCTCGTCGAGCTCGCGCGTCAGCGTGTCGGTGGGGCTCTCGCCGACGTCGACAGCGCCGCCCGCGCCGAGCGCCCAGCGCCCGGGCCACGACGACAGCCAGGCCGCGCGGCGGCCGGCGAGCCAGCGCCCGTCGGCGGCGCGGGTGACGGTGAGCGCGGCCATCGAGTGCGACGCGTCGCCGTCGACCAGCCGCAGCGCCCAGCGCACGGGCTGCAGGTCGAGCAGCAGCTCGTCGCCGCGCTCGGCGTGCCCGACGAGTCGCGCCGACAGCCCGTCGTGGCTCGGGGAGCCGCGGTCGCGCAGCGCGGCGATCGCGGCATCCGCGGCCTCCACCTTCTCGTCGGGCGGCTCGTAGTGCTCGTTGTGCCAGCGTGCGTGCACGCGCTCGGTGGGCCAGTGGCCGCGAGCGAGGATGGCCGGCTGCTGCATGGCACCAACGATAGTTCGCGACCGCACGCCGGCGCCGTGCGAGCTGCCCGAGGGCATCATATCCGGGCTGTACCAGTTCATCGTCTTCGACTGGCTCGAGTGCTCGGCCGGGCGCGTATATGACCAGCACGACACGGCAGCGCGCTGCTCGCCTCGTCAGCGGGTATGAGCCGGCTCGCGCTCGGCCAGCCCGAGCACGAGGTCGGCGGCCGCGGGCAGCTCGGGGACCTGGGGACCTAGCGGCGGTGCGGCGAGCGCGTGGACGAGCGCGTGCGCGAGCTGCGGGCGGTTCTTTGCGACCGCGACCATGTCGAGCTGCTCGTAGGCGCGGTTGTTGATCCGGATGTGGCCGCGCGTCCAGCCGTACGAGATGACGCGGCAGTCGCACATGAGCGCCTCGAGGACGGTCAGACCGGCGGTCGAGTGGATGAGCACGTCGGCGGCGGACAGGAGCGTGACCATCCTGTCGGTGAAGCCCCAGATCTGCACGCGGCCGTCCTCGGCGTAGGCGGCCTGCAGCCGCTCGCGGGCACGCTCGTTGTGGCCGACGAGCACGACGACCGCGTCGGCGCCGTAGTGCAGTGCCGTGTCGGTCGCACCCGCCAGGTCGCCGACGCCCCAGCCGCCGCCGGAGACGACGACGAGCGAGCCGCGCGCCGGCAGCTCGAGCTCGGTGCGGGCGGTTCTGCGCTCGGGCGGCGAGCAGAAGCGCAGGTCGGTCAGGCCGTGGACGGCCTCGATCCGCGCCTCCGGCCCCGCGATCGCCCGCACCTCGGGCTCTGACTCGGGGTGCGTGAGGAGATGCAGGTCGACCCCCGGGTGCGCCCAGTAGTGCAGCGCCGCGAGGTCCGTGATCGCGCTGACGACAGGGGTCGCGAGCGTGTTCGCCTGCCGCATGCGGCCGAGCAGCTCGCTCCAGAGCGGGTACGTCGAGACGATGACGTCGGCCGGGTGGTCGCGCAGGCAGGCCTCCAAGCGCGGGCCCGCGATCTGCTCGATGGCGTTCGAGCTGAGCCGACGCGCCGGCGCGAAGCGCGTGCCGAGGAAGTAGCCGGCATCGAAGGCGAGGTTGCCCGCGGTCGACTCCAGCCCCGAGGCGCCGGCGATGATCGCCCGTGCGACGCGGCCGGCGATCTCGAGGCCGTCGACGACCTCGGCGGTCGCGTCGCGCTCGCGCAGGGCGCCGGCGAGCACCTCGGCGGGCTGGTCGTGGCCGGAGCCGATCGCGGCGGTGAAGATAAGTACGCGTGCAGGCATGGTGCGGGACTATCGTCGCGCAGATGCGCAGGCGCAAGCACTGGGGCTGGGGCTACGAGGACGACGCCTGGTCCGTGGAGCAGCTGAAGGCGGCCGCGCCGGGCCTCGAGGAGCACCTGCGGATCGCCGGCGACGGCGAGGTGCGCGAGCCGGTCGCGCTCGACGCGATCGTCCTCCCGGCGCCGCGCGTCGCGCCGCCACCGGCGCTTGCGCAGATCTGTGTGAGCGACATGTACGCGCGCGCATCGCATGCCTGGGGCAACTCGTACGCCGACGTCGTGCGCGGCTTTCACGGCCGCTTCGACTTCCCACCCGACGTCGTCGCGCGGCCGCGCGGCGAGCGCGACGTGGAGGCGGTCCTGGAGTGGGCGGCGGGCGCCAACGTGGCGGTCGTGCCGTACGGCGGCGGGACGAGCGTCACGGGCGGCGTGCGCTGCGAGGTGCCGGCGCGCTTCGACGGCGTCGTCTCGCTCGATCTCGGCGCGATGGACCGCGTGCTGCAGATCGACGACGTCTCGCACGCGGCCCTGATCCAGGCCGGCGCGCTCGGTCCGGTGCTCGAGCAGCAGCTGCGCGCGCTGGACCTGACGCTGCGCTTCTACCCGCAGTCCTTCGAGCTGTCGACGCTCGGCGGCTGGATCGCGACGCGCGCGGGCGGGCATTTCGCGACCGCCGAGACGCACATCGACGACCTCGTCGAGTCGGTGCGGGCGATCACGCCGACCGGCGCCTGGCAGTCGCGGCGGCTGCCCGGCTCGGGCGCGGGCGTGTCGCCGGACCGGATGCTGCTCGGCTCGGAGGGGATTCTCGGCGTCCTGACCGAGGCCTGGGTGCGGGTCCGCCCGCGTCCGCAGGCGCAGTCGCTCGCGGCCGTGCGCTTCGCCTCGTTCGCCGACGGCATCGACGCGCTGCGCGCGATCGCGCAGTCCGGGCTGCGGCCATCGAACTGCCGCCTCATCGACGCCGAGGAGGCGCGCATGACCGGCGCTGCCGACGGGACCGCGGCGCTGCTCGTGCTCGGGTTCGAGGGCGCGTCGGAGGCGGTCCTCCCCGTCGGCGAGCTGCTCGACCGCGGGCTGCACATCTGCGCCGGGGCGGGCGGCGAGTGGGACGAGCGCGCCGTCCGGCGGCCGCGCTTCGCCGGCGATCCGGCGGGCGGCGGCGACGCCGTCGGCGCCTGGCGCGCCGCGTTCTTCCGCGCGCCGTACCTGCGCGACGCGTTCGTCGCGATGGGCATCCTGTCCGAGACGTTCGAGACGGCGGTCACGTGGGAGCGCTTCGCCGCGCTGCACACGGCGGTGACGGCGGCCGCGAGCGCGGTGCTCGGCCCGGCCGGCCGGGTCACGTGTCGCATCTCGCACGTCTATGCCGACGGCGCGGCGCCGTACTTCACCGTGCTTGCGCCCGCACGGCGCGGGGAGGAGGTGGCGCAGTGGGCGCAGATCAAGGCCGTCGTCAGCGACGCGCTGCTCGCCGCGGGCGGCACGATCACCCACCACCACGCCGTCGGCCGCGACCACCGGCCCTGGTATGACCGCCAGCGCCCGGACGCGTTCGCACGCGCGCTGCGGGCCGCGAAGGGCGCCGTCGACCCGGGCGGGGTCCTGAACCCCGGCGTCTTGATCGACATGTGAGAGCCGCTACCGTTTAACGCAGCGATGCCGACGCCGACCGAGAAGATCGCCGCCAACCTGCGTGCGTTTCAGATCGCGCTGAACTCCCATGACCGCGAGAACCCGACGCACACCGCCCACGGCATCGGGCTGGCGCATTTCGACATGGAGCGGCTCGGCTTCGAGGAGGGCGAAGAGGTCCTGCCCGGGATCACGATCCACGCCGACGGCGGCGTGACCGGCAACTTCCGCGTGCTGTGCGACGGCGACCACCTCGAGGAGCTCGAGGCCGAGCAGGCCGAGGTCGTCGACGCCGTCGCGACGCAGTCGACGCCGGTTCCCGTCGGGCCGTCGCGCGAGGACTCCGAACGCTAGACCGCCGCGGCCCGCCCGCCGCTCAGGGATCCACAACCACGTCCAGGTCGGTGCCGGAGAAGCAGACGAGGCCCGCGACCTTCATCGCCTCGGCGCGCGGCAGCTCGTAGCTGTGAGCGGCGTCGCGGAACGTCTCGCCGGCGTGGACGTGCCACCAGATCGCCTCGCCCATGTACGGGTCGGTCGTCGTCGTGTCGCTCGGGCGCAGATGGCCGGCCTTCACGTCGCCGCGCGGGAGGTAGGCGCGCACCGGCATGCTCGTCTCGAAGACGAGCGTCGGGCGCTCCGAGCGCGCGATCCGCTCGCCGCCCGCGGTGACGCTGACCGGGCGCGAGCTGACGTGCACGTCGACGCGGTGATAGGGATCGCGCAGCCCGCCGCCGTCGACCTTCTCGTCCTCGACGAGCCAGCGATCGACGCGATCGCAGTACAGCGCTGCGAAGCCGAGCAGCCAGGGAGCGTCCGTGTGCGGCTGCTCGTACGCCCAGACGGCGTCGGCGCGCAACTCGTCGCCGACGCGCAGCGACCAGTACGACGCGTCGCCCTTGAAGGGGCAGTGCGACGTCGTGGCGGTGCGCTCGAGCAGCGCCTCGTCGATGTCCGCGAGCGGGACGTAGACGACGGGCCGGATGCCCGTCTCGTGCAGCAGGTGCGCGCCCACCGTGTCGAGCACGACGGTGTCGCCGACGAACGCCCGCAGGCGGCGCGGATCGGGCTCGAAGAGGATCCGGTGCGCGGGCGCCTCGATCGTGTAGTTGCGCTGCGCCGGCCTGCCGCCGAGCGGCCCGCCGCCCTGGGTCAGGCTCATCGTGCGAGCCTACCGTCCGCCTCGACGCCGGCCACGGTCGAGCAAATGCCGCGACGTCATGCTGCCTGCACCTTCAGCTCCAATCCGAACGCGCGGTCGAAGAGGTCGACCTCGCGCTGCGCCGCCCAGCGCTGGACGGCCGCGGCGCCGTCGGTCTCGAGCTCGAGGTGGATCGTGCCGTCGTCGGCCGCGACGTGCGCCGCGCGGACGCTCTGGTCGCGGCTGCGCTCGAGGTCCTCGGCGAGGCGCAGCAGGAGCGCCATGCGATCCAGGCGCTCGGCGTCGCCGTCGTGCGCGAGCGGCGCGAGCTCGCCGAAGTCGGGCGTTCCCTTGCGGTGATAGCGCGCGGCCTGCGCGACGAGCGCCAGCTCGCGTGGCTCGAAGCCCGGCAGGCCGGCGTTGAGGATGAGGTAGCGCGAGTGCTTGTGGTGGTCGTCGTAGTCCACGGACATGCCGATGTCGTGCAGGATGCAGGCGGAGAACAGCAGCTCGCGCTCCCAGCGGTCGCCCGGGTGCAGGCCGGCGTCGGCGAGTTCGTCGAACAGCCCCATCGCCAGCCGCGCGACGTGCTCGGTGTGGGCCGGGTCGACGTGGTAGCGCGCGGCGAGGTTCAGCACGCTCGCGCGGCGCACGTCGTCGAAGAGCGGCGGGTCGCCGGCGAGATAGGAGCTGAAGAAGATCCCTTCGCGCAGGCCCGCCTCGGTGACCTCGATGGCGTCGAAGCCGCCGTGCTCGAGCACGGAGTCGACGACGAGCGCACCGGCGAGGATGAGATCGGCACGGGCGTACTTGATGCCCTTGACCGAGCCGCGCTCGGAGGCCTTCATCGACGCCAAGCGGTCGATCAGGGAGTGCAGCTGGTCGCGGCTGATCGCGAAGCCCTGGACGCCCGTCGAGGGCTCGCCGGCCTCGGCCTGGGCGGCGGAGGCGAGGTTGCGCATCGTGCCGCCGATGCCGACGATCCGCCGGCCGCTGCGCGGCAGCCAGGCGGCGTCCTCTTCGAGCATCTCGGCGACGTGCGCGCGCAGCGCCTTGCGCGCCTTCTTCGGCGGCGGGTCGTCGTCGGCGAGGAAGTGCTCGGTCATGCGGACGGCGCCGAGCGGCCAGGAGCCGAGCCGGCCCGTGTGACGGCTCATGACCTCGACGAGCTGCAGCGAGCCGCCGCCGAGGTCGAGCACCGCGCCGTCGGTCAGCGTCGTCGAGTTCACCACCGCGAGGTAGCCGAACGTCGCCTCCTCCTCGCGGCTGAGGACCCGGACCTCGAGGCCGGCCTGCTCGCGCACGTCGCCGAGGAAGACCTGCTGGTTCGTCGCGTCGCGGATCGCGCTCGTCGCGACGGCCCGGATGTCCTGGCTGTCGATCGCGCTCGCCTTGCAGAAGCTCGCGAAGACCTCGGCGGCCTCCAGCCCGCGCTGCATCGGCTTGGCGCCGAGCTCGCCCGTCGCGTCGAGGCCCTCCCCGATCCGCGCGGCGAGGTAGATCTCGTCGGTGCGCTTCCACCAGCCGTCGTCGGCGGCCGTGAAGACGACGAGCCGAAACGAGTTGGAGCCCATGTCGATGACGGCCGTCCGGTGCTCTGCCACGGCGATCGTGCTCAGCTCGAACCCGCGACGATCATTGGATGGAGCTTAGAGGTGGGGCCGGTGGGGCCCCGGCCGGGGCCCCACCGGACCGATGCAGGCCGTCAGCCGCGCTCGATGAGCTCGATCCGGTAGCCGTCCGGATCGCGAACGAAACACAGGAGCGAGCCGCCCTCGCGCACGGAGTACGGCGGCTTCTCGGGCTCGATGCCCTGCTCGGCGAGCGCGCCGAGCGTCTCGTCCATGTCCGAGACGGTGACCGCGATGTGGTTGTACCCCGTCCCGTGGGTGTACTCGTCGACGCCGTGGTTGTACGTCAGCTCGAGTCGATCGCCGTCTCCCGGCAGTCCCATGAAGACGTTGATCGCCTCGTCGCGGATCGGCTTGCGCCCGCGCTCCTCGAAGCCGAGCGCCTCGTAGAAGGCGACGGAACGGTCGACGTCGCCGATGCGATAGCAGGTGTGTATGAGCTCCTTTGCGGCCATGGGGCACACAGTACCCTGACCCTCATGCTCATCGAACGCACGATGTCCGACGGCTTCCTGACGAACACCTACCTCGTGGCAAACGCCGCTGGTGGAGCGGGATTCCTCGTCGACGCGGGCGGCCCGATGGAACCGCTCTTCGAGGCCGCCGAGCGCCACGACGTCGACGTCACGCACGTGCTGCTGACCCACCACCACCACGACCACGTCTGCGCGCTCGCCGACGTCAAGGAGCGCTATCCGGACATCACGGTGCTCGCGCATCCGTCCGAGCCGGTCGAGGCGCAGTCGTTCGCGCCGCTGGAGATCGGCGGCCTGCAGGTCGACGCCGTCCACACGCCGGGCCACACGGCGGGGATGCTGAACTTCACCGTCCCGGGCCACGTGTTCACCGGCGACACGCTGTTCAAGAACTCGATCGGCGGCGTCCGCGCCGCCGGCAGCACGTCCTACGCGGACATCAGGTCCTCGATCATGGACACGCTGATGAGCCTCGACCACGCGACCGAGGTGCACCCCGGCCACACCGATCCGACGACGGTCGGCGACGAGTGGGAGAACAACGCCTTCATCCGCGTCTGGCGCGGCCTGGACCCCGAGGGCGACGAGCAGGTGACCGTCTGGGGCGAGCCCGCGACGCTCGTCGTCTGGGGCGACGACTACGACGGCGGGCACAAGGCCTGGGTGCGCTGGCGGGCACCGAATTCGAAGAATTCGGTCGGGCGCGACGACATCGTCCCCGGCTCGCAGGTCGAACGTATGACGAGCTAGGCCGCAGCGCTTCCGGCCGGACCGCGAGCAACTGAGCACGATGCCCAAGAAGGACGCCATCCCGACATCACGCCTGAGCCGCTCGTCGAAGGTCGGGCGCCTCGCGGCCACACAGGCGGCCAAGCAGATGGGCACGCGGGCGACGAACGTCGCCCGCGGCGACGCGGGCGCGGAGAAGGCGCTCGCCAAGCGCCAGCTCGAGACCGCCGAGCAGATCGTCGCCGCGCTCGGCACGATGAAGGGTGCAGCGATGAAGCTCGGCCAGGTGATGTCCTTCCTCGACGTCGGCCTCGTCCCCGAGGAATACCGCGAGGAGTTCCAGGCCAAGCTCGCCGAGCTGCGCGACGCCGCGCCGAAGGTCGCCTTCAAGGACATGAAGAAGGTCATCGAGGGCGAGTACGAGGCGCCGATCGAGGATGTCTTTCAGACGTTCGACCCGGTGCCGATCGCGGCGGCGTCGATCGGCCAGGTCTACAAGGCACGGCTGCACGACGACCGCGACGTGGCGGTCAAGGTCCAGTACCCCGGCGTCGCGCAGGCCGTCCGGGCCGACATGCAGAACCTCGGAATCATCCTGCGGCTCATGAAGATGGTCGCACCCGGACTGGACCCCAAGGCGATGGGCGACGAGATCCGCTCGCGGATCGACGAGGAGCTCGACTACGAGCTCGAGGCGCAGAACCAGCGCGCGCTCGCGCGCCTGTTCCGCGGCCACCCGTTCATCGTCGTGCCCGAGGTCGTGACGAGGCTCTCGCACGAGAAAGTGATCGTCAGTGAGTTCGTGCAGGGTCGCGGCTTCGAGGAGCTCAAGCAGCTGCCGCAGGCCGAGCGCGACCGCCTCGGCGAGATCGTCTACCGCTTCTACTTCGGCTGCATGTACCGCCACCACCAGTTCTCCGGCGACCCGCATCCGGGCAACTCGCTGCTGCTCGACGACGGCCGGATGGCGTTCTTCGACTTCGGGCTGTTCAAGCGCATCCCGCC
>Ga0136617_10005802_pt1 | contig 11066 bp, 9 predicted proteins | sample AntDrymUQ3222106_2_FD_129672 | JGI IMG/M metagenome (GOLD analysis project Ga0136617, IMG submission 129672) | Polar desert sand microbial communities from Dry Valleys, Antarctica - metaG UQ322 (21.06) | ecosystem: Environmental > Terrestrial > Soil > Desert | place: Antarctica: Dry Valley...
CCGTGGGGCATCCTCGGCGGACGACGAAGGGCTGCGCGACGACCTGTTGCACAGTGCCAAAGACCGGGCCGAGCACACTTATGTGAGCAAAGGTATCAGGGAGGCGCTCGAGCCGCTCTGTGAGGAGTTGGAGATCGAGGATCACGTCTCGGAGATGAAGCTGGCGCGGGGAAGGCACTTGAGGTCGAAGGTTCGTGGGATGCTTAGGGAGGGCGTGACGGACGCCGGGCTGCTCGACGCCATGCACCCTACCCCGGCCGTCGGTGGGTATCCGCGAGGCGAGGCGCTGGAGGGGATACGCGCCCTCGAACCCTTCGACCGGGGCTGGTACGCCGGTCCTGTCGGTTGGATCGGGGCAGACACCTCCGATTTCGCCGTCGGTATCCGCTCGGGACTCGTGCGGGGGCAGAAGCTCGTCCTCTTTTCGGGGGCCGGGCTCGTCGCCGGCTCCGTGCCCGACGAGGAGTGGGCCGAGATCGAGCAGAAGATCGCCGACTTTACCGGGATGTTCGGGCTTGAACAGGGACACGCCGCGCGCTAATCGCCTCTGGGCGCACCTGATCGTCGAAGAGCTTCTCCGCTGCGGCGTCGACTTCTTCTGCGTTGCCCCCGGCTCGCGCTCGACACCCCTGGTCGAGGCGCTCGCTACGAACGAGAAGGCCAGTAGCCTCATCCATTTCGACGAGCGCGGAACCGCCTTCGCCGCCCTCGGTCACGCGCGCGCCACCCGACGTCCTGCGGCCTGGATCACGACCTCGGGCACCGCGGTCGCCAACGGCCTCCCTGCCGTCGTCGAGGCCGCGACCGACGGCGTGCCCATGATCCTGCTCACCGCCGACCGCCCCCCGGAGTTGCGTCAGACCGGGGCCAACCAGACCATAGACCAGCCCGACATCTTCGGCGATTACGTCCGCTGGCGCTTCGACCTGCCGGCCCCCGACCCTGGCATCGACCCAGCCATGGTCCTGACAACCGTGGATCAGGCCGCCTACCGCGCGGGCCGAACGCCACAGGGCCCCGTCCACCTGAACCTGATGTTCCGAGAACCTTTCCTCTCCGATACGGAGGACGACGGTGCTCTATCCGGACCATCTTCCTGGGCGCAGAGCGGCGAACCGTACACCCGCTACGCCGCGATGAAACCCGCCGTGGACGAGATGGAGATTCACAACCTCTGGACAACGCTTCGCCCTGTGAGACGTGGTCTCGTCGTCGCTGGCAGGCTGGCCTCCCGCAAGCAGGGCGAGGCGGTTCTGCGGCTCGCCGACACCCTAGGCTGGCCGCTCCTGCCTGATGTGGGCTCCCAGGTCCGCCTCGGCGCGGACTCGAAGGGACTCGCCGCCCACTACGACGCGCTTCTGGCGGGTGACTCGTTCGCGCAGGCGCACGCGCCCGAGGCGGTGGTCCACGTCGGAGGAAGGGCCCTCTCCAAGCGCCTGGAGCAGTTCCTGAGTCGCAGCCGGCCCGACCCTTACGTTGTCGTGCGCGAGAACCCGTTCAGGCTCGACCCTGCCCACTGCGTTACCCACAGCGTCGAGGCGGACATCCTGGACTTCTGCGCCGCGCTGGCCCGGGCCGCTACCGAAGACCCACCGGCGACGAACGCTTCCTGGACGGCGGGCTGGCGGGAGGCATCGGCGGAGGTAGGCCGTCATCTGGACGGGATCCTATCCGGAGAACCGAACGAGCCGCTCGTGGCCAGGGTCGTATCGCAAAACGTACCCCAGGGCCACGGTCTCGTCGTCGCTAGCAGTATGCCTGTGCGGGACCTGGATACCCACGCAGCGGCCGACGGCGCACCCGTCCCCGTCGCCTCCAACAGGGGCGCGAGCGGCATAGACGGCACAGTCGCCACAGCGGCAGGCTTCGCGAGAGGTCTCGGACGGCCCGTTACGCTCCTGATCGGGGACCTGGCCCTGCTGCACGACCTGAACTCCCTCGCCATGCTGCGGGATATACAGGTTGTCGTCGTGGTGCTCAACAACGACGGCGGCGGCATCTTCTCCTTCCTCCCCGTAGCCAGGCACGAGGAGTTCTTCGAGCCTTACTTCGGCACGCCGCAGGGCGTAGGCTTCGAGCCAGCGGCGAAGATGTTCGGCCTCGACTACGAGCGTCCTGCTACGACGGCGGAGTTCATAGAAGCTTACGGCTCCGCGTGTGCCCGAGCCTCCTCGACCCTGCTCGAGGTAAAGACCGACCGCGAGCAGAACGTGGCATTGCACCGCAGGGTTCTCGAAGAGGTGGCAGCCTTGGTAGAGAAGGCGTGATGGGTGACGTCTTGATCACACGAAATGCGCCTACCGGATAACCTGAACTACGAGGTCTCGGGCGACCGCAGGCGACCAGCGGTCCTCTTCTTGCACGGCTTTATGGGTTCGTCCGCCGACTGGCGAGGGGTAATGGCGGCGCTCGGGGATCGAACCTTCTGCGTCGCCGCGGACCTGCCCGGGCACGGCGCATCACTGGGACTGCCGCCTGACACGTATACGATCGAGGGCGCGACACGGGCTGTGATCAATACCCTGGACGGGCTCGAGGTCGTCCGTTCCGTAGTCGCCGGTTACTCGATGGGCGGACGGCTTGCTCTATACCTCGCGCTGCGTTACCCGGAACGGTGTGCGGGGCTCTTCCTCGAATCGGCCTCACCCGGTCTCGAGGGCGCGAGTGAGCGGGAAGCGCGACGCGCGGCGGATGAGTCGAAGGCGAGGCGCCTGGAATCAGGTGACCTCGAAGCGTTTCTTCGGGACTGGCACCGCCAGCCGCTCTTCGCGTCTCTGGCACGGGACGAGAACCTTCTGCTGCGAACCATCGATGCGAAGCGGCGCAACGATCCTGGCGAGCTCGCCCGTTCTCTTTGGGGGATGGGGACGGGGAACCAGCCGTCGTTGTGGGGAGAACTGGAACACCTCGCCGTCCCGACGCTCGCCGTCGCCGGAGGGCTGGACGGGAAATACGCCGGGATCTCTTCGCGCATGGCGAGCATCAACCCGCGCATAGAATCCGCGGTCGTCCCTGGAGCCGGGCACAACGTGCACGCCGAGACCCTGGCAGCATATATCTCCCTGCTCGGGCGTTTTTTGGATCGACTATCTCTTGGGCTGGGTGAGGCTGAACCAGTTCCCTGAGTTGTCTTTCACGATGGCCTCTGTGCCGTAGAAACGTTCCTCGGGTGGCGACACGAACTCGACACCCTGCTTGCTCAGGCGCTCGAAGTCGCCGTCGATGTCGTCTGTCTCGAAGACACCGATACCGAAGGCGCCTCGCTCGACCAGCGCCCTCATCTCTTCGGCCGTCTCGGTGCTAAACATCGGTCCAGAGGTTACTTTGGCCAGGATCAACTCGAGGTCGGGCTGTCCTTTCGGGCTCAACGTCAGCCAGCGAAGGCCCGAGTCGTTCATGGGCATGTCGGTATTGACCTCGAAGCCCAGAATGTCGTGGTAGAACGTGAGGGCCTCTTCCTGGTCGATCACGTAGATCGTAGAGTGGCTCTGGCGTTGGATCACGGCTTACCTCCCGGTCTCGCTGCTCTAGCCCGAAGATACCGCCGGCTCCATGCTTCCTGCTTCTCGAAAATTGCGCTCTTCCTGAGTTCCGTACAACATGGTGATAAAGCACGAGGGAACGAACAGCGCCCTGACCGTAGAAGGAACGGAGAACGTCGAGCGGGCGTAGCGCCTGTACTCGGAAGGGGTCAGGCCCACACGATGTGTGAACAAGACGCTGAAACTGCCCAGGCTGGAGAAGCCCACCTCGAAGCACACTTCTGTGACGTTGTGACTCCCCTTCGCCAACAACGTCTTCGCCCGCTCTATGCGTAGACGCGTCAGAAACGCGTGCGGCGTCTCCCCATAGGCTTGCTTGTAGACGCGCAGGAAATGGTAGGGGGAGAGGTTGGCCCGGGCCGCGACGTCGGGGAGAGAGACGGGATGACTGTAAGCGTGGCGCATGAATTCCCTGGCCCGGGTGAGGCTCCTGTAAGTCTGAGGGTGCATGTAGAGAGCGTACAGGACGTTGTCAGTGAGCCAACGGCGTTATTGGTAAGGAGGACCTGCGAAGAAGTACCTCAATGAGGGGTGTCTAGATCCCATATAATCCGCTGCATGACTAACATACAGTGGGAATTGGCCGGAGAATTCGAGGACATCAGGTACGAGAAGGCTGAGGGGATCGCGAAGATCACCATAAACCGCCCCGAGGTCAGGAACGCCTTCCGTCCTCTGACGGTCGTCGAGATGCAAAGGGCCCTCGAAGACGCCCGCGAGGACCACGAGACCGGAGTCATCATCCTGACGGGCGAGGGGACTGATGCTTTCTGCTCGGGTGGAGACCAGAAGGTACGAGGAGACGCCGGATACCTCGAAGACACGGTCGCGCCGCGTCGCACCCCTGGAGGTGAGTCGATCGGGCGCTTCCACGTCACGGATCTGCACGTCCAGATCCGGCGCTGCCCCAAGCCTGTCGTCGCGATGGTTGCAGGATATGCCGTCGGCGGAGGCCACGTCCTGCACGTGGTATGCGACCTCACCATCGCCGCCGATAACGCGAAGTTCGGCCAGGTCGGGCCGAAGGTCGGCAGCTTCGACGGCGGTTTCGGCGCGTCCGTCCTCACCGGCCTCGTCGGGCCGAAGAAGGCGAAGGAGATATGGTTCCTCTGCAGGATGTATTCTGCCGAGGAAGCGCTAGAGATGGGGCTCATCAACGAGGTCGTGCCGCTCGCCACGCTCGAGGACGAGACCGTCCGCTGGTGTCGTGAGATGCTAGATCGCTCACCGTTCGCGCTGCGTCTCCTGAAGGCGAGTTTCCACGCCCATGAGGACGGGTTCGCCGGCATCCAGCAGCTCGCTCACGACGCGAACCTCCTGTTCTACGGTAGCGAGGAGGCCCAGGAGGGCCGCGATGCCTACAGAGAGAAGCGCAAACCTGACTTCTCGAAATTCCCCCATCGCCCGTAAGCCGTCGGCGAGAGGGACGATGTGAAGCTAGCCCGCTTCGACCTCTACCGCTACACTCTGCCCTTCTCCCGGCCTTTGACGCTCGAGGGCATTACGCTGCGTCATCGCGAAGGCCTCCTCCTGAGGTTGTCCGGCGACGATGGTTCAGTAGGCTGGGGAGAGAGTGCGCCGCTCCCCAGCTTCAGTGGGGAGAGCCTGGATGATGCCGCGTCGCAGCTACGCCGGCTCGCCGGATCGATGATGGGCCGCCAAGCTACCGACGATTGGGTGGACCCGTACGGGGAGTTTGGTAGGGAGCTAGACGGTACCACTCCCTCGGTCCGGTTCGGGCTCGAGCTGGCCGCCTGGAACCTGCACGGGGCTTCTTCCGGAAAGACGCTGCCAGAGCTGATGACGCCTTCTCCGAGGGACGTGGTACCGGTAAATGGATTGCTCTCCGGCTCTCTCGTGGATGTACTCGAAGAAGCGCGGCGCATGAGAGGCGCGGGTTACAGGAGCGTCAAGCTCAAGGTCGGCGCACGTACCATCGCCGAGGACGCCGCCCTCGTCCGCGCGCTAGGCGAGGAGCTCGGTGACGGCATCTCCCTGCGTCTCGACGCGAACCGGGCGTGGGCTTACGAGGAGGCGGCGGAGTTCTTACGCGACGGGGCGCGCTTCGCGTACGTCGAGGAGCCGCTCGCCGACCCCGCGCGGCTGCCCGAACTCGTCGGGGAGTTCGGCGTGCCTGTGGCACTCGACGAGTCGCTCGTCGGGACGAAGCTGGAGGAGCTGGAGGACTTCGCGGTGGCCTTCGTGCTCAAGCCGACGCTGCTCGGCGGCATCTCGCGGACGTTGCGGGTGGCGGAGCGGGCGCTCCGCCTCGGCGCGACGCCCGTTATCAGTTCGGCTTACGAGAGCGGCGTCGGGACGGCGGCCCTTGTAGCGCTGGCGGCTGGCATCGGAGACCGCCCCGTGGCGGCCGGCCTGGATCCCTACCGCATGATGGCCGAAGACCTTCTCGAAACGCCGCTGACCCTGCCGGCCCCGAGCGTGGTAGTACGGGAGGCGGCGGACGCCTCGCACACGATAGACGTTCGCAGGCTAAAGAGACTCTAATTCCTCGTGCGGGTTCGGAGGCGCTGGGGTATACTTTCCGGCATGTAGCGAGCTTCCTTTGCAATAAGTTCCAGTTTCCTTCTCTCGTCTCGCAAAGGATCTCCACGTGCTCGTCCAACTCAGAGACATCTCGCTCTCGTTCCCTGACAAGAAGATACTCGAAGACGTCTCCCTCACCATCTATCCTGGGGATAGGATCTCACTCGTGGGCGAGAACGGTGCGGGGAAGACGAGCCTTTTCCGCATGCTGAAGGGACACCTGGCGCCGGACTCGGGCGAGGTCTCGCTTGCCAGAGGTGTCCGTATCGGGTACCTGGAGCAGGACTTCGCCGGCATGGATGAGAATCCGAGACGTACCTGCATGGAGGTGGCGCTCGAGCCTTTCGAGTCACTGGTCGAGCTAGAGAGACACATCGAGCACCTCGCCTTCGAGCTCGGCGAAGCGGGAGACAGGACTTCGGGGCTCATGGCCGATCTTGGAGAGGCGCAGCAGCGCTTCGAGGTTCTGGGCGGTTACGAGTTCAGGGCGAGGACACAGTCTACGCTTATGGGGCTTGGACTCCCCGAGTTGTTCTGGGAGCGCAGGGTGTCCGAGATGTCCGCAGGCCAGAGGGTGCGTCTCGCGCTCGCGAGGCTCTTGCTCGAGGATCACGACCTCATCCTTTTCGACGAGCCGACCAACCACCTCGACGTCCCCGCCCGCGAATGGCTCGAAGGACACCTCGCAGGCCTCGACGCCGCCTACGTAGTGGCCTCCCACGACCGGCGCTTCCTCGATGCCGTCTCCAGCAAAGTGGGTCATCTCGACCGAGGCAAGCTGACCCTCTACTCGGGCGACTACACCGCGTTCAGGCGCCAACTGAGGCAGGCCGAAGAGGACGGATGGCGCAGGTACGAGAAGAACCGGAAGCTGGCGAAGAAGCTGCAGCGCCAGGCCCAGGACTACCAGAGATGGTCAGACGCCGGCGAGAAGAAGAAACGGGGCGCGGCTGACAAGGGGTTCATCGGCCACAAGGCCGCGAAGGTCATGAAACGTTCGCTCCTCGCCCGTCGCCGGATGGAGGAGGCCGTCGAGAACGCCAGGACGGAGAAACCGTTCGAGAAGGACGCGGTCAAGATAGAGTTCGGGTCTTCGAAGGGTCGCAGCCTCATGAGCGCCGAGGACATCGTGGTCGGTTACTCGAAGGAGCACCCGCTGACTAGAGAGCTGTCACTTGATCTCTGGGCTGGGGACAGGCTCGCTATCCTCGGTCCGAACGGTTGCGGCAAGACCGCGCTCCTGCGTACGGTGCTCGGTGAGATCCCACCGCTGCACGGCGATGTTCGTCTCACCCCTTCCTCGAACATCGGCTACTTCGACCAGGACAACCGCCTCGTGCCTCCCGACGTTACGGCCCTGGAAGCGGTCCTCGGGACCGGGCGCGACGAGACCCTGATCCGTACCGTCATGGGCAGGATGGGCATAAGGAGGGAGACCGTCAACAAGAAGGTGGCGAAGTTGAGTTCCGGCGAGCGCGCCAAGGTGCTCCTGGCCGGGCTCATCCTCGGGGACAACAACCTCCTCGTCCTCGACGAGCCCACGAATTATCTCGACATAGAGACCCAGGACACACTACTCGAGGCACTAGGAGACTTCCCCGGCGGGATACTGTTCGTTTCCCACGACCGCTACTTCGTGGAAGAGCTCGCAACAGAGACCCTGACGCCCGGGCTAACGTAGGACCGTGAGAGACGACACTCTATCTTTCCCCTGTCCTCTGCGGTCGGCGGCACTCGCCGCCCCGGAGACCGCTGCCCTCGTCGGCGCGCGGGGCGCCACCTCCTACGAGGAGTTGGACAGGATGGTCTCTGCTGCGGCGCTCCGCCTCGGAGACCTCGAACCGGGAAGCCGGGTGGCGCTCTATCTGCAAAGCGACGAGCGCTATGTTGCGTTGGTCCTTGCCCTCATCCGTGCCGGACACGTAGCCTGTCCCGTCAGCGACCGCCTTCCACCACGAGGCGTCGCGTCGCTCCTCGGGAGGGCGGCATGCTCGGCCCTGATCTCCGAAGACGAAGAGCTCCTGCAAACGGCCGGCGCTGACCTTCTCAAGCAAAGGCCCGAGGACTTGCTCCGAGAGGGCAAGCAGCGTGCTGAACCGCTATACATTCCGCAGGGACGTCCTGCGACCATAATCTTCACCTCGGGGAGCACAGGTGTCCCGAAGGCGGCGCTCCACACCTTCGGCAACCATCTCCACAGCGCGCTCGGATCGAACGCCAACATCGCGCTCCGGTCCGGCGACAGGTGGCTCCATTCATTGCCGCTGTACCATGTAGGAGGTCTATCCATACTGTTCCGGTGCCTGCTCGCAGGAGCTACGGTCGCGCTTCCGCAGCACGAAACCCCGCTCGGCGAGGCCATCGCCGGCCTCGGCGCGACACACGTCTCGCTCGTCTCCACCCAACTCTCGAGGCTGCTGCGAGGGGCCGCGGATCTGACCGCGCTCGAGGCCGTCCTTATGGGGGGAGGTCCGGTCCCGCACTCCCTCGTAGACGCGGCGTTCTCCCGTGGACTACCGGTCCACACCAGCTACGGCCTCACGGAGATGGCCTCCCAGGTAACTACGACGCCGCCAGGTGCCTCACTCGAGGAGTTGCGGACCGCGGGCCGTGTATTGCCGAACCGCGAGGTCTCGATCTCTGTGAGAGGAGAGATCCTGGTTCGGGGCGAGACGCTCTTCGCTGGCTACGTCGAGGGCGGGGGGTTGGACCGTCCTCTGGACGCAGGCCGCTGGTTCCATACCGGAGACCTCGGCGAGTTGGACGAGAGCGGCTATCTGCGGGTCAGAGGACGGCTGGACAATCTCTTTATCTCGGGCGGCGAGAACGTGCAGCCCGAGGAGATAGAGGAGGCTCTCTGCCGCCTGGAGGGGGTCGACGAGGCGGTGGTTGTGCCCGTGCCTGACGAGGAGTTCGGAGCCAGACCCGTCGCCTTCGTCCGGACCGACGGAGGGGTGAGGGATCTATCGAGAGAGCTCGAGCCGGTCTTGCCGCAGTTCAAGATCCCGATCTCTTTCCACCCGTGGCCTGAGGAAGCACGACGAGGTATGAAGGCAGACAGAGCCGCCCTGCTTGAGCGGGCGTGGCGGTTGCGCAGCTGAGGATGAGAGCGGACGCTCTCGTAGATCAGACCGTAGCCACACGCTCTCCGGACTCGAAAGATTCGATGGCCGCGTAAGCCAGTTCGAGCGCCCGGTGGCCTGTGCGGGCGTGTACCGGCGGCTCTTCGCCGCGTCGGAACGCGCCCAGCACTTCGTCTACATGCCTGTCGAAAGTCTTGTGGAACTCGCGTTCCTGATCGTTGAAGTATCCGGCCTGCCAGACCCGCGCAGTCTCCTCGCCGGCGGCCTGGAATGTGTACCTGCGCACGGTGTCCTCAACGAGCACGCGTCCTCTCGTGCCGTTGATCTCCAAAGAGTGCGTCCCACCGTAAGCGTAGGAGGAATCGTAAGAGCCGACCAGACTGCCGACTGCCCCGTCGGCGAAGCGCAGGGCGAGGGAGAGCGTACTGTATCCTCGTCCTGTCTTTTCTGTCATCTCGGCCATGATAGATTCGATCCTGCCACACAGGTGCTCCAGCATGTCAAAGCCGTGGCATTGAGTCTCTATGAGGTTGGCGTGGGGGTGCGGGGTCTCGGACGGTTCCCCGCCGAAACGCCACGTGGCGAAGACTACATCGCCGAGCATACCCTGCTGTACCGCTTCACGCGCCATCTGAACCGGCTTCGCGTAGCGGTGGTTGAAGTCGATGGCGAAGAACAGGCCGCGCCTGGACGCCTCGTTAAGTAGCGTCTCGGCCTCTCCCAGGTCGAAGACTAGGGGTTTCTCCACGAGAAGGGGGTATCCTGCCTCTATGACCTGGAGGGTCGGCCCGAAGTGGCCGAGATTCGGCAGGCAGAGGCTTACGAGATCGGGGCGCTCTTTGTCCAGCATCTCCTGGATATCCAGGTAATGGTCGGTGCCGAACTCTTCGGCCCGCGCCGAAGTCCTCTCCCTGGTCCTTCCCACTACGGCGCAGAAGTCAACGTCCTGACGGCCGGCGAAGACGCGGGCGTGCTGCCTCCCCCAGCCTCCCGCTCCGATCAGGGCCACCTTTATTCGCCCGGCTCGGTTCATTGCTCTACGAGCACTTTGCCCGTCTCCCCGCGGAGGAAGAGCTCGAACGCCTTCTGTATATCCTGCACCGCGAACCCGTGGGTGATGATCTGCCTTAGATACGGCAGATGATCGCGGAGTATCTGCAAATTGGAGTGGAGCTCGTCGTAGCGGAAGTACTCGCTCCCAAGCACGGCGCGTTCCGGGGCGATCAGATCCCGCGAGACGTCGAGACTCAAGTCCTCCCCGTGCCCTGCGCACACGAGCACCCCACGCTGTGAGAGAACCTTCAGATGAGACTGCCTGGCTGCCCCCCTCCCGCTCGTATCTATTGCCAGGTCGACCTCGTCGAGACCGTGCTCCCGCAAGCCTTCGAGGAGCGTCTTCTCTCTGAGGTCTACGACTTTGCCCCCAAGACGACCGGCGAGGTCGAGCCTGTAAGGTGAGAGGTCGGAGATAACGACTGAGACCTCAGGACCCAGCAATATCCTCGCCATGGCAAGCGCGCCGAGTCCGACGGGACCCGCACCGGCGATCGCGAGCGAGCGAACGTCCTCCCGCAACATAAGCCCGCGCCTTATGGCGTGCCCTGTGGTGCCCATGACGTCGAGGAGCATGGTCGCCTCCGCCAGGGGAACGTCGTCTCCTGTGGGGAAGAAGACGTTCTCGTTTACGAGGACGTAGGGTCCGTAACCGCCATCCCTGTTGAAACCGACGTCCCCCCGCTTGTTCGTGCACTGGTTGGTAAAGCCAAGCGCGCAGCTACGACACTCGCCGCAGAAATCCATCAGGTAGATCACACCACGAGTACCGACAGCAGTCCGAGTCTCGGGCCCAGCATCCACAACGACCCCAGCCGCCTCGTGGCCCGGCGTCACACCTGAC
>Ga0136617_10005803_pt1 | contig 11065 bp, 11 predicted proteins | sample AntDrymUQ3222106_2_FD_129672 | JGI IMG/M metagenome (GOLD analysis project Ga0136617, IMG submission 129672) | Polar desert sand microbial communities from Dry Valleys, Antarctica - metaG UQ322 (21.06) | ecosystem: Environmental > Terrestrial > Soil > Desert | place: Antarctica: Dry Valley...
ACTTTTTGCAGAGTTTGCTGGTTTAATCTCGCTTCGTCGAGCGCGGCGTTTGCTTCATTGCGCTGCGCCTGTAAATCCTGCGAAGCCAGAACCGCTAAAACTTCGCCCTGTTGCACGTATTGATTTTTGAGCAGGCGCATCTGTTTGATTTGCGCCGAAATCGAAGCCGCGACGGTTGATGCTTGAGCGGGCGCGACTGTCCCGACTGCGGTGAATTCCTGTGAAATCGGCTGTTTTTCCGCCGGCGCGACTTTGACGCTGACGATTGTTTCGGTTTTCGCGGCATCAGTTGTTGCACTGACATCCGTTGTCTTACTTCGCTGGTAGTAAAGATAGCTGAAAATTAAAAGCAGACACGCCGCGACGATTCCACCGATGATGAAAAATTTCTTGCGAGGAGAATTTTTTTCGTCTTCTTCGCGCATTTCGACTTCCGTTTTGCTCGTCGCGTCCGTTTGCAAAACTTCGCCGTCCGCCTCGGCGCGTTCTTCCCGATGCGTTTTGATTTTCGTGGTATTTTCTTTCGTGCCTTCGCTCATCTCGAATTTTTCCCTGACCACCAATCCAAAATCCAAAATCTAAAATCCAAAATCGGCTTATTGTCCGATTGCCCGCAGCAATCTCGCCCGCGCTGTTTGATAATCGAAAATCGCCTGATAGAGCGCGAGGCGTTGTAAAATCAAGGTGTTGTTTGCATCGGTTACTTCGACAATCGAGGCTTCACCCGCCCGGTAACGCGCGAGCGATGCCGCGACATTCGCTTCCGCATCACGGATGTTGTCGCCGATTTGCCGGATGCGCGACGCGGCGGATTGAGCTTGCGTCCGCGCCGTGAAAAAGGCTTGCGCGAATTGACGCTCGGCGAGCGTTCGGTTGTTTTTCGCCTGCTGAATACGCAACTGCGCTTGCGTCTGCCGCGCACGGCTCGCGCCCCAATCGAACAGCGGAATCGAAACGCCGACGGTCGGCTGAATTCCCAAGCTGTTTTTCAAACGCGCCGGCGACAGCGAATCCGAGATAAAGCCGCCATTCACCGAATAAGTAATCTGCGGGCGACGCTCGCCTCTGGCGATTTTGATGTCCTGCTCCGCTGCTAAACGCTCCGCTTCAAACTGCGCGAACTCCGGGCGCGTTTCGATTGCCGCAACGGTGTAACGCTCAATTTCGCCAGCGTTCGGCATCTGCACAAGCAAATCTTCGGTGGCGATTGGAGTCGTAAAATCCAATCCGATGAGAACGCGCAGAGAATCGGCGTTGACCGATTCGTTTCCCTGCGCCTGCGCGAGTTCGTCGCGGCGATTTGCCGCTTGCAGTCTGGCTCGCACCAGGTCAACCGGCGCGACTTCGCCCGCGTCAAGCTGCAATTTTATGTTGTTTTCAAACTCCGTCGCCGATTGCAAATTCATTTCCGCGCCGCGTCTGCGAATGGTTGCCAATGCCAAATTGAAATACGCATCCGTTACCGCGTTTATCAAATCGCGCCGGGCGACTTCGCTTCCGGCTCGTGCCGCTTCGACCAGTAATTTATTGTGTTTGAGCGTCGCCCGTAATCTCCCTGAAGTGTCAATCTCGCCCGAAGCGTTGACCACGCCCTGATATTCCGTTATCGCGTTCGCGCCCAGAAAAGAAGGCGGACGCGGCACGCCTGGCGTTGTGTTTCCTAAAGACGGCGATGTGTAAATTAACGCCGGATTTGCCGCAATTCGCGGGTAGAACGCGGCTTTTGCCTGTCGCACGACCTGGGCGGCGATTTGTTCACCGATTTGCGCCGCGCGAAAATTTGAAGCCTGTTGCAGGGCAAGTCGAATCGCTTCGCTCAGAGTCAGCGGCTGCGCCGCATCGGTTTGGTCTCGCGGGGGCGTTTGCATCACCGCGTTAGCCAGTGATTCGCCTTTCGGCGTTTTGTCGCTTTGCGCCGCCACTCCGAAAACAATTGACAAAATCAACGTTAATGCGCCGCCGAAAAGTTTTATTTTTTCCACTGCCGCCGACTCGATTTGAAAACTTTTAATTTGGAAGCGCATTTTTCTGAATTGAAAATTTACCTTGATTCGCCCGAAATTTTATGAATGCTAATTGCGCTTTTTGCCGTTTAACTTTTCCCGTTTCTCATTTTCCCTTTCGGCTCTTTCTTCCTGCGCCGACTCGGTTTTAACACTCAAAACTTTGCCCGTGTAAGCGTCAACCCAAACTTCCCGAATCGCGCCTTTACTCGTGCGAATGTCGAACGAATAAACGAGTTTTCCTTTTTCCCGTTCGAGTTCCGCGCTCTGCACTTTTCCGGCGGCGCGTTTCAAAGCAATCGCCCGCGCCTTTGCCATTCCGATTTTTTTCGTCTGAGTGTTCGCCGCCGAAGTGCCGATACCGAACATCAAAGCCAACGCTAAAAGCGCGGTCTTTATTGTTGTTTTCTTCATTTTTCTCTCCTGAAAATTATTCAAACCATAAGGTTTGTAAAGCGAATGTAACAGGTTGAAGGTAAACGAAAGATTAACGAGCCGAAGATTTAGGTCGGCACATTGAAAAGTTTTACATCGGGGTTAACTTAATTTTAGGTAAACGACGAAATCACTGCTTCGAGGAGTAAAAGAAATTCTATGAGAAAAATAACAAAGGTAGGATAAAGAGATGATTGACTGGAGATGAATATTTATAACCCAGTTGATGCGGGCGAAACCGCCACACGAAAGCTAAAGTCTAACGGACGACAGCAAAAAGAAGTTAGCCCCGCGCACCCTTACGTCCGATGACTAACGCGGCGGCAAACCGATTACACGTAAGCAAAGGGCAGACACGCAACGAGTATCAGAGAGTAGTTGTTTCGCCCTCACGTCCAATGACTTGTTATGCCGCCCACTCATTTTAATTGCGCTCACCGACGCACATATTCATATCGGTGTCCGAGCTGCATTTTACCGCTGCCGCCTGCCGGCGCGAAGTATTGGTCTTTTTGGTCGTGGTCAGCATCTTTTTGGATTATGATTTGTTTCATTCGCAGCATTTGACCCGTAACATCCGCGCCGGAGCCTGTGACGGCGAATGGTTCAAACCTGAAGGTAATTGTTCCGTTCTCACCGGGTTCGTCGCTCGCCGCAGGCATCATTCCGGCGGGAACACGAGTGTCCATCGAGATATACTTCCAGCGACCTTCGACGCGGTTAAAGCTCAGGTAGTCAATCCGCTTGATGTCGGCGGCAGCCGCGTTCGGTGTCGGCGCGATGATTTCCTGAAGGAACGAGCCAATCATCTTGCGTTCCGCAACCAGCTTTTTCGTCGTCGGCGCAGCATCCGGCGACTCCCAAGTCGTCTCTACCACGTCCCAAATTCCAGCTCGCTGCGCCATTTGTGAATTTTCCGGACCCAGCTCATTCATCCGCGCTTCCGCTAAGGGTTTTTGCTGGGCAATTGCTATTGCCGGCACGAGAACAAAAGCGAATGCCAATGCGAAAAAACCGCGTCTCACACTCTTGACGAGAAATTTGACCGTCATAGTTGCAACTTTAAATCTTAATTGTTTGTTCATATTTTTAATTGTTCGTAATTTACGAACAAGCGAACAATACGCTTTTCTGTGATACAGTGTCAAGTATGAGTTTGTATCATCCAAAACCCGATGATTTTTTATTGACAAGCATTTTGAGCGCGCTCGGCGACCCGATTCGGTTGTCAATCGTCAGAAGTCTTGCCGAAAGCGGCGAAAAAACTTGCGGCACGTTTGACGCGGACGTTCCCAAATCTACTATGTCTCGTCATTTCAGAGTGCTGCGCGAAGCCGGTTTAGTCTTGATGGAGCCGAGAGCAACAAGCTATGTAAACAGTTTAAGACGTGATGATATTGATTCCCGCTTTCCCGGTCTGCTGGAACTCGTGCTTAAGCCTTCCGACGACAAATAACGGTCTTTAAGGTTCGATGAACGAAGCGGCATAACTTTGTCTTCTCTGAATTAAATTCTGCGTAATAAATCCCGCAGAACGTCCAAAAACTGCCCTTTCAACAATTAAGCGCAAAACCGGCGAGAAAAGAATTTTCATATTTACAATTTTCTCCACAAACTTCGGCAAGTTTATTTTTCCAATTTTACGAGCAGATTTTCGATGCGTTTCAGTCTGGCATTGATTTCGGAAAAGTGCTTTTCCGATTGGCGCGGTTCTTTGCCCTCAATGACAAAAGTTCCGCCCGGCTCAAGCACGCACGACTTGATTTCCGCGAGGCTTCCGAATCCCTGCCGGTGAGCGACGGTCACGAGTTCCGCTTCGCTCAACATCTCTTTGGCTAATGCCTTCCGGCGAACCGTTCCGTTTTCAATTAAAACAGTCGGATTTCCTTCCAAAATTTTGTCGAGTCGCCGGTGACGGAGAACAAAGCGAACGACCAAATAATTCGTCGCCAGCAGAGCAAACGCGCCGATGATGCCGCCCGTCACGGTGTTGTCGTTGCCGATGATGGCGTTCTGCACGGTGTTCGACAGCATTAGCAAAACAACGAGGTCAAACGGATTAAGCTGCGCGAGTTCGCGCTTGCCGAAAATCCGCAGAGCAGTCACGAGAAAGCCGTAAACCAGAATCGGGCGTAAAACTTTTTCGGCAAACGGAAGTCCGAGACGAAACATTTCGCCGAGCATCTCGGAACTCCACAATTGAGAGACAAAATCCATATCGCTTAATTTTATGCCAGCTAACGTGGCAGCAGCCATCGGGCAGGTAACGCGATTTTCCAGATTCTTTTGGTTAATCCACCCTATCTTTCCAGTAATCCGAAGGAGATAACTCGATGGCGTAATCCCAGCCTAAATCCATTCCGCGTTCGCCAGCAAATTGTATCAGAAGGCGATAATTATCTTTTGTAAATCCCAGTAACTGCTCGCCGCGAATGCGCCCGCGGTCTTTTATCTCGCCCTCTTCGAGTAATCGCCAGCCCGCTAACTGTTGCGTATAAAATGCTTCAACATCGGTGTAATTCGCGTCCGATTTGTATGTTTTGTTAATGACGAGCGGCGAGTCTGTCGGAATAGTATTTTCTGATGTTTCTGTCATTCCGGGATAAATCGGGATAGTTTGCCAGACCCGTTTCGTTTCTTGTATTTTCAGGTCGCCCGGCTTCGGCGCGGTTCCGCAGCAGATGTTCAAAGCGATTAGCATCCAGACGCACATTCGTCGCCCGTAAAGTTTTAAGCCGAGCATTTTATCCATTGTATTTGTCCCCACTCTTTGAAATATAAGGTTATTCTAATTTACATCGTCAGAAACATTCCTACCGCGGCAGCGGTCATAATCGCTGCCGTTGCCCAGCCCAAATAACGCAGCGGACGCGAACTCACGCGCGTTCCCATTATTTTAGGATTGCTCGTCAGCAACACCACGAGAACAACTAACGGCGGTGCTAACACACCGTTGAGAACTGCCGAATAGAACAGCATCTTAATCGCGTTAAAGCCGACAAAATCTAAACCCAAACCGAGCAGCATCGCCACGGCGACGACTGAATAAAATCCGGGAGCTAATCGCGGACGGTGTTCCAAAGTTCCGCGCCAGTCTTTAGCTTCCGCCACAGCGTAAGCCGCCGAACCTGCCAGCACCGGCACTGCCAGCAATCCCGTCCCGACAATACCGAGCGTGAACAGCAAATAAGCCCAATTTCCGGCGAGCGGGCGCAACGCTTCGGCAGCTTGCTGTGCCGTCTCGATGTCGGTTTGTCCACTCGTATGGAGCGACGCGGCGGTCGTCAAGATGATAAAATACATCACGAGATTTGAGAAAAACATTCCCGTAAAAACATCTCTTCGCGCCGCCCGCAGTTCGTTGTCGGTTGCGCCTTCGCGCTCTTCAATTGTGTTTCTTCCACGCGCCCGTTCGTCTTCGACTTCCTGCGAGGCTTGCCAGAAGAAAAGATACGGCGAAATGGTCGTGCCTAAGATGCCGACAAAGGTTGCCAAAAACCGGCTCGACCATTCGGCGCGCGGCACAAAAGTCGCTTTTAGAACGGCAATCCAATCTGGCTGCGCGAGAAACGCCGTTATTACATAAGCGAAGAGGACGAGCGTCAGCCATTTGAAAATGCGTGCAATCTGGCGATAAGTAGAGAAAAAGAGCAGGCAAACAATCAACCCCGCAAAAACCGGTGTCCAATAATAGGACTTGATTCCAGTCATCATCTCGGTCGCTTCCGCCATTCCGCCCAAATCCGCGCCGATGTTGAAAATATTAGCCACAATCAAAAGAGCGCACGCGCCCCACAATACAGGGCGCGGATAATACAGCCGCACGACACCCGCCAGCCCGCGCCCTGTCACCAAACCAAGACGAGCGCACATCAACTGCACGGCAGCCATCAGCGGGAAGGAGAAAAGCGCAGTCCAGAGCGGCATAAAGCCGAACGCCGCGCCCGTCACCGAATACGTCGAAATTCCCGAAGGGTCGTCGTCCGCCGCGCCGGTAATCAATCCGGGACCTAGTTCGGAAAAGAATTGGCGGACTTTCCCTTTCGGCGGCTTCGTTTCCGCCGCATTTTCTAATTTGGGGATTTCCATATTTTTGTTTTCACAAAAGTTCGTAAGCGACAAGAAAGCAGACGACTGCCATCAAGCACAAACCGCCGATAAAAATTAAGTCGGCAATTTTTTCTATTCGGTGGCGACGTTTCTGCGTCCGCGTTCGCAGTGCGATGTAAGAAAGGATACACGAGAAAAGAAACGCTAATGCGTCAATCGCCAGCAGATTGTCGCTAATCAGACCTATATTTTTCAGCTTGCCGATTTGAAAAATACCGATAACCGTCAAACACACGCCGACCATCGCCGCCGAAACCGAAAATATATGAATCGAAATATCTTCTTCCAAATCCATTTCGCCGCCTGAGTTATCGTCCCGGTTTTTTTCACTCTTCATCTTGTTTCAACTTAACTGATTAACCACAGCGGCAACGCGCCCGCTGCCGGTTAGATAGCCGTCCTCTCTTTTAAGTTTCTCTTATCGGCAAAGCCAAGCGCGTAAATGGCCATAATTCACCTCTTTTTGTTTCGGTTTCGGGTTTGTTCACGTTGCCAGTCAAACCCGAAGCCGAACCGCTCCGAAAGAGTCGGTCAAAACTTCGGCGCGGATTAATCACTTTCCGTTTCGTTTTGTTCCTCCGTTTCCGAAGTTTCGCCTTTTTCCTCGTCGTCATCAGCCGACGCTTTGACGAACGCTCTGGTTTTCGCGTCAACTTTGACATCGAAAACCTTTCCGCTCGCGTCGCGGATTTCAAAGCCGTAAACGACTGTGCCGTCTTCGTCTTCGAGTTCGCTTTTGACGACTTCACCGGCGACTTTCTGTAAAGCCGTCGCTTGCGCCTGTTCTTTTGAAATCGTCGCTTGTCCGGCTAAAGCGGATTGTTTGGCTTGCTCGCCCGAATCCGTTTCTTCCCGCTCGTTGTCGTCGGTTTCCTCGCCGTCGTCATCTTTCGCTTCGGATTTCTCCGACGCTTCGTTTTTCTCAGTTTCGCCCTTTTTATCCTGGCGTTCCTGACGCTTACTTCCCTGTTGTTGATTTTCCTGCGTCTGAGCGTTGATGACGCTCGACACGCCGAAAATTCCTAAACCGGCGACTAATGCGATTGATAAAATTGCGGTTAATTTCTTGATGATGTTCATTAAATTTTTACTCCTTGAATTTTTTTCTTCCCAGGGCGCGAACCGACTTTTTTACGGTCAGTCCACGCCGTCCTTGATGTTTGCCCGACAGCCGATACCGTCCGAGCAGCTTGAGTATTCTTCTCAAGCTACAACCACGTTATAAAAGGAAAGATAGATGCAGGATTAACGCACAAGTTTTTTTTGAAATTATTTTTTGGCGGGAAATTGAACGGTGAAAATCGAGCCGTGAGAATCCGATTTGGCGAGCGCCAGCCTTCCGTCGTGGGCTTCAGCGATAAATTTGGAAATCGCTAGTCCAAGCCCCGCGCCGCTTCCGGCACTGACGTTCGCGTTGCGTGAACGCGCTTTATCGGCACGATAAAAACGCTCGAAAATGTGCGTCTGCGCGTCCGTCGGAATTCCCGCGCCGTCGTCGGAAATGTTTATTTCGTAGGAATCGTCGCGGCGTTCATTGGTAACTTTTACGTGCGATTTGGCGTGTTTGAGCGCGTTGTCAATTAAGTTTGAAAAAAGTCTTCGCAGAAGCTGCGCGTCGCCCGAATATTTCATTTCTTCCGGCGTTTTGTATTCGAGCGTAACATTGCGCTTGTTCGCCACCGTGCGGAAGGATTTAACCGCCTCGCCTAAAATTTCGTCCAGATAAATCGCCGCCTTCTGCAAAGGCTGTTGTCCGGCATCAACCCGCGCCAGCGTGAACAAATCTTCAATGATGCGCGTCATTCGCTCGGCTTCCGACTGCACAATCGAAAAAGACTCGCGGTATTCCGTCTCGGCGCGTTTTTCTTTTCCCAAAATCACATCGGCTTCGCCGCGCACAATAGCTACCGGCGTGCGGAGTTCGTGCGAAGCGTCCGCCATAAACCTGCGCTGCTGCTCGAACGATACATCAAGGCGCGAAAGCAACTCGTTAAATTTACTTGCGAGACTTCCGAGTTCGTCGCGCTCGTTTTTAACAGGCATACGCTCGTTCAGATTCTTCGCCGTAATCGCCTCGGCTGCGCGGCTCATTTCACTTATCGGCGCGAGCGATTTTTTAGCCAGAAAATAGCCGCCGAAACTGGCAAAAAGAAGCGCGAGCGGGACGGAAATCAGAAAGGCATAGCTAATCCGCGCGAGTAGTTCATTCTGGTCGTCGAGCGAGTGAACAATGAGCAAAGAATAGTTTTGACTTTGTAGTTTAAACGGGTAAAAGAAGGCGCGAAAACTTTTGCCCCCGTTTTCAAAATCGAAGAAATCGGCGTTCGGTTTTGATGAAAAAGTTTTAAGTTGACTTTCTGCGATTTCCGGCGAAATCTGCGTATCGCTGTCGGCAATTTTCGTTGCCGCGATTAAGCGATTGTCGGAGGAGAAAGCGAACACCTGGTAATCCTTGAAACCGAGTTCCGTCGTCGCGTCGCGTATCGCTTCACTGCCTTTCGTCGAATCAACAATTTTGTCTTCATTCTCTAATTCACGATTGACGGTCGTCTCAAAAACACCGGCGATTTCGCTTAAAGTTTGATTCGTTTGATTTTGCAAAGTGTAGGCGAAAAGCAGATAAGTCAAAATGGCAAACAGCGCGAGAACGAGCGCGAGAACGCCCGCATACCAGAGAGTAAGCCGCATTTTTGCCGAATTAAACATTTTCCTTCGCCGTCAAATCGCCCAAAACATAACCCGCGCCGCGTTTCGTGTGCAGCAGAGTCGTTTTGCCTTCCTCAGCGTCAATTTTCTTTCGCAGGCGGTTGATGAAAACTTCAATCGTGTTGGTGAACGGGTCGTAAGTTTCGTCCCAGCAATGCTCGGAAATTTCCTCGCGCCCGATGACTTTTCCGGCATTTCGCGCCAGATATTCAAGCACGGTAAATTCTTTGGTCGTGAGCGCAATTTCCTGTCCGCCACGCCAGGTGCGTTGTGATTGGGTGTCAATTTCCAAATCGTCAACCGTGATGCGCGTCGGCTCAAAAGATTTTTCCCGGCGGCGCAGAATCGCCCGCAGTCTGGCAATCAGTTCTCCGAAAGCGAACGGTTTGGTTAAATAATCGTCCGCGCCGAAATTGAGTCCCGAAATTCTGTCTTCGACCGTATCCCGCGCCGTCAGCATCAAAATCGGAATTTGCGAGCCTTTTTCGCGTAATTCGCGGCAGACTTCTAAGCCGTCTTTTTCGGGAATCATCACGTCCAGAATTATCGCGTCGTAGGTATTTATCTCGGCTTGATAAAGCGCGGCCTCGCCCGTCTCCGCCGTGTCCACGGCAAAAGCGTTATCGCGCAAGCCTTTGACGACGAAATTGGCGATGCGCGGCTCGTCTTCGACTAATAAAATCCGCATATTTTTAGAGTTTTAACAAATCAAATATAAACAGAAGATTAATTTGGCGCAAATCTGTAATTATTTCGCGGTTTATTTGTGAAATCAATTCTGCAACTTTGACGCTTAACCTGCGCGAATAGACATTTGTGAAACATTTTCTGCTGACGACTTTACGAAAAAGGTGGTGTAATGAAGAAGAAAAAAGACGCAAAACCAGGCAAAACTCTTTTTGCCAAAAACTCGTATAACCTAATAAAATTGGGCTTCTTGTGGTCTAACAGCGACTAGGGAAACCGCTTCGGGACCGTGAGGTCGGATGTTCAAATCATCTCGCCCCGACCAATCCTTTTCAACAGTTTAGAGGCATCTTAATGATGCCTCTTATTTTATTTACACCATATTCACACCTAAAACTATACGGTTTTTCATAAACAGAAGGTTGTTTATTTAGCGGCTTCATAGTGTTATTTTATTTCACGGTCGGCAGAAGTAACTTTTTAACCAGCGGATATTGTAACGCTTACAAAACAAAATCCATATATTTCAGAATTTTCACTAGCTTGGTTTCATATCGGGAAAAGGAAAACAGAGGAAGTAAGCGTATAAGCCTTGTCAGCAAACAAAATGACTTGCGGCAGCGGCGGATTCAGATGTTTGAAAGCTATCAAATCGTGCAGTGAAGCATAAATGAATGAAATTTTATTTAGCAAAAAAGCGGGCAAGAAAATCTCGCCCGCTTTCACAATGAACTATTATAACTTTACTGTTTGGCTACAAAGTTTAACTCAGTTGTTTCGTTGTTAACAGCAACGACTTGCGGCGTAAAAATATAACGTTTACTTCTGACCCTGAAAGTATAAGTTTCGCCGACCGCTACCTGGAAGAATCTGTAATATCCAAACGGGTTAGTTATTGTCGAGCGTACTCCGCCGCTTGAATCAGTCAAAGTAACGATTGCATTATACACGCCGCGCCCACTTGAGTTTAACACTCGTCCCGAAACTGAAACCGGTGCTGATGCTGATCCACAGGCAATATCGGAATACGTCGAGGAGATAATAACATCCGCCACTGCTGGGATTCTGACGTGCACACCGTTGACAGTTAGGCTCGCCGTATTCCCCGCACCGGTACGAATCTG
>Ga0136617_10005804_pt1 | contig 11064 bp, 9 predicted proteins | sample AntDrymUQ3222106_2_FD_129672 | JGI IMG/M metagenome (GOLD analysis project Ga0136617, IMG submission 129672) | Polar desert sand microbial communities from Dry Valleys, Antarctica - metaG UQ322 (21.06) | ecosystem: Environmental > Terrestrial > Soil > Desert | place: Antarctica: Dry Valley...
AGCGTTGCGTTTTCACCGACTTCGAGCTGTTTCAGATCCGAGTATGTGAGACGCGGCTGATCGGTCGTCGGAAGGTCAACGACCGCCAGCGGAAGCGTTCGGCGCAGGAAAAAAAGATGTGCGTATCTCCTCGCATTGGTCACGAAATCGTCACTCATCCTCGGAGCGCTGTTCAGAAACCCGGTCACCATGCTGTTGAAATCATCGCGGGTCACGGGGTCGTGAGTGAAGCCCTTTCCCCGGTAGTGTGCATCGCCCGCAACGACTACCGGAACGCTGTGCAGGGCGAGCTCGAGGCCCGCGGTCGATGCGTAAACGAGACCAATGCGCGCAAGCCGCATGAGATCGTAGGAGTCGACAGGCTGCTCGGGAGGAACGACCCGAATATTGCGCGGGGGGTCGGGGAACTGCTCCTCGATCCAATCCACGACCCGATCGTAGGACAGCCGTGCCTTGAGCTGGGTCTCCGCGGGGTGCACGCGGATGACCAGTGTCCACTCCGGCCGGCTGGCGAACAGGTTGATCGTGTGGCTTATCCACTCGAACATATTCCCGAAAACGACATCCCGGTCCTGCATCGCGGTGTCCCAGATCACGTTCGTGTACAGCACCGCGAGGCGAGAAACATCCGGGATGTTCAGTACATCCTTGAGGGGAGTTCCGTCGCCCTCGCCGTTGCCCCAGTACGTCTCTACTACATCCTCCCCACGCGCTCGACGGCCGATCAGCTCCCCGATGGCCTTGTCCTCCTCGAGCGACAGCGGTATTTCGGCGCTTGACCTCCACGACCCGGTCACGTCGTAACGGGGTGCCGGGATCTGATGCGAAAGGAAAATCGTTCCGCGGTCACGACCGTTCTCGAAGAATACGAGGCGGGAACCCATTCTGGACGCCAGCTCGGCGGTAATCCTCTCGGCCTGAAAAACACCGTTCAGCATCACGACCACGTCAGGCTGAAACTTGCTCAGGATCCGGCCGATGCCATCGGTCCACCGGATTCCGCTTCGGATGAAGTCGAGCGTAGTCTCACGGCCAAGCGGATGGCGGTCGGGGAAATGCGTGCGCAGCTTCCACCGCGCCGCACCAAAAGCTGCTCGCCCAAGCGCGATCCCTTTCCACTCGAAGCTCTCGATCGCCTCCCAATCCGCCGATCCGATTTCTGCTTCCGCCGCCAGTGTGAGTTCGGTGTCGACGTGCTCGGCGACCGTACATGCTGGTATCCCTGCGTGCTTCGCCAGGTCGAGAACCGAGTGCGTGCAGCGCTGGCAGAGCGGAACGAGGGATTTATCGCGCCAATCGATCTCGCAGATTGGCTGCACACCGCCACAGGTTGCAATCGCACAGTCAGCGCCCCGCTTTGTCAGGGCCTGGGCAACCGCTATCTGAAAGAGCGTGAATGTGGACCAGTATCGGGGAGAAACGAAGAGCACACGTTGTCTCGTGCCCTTGTCCGTTGGCGGGTGAGGGATCGACCCGACGTCCCGCATGTCGCCTACCTCTGGTAACAACAACCTCTCGCGCTTCAGGGTCCGCAACAACCGATAAAGGACAATCCAGATTGCCCGCCTTATGGCCGTAGTTATAGACGGATACGCGATCATTTGGGGGAAGGTATGGCTGATGCCGGGGAAGAAGCGAGTTAGACTTGCTGATGCTTACGCCGACCCATTTAAAGATAAGCTGCGAAAAGATGTGTTACCGACAACAACCGCCAACTTCCGGCCTGACAGAAATGGCCATTCCACACAGCACTCCAGGCCCGGAGCAGCGTGTCACTCGCTGATCTCTCCGTCAAGGGGTTGTATCGGCAGTTGCTTCGCCAGTCGGCGGTATATACGACCGGGACGCTTCTCCAGCAGGCCACGTCGTTACTTCTCCTTCCGCTATATCTCCACCTCCTGACTCCGGCGGACTTCGGGATCACGGCTCTGGCTGGCGTTGCGTCGTCGATTCTGGTTGCCGTCCTGAGCCTCGGGTCGCATGCCGCAGTAACACGACTTTATTGGGAGTGGCGAAAGGAGAACGACGCGGAAGCGGCAGTCGCGACACTATGGGTCGCAGTTATTGGTTTCGCCGCCGCTTTTACCGCAGCACTTCACCTCTGGGGCGCACCCCTGTTTAGCTGGCTGCTCTCCAGTGTGCCATTCGATCCTTTCATCCGTGTAGTCTTGTGGACGGCTTTTTTCGGCACCGTGAATCAGGTTCCGCTCGCGCTGTTGCGCGCCCGGGAGGAAGCGGGAGTTTTCGTACGGTGGTCTTACGCCACAGCGATAAGCGGCCTCCTCCTGAGCGGCTATTTCGTCGCGATTCGGCGTGAGGGCGCACTGGGAGTTCTGCATGGCAGTCTGGCCAGCACAATCCTTAGCTCCGCGATCGCGGTTTACCTGATGATGAGCAGGGTAAGATTCGTCCCGCGTATGCAGCGCCTGCGCGGAGCACTGGGTTTTTCCCTGCCGCTTGTCCCCGGCGCGATCGTGGAAGCCGTAACATCGGGATTGGACCGACTGATTCTCGACAAGTTCGTACCGCTTCGACAGCTCGGATTCTACAGTATCGCAGCGCGAATCGCAGATCTCGGTGTGCGAACCGTGATGGTCACCTCGTTCAAGACCGCATGGTTTCCATTTACCATTCGCATCAACACGGAAAGGGCCGATGGAAGGGATCGCACGGCGCGACTGGGCACGGTGGTGATAGCCGCCGGGGCGTGGTTTGCCGTTGCCACCGTTTTGTTCTCCGGGATGCTGCTCGTTGCCTTCGCGAGGGCCGAGTATCTGGTGGTGATACCGTTGGTGGCAGTGCTCGTCTTCGGAAACCTCGCGCTCGTCGTTGACTTGCTCGCGTGGGTGGGGATCATGATGGGGAAGCGGACAGCAGCCTCGTCCTTCACGACTGTCCTCCATGCAGTCATCGCCTTGATTGCGTATCTGGTTCTCGTTCCTCCATTCGGCATCATGGGCGCTGCCTTTGGCACACTGCTCTCGGTTGCGACGGTCGCAGCTGTAAAGGCCGGGATCGCGCGACGGGCCTATCTCATTCCATTCGAATGGCTGCGGATCGCCGGACTCCTTGCCGGGGCGCTCGCGGTGACTCTGGGTGGCCTTGGAGCCGATTCCACGCTGGGCGCAGCGAGCTGGCAGGCCACCGCTGTCAAGCTCGTGCTTTTCGTCGCCTTTACGCTTTGGCTGAGGGGAATCGCGTTCAGGGGGAAGCCGCTCCGCGACCAACTCGCCTTTCTCGTCCGGAACAGAGAGTCACCCACGCTGTAACGGCGGGTTCAGTCGGGCGTTTTGTTATTTCGCACCGAGTTCCTCGTGGCAGCTATTGCGGCAAAAGCGTCACTGATCGCAGAGGATAGCGCAACCTGCCGGTACTGGCCTCCGCCGCGGGGACAACACTGATCTGCCGCAGGCCAGCACCAGCAGTAGAGGCGGAAGCACTGACGACCGCATTGGCAATACGCTCTACATACGTTTTTCCGAACGCCTTGGGACTTCCTTCCCAGTCGCTCCGCTTATTGTCCCACGGCCGGAACGAGTAATCGGCGCGAATTCGGAAAGCTCGCCGGATGGTGCCGACAACTTTCTGACGAAACCCGGCATCGAGGCCGTAAAGCGCGCGGGCGCATCGCATTGCAAGTGAATCATCCCGTTTGTTGGGCATACCGGCAAGAATCGTGAGGGCAACTCGCTCCGCCGCCTTCCCATCGACGGAGCTGAACCAGTCACTGACCACTTTCGCCAGTGCCTGGCGCTTGGATTGTGAAGCCGTGAACGTACCGGAGAGAACTTGTTCGAGGAGCCGCGCCACTTCCTCGGTCGTGTCACACGAGTAACTCACCGCATTCACGGCTTCCACCTCCCGTGTCGGCAGCCAGGAGGGCGATATGGCAACGCTGCCGGCCATCGCTGCTTCGATTGCCGTGGAGCAACCCCTCTGAATGACGGCGGCCGACCGCAGAACCCAGCCATCAACGGTGCCCTCCCTGATGAGCTGGAGGTTCTGCATCGGGCCAAGCAGCTTCTCATACGGTTTCAGATTCTCGAACGGGTGGGGGCGAAACACAAACCGCACCTGAGGAAATCTTTCGGCCAGCGCGTTAGCGAGTGAAGTCAGGCCCTCCATCGCGCTTCTGTTTGCCTCCTGCCATTCATCGATCTCGGCGGCAGAAAATCCGAACCGTCGAATGAGCTGCGTTCGTTCTTCCTTCGGAGTGTAGAATTGCGGATTCGAGAGCGAGAAATTGCTGTTGAACATGACGAGAGGCAGGCTGGGGTCTCCCGGTATGTCGCTGAGATCGAGGGCCGCGTCACGCCACGACTCGTTGTAGAAATCAATGCGTGGACATCCAGTGACGGTCACCTGGTCAGGAGTGAACCACCCTGATTGAACGGCAAAATCTCCAAGAAGTGGCCCCCAGGTCATGAACGACGTTATTGAAGCGCGCACCTTGGCACTGGTAGCGAGAGTCTGGCCGTACGATTCCAGGCTCACGAGCACTCCCCCTTCCGTATCGAGGACCCCGACCCGGATACCGGCCGCCTGCATTCGTTCGATCAAGGCCTGGTTGTTCTTGCGGCAGTAGTTGACGAGGACGTAGTCGGGCGCAAGAGTAAAAACCTCCCACTGCTGAAGATTCATGGGCACGAGGTAAACAGTCGCCCCCGCGTTTACCAAGTGAGCTCCCACTAGAACGAGACCGGGAAGGTCGCGGAGCGGGTTGTCGACGATCAAGGCAATTTTCATTGGCTTACCAGACCGACCTGCCACCATCCGCAACGAGTACAGCTCCAGTCATATAGGATGATGCGTCCGAACACAGGAAAGCCACCGCAGCCTTGTACTCGTCTGGCCGTGCGAGTCGCCCGAGAGGAATCCGGCTGTGGACCCGGTCGAGAAATTCCTCCGACTGAGCTGCCATGACTCCGCCAGGCGCAAGCGCATTCACTCTGACATTCTGGTCGGCCCAATACGTAGCAAGGTATTTGGTCAGGCCGATGATCCCGTGCTTGACGACAGAGTAGGTAACCGGCTTCACGGGCTGCTGATCGCGTGAAAGCCCGGCCTTCTCATACAATCGCTGGTCCGGGGCGACGATTCCAAGGTCTGAAGAGATATTGAGAACAACACCACCGTTGCGAGCTGCCATCCTCGATCCGATCAACTGACAGCATATGAATGCCCCGGTGAGCCCAACGGCGATGTCGTTCTCCCACGCAGAAAGCGAGAAGTTCTCGACGCGGCTGAACTCCTGCCCCGTTGTCGCGCCCACTTTCGGGTCGTTCGCCGCGTTATTGATGAGGATGTCAATCGCGCCGTAGTCTCGCTCGACAGCGTCCACCACGCCGACGAGGTCACGCTGATCTGTCACATCCAGGCGGACGGCGCCCGTCCTGACACCGTACGCCTTCCCGATTTCCTCGGCAGCTCTCTGCGCTCGCTTCAGATCCACATCTCCGAGCACCGCAACTCCGCCCATTTCCGCGATCGCTTCGCCATGACGGGGTCCGAGAAGTCCACCTCCACCGGTGATGAGAGCAACCTTCCCGGTGAGATCGAATGCGCGAGTGATTGACCGGGGATTCTCAGATTGCACGGGTCTGGCCCCCGTCCACCACCAGGTTTGTGCCGGTTACGAAACCGGCAACTTTATCTGAGGCCAGGAACACCACCGCAGAGGCAATATCCAGCGGCGTTCCGAAGCGCCCAAGGGGTACCTCGGCCTTGATGTATGAGTCGACGCCCCCCGGATCGGCGGCACGCCTCTTTTCCCACGAGCCTCCCGGATGTAGCACGTTGCCCGGCGAAACAACGTTGACCCGAATTCCGCGCGGGCCCAGTTCCCGGGAAAGCGTTTTCCCGAGAGCGATTATTCCTGCCTTCGCCGTGGCATAGGCTAACGGAGCTGAAAGGGCTTCGATCCCCGCAATCGAGGATATCAACACCACTGCCCCACCATTCCCGGGCATGAGTGAAACCGCCTCGCGGGTGGCTAGTACGGCCGAGAGGAGATTCTCCTCCAGAACACGCTGCCACTCCTTTTCGTCTGCATCGAGCCCCCGCTTTCCCGTACCCGATCCGACATTTGCGACGATTATGTCCAGTCCGCCCATGCGCTCCTTCGCACCTTCGAGCACACGCCGGACTTCCTGCTCGCCAGCCGCGAAATCCGCCGTGAGCGCAACGGGGTTCCCATGCGGCGCGAGAGCGGCCGCCGCTGCCTGCAACCGGGCCTCGTCCCTTCCCGTGATCGTCACTCGCGCGCCTTCCCTCAGAAACTCCCGGGCGATCTCGAACCCGATTCCGCGGCTGGATCCGGTGACGACTACGCAGCGACCGCTCAGGCCAAGATCCATCAGGTCCGGTCCAGATACTTTTCGCTGAGCGCGCGAGTCAGGCTCAGGTAGTCCCTCGCTGCCTCCACGTCGTCAGTACCGCGTGCGCCCTGAATTACGAGGGCTCCACCATATCCAGCATCAGCGAGCGCGCGAAACACTCGGTCGAAGTTTACGGCGCCTGTCCCCAGCGGGACCGTAGTGCCGCCAAGAATTCTGTCCTTGATGTGGACGTTCTGGATGAATTGCCCGATGGCTTTGATTTCCTCGTCAGGATCGTATCCGAGCGAAGCGCTATTTCCCGAATCGAAGTTCGCGCCGACCATTGGGTCGCCGGCGCCCTCGAGGAGCCGCCGAAATCTCTCAGGGGGCAAGTCAGTCTCCAGCAAAATGGTAACCCCGGCCGGCTTCGCCACTTCGAGAGCGGCACCGAGCGCACCGAGCAGTGCCTGCTCGTCCTCATCGGATTTTAACGATGACTGGTCTACACAGGGAATCTCGACGCACCGCGCGCCAACCTCTCCTGCGGCCGTTATCAGTCTCAGGAGAACGTCGAGCGAACTGCGCCTCTCCGCGGCAGTGCCGCGAAACAATGGGTGTTCCATGAAAAAGTCCGCGCACACCGAGCGAACTTCCACTCCGGTCGCGCGAGTGACCTCCCGTACCTGTGCGATTCCGGCCGCGCTCCAGAAGGGGTGATCCTCTATGCGCGGCCCCTCGAAGATGAACTCGATGAGGTCGAAGCCGAGGTCGGCAGCGATGGGGAATTCCAGCAGCCAATCGGTCCACGGAAAGGCCTGGATTCGCCCGTCGATGCGTGGGAGAAGCCTCCCCTGCATTATTCCGAGCTCGGTCAACCGCGGCCTTCTCGTCCGTCCGATGTCTTCTTCGCATCCTCTTCGCCGAGCAAGTGACGGGCGAGTGCGCGGATGGCGCCGCGTCCCCGATTACCGCCGAGCACGTAACGGGCACTCGCGCGTACATCCGCCGGGACGTCACCAGGTACGAAGGACTGCTTGATCGCCCGGAGGAGCGGAGCGTCGTGCAGCGAGTCGCCTACGAAGCAGACTTTATCGGCCGCCAGCTTGCCCTCCGCGAGCAGGCCCTCGTACGCGGAGAGCTTGTCCTTGCATCCAGCTATCATGATGTCCGGATTGAAACGTCGTTCCACATAATCACAAAAGCCGCCGCGCTCACCAGTGATGAAGCCAACGCGCGCTCCCGCGCGCTTCAATCTGAATATCGCGTCGATGTCATCGAACGATATTCGTTTGTGTTCCCTGCCCTCGTCGTCGACGAGAATGGTTCCATCAGTGAGCACCCCGTCGATATCGAGGAGGACGGTGAATCCTTCGAGAGTTATCGGATTGTCCATCCGCCATCCACGACGAGACCGTGTCCCGTTACATAGCGCGAAGCATCCGATGCGAGGAACAGGAGTGGCCCTTCCAGCTCCTCCACCCTGCCAACACGACCCAGCACGGTCCTGGACGCGAGCACGGAGAGAAACTCCTCGTCCGGAGGTGCGTTGAACGCAGAGGTATCCGTGTTCGGAAAGGGTCCGGGCAGGAGCGCGTTGCACCTGATTCCACTCGCCCCATAGAAGGATGCTACGTACCGGGTCAGCGCGAGGAGACCCGCTTTTGCCGCTCCGTACACTGGGGGATTGAGGGCCTGTTTGCCCTCATAGAGCTTCGGGTCGGGCGCCACGATCGCGTACATCGAGCTGATGTTGATTATCGAGCCGCCCGCGGCGCGCATTGCGGGAGCGAGGGCCTGGATCGCTGAGGCTTGCCAGACGATGCCCGACTCGAGCCCGCGCATCCACTGTTCCTTCGAGATGGCGTCGAGCCGGCCACTGGGATCGTTGAAGCCCGTCGCGCGGCTGAACTCAAAAGCGTTGTTGACCAGGACATCGATGCGCGGATGGGATGCAACCGCTCGACCGAGGGAGGCGCGGAACGCTGGTTCGTCCGCGCAGTCCACCACGTACTCCGCGACCCGCTCCGGCCCGTAGGCGGCAGCGAGCGATTCCCGCATCGCCCTCGTCGAATCGCTCCTGCCGAACAGCAGGACCTTCGCGCCGGCCCTTAGAAGAGTGTTTGCGAAGGCGCGGCCGAAAAAGCCGGTTGATCCCGTCAGTACGGCGGTCCGGCCCTGGAGCGAAAACATCGATTCCCTGGCTGCCGTCAAACCGCGCCCGCCATCAGGTCCTCTTCGTGATCGATCTGGAAGCTCTTTTCTTTCGGCATCTCGAAAAGCGCGATCTTTCCGCCCAGCCGATTTTCCTCGGCCTGTAGCACGCGCAGGGAAGAGACATAGATCGATCCGTTTTCCATATACTGTGGCGGAAAGTCCTGGTCCCGCCAACGCCTGCGGTAATCGTAGTTCAGCGGTTCCGCCGACGTTTCTCCCCTGACCCAGATGTATTTGTCGAAGCGGCAGACAGAGAGAACGGAGTCCGCGCCAGAGTCGCGCAGGACAGCAATCGCGCCGTCTATGTCTTCGGGATCGCGACCCGGCGAAGTGCACTGAAGGAAAACAACGAGCTCGGGCTCGTAGCCGTCTTTCGCCTTCAGCTCATCGAGCGCGTGTAGAAGTGCCGACTCCGACGTTGCGGTATCCGAGGCCAGCGACGGGGGCCGCCGCACCACCTCGGCACCATATTTCAGCGACACCGAACCGATCGCGTCGTCGTCAGTCGATACGACTGTGCGGGTTACCTGTTTCGAGAGCAGCGCATCCTGAATTGAGTGCGCAATAAGAGGAAGCCCTCGAAAATCTCTGAGGTTTTTCCCGGGAACTCTCTTAGAGCCCCCGCGAGCGGGAATGATCGCGACTATCTCCCCCGCAGTCACGACACACGGCGGAGCTTTTCAATAATGGGGCGCTCCGAATCATAGATTCTTACCACGCCATCGCCCAGCGCTGTTTCCACGGTACGGACATCGCGGACCATCCGTTGCCAGCCCTGCGGCTCGACAGAGGAAGATTGGTCACTTCCCCACATGCTTCGATCTAGCGTGATGTGCCGCTCGATCGCGCAGGCGCCGAGCGCTACCGCGGCAACCGTAGTTTGCAGACCAACTTCGTGTCCGGAATATCCGACCGGCACCGAAAAGCGATCGGCCAGCGCCTTGATCGCGCGCAGGTTGAGCTCCTTCGGATCCGATGGATAGGTTGAAGTGCAGTGCAACAGAACCAGATCCTCACTGCCGAGAATTTCGACGGCGTGAGCGATCATGTCCATATCGCTCATGCCCGTTGATACGATCAGAGGCTTATTGAATTTCCTGTGGTAGCGCAACAGGGAGTCGTCCGTCAGCGAGGCGGACGCAATCTTGAAGCAAACGGGATCAAGACGGGCGATGAGATCCACCGACCCTTCATCCCAGCACGACGCAAACCAGTCGATCCCCTTCGCCTTGCAGTACCGATCTATCTCGGCGTAATCCTTCTCCCCGAACTCGAGACCCCGCTTCAGATCACCATTGGTGGCACCGAACGGATTCTCCCGGGGGCGCGCCAGCTCATCCTTGCTGTAGACCACATCGACATCGCGCTTCTGGAATTTTACGGCGTCACAGCCGGTGTCGATCGCAACGTCGATGAGTTTCTTCGCAGTGTCGAGGGATCCGTTGTGATTGATCCCGATTTCGGCGATTACGTAGGTGGGGTTGCCTGGTCCGACAGTCTTCTTACCGATTTTCACCGGACGAACAGTGTTCATAAATCCTCGACATTGGGGCTTTTCTCGCCTAGGCGATGAATATATACCTGGCGTTTAGCCCAACAAGGGTTCGGCTACCCTCCTGAGGGAGACCAGTGCGTTCTTCGCTCGCTGACGCCCGCGCGCATGAGCGGAGACGAACATTCCCAGCAGTCTGGAAGCACCCGCCCGGCTGGCACCTTCGCAGAGACGACCAAACATTGTCTGAGGCCAGACGTGTTGTTCGAGCCACTGCAGCAGGCTGTGCCGCTCGCCTGCCGATGGCGCTGTGTCCCGCAGAGTGACTCCATCCATTGCCAATCGGTTGAAAAAGCGGCGCCGGGTTTTCGTGAGCTCGCCGATGGCGCCGGGCGGAGGAGCGGTGAGATGCCGGACGCCAAGCGCGTAGTTATCGCGAAGAGTGCGAAAGTTGCGCTCCCAGTTGTCGGGATTTCGCATCCGGACCCTGTATTTGCAAGTGATCACCGGCACGTGTCCAACATCGCCGCGGACAAGCAGCCTCAGGTAAAGCCCGTTGTCTCCCGGGAGCCCCGCCTCTTCATCCCAGCCGCCAACTTCGGTGAAAGCTTCGCGCCTTATTACCGTTGTTTGCATGCAGGCGCCGGTTACAGCCAGGAAGCGCGCCCATGCCAAGGAGCCGCGCTCGATGTAGCGGCCGCGAGGAGAGATGGCATTGGAAAGGTGATTGCCATCGTCGTCGACGTACTCCCAATCGGCGTGGCAGAATAGCACCGAAGGGTTGTCCTCGAGCAGGCCAACCTGTTCCTCCACCGCGCGAGGCAACAGCACATCGTCGTCGGCACAGTAGAGGAGATACTTTCCGCGAGCCCGGATACAGACGGCGTTCCACGCCGGAACCATCCCTAAAGCGCGCTCTGTCACGAACCATTGCAGCCGCGGATCCTGGCAACCCTCGAGTACGCGTATCGATTCTGGACACGCGCCGTCGACCAGGACGATGATCTCGAGGGGCTCGTACGTCTGAGCGACCATACTGGC